>ERZ781274.26-NODE-26-length-195336-cov-15.772825_pt1 | contig 195336 bp, 193 predicted proteins | sample MGYA00375852_ERZ781274 | MGnify/ENA primary metagenome ERZ781274 (study PRJEB29790, sample SAMN03653692) | human gut metagenome | host: Homo sapiens | place: USA: Dallas, Texas | collected 2013-07-09 | study: EMG produced TPA metagenomics assembly of the Gut...
CTGTAAATTACAGGATAACATCCATAAGTTTAAACTAAATATATATGTGTCCAGAATATTGGGTACACATCATATTGGTCAACCCTTAATTTTTTTCTCTTATTTCTCTCGCTTTTCTTACTACGTAATAATTTTCATTGTATTTTAATAATAAATCAATATATTTATTTGCTTCTTCTTTATTTTCTTTTAGCACTTCATTACAAAGATAGAAGTAATAATTAAATACTTTTGAACACTCTACTATATTATCATTTAATTCTTCTTTAAAGTTATAAGCCGGTTCTTTTAAAACTAGAACTTTATATATATTATCTAATTTATTATTATACATTTGAACAGCTTCTTGATTTTTACTAACTGTTTTCACTAATTGTTTTTTTAATTCTTCTAAATCAAATTCTTTTTCAGTAAAAATATTTAACATAAATCTAGTATAGTGATACCATATTTCAGTTCCTCTTAAGGCTCCTCTAATATAACCTGATTGAGTAAGTTTTACTTTTGATAAATATTCTTCACTCTTATCAAAGTTACCATAGATAAGCTCAACTAGTGCCATATAGTTATAATATGTACTATTTCTAGTTAATTTTTTATTTTTATGTTGTTCATGCATAAAATCCATAAATTCAGCTAATTCTAAATCATTTAATAACTTTAGTGCAATTAAATTTTCAATTTTTTGTCTTTTCGTACCAAAATAAACAACTAGTATTAAGCAAACTATTACGAATATAATAAAAGCTACCGTATCACTATACCCTAGCGTCATTTGAGTGAAACCCGCTGCAAAAAGAAACACAATATATACAAGGATAAAATTATATACTAGACTAGTTTTTCTTTTATGTAAGGTTTTAAAATCATTTTTTTCATCTAATTTTTCATTCAAATTTTACTTCCTCCTACTTATATCAATTTTTGTACATATTCTATTATAAATTTAATATTACAAAAATACAATATTAACATGCATTAAATTAATAAATTAACTTTTTAAATTAGTTATAAAACTACTCTACTTTATAATTTTGTGGTATAATTATAGGATAAATTGCTGAATTTAATATTCAGTGTGTACGTAGGCAATAGTTTATATTTAAATATTTCTATTAACTATAACAATAACATTTAAACATAACAAAAAAATTTTTATTAGGAGATTTTTTATGACAAAACAAAACATAGGAATCGTTTATGGTGGTAAGAGTGCTGAGCATTCTATCTCATTATTAACTGCAAAATCAATTATTAACGCAATCGATAAAGAAAAATACAATGTTTTTCCTATCTTTATCTCATTAGAAGGAAATTGGGCTAAAGGTGAACAAATTAAATCTGAAATCAAAGATCAAAACGAACTAAGATTTACTAACTTTAATAGTGATATTAGTAGCTTATTATTCGAAGATGGTCGTAAATTTGATTTAGTATTCCCTGTTCTTCACGGTCCTAATGGTGAAGATGGTACTATCCAAGGTTTCTTAGAAATTATGGATATTGCTTATGTAGGAAACAACGTACTATCTAGTGCCGCTGGTATGGATAAAGTAGTTATGAAGCAATTATTTGCGGCATACGACCTACCTCAATTACCATATACACACTTTATTGAATATACTTGGAAAAAAAATAAAGAAGCAGTTATTAAAGAAGTTAATGATAATCTAAAATACCCTGTTTTCGTTAAACCTGCGAACCTTGGTTCTTCTGTAGGTATTAGTCGCTGTAACGATGAAGAGGAATTAGTTAAAGGTATCGAAGAAGCATTAAAATTCGATAAAAGAATCGTTATTGAGCAAGGTGCTGTAGGAGCAAAAGAAATAGAAGTAGCTGTGCTTGGATACAACGAAGTTAAAACTACAGATCCAGGTGAAATAGTTAATATTTCTACAACAGAATTCTATGACTACGAAACTAAATACACTGATGGTCAATCACGTATGGATATTCCTGCACCAATCGATCCAAATCTTTATCCCGAATTCAGAAAAATGGCTGCAACAGCATTCCGTGCAATTAGCGGATCTGGTTTAGTTCGTGCTGACTTCTTCTATACAAAAGAAGGAGAAATCTTCATTAACGAAGTTAACACAATGCCTGGATTCACTCCATTCTCTATGTTCCCATCACTATGGGCTAATATGAACGTTAGCTACCCTGAAGTAATCGAAGAATTATTCCGCTTAGCTATAGAACGTTACGAAGACCGTAGAAACTTATTAACAGAAGAATAGGATTAACTATGAAATATTTAGTAAAAGATTTAGAACAAATACTTAACGCAAAAAAAGTAAATATAGTTGAAAACAAAGAAATCACTGGTATCGCAATCGATAGTAGAAAAGTTAAAGAAGGAGATTTATTTATTCCCTTCTTAGGAGAAAATGTTGATGGTCATAACTATATAGAAAGTGCCTTTGAGAAAGGTGCAGCTGCATCACTTTCTTTAAAAGAAGACTTTACTAGCGATAATAATATAATTTATGTAGAAGATAGTTATGTAGCTATCCAAGCTTTAGCTAAACATTATTTAGATAGTTTAAATGCTAAAATCATCGCAATCACTGGTAGTAATGGTAAAACAACTACTAAAGATATTATTACTGGTCTATTAGAAACAAAATTTAAAGTTCATAAAACACAAGGAAACTTCAACAATGAACTTGGTGTACCTATAACTATTTTAGCTGCACCAGAAGATAGTGAAATATTAGTTTTAGAAATGGGAGCTGATGGCTTTGGTCAATTAGACTTCTTATCAAAACTAGTAGAACCTGATTACACTGTAATCACTAATATTGGTGAAAGTCATATCGAATTTTTCGGTTCTCGTGAAGGTATTGCTAAAGCAAAATTCGAAATTACTAATGGTATGAAAAAAGATGGTTTCTTCGTTTATAACGGAGATGAAGTATTACTAAAAGATTTAGTAGATAAATCTAATATCGGAGCTACTTCATGTGGTGAGAATGATTATAATAATATTATTTTAGAAAACTACACTATTACTCGTGATCATATAGATTTCAAACTAAACCTAAGCGATGAAAAATTCACAACAAAATTAAAAGGAAAACATAACCTATTTAATATAATGTTCGCTACAGCAATCGCTGAAAAACTAGGTTTATCAATTGATGAAATTCGCAATGCAATAGAAAAAACATCTGAAATAACTCATATGCGTTTAGAAAGTATCCCTTACGGAAAAGACTCTCTAATTATTAATGATGCATATAATGCTAGCCCTACTTCTATGAAAGCTAGTGTCGATGTAGTTAGTGGCTTTGATGATTTTGATTATAAAACTCTAGTACTTGGTAGTATGTTCGAACTTGGTTCAAAAGAAGCACAGTACCACAGTGAAGTTGGAGAATATATCTCTAATAATTCAAAAGATATCAACTTAGTTATTTCTGTTGGTGACTTAGCTAAAAATATTACCGATAGCATAACTAACTCAGAAATTAAAAAACTACACTTCTCTTCTAACGAAAAAGTAAGCAACTACTTAAAAGAAAATAAACACGCTAATGAAGTGATTCTATTTAAAGCTAGCCGCTCAATGAAGTTAGAAAGTATTATTGAAGAGATAAATAAATAAAAAGAAAAAAATAAAATAATATACGCCCTCTAGATAATCTAGAAGGCGTGTTTTTGTAAACTAAATTTAATAGCATATTTTTCATCTATTCATACAATACAAAAAAAGGCTTCACATATGCGAAACCTTTTTTAATCTTCTATTCTTTTTTTTCTTTCAGTTCTTTTGCTTCTTTACTTTCTTCAGGCAACTCTATTTTTATCTCTTTGTTAGGTTCTTCTAAAGTACCTCTAGTTGTTACTCTTAATGGAGAAGAACTAGTTGCAGCAACTATCTCATAAAATAATTTATCTAACTTTTTATTTTTTGTATTATAAACATATTCTACAGTATATTCAAACTCAGAATATTTTAGGTCTTTTTTTAATTCCTTATTGTGTATTTCTTTGACCTTATTCTTTAATTCATCAGTTTTCTTTAATTTAAAAGTTACTTTATCTCCATCTTTTGATATATCCCAGTTATCTTTATTGTCTAATAAATTTAAAATATCATCTCTCATGTTCATTGATTGAACCTTAAAGTTATATGCGTGTCTGTTATCTGTAGGACCTTTCTTTTTAAACCAATAATCGTACGTTTTTAAATAATAAACACCGTCCTTTAGATAAGATTCATCTTTCGTTTCTCCATAAATATTGCTTATATATTTACCTTTCATTGCGAATTCTAATGGTTCAAACTTTTCATCACCACTTACATCATATCCTCTAGTATTATTTGTAGCTATTTTATCATTTTTTACTAAATATACCATGGTTGCTTTACCTGATTTTAATTCTTTAGTCTCTTTCTTTACTTCTTGTAAAATACTTTCAATATTTTCTATACTTTGTTTACTTTCTGTATTTTGGGCACTTTGCTTACTACAACCACCTAAAATAACCGTTAAACCTACCATTACAGCCAAAATTTGTTTTTTCATAACTAATTTACCTACTTTCTTTATTTTAGTAAAGAAGTTTTAGGTTATATCCTTATTAAATTTCTTCAATCATAATAATATTCTAATTTCTTAATATTTAAATTAACAATATTAAAATCTAAAATTTAAATAAAATTATAATAATAACAATAATAATATGTATAATATTATTTTAATCAAATACTACTTTCTAAAAAGATACATAGTCTAAAAACTATCCTCACTAAAAATATATATTTTAATATATTGTAACATATTTTCAGTAATTAGCAAATCCGTATATTAATTTATAATTTAATAAAATTTATTTAAATAAGCATTCAAGTCTAATATAAAGCGAACCTACTTTTTATAAATTTTTCTTTTTCAAAAAACATTTTTATAGATACTTTTCTTATATAAATATATAAAAAAGGTTCCTAGTTTAAAACTAAGAACCTATTTATATGGCTTTTAAATTATTTACTAGTTATAGAATCCTGATACATCATCTGAAAGATCGATTAAGATATTTTTCATTTGTGAGTAGTGTTCTAAAATAACTTTGTGAGTTTCACGTCCGATACCTGATTTTTTGTATCCTCCAAATGGAGCATGCTCAGGAATTTGGTTATAAGTGTTAACCCACATTCTTCCTGTTTCTACACTACGCGCAATATTTAGTGCTCTAGTGATGTTTTTAGAGAATACTGCTCCTGCAAGACCATATTCACTATCATTCGCTTGCTCAATAACTTCTTCATCAGATTTGAATTTGATAATTACTGATACTGGTCCGAATACTTCTTCTTGAGAGATACGGCATCCATTGTTAACACCAGTAATTAATGTTGGTTTAACGAATGCACCTTTGTCGCAACCATTTTCTGTGTAGCGTTCTCCACCAACAAGAACTTCTCCACCTTCTTTTTTAGCTATTTCAATGTAGTTTACGATTTTTTCTGCTTGTTTTTCATCAATTTGGCTACCCATTTGAGTATTTGGATCTAATGGATCACCAATTTTAATTTTATTGAATCTTTCTTTTACTTTAGATACGAATTCATCGTAGATTCCTTCTTGAACGAAGATTCTAGAACCAGCACAACATACTTGTCCTTGGTTGAATAAGATACCAAGTTGAGCACCATCTAATGCTTTTTCGATATCAGCATCATCTAAGATAATGTTAGCTGATTTTCCTCCTAATTCTAATGTAGCTGGAATTAATTTTTCTGCAGCTGCCACAGCGATTTTTTTACCAATTTCTGTAGAACCTGTGAATGCTAATTTATTTAATCCTTCATGATTTTTTAGGAATTCTCCTGATTTACTTCCACGTCCTGTTACTACGTTTAATACACCTTTTGGAAGTACATCTTGAATTAATTCAACAAATGTTAGTAAGCTTAGTGAAGTTAAGCTTGATGGTTTAATAACGATTGTATTACCTGCAGCTAATGCTGGAGCAATTTTCCAAGCTGCCATTAAGAATGGGAAGTTCCAAGGAATAATTTGTCCTACTACCCCGATAGGTTCTCTTAATACTAAGCTTAAGAATTTTTCTTCTAATACAGTTGCTTGCCCTTCATCAGCTAAAATACAACCTGCGAAATATCTAAAATGTTTAGCACTGAATGGTACGTCAACAGCTTTAGTTTCACGAATTGGTTTACCGTTGTCTAAGCTTTCTGTAGTAGCTAATAAATCAGTATTTTCATCGATAATATCAGCAATTTTATTTAATAATGCTGCACGTTCACTTACTGTTGTTTTTTTCCAAGTTTTGAATGCTTCTTGAGCTGCTTCAACTGCGCGATTTACGTCTCCTTCAGTTGCATCTGGGAAGTTTGCTAAATATTCTGAGTTTGCAGGGTTATATGCTTTTAATACTAGTTTATCTTCTGAATCAACCCACTCCCCATTAATAAACATTTTGTAATTTTCTTTATTTAATTTACTCATAATTTTACGTCTCCTTATGCGTCTTATTTTCTCAAATGTTAACACATTTATGAATACGCTTCAATATTTATGCTCAAACGCTTACAACTATATGACAAATATTTTAAAATTTATTAAAGTTAACCTTTTTTAAATATATTCACAAGTTAACGTATTATCATCACAATCCCTTTAATATAAAAAATAATATATCAATATTTTTTGTATATTTTAATGTTAATTTTATAATTTCTATATAACAGAGTAAAAAGAAAAGACTTTGAAAATGTAAATATAATTTCAAAATCTTTTCATTATTGTATTATTTTACTACTCTTACACGAGATTTTCTCTCTATCGGAGCTGGTTCACCTACTATTTCTCCAAATGGCATTTGAGCGCGTAGTACTAAGTTAGCTGGGATGTTCCATTCTTTAGCTACTCTTTCATCAATAACTGGGTTATAGTGTTGAATATTTGCTCCTACACCTGCTTCAGCTAATGCATTCCATACTGCAAATGATGCAATACCTGTTGATTGTTCTGACCATATTGGGAAGTTATCAGCATATGATGGAAATTGTTCTTGTAATCCCTTTACTACATCATGATCTTCAAAGAATAAGATAGTTCCATAAGCTGCAGCAAATCCATCAAGTTTTGCTTTAGTAGCTGCTTTTGCATCTTCATTAGGTAAGAATTTTCCTAGTTCTTCAAAAGTAATATCCCAAAGTTTTTGGTGATTATCACCTAATAAAACTACTGCATGAGCAGTTTGTGAGTTAAAGGCACTTGGTGAATATTTAACTGCATTATCAATAATTTCTAATACTTCGTTTTCTTCTATTGGTAATTTTTTTCCTAGTGCATATTGGCTTCTTCTATTTTGATATAAATTTTTTGCGTTTGTCATTTTCTATTCCTCCATTTTAGCTACTTGCTAAATTTATCTTTTTCTTTTATAATTAATATATATTAATATTATCATATACAAATAAATATACAAGTACGATTTTTTTGTATAGTCAGTATCTTTTTAGATAGAAATGAATTGTATCAATAAAAAGTAATTAGGAGTTTTTCAAAAAAATGAAAGAAAAAGAATTATTTGGGGTTTGCCCCTTCTTTACAACACAAAAAATATTATCAGGTAAATGGACAATTTTAATTTTACATTTACTTGAAGGAAAAGCAGTGAGATTTAATGAACTTCAACGTGAGTTAGGTACCATTACCCAAGCTACTTTAACAAAACAGCTTAAACAACTAGAAAAAGATGGATTAATCAATAGAAAAGTCTACGCACAAATACCACCTAAAGTAGAATACAGTTTAACAGAAATTGGTCAAAAGTTTCATAACGTTCTTAATGAGCTTGAAAATTGGGGAAATGACTATATAGACTTTCTTGAAAAATCTGATAGAAAAGACTTAGTGGCACAATAATGGATAAAATAAGTAAAATTAAAAATATCCTTCCCCTACTATCTGAAAAACAGATAGATATACTAGATAGTATTATTTCATCTTGGGATATTAAATCTTCACAGCTTCATACTGATGACGCAGTAGTTAAAGCAATCTATGAGAGTACTGTAAATCCTATTGAAGATCCACTTAAAGATTATTCAAAAGAGGAATTATTAGAAGAATATGGTGTTCTATTTTACAATCAAAATGAAATGGAACAAACAAATAGAAATATAGAAGGTATAGAAGTAGAATATCCTCAAAATATGAATAATAATAATTCTAAAGAGAATAAATATGATAACTTAGACATTAAATCACTTATTTCTAAAAAGCCCTTAGTCGAAGAAACAGTTAAACAACCTGCTACCGACGATGACTTTGATCCACTTTTCCCTAATGTCGATTTTGACTCTATGACAGGATTAAATAAGTCTAAGTATGATGACTTGGACTTCTCAGCTTTAATATCAAAGAAACCTAAATAGTAAAAAGGAGATGTAACTTTACACCTCCTTTTTTTTATTTTTCTTTCATTATTAAATCTTTAATATAGCTTATATACTTTTCTTCCATTATTTGTGCTCGAAGATTAGGACTCTTATCTAGTATCTTTCTTCCTTCTTCTAATAGCTCTAATGCTTTTTCAGGATTATTATTTACTTTCCATTCAATTAACGCATTTATCGTCTTATTCTGAGGTACATTAGCTTTCAAAGTGGATTTAGTATACGGATCAGCTAATAATTCTTCTAACAATGGATTTTCTTTATCTAGTAAACACATAAAGAAGATTAGCAACTTAGAAACTTCCATTTTGTATGGTAAGACCATATCTGGATTTTCTTTATAAAATTCTAATAGTCCATGATATGCTTTTTCAAATTCAAATTGTTCTTGATAGTAATCGTACTCAATAAGTTTTAAAGCATCTGTATTATAATTTGGTTTTTCTATTTTAAGATTTTTAATTTTTTCTAGTTCCTCTGGATGTTCTTCAATATAAGATTTACCTATACTCGCATAATAATTAACTACTAATGTTAAGTACAGAACATATTTATTAGTTTCATCTTGTGTAGAAAGTTTATATGTCATACCATCATTAAAACCAGATGGTATTGCATTAGAAATTCCAAATATTATCCCTATCATTACTATTATTAAAGTATAGATACTAGGGTATATGAACCAAACAGCTACAGAAAATATTAGGTTTCCAAGTACTCCACCAGCCAGATACAGTTTATATCGAAACTTCCCTTCTATATATTTTGGTGGTTTCATTAAGCATTGACCTAGAGTACCTCTCATATGCTGTAATCTTAACTTAATTTTATTATTGCTGTCTTTTTCTAGTTTAAAATCAAATATTCTAAAACTAACGAATTTATATCCAGAAAGTAAACCAAATACTAAGTGCCCCGCTTCATGAACAATAATTTGTATAACTACTCCTAGAACACATGATATTATTAGTAAAATTATACTAATATCTTCTGTTTTTGGAACTAATTTCCCAGCATAACTTCCTCCAAAGAATCCGACAACTCCACATAGTAAAATGTAAGCTGAAAATTTTAATATTCTTCCACTTTTGTTATTCATAATTCCCCCTATTTAGTCATTTTTTTCATGAATAAAGTTTATGATTTCTGTTAATTCTTCCTTTGAACCTACTGTGACTATAAATATTACATCACCCATAGCTTCTGCAAAAACTTTTGGTACGTACTCCACCATTCTGATTTTTTCATGGTATTCTATATTAACATCATCTTCTGAGTATTTATAATTATATTTATTTCGTCTAGATACTGTAGCTGTGTAGTTATCAGTTTCATATTTTGGTACTTCTTCACCTACTACTACTTTTGCATATAACTCGCATAAATCACAATTATAAGCATAGTTATATAAATCTATTGTTATTCCACCAGCGATACGATTATTATATTCTAATGCTATATATTCTCCATCTGGTAGTTTAAAGAATTCAATATGGAAAAATCTTTCCTTCATTCCAAACTCTTTAACAATATTTTTACCAAGCTCTACTAATTTCTCATCAATTTTTGGTTCTATATCTGTATAATAATCTTGAGCATTATTTAATAATTCAAGTGTTGGCAAACTATAAGTAAAACTTGTATCAAATACTACTTTTCCTTCACTATCGATTAATCCATCATATGTACAAAGTACTGCATTATCAATATATTGTTCTAGGAAATAACTTACACTTTCATCCCAAGTATTTTTAAAATTCTCAACGTCTTCTTGTGTAAATAGTTTATAAGTATTAGCAGCACCTACTCCATTATCTGGTTTAGCTATTACTGGTAATCCTAAAGTTTCTATAGTTGGAGCAAGTTCTTCTTTAGTACTTATAGAAAGACCTTCTACTACTCTAGCACCAGCATTTCTAAAGACATCTTTCATTCTTGATTTATATTTAGTTAATAATAGCTGACTCGGCTTGACTCCATCGATATTGAAGTCTTCTCTGATTTTGGCATCTAATTCTAACCAATATTCATTATTTGATTCAACTCTATCTATTTTTCCATGTTTATATGTTAAAAAAGCTACGGCTTTTAGCACTTCATTATAGTCTTCTAAATTATTAACTTTAAAATACTCTGTAATAACTTCTTGTAGTCTTGGACTTAGTTCATCATAGCTTTCCGTACCTATACCTAAAACAGTTATTCCCTTTTCACTAAGTCTTTTTGCGAAATATTCTTGACTCTTGGGAAAGTTAGGAGAAATTAACAAATAATTCATAACTACACCATCCTTTTTCAATTTACTTACAATTTTATCATAATTTTAAATATTTTTCTAATATTTTCTGAAAAATAAATAATTTTTTAAATAGTAAAAAGAGAATTAAAAGTTTGAGTTACTTTTAATTCTCTCTAGTTTATTCTTTAATATTTACTGTTATATTTTGTAGATATGTTTTAAATGTTGAATCAACTTCATCACTTAAACCTTTTGTTGCTTTTAAATCAACAAAAATTTCTACTTTTTCATTGAAAGTTTGAGTCATTATAATGTTACTTAGCACACAAATATTTGATACTAAACCACAGAACTCTACTTCTTCATAATCACTTCGTGAAATATATTTTGCTAATTCTCTACTTCCGAAAGTTGTTTTATTAAATACCTTTTTAGCATCTTTTTCATAGTCAGCAACTTTTCCGTATAGAGCGTGTCCTTCAGAATCTATTATACAATGCTCAACTGGTAGGTGTTTTCCTTCACGTGTTGTTAAGTAGTTAGTATAATGAGTATCTTTTGTAAATATAACATCTTGATTATCTTTTTTATATTGTTCTATCTTTTCAACAATAATTGGTTCTAGTTCCTTAGTTCCAGGAGCTCCTAGAGCACCATCAACAAAGTCTTTTTGATAATCTACAACTACTAGTAATTTCTTACTAGTCATATTTTTTAAAGTGACCCTTATATAATATAAAAATACGACTACTAAGAGTACTATACAAACTTGGAATACCATATCTGAAACAAATTTCAAGTCAAATCTTGGCATTTTTATAATATTATAGATAACTATCTCTATCCCAATAATAAATGGTATTATTAATATTTTCACCTGTTTTCTTATGAAAATTGGGAAATCTTTAGCTCCTACTTTTTTATAAATAAGATATCCAAATAAACCAATCGCACCCACAATACATGCTAATGTTCCATACTTATGCATTAAGTAGAAGAGATGTTTAGCACCTGGTCCAAAAATATAACCTAATGTAATAAATGTTCCAACCCATAGTATTCCTCCTACTGTAGAATACACATGGAATTTTTTCGCATTAACTTTTGTAATTCCAGAGAAGTATCCTAGTATATGTCTAACTCCTGGAAGATAATAGGCAACAAATATCACTACATTACCATACTTATTAAAAAAGTCTGACGCCTTAGTCATTCTATATGGCGTAAGTCCAATATAAAATCCATATTTATCTATTGCTTTAACACCTAGTCTTCTACCAACTTCGTAAGAAAACTGCATACCTATTACAGTACCTAATGCACTTGCAATAATCATACCTAGGTAACTTCCATGTCCTCCGTAAGCCATAATACCTGCCAGAAGCATCATTGTTTCTCCAGGTAAAGGAAGACAAGCAAATTCCAGTATAAGTGAGATGAACAGAATTAGATAAACATGCTCTGCTAATAGTTTAAATAGCATTTCCATTATAAACTATTCTCCTTTGCTATAATATTTATTCATTATATCATATTTAAACTTCAACTACAAATTTAAATATACTGTTAATATGATACTATTGTATATACTTTTTTACCAATTTAGCAAAAGAAATAGTGCAAAATATACCATATTACCATTTATAATATCATTTTTAGTTAATTATAACTTAAAAATTATATTTAATATAATTTATTTAGTATCTATATTTAAAACAAAAAAGGCTCGAGATTTCTTCTCGAACCTTTTTATTTTATTAAACTAGTACTTTATCGTTCTCTTTTCTTTCTTTTGGAGATTGATGTACTTTTACTTCTATTTTTCCTTTTTTATTTAATTCTCTTACTTTTAGTACTGCCCATAGTTGAGCTGCAATAAATAGTGAAGAATATAGACCGAATACTAATCCAATTAATAACGCTACGTTGAATGAGTAGATAGAACTACTTCCTACTAATAACATTACTACTACAGTAATAATAACTGTTAATACTGTATTAATAGAACGCGTTAAAGTTTGTCTTAATGACACGTCAACAATTTTGTAAATTTGCTCTTTAGTTTTAATTAGTTTTTCATGACGCATATGTTCCCTAATCCTATCGAATGTAACAATCGTATCATTTATTGAATATCCGACAATTGTTAGTACTGCGGCGATAAATGTAATATCAATTTCTAAACGAAGTAAGCTTGCCATAAATATAATAACTGCTACGTCGTGTAGAAGTGCGATAACACTCGTTAATCCCATTCTCCATTCGAATCTAAAGGCCACATAAATTATGATACCGATAGATGCGTAAAGTAGAGCATAAATTGCGTTTTTAACTAACTCTTTACCTATTACTGGAGATACAACACTTAAGTTTGCATCTTTTTCGTATTTTTTAGCAAAGTATTCTTTTATTTCTATTGATTTGTCTTGTGCAAAACTGTCTTTTGAATAAACAGTTGCTTGTTTTTTATCTTGTGATAAAACTATTTTTTCTTCTTTTACATTTAGTGAACCTATATCTTGTTTAACTTGTTCAGTAGTTAATTCTGTGTTAGCTGCTATGTCAATACGAGTACCACTTGAGAAGTCAATTCCTAAGTTAAGTTTATTCATACCTAGCGAGATTGATCCTGCTATCATAATAGCAATACTTAATGCAAAGAATTTTTTCATGTGTTTTGTAAAACTTAACCATTCAAATTTAGTTGGTAAGTTTAATGAGTTAATACCAAATTTAGTATCGTGAATTGATTTTTTACTTACACCGAAGTATCCAGGATGATTATTAAAGAAGTTAGATCTTACTAATAGACCAAGTAATAATCTAGTACCAAATACTGCAGTTATAAAGCTGACTAAGATAGATAGTAATAACATAGTCGCGAAACCTTTAACGCTACTTGTACCAAAGATAAATAGTACAACAGCCGCAATTACTGTTGTGAATTGCGAGTCAAAGATTGTCCATAATGATTGTTTAGCTCCATCTAGGTAAGCTTTTTGCAGTGGATATCCTGCACGAACTTCTTCTTTAATTCTTTCATACATGATGATATTAGCATCGACTGCCATACCTACCCCTAAGATTAAGGCTGCAATACCTGGTAGTGTTAGAACTCCGGATATCATATTAAAGAATACTACAGTTAGATATACATATGCAACCATCATTACGCTGGCTACAAATCCTGGTAATCTATATACTAATAACATAAATGCACAGATAATTCCAAGTGCTATTGCACCAGCTAATACTGTTTGGTATAGTGCATCTGCTCCAAACTGAGCTCCTACAGAGTTAGAATAGATTTCAGTAAGTTTAACTGGTAAAGCACCAGAGTTAAGTAAAGCAGCCATCTCTTTAGCTTCTTTTACTGAAAAATCACCTGTAATTTGAACATCATTCGAGTTAATAGTTTGGTTAACTTGTGGTGCTGAAATGTATTTTGGTTTTTCTTTAGCAGCTTCAGCTTTAAATGAATCACCATCACTAAAGTCCATCCAAATTACCATTAAATTTTGACCACCAGTTTTTTTACTTATATCAGAAGTGATTTTACCAAATTTTTCTGCATCTTTTAGTTTTAATTTAACATCTGGTTTAGAGTTTTGATCATAACCTTGAGATGCACCATTTTCTTGTAAATCAGATCCGTCTAGAAGAACATTGTCATCTGTATCACGAATTGTTAAGTTAGCTTGCGTTGATAATACTTTACGAGCAGTTTCTTGGTCTTTAACCCCTGCTAATTCAACCCTGATTCTATTACCTGCTTCAACAGTAATAACTGGTTCACTAACACCTAAGATATTGATACGTCTACTAATAGTATCAGCAGTTGCTTTTACAGCCGCTTCATCTATATTTTGTCCTTCTCTAAGTGGTTCTACTTGATAAAGAACCTCAAAACCACCTTGAAGATCTAGTCCTAAGTTTACTTTCTTCGCATTAGATTGTGCTGTTAACCCTATTGAAGTTAAAACAATAACTACTAATGATAAGAAAGCAAGAATACGACTAAATTTTCGTTTTCCTTGTTTTCTTCCTCTCATGAAAGTTTCTCCTTTATTTTATTTTTCATTGTACAATATATAGTAAAATTACATATTAATCTTAATTTTACTACCTTTAAAAATTAATACGCTACCCTTTAATTTACCAAATTTTCCCAAAGTTAGCAAGAGGGTTATTTGATTTTTTCATAATATTTTTCAACATATTCTATAACTGAGAAGTCATTATTATTTCCTATAACTTCATCACACATGTCTTGGATTGCTTGACTAGAATTATTAGGACAAACACTCCAACCTGCTACATCGAACATTTCTTTATCATTAAAGTTATCTCCAAATACTACACATTCTTCTATTGGAATTTTATAGTGTTCTGCAAGTTTTTGAATAGCTGTTCCTTTGTTACAACCTTTAGGCATAATATCAAAGAAATCAGTTGCTGAAAAAGTTCCATCAACAGGTAACACTTTTGCTACTTCTTTATAGAATTTTTCTATCTTATCATGATCTTTAGCAATCATCATAATTTTTTGGCAACTTTCATTATTTTTTTTGATTTCTCCTATTATATCTTCATGAATATACATAGGAGTTTTTAATTCTTCAGGCATATCCTTTTCTATACGTTTCATTCTTGCCATGCTAAATGATAGTCTATCACAGTATATGTAATTCAATGTGTAAACATGAAATTCTATACTATCATCATTTAGTTCTTTAAACATATTAAAGATTGTTTCAACTTCTTCAATTTTGAAGCTTTTTTGATAAACAATCTCCCCTGTCGTAAGATTTCTTATTAAACTACCATTATTTGATATTACAACGTCATTCATACCTAGATTATAGTAATAATGCTTTATCGCTATGTCTGGTCTTCCTGTCGCAATTATGAATTTACTTCCTTTATCTTGTAATTTTACAATTACATCACGAGCATTTGGTGCTACTTCTTTTTTATCATTTAAAAAAGTACCATCCATATCTGTTATAAACCATTTCATTAGTTATTTTTCTCCTTCGTAAATACTAAGAATTTACTAATTACATAATTAGCAACTAGCACTACAAATTGTATAATAAATTTAGATAAGTATGCATTCATACCTAAATAAATAAAGAATTCAACTCCGAATACTTCTATAACTAGTGTAGATAATCTCGCTGTGAAAAATTTTGCTAATTCATAGAAAACTTTTTTAAATCCAACAGCTTTTGAATTAAATACATATCTCGCATTAACAAAGTAAGCAAATAAAATTGATAATGTTATCGATATTAAGTTAGCTGGTCTTACTCCCATACCATAGTAATACAAAATAAAGTAGGTTACTACGTTAACTAATGTTGTACAAACACCAAAGAAAATATAGTTAACTATACTTTTGTACTTAGGCTGTTTGTAAAGATCCAGCATTTTCGTTATTAAATTTTTCATGCTATCCTCTTTAAATATAAAATTTTGCTAACACTTAATTATATACCTATACAGCCTTTTTTTCAACTTTTTGTATGCAAAAAAGGTAATTTAACTTTTATTGTTAAACTACCTCTTTTCTATTATTTTTCTTTTGTAAATTTGACTACTACTGTTTGTTCTTTTTTGTATCTATTTTCCCCTGACACAGTTAAAATCAATTCATTGTTTTCCAATTTATAATTATATGTTACAGGATTTAATTCTCTTTTATCAGTGTATATTCCTAAAAGATATAGATCATCAATTCTTGGAGTTTCAGGAAATGATATAGTTTTATTCTCAGTATCTAAAACACCATCTTTTACTTTAACATTAATGACACTATTTTCAATAGAAGCTTCCGTGTGTTCTAATTTTGATTTATAAAGATTAAACATATAAGCATTACTTTTTTTAAAATCATCTAAATCTTTATGTCTTTTATACCCTGAACGCTTAAAATCTGCTTCATATAGTTTGTTAGCATCGAATGTATTTGTTAAAACAACATCCTTATCTTTTATTATTAATTTAATATCTGCTTCATTATAATAATTTTTTATGGCCTGAGCACGCTCTTCTGAACCGACTCCAGAAACTATTATATTGTGAACTGTTTCAGGTAAATCTTTTACCTTCCATGTACCTTCAAGGCTTTTTTCTTCTTTTTGTGCTGTATTATTACCATTATTGCCATTAGACTGCGAACATCCTGTAAGCACACATGCAAGGCTTAAAAATATTGGTAAGATATATTTTTTAATTCTTTTTATATTCATAGTGATTCTCCCACGTTAATTTTTTTCTTTTATAAATTTGATTACTACTGTTTGATCTTTATCTTTTCTATTTTTCCCTGATACAGTTAGTATAAGTTCTTTACCTTCAATTTTATAATTAAATGTTATCGGCTCTTTTTCTAATTTTTTCGTTTCTATCCCTAGTGTATAAAGTCCATCAATTGTTGGAGTTTCTTGGAAAGACATAGTTTGTTTATCTGTATCCAATACTCCATCTTTTAATTTAATATTAATCACATTATTCTCAAATGAAGATTCAGTGTGTTCTAATTTCTTTTGTGATACCTTAAACATTAATTCTCTATTTTTTGTATATTGTTCTATATCTTTGTATCTTTTGTATCCTGAACGTTTGAAATCAGCTTCAAATAGTTCTTTAACATCGAATCTATTAGTCATTACAACATCTTTATCTTTTATCGTTAATTTCAAATCAACATTATTATAATAATCTTTTAAAGCTTGTGCACGTTCTTCTGAACCACCCATATCGATAATTATTTTATAAACTGTTTCAGAGAAATCTTTTGCTTTCCATGTTCCTTCTATAATAGGATTCTCTTCTTCTTGAGTAGTATTGTTTCCATTATTACTATTTGATTGTGAGCAACCAGAAAGGACACAAGCAAAACTTAAAAATACAGGCAAGATATATCTTTTAATTCCTTTTTTATTCATAATAATACCTCATTTAATTTTCTTTTGTAAATTTAATATTTATTGGATATTCTTTTCCCTTTACATCTTTCGCAGTTACTGTAAGAGTTAATTCATTATTTTCTATACTATAATTATATGTTACCGGATTAGTTTCATCATTATAAGTAGGGTTACCTAATAAGTACTCAGTATCTATCGATGGTGTCTCGGGGAATGTTATAGTCTTTTTATCTTCATCTATTTCACCATTTTTTAGTGTATAATCTATCTTGTCCCCTTCTCTTATAGCTTTGGTATGTTCCAAAACATTATAATTTACATTAAAGCTAGTTCTTTTTTTATTAATATACTGCTCTAGATGCTGATCTAGACCATCATAAACTCCTTTTTCAAAATTATTAAAATAATACTCATATAATTCTTTTACATCAAATGTATAATGTAGTACTGCGTTGCTATTTGTTATAGTTAATGTCATATCAAAGTCATTATAAAAATTTTTTATGCGTTCTTCCACATCAACTCTTTTAGCTCCAACTTGTAACAATTGTTTAATTGTATCCTGGAAATCTTTTACTTTCCATGTACCTTCTAAAGTCGAATTTTTTTCTTTTTTTACTGTATTATTCTTATTATCACTAGTAACATTTGATGAACAACCAGAAAGTACACATGCAAAACTTAACACTACAGGTATGAAATACTTTCTTATTCTTTTTATATTCATAGAAATCCCTCCTACTTTGTAATTTTATTATATCAAGTAAATGTGAAAAAATAAAATATTTTTATTAAAAAATATAATATAATTCTCCTCTTTATACATAAAAAACTAACCTCTTCACTAGAGATTAGTTTTATATTAGTTTTGAGATTGTAATTCTATATTTTAAACTTCTTTTATTTTGTTCAAAACTTTTAATTGTAAATCGACCATATTTTCTTATCGATATAATATCGTCTACTGAACAATTTTTCTCACCATTTTTTACTATTACATGATTAAGTTTAACAAATTCTTGTTCTAAAAATTCCTTAATCTTGCTTCTAGATTTATTAGTAATTTTAGCGACAATTGAATCAATTCTAAATGATGAAGTTACTATTTCAAAATCTTGGAATTGTTTCTTTATATCGATATCAAGTTCACTAACTTCTTTAAACTCTAGATTAACTCTACCAATTTTTGTTAACTCCATTTTTATAAAGTCAGCAATCTCTCTATCAACAAATATATAAATAGAGCTTTCAGAAACTACTATATCTCCTACTCTATTAAAATTAATTCCTAAATTATGAACTGTTCCGAGTACATTTCTATGTTCTATTTTATTAAATTTATTATTATAGTTAGCTTTTAGGCAAACTATATCGTAATCAATATCATAGTACTCATTAGAAATTATTTTTGCTTTTTTTCTTTCACTACCTTCATATCCGCCAAAAAAATCAACTTTGTAATCTGGATAATTATACGCAGCTACTTTACTTAAAACTATTTGTTCAAAGTTTGTAAGAAATCTTGTTACTGTATTGCGATTATCTAAAAAGCTTACAGTTTGAAGTAAGTTTTCTGCAATTTCTTTTTCTTCATTTGAGGCTGTTGCCAAAAAATTAATCTTTTTCATAACTATCAATTATCCGAATAAGATAAAATATACTAATCGTTGAATTAGGTTTAGTGCGAAAAAAGCAACAATTGGTGAAATATCCATCATTCCAACCGGTGGTATTAATTTTCTAAATAGTTTCAAGTATGGTTCACAAATAGCAGTTAAAAACTCTCCGATAAAAGTATTTCTAACTTGTGGTACCCAAGACATTATTACATACGCAAAAATAGAATAATAATAAAATGAAAAGAGATAAGATACAAATCTATATACCCAATAATATTCTGTTACATTTAACAATATTAGTACTCTCCTTCGTAAAAGTCTCCAGAAACCTCAACACCATTTGGAACGCAAAGATAAATATCTTCTCCAATTGTTTTTAGTCTAGCATCTAGAGCATATATTCCACCTGAAATAAAGTCTAATAATCTATCTGCTGTTTCAATATCTAATTTAGCTAAATTAATAATTACAACTTTATTTTTTTTGATATCATCAACAATATCTTTACTATCAGCAAAAACAAGTGGTTCTGTTAATACTACATTGTTTCCTCTATTTAAAATTGGATTTACTGGTTGTTTACTGCTCACTGGCTTCTCCTTTGAAACTCTTTTTCTTGGTTCTTCTTGTACTTCTGGTGTATTTTCTACTATTTCTTCATCTTCAAAATCTTCTTCGCTTACAAATAAATTATTAAATTTTTTCATCATACTCATAATTATCAAACCTCATTACTTTATATTTAACTATGTAATTATATCATATTTACAGCAGTTTTTAAACTAATATACAGCTTTTTATACTATAAAAAATCATAATTTTAAAGTTTTTTTAACTTTTAAGTTATTTTTATTTTTTCACACAATTTTTACTATAAAATTTTATAGAGTTTTTCATTTTGTATAATTTAAAATTTCATATTCCTATTTTATTTTTACAATTATTTTATAATAAATTTAAATTATTATTTGTATTTATTATTTAATAATGGTATATTTAGAGTATTAGTTTCTTTCTTTTGTTCACTAAACTGTTCGTGAACAAAAAACCTTAGAACTCTTTGTTCTAAGGTTTTTTCTTTTAATCATAATATTTATTGTATCTTTCTGTTACAGCTTCTTGGATTTTTGATCCTAGTACTTTTAACATTGAGTATACTGGAATACCTAAAATTGCTCCAACTACACCTGCTAGATTAACACCAATTAAAATTACAAAAATAACTGTAAGTGGGTGCATATCCATGCTTTTACCCATAATATTTGGAGAAATAATATTTCCTTCTAGGAATTGAACTATCCCCCAAACTACAAGCATTTTTACAACCATTATCCAACTTGTTGATGCAGCAACTAACATTGCTGGTGTTATAGCTATAATTGGCCCTATATAAGGTACTATACTTAAGAATGCTGCAATCGTAGCTAATGAGAATCCGTAATGTAGCCCTATAATAGTATAACCAATATATAGCATTACTCCTATACAAAGCGATACTAACATTTGCCCTTGAATATAAGAGCCGACTTTATTATCTATTTCATCAATAGTATCAGCAACTGGTTTTTTTAATTTTTTTGGTAATAAACTAACTAAATATTCTTTAAAATTAGATGCATCTTTTAGTAAGAAGAATAATACAAAAGGCATTGTCATTAATATAGTCGCTGTAGCTGATAATGATGAAGCAACTCCCTGGGCAACTGATGTTGCAATAGTTACAGCTTCAGAACTCATTTTTGAAGTATTTAAATTATTATTTATATACTCTATAACCACTTGCATATATGCATTATCTGAATATGTATCTAAATAATCTCTAACCGTCTCTATATACTTTGGTATTGAAATAATTAATGTTTGCGTTTGTTCTACAATAATAGGTACCATCCCTATAATAACTACTAGTATAATAACAAACCCTACAAGCATAGCAAGTAAGCTACTAGCAAATCTAGGTAATTTTTTCGAAAATAAATTAACTAATGGATTTAATATATAGTAAAATACATAAGCTAGGATAACAGGTGCAATAATACTAGAAACTATTGCATTTATCGGTGTAAATATATATGATATTTCAGTATATAAATATATAGCGATACCTAGTAAAATAATAATGGTTAGTATATATAAAATTAATTTTCCACCAATGAACTCTAAAAACTTATCTTCTCTAGAATCTTCTAACTCCTTAAGCTTTTTATTCTTTTCTAATTCTTTTTTTATTTTTTCTGACATATGTACTCCTCTCTACTTTTACTTAAATAGATTCAGTGACAATTCATAAATTGTTATAATTGTCATATAGCTAACATATCCCAAAGTAAGGGACAGTATGCTTACAAAAATCTTTATTTCTTTTGTACTATTTTTTTTGAATATTTTTCCGAAATCTACTTTTAATAAAGCGAAATTTGAAAGAAGTATCATTATAAATAGCACTGTTAGTTTGAATATATTCATATATCTTCCTTTTTGTAGATATGTTATTTAAACATATCCAGCCATCCTTTTTTCTTAAATACCCACAGCATGCCTATTGCAATTAGAAGCATTATTGCACAGATTAAGAAATATCCGTATTGCCATTCTAATTCAGGCATATTTTTAAAGTTCATTCCATATAGTCCAACTATGAAGGTTAATGGAAGGAAAATAGTAGATATAACCGTTAGAGTCATCATAATATTATTAGATTTTAACGAGTTATAAGTCATAAAGTTCTCCCTGATATCACTGGCTAATTCTCTATTAGCTTCAATAACCTCAGTCTGTTGAACTAAGTCATCATAAATATCATGGAAATATTTTCTATCGTTATCAGTCATTTCTACACGTCTTGAAACTAAAAATCTATGTATTACTTCTCGCATTGGACGTAATCCACGTCTTAGTTTTAATAGATCTCCTCTTAACTCGAAAACCTCATCCATAATATTACTTCCTGATTTATAGAAGTCAGATTCTTCAATCTCATCAAGACGATTTTCGATTTTAGAAATGATTGGAATATATCCTTCTACTATTTCTGAAACTAGCATATGCATAACGTGAAGGGGTGAATATTGTGATCCACGTTGTAAAATTTTTGGGACAATTTTGTTAACATATCTTATGTGAGAGAGGTGGAATGTTACAATATAATTTTTTCCAACAAACATATTAATAGTTTCATAGTCATCATCAAGATTTTTTAATACATGTGACACTAAGAATATTTGTTGTCTAGAAATTTCTATTTTAGGTCTTTGTAAAAGTGTTAAACAGTCTTCAATTAAAAGTTCGTGGAACTTGAAGAATGTTGATAGTAGATTAATTTCGCTACGTGTTGGTTGGTCAAAGTCGACCCAGAACCACGCTATATCCTGATCTTTTAGCCTTTGCAGGCTTACATCAGTTAGAATATCTCCTCTTTTATCTACTGCTATTGTTTTTATCATTATTCTTCACCTCTCTTAATATTTTTCTCACAACTACTATGATAACATACTTAGAGAAATTAGTAAATTTTTTATTCACATTTAGTTGCAATATAATGCATTACTATACCTGCTGCTACTGCCACATTTAAACTTTCTGCTTGACCTGTCATATTTATTTTGAGTAAATTATTTACTTTATCAAGTATTTCTTCTGATACTCCAGAACCTTCATTACCAAAAATAACAGCTACTTTCTCCCCTACACTATCTATTTGTTCTAAATATCTATCACCTTTTAACGAAGTAGCGTATAAATCGAAGTCTTCCATTTTTGGAATAACATCTAATATATCTATATTATCAAAGCAATCTATATGGAAGTTACTTCCTTGCGTACTACGTATAACTTTTTGTCCATAAATACTAGTTGTACCTTTACCAAGAATTATACAATCAAAAGAAAATGCATCAGCTGTTCTAATTATTGTTCCTAAGTTACCAGGATCTTGGACCTGATCTATTATTAGTACTCTACTATATTTAGAAATATCTAGTTGCTTATTTTTTATCTTACATACAGCTATTACTCCTTGTGTGGTTACTGTATCAGTAAGTGATTTAAAGACATTTTCTGATACTATAGTTACTTCTCCATAGAAGTTATCAAATACTTTTGAGTTAGTAAAGTTCTCTGATACTATGATCTCTTCTACTAATTCTGATTTTAATGCTTCTTCTACTAGATGTACTCCCTCTATTAAATACTTTTGGTATTTTTTTATATTTCTATTTTCTTTTAATTTATGAATCTCTTTTATTTTTTTATTAGTTACTGATGTTATCATTTTTTCTCAACTTTCTTATTAGATTATTATGTAAATGTTATAAGTAAAGATTTCTTCTATCATATTATAATCAATATTGAATAAAATTACAAATTATGGTATAATTCTGTTATTATAAACAATATTAGCAAAGGAGTATACCATGTCATCATTTTTAGTATCAAGTTTAATAATACTAGCTATTTTTGGGGCAGTTGGATTATTTAATTATTTCAGAATTAGAAATGCTGTTATTAAACTGCCATATGAAGAATTTAGAAAAAATCTTAGAAAAGTTCAATTAATTGATGTTAGAGAAAAAGAAGATTTCAAATATGCACATATTAATGGAGCTAGAAATATGCCTAGTTCTCAATTCAACTTCCTTTACTCTTCATTAAGAAAAGACCAACCAATTTATCTTTGTGATAAAAACGGAACATTAGCTCCTAGAGCTGCATTAACTCTTAAGAAAAATGGTTATACTAACATTTACATGTTAAAAAATGGTCTTCAAGATTGGAAAGAAAATCTTAAAACTAAAAAGTAATTTATTTTACCAGTATCAATCTGATACTGGTTTTTTTATTGTCATATCTTTATAAATACTAAAAAGAGATGGTTTATTAACCATCTCTTTCTCTTTAAAAACTTATTCCATAAACCCTTTTAGCTTATTAAGCTTAGATGGGTGTTTCAGTTTTCTTATTGCTTTTGCTTCGATTTGACGTATTCTCTCACGAGTAACTCCAAATGCACTACCTACTTCTTCTAAAGTATGAGTTTTTCCATCTTTAAGACCAAAACGTAATTTTAACACATTTTCTTCACGGTCTGTTAGAGTTTCTAAAATTTCTTCTAGTTGTTCTTTTAATAACTCATTTGCTGCATGTTCTACTGGAGATTGTGCTTCTTTATCTTCGATAAAATCTCCTAAGTGTGAATCATCTTCTTCACCAATTGGTGTTTCTAATGAAACTGGTTCTTGAGCAATTTTTAAAATTTCTCTAACTTTATCTGGTGTCATATTCATTTTCTTAGCAATTTCTTCTGGTTTAGGTTCACGACCTAAATCTTGAAGTAATTGTCTTTGAACACGGATAAGACGATTAATAGTTTCTACCATGTGTACTGGAATACGAATAGTTCTAGCTTGGTCCGCAATGGCACGCGTTATTGCTTGACGAATCCACCATGTAGCATATGTACTAAATTTAAAGCCTTTTTCGTAGTCGAATTTTTCTACGGCTTTGATTAATCCCATATTACCTTCTTGGATTAAGTCTAGGAATAACATTCCACGACCAACATATCTTTTTGCGATACTTACTACAAGACGCAAGTTTGCTTCTGCTAAATCTTTTTTAGCTTGCTCTTTTTCTTCTTCAGTACCATTTTCTATAATTTTAGATAGTTCTAGTTCTTTTTCTTTTGATAAAAGTGGTACTTTACCAATTTCTTTAAGGTACATTCTTACAGGGTCATTAGTGCGAATACCTGCTGGTACAGATAGGTCTTCTAAGTCTAATTCTTCCTCTTCTTCTTCAACTTGGTTAGCATTTATAAGAATGATATCTTCACGATTTAACTCTTCGTAAAAATCGTCTACTGCTTCAGAAGAAACGTCTAATTTTGATAAAGCATCTAGTATTTCCTCTTGAGTAAGCTCACCTTGTTTTTTACCTTTTTCTATAAATTCTTTTTTTATAGTTTCAAAATCTTTTACCTTTTTATTAGCCATTCGTTTCTCCTTATTTCTTATATTCCTTTAATTGTTCTAATAGTTGTTTTTGGGCTTCTACGTCCATTTCTTGAATAGCAATCTTCAACATTTCTTTTAATTTTTCCAATGAAATCTCACGTTTTTTAAAATAATCTATATAATCTCTAATGACTTCTTTAGGTGGTTCATCTTCAATTAAAAAGTCTGTTTCATCTATATATGTTGCTAGTCTAACAACTTCTTCATCTTCTGTATTTTCTATACTGTGAATAAAATTATGAATTCTGAAATCTAATTTATTATTATAATATATAATTAAATAATCTATTAGTCTTTCAAATACTTCTTGATCAAACTTACATTGTTCTAGCTCTGTAAAATTATCAATAAATGCTGCACGGCTCACAAAAAAGTATTTAAATAACCTACATACTTTTTTGTCGTAATTTGTAGTTTTAAATAAATTAAGTGGTTTTTCCGGTGCAGTCCACTCTTGAGTAGTTCTTAACTTACGAGTTGGGAACTTGTTTAATTCTCTAGTTAAAACTTGTCTATCTATATCAAACTCTTCTGAAAGATATGTAAGAAGTATATATTTTAGTGACTCATCACCGATAAATGCAATATTTTTTAATATTTCATTTTTAAATTTTATTTTTTGCTCGATATTTGATTTTGATTCATTGTTACAATAATCTATTTTAAACTTTATAAAATGGTCTTTATTATTAGCTACGTAACTTTGTGTATCAAACTCACTATTTTTTGATGTTTTTTCAGTTAAAAATTCATCTAAGTCTTTAGCACCAGTAAACTTTAGCTTATACACATTATCAATTTTTTGGATAATTCTATTCCCAATATCTATTTGTGCTTCTGTTCCTGCTTTGTCATTATCAAGACTAAGTGTTACTTTATCAACTAAATTTAACACTTCAACTAATTTGTTATTATCAATATTTGTTCCCATTAAAGCAACTACATTTTTTACTCCATTTTGATGAGCTTTTATTACGTCCATATATCCTTCACAGAGAATAATTTCTCTCTCTTTTGCGATAAAAGCACGAGCATCTGAAAAGTTGTATAATACAGTTCTTTTTTCAAATATTTTAGTTTCGTGGGTGTTGTAGTATTTAGCTACTTGCTTATCCTGTGACATCGTTCTTCCCGAAAATGCTACAACTTGATTTTGATTGTTTTTAATTGGAAACATAATTCTATCTTTAAAAACATCGTAGTAATCATTATTATCGTTTTTTCCTAGTAGTCCCGCTTCAACCATTGCATCTAGATTTAAATTATTAGACTTAAAAAAGTTTAATGCAATATTATTATCTCTAGGTGCGTATCCAATATTAAAATGCTTAATTGTTTCTATTGACAGGCCTCTATCTATTAAATAGTTTAATGCCCCTTGTGCTTCTTTTGTATTTAATAAAATATAATTATAATAGTCAGCTAATAATAAGTGACCATAATACATAGAATCTAGTTTATTGTTTAAATCATAACTTACTTCTTTATTATCATTTGACTCTAAGTTAAGTCCCAACCTTGTACCTAATTTAACAATAGCTTGATTATATGTTATATTTTCTATTAATGATACAAATTGAAATATATTTCCACCCTTTCCGCATCCGAAACAGTGGGCAATCTTTTTGTCAGGAGATACAGTAAAAGATGGAGTTTTTTCATTATGAAAAGGACACAAACCTAAATAGTTTTGTCCACGTTTTTCCAGTTTTATATACTCACTAACTAAACTGACTATATCTATATTCTCAAAAATATAATCTATATCTTGTTTAGAAATTTTTGCCACTTTACTCCTCCTTTAAACCAAAAATTATTAACTACAAGATGGAAAAGCGATAAAATTTCCCTTTTATAATTATATCACAAGAAGCCTATTTTTTCTATAGTTATAACTAATTATTTTGTTGTTAAAAAAGTTAATTTTCTACCTTTTATTTTGATTATTTTCCTATACGTTGACTTTATCTCATAATAATTCTATAATATTCATATCTATAAAAAAGGAGTTTTTTTTGTGAAAGTAGTAATTGTTGGTGGAGGAAAAGTTGGAGAATTATTATGTGCCGATTTTTCTAACACATTTGAAGAAGTAACATTAATCGATACTAATGAACAAAGAGTAGAAAAACTCGTAGAAACTTATGATATAAATGGACTTTTAGGTAATGGAGCAAACTATGATAACCTTGTTGAAGCAAGTGCTGGAGAAGCTGATATGTTTATCTCTGTTACTACTAGCGATGAAATTAATATGATTTCTTGTATTGCTGCTAAACAAATGGGTGCAAAACATACAGTAGCTCGTATAAGAAATCCGGAATATTCTAAAACGAAAGAATTCATTAAAAATTCGCTTGGGATTGATTTAATGGTTAATCCTGAATTTGAAGCTGCTAAACAGATTGTTTATATGCTTAGGTATCCTACAGCTACAAAAGTAGAGAGTTTTTCTGCTAATAAATTTAATATTCTAGAAGTTGTCATTCATCAAAATAGCATATTAAAAGGTGTTTCTTTAATCGATAGTAAAAAAATAATAGACTTCCCTTCTCTAGTTTGTCTAGTTGAAAGTAATGGGAAAGTTTTTGTGCCTCGAGGAGATTATATTTTCGAAGTCGGAGATAAGGTGCATATAACTGCAGCTAATAAAGATCTAAAAAGATTCTATAAATTATTAGGAAATAAAGATAATCTTGAGAAGAAAATAACATCTTCTTTAATTATTGGAGCAGGTAAAATCGCTCACTATCTTATCGAGTTCTTTATTAAAGCTAATATTTACACTAAAGTAATAGAAATAAACAAAGATAAAGCTATTGAACTTAGTGAAACTTATCCAGAAATAGATGTTATTTGGGCTGACGGTAGTGATCGTGACACTCTAATCGAAGAAGGTATTCAAACATTTGATAGTTGTATTTCACTTACTGGTCTTGATGAAGAAAATATAATTATTAACCTTTATGCGGATAAACTTGGAATTAAGAAAACAGTAGCAAAGGTAAACCGTGCTTCTCTTAAACAAATAGCTGAAGACATCGGGCAATATTCATATATTACTCCAAAAGAAATAGTTGGTAATATTATTGCGAAATACAGTAAATCTCTACAATGTAGTAAGGATTCTGAAATTGAAAACTTCTATCGTATTGCGAATAATCAAGCAGAAGTTATTGAATTTAAAGTTTCGCAAAATAATCTTAAGGTGCTTGGTACCAAACTTAAAGATATGAATATTCATTCGAATATGCTTATTGCTTTTATTGTTAGAAATAATAAACAAATATTCCCAAATGGTAATGATGAAATTAAACTTGGAGATAACGTCGTTATAGTTAGTTACAAACAAAAAATTGAACATATCGATGATATTCTTAGGGGGTAATTATGAATTATAAAATGATTTTTTATGTCCTAGGTAAAATGTTAAAACTTTTATCTGGTCTACTACTATTACCTACTTTATGTTCACTAATTTATAAAGAATCACAACACATAACATCTGCATTTATAATTACTATTATTATTTCATTTTCAGCATACTGTATAATTAATTTCTTTACTGATAAAGATGGCGATCGTGATTTTTATAAAAGAGAAGGTTACGTAATAGTTACGCTAACTTGGATAGTATTCTCGTTACTTGGTGCCCTTCCTTTTTACATATCTGGTGAAATACCAAGTTACATAGACAGTTTATTTGAAACTGTTAGTGGTTTTACAACAACTGGTTCTACTATTCTTACAGATATAGAATCTATAGAAAAAAGTTTATTATTATGGAGAAGTTTCACTCACTTTATAGGTGGTATGGGGGTTATTGTCTTTGCGGTTGCTATACTACCTAGATCTCCACATACTATCCATATAGCTAAGGCAGAAGTTCCTGGACCATATTTTGGTAAAGTAGTATCATCAATGAAACAAACAGCAATATATTTATATACTATATATATATTACTTACTGTTATTCTGTTTGTTTTACTACTATTTGGAGGAATTGGAATTTTTGATAGTATAAATATTGCATTTTCTACAGCGGGAACTGGTGGTTTTTCAGTAAGAAATGCTGGAATAGCCTACTACAATAGTAAATATATTACTATTGTCGTTGCAACATTTATGTTGATTTTCTCTATGAACCTTAGCTTAATATACTTTTTAATATTTAAAAAATATTTTAAAATTCTAAAAAGTGAAGAACTACGTTGGTTTTTTGGAATGATTTCTATTCTATCAATAATCATGTTTTTAGATATTTATCGTTCTTACGACACACCAAATCATAGCTTACTAGATGTATTCTTTACCGTAGCTTCAGTTGTTTCAACAACTGGATTTACATATAATGACTTTAATATTTGGCCTGTATTTTCTAAAATGATAATACTTATTCTTATGATTGTTGGTGGTTGTACAGGAGGTACCGCAGGTGGTATAAAAATACCAAGGTTAATATTCTTTATAAAGAATGCTAAAAAATCAATTAGTAAGGCTCTTAATCCTAGAAAAATTATTATGTTAAAAATCGATGGGAAAGTTATCAAGGATACTACCCCTTTAGCAAACTACTTACTTTTATTTGGTTTTATCTTTGTAATAATATTATTCTTAGTTACATTCCAAATAAATGATTTTGAAGATGCAATATCATTAACCGTAACTTCAATAAGTAATGCTGGCCCAGCATTCAACCACTTTGGACCTATGAGTAACTTTTCTACTATACCAGATTTTACAAAAGTTATTTTGTCATTTTCTATGTTATTAGGAAGACTAGAATTAGTGCCACTAATTGTATTCTTCTCAGCTAAAACATGGAAAAAACGTAGAAAAATAGAAAGAAGTTCTACTAATTAAATAATACAAAAAGATGAGTTATACTTACTTGTATATCTCATCTTTTATTATATTTACTATTTCTTCGATTTCTTCATTTACATGTTTATCAAATTCTTCTTTAGTTATTAATTCATCTGAATGAGCTTCTGAGTAACCCATAATAACTGATAATGAATTTTTTACTTTATGAAGCATTATTTTTTTCTTTTGTTCATTTTTATCAAGAGCAGTACTTTTTATATATATTAGTAAAATATTAACTGGTAATAAGATAAATAATGGTATAAGTGAAATTTTATACCATAGTGAAAGAATTAAAAATATTATAATAAGTGCATTTACAATAAATAAACTAGTCATACTTTTCATGATATAAACTATAAACCTCTTTTTTATTTATTCCAAATTCTTTTGCAGTATTTTTTATCGCCTCAGATTTTTTTTCACCATTTTGCACTTTATTATAAATAATCTCTACTATGTCCTCTAGATTTATTTCTTTATCTTCTTCTACTTTGTTTGGTGAGATTATAACAACAAATTCACCTTTTTCTTTAATATCCTCACCTAGTCTATCTAATATATTTTCAGCTGATTGTGTTTCTATTTGCTCAAACATTTTTGTTATTTCACGAGCTACAGAAATTTCACGTGTTGGTTCAATTTTTGTTATTTCTGTTACTAGATTTTTAATTCTATGTGGAGATTCATAAATAATACTAGTAGTTTTTTCTTTTAAAATAAATTCTAGCTTTTGTTTTAAATCTTTTGATTTTCTTGGTAAGAATCCATAAAAAGTATAGTTATATGACTCTATACCACTTGAAACTAATGCTGTTAATCCCGCATTTGCTCCTGGTAATGCTGTTACTGATAATCCTTGTTCTTTTATCTTTCTTACTAGCGTATATCCTGGATCAGAAATACATGGCATTCCTGCATCAGTAACAAGTGCTACTTCTAGATTTTCCTGTAGATATTCAATTATTTTATCACTCATCTTATCTTCATTATGTTCATGATAACTTATTAATTTTTTTCCAGTTATTTCATAATGATTTAATAACTTTTGTGTATTTCTAGTATCTTCACAAGCTATTATATCAGCATTTTTTAATATTTTTAATGCTCTTAATGTAATATCCTCTAAGTTTCCTATAGGAGTAGCTACTAAATATAACATTACTTTTTCTCCTTTATTTTTTTATTTAATTCTTTAATTTTATCTTTTTTGTCATCTTTTAATTTTTCTTTTATATATTGCTCTTTTTTCAGACGAGTGAACTTTTTAAATGCACTCTCTGCTTTCGTCGCTTCACTTTTTGATGTAAATTCTTCATAATAAACCAGCGATACAGGTACTCGTACTCGAGTATACTTAGCACCTTTTTTATTATTGTGCGCTTTAATTCTTCTTACTAAGTCTGTTGTATACCCTGTATAAAGTGTATTATCTATACATTTTACAACATACATATAACTATTAGTCAATTCCATATACCCTTTCCATCTCTTTAGTATAACTACCATCTTCATTATAAATATAAAATGGCTGTTCTACTTTAATATCACTTACTTTTGAAATACTTCCTTCTACTAAAACAATCTTACTATTTTCACTAGCTTTATTACTATATACAAAGCGTATTCTCTTTATTGCAAGTCCATTTTTTTCACATTCTGATATTATATCAGATATACGATAGGTTCTATGAACTAAAGAGAATTTTCCATTTTGTTTTAATAAGTACTTAATAGATTTAATAACATCACTAAGATTACATAATATTTCATGACGTGAAATATTATGATTATTTTTTTCGCGCTGATTTGGCATATTTTCTACTGGAAAATATGGTGGATTACATATTACATAATCATATGATGAAGGCTTATAATAGTTTTTCACTTCTTTTATATCTCCACATTTCACATCAATATTATCAGCGATATCATTTAACTCTAGGCTTTTTTTAGTTAATTCAACTAAGTCTTCTTGTATCTCCAACATACTAATTTGAGCTCCACTTCTTTCACGTAAGATAATAGAGATTCCACCATTTCCGCTACATAATTCTATTATATTCTTCTTAGGACTAAGTGGCACATTTGCAAAATATGGTAATAAAAATGAGTCTGTTGACATACTATAGTGATCTTTTTTTTGAAGTATTTTATAATTTTTTGATACTGTATCTATTCTTAAATCTTCATTCATATTAACCCTCTTTTAAAAATTCTAAACTATTATTATCTAATACAACAGAAAAGAGGAATTTTTCCATCACAAGAACTGCCGAAACATTACCTTTAATATCATTTATCGCAAGTAATACTTTTTCTTGTACCGAACTAATATTTTTTACATCTTTGACTTTATCTTTAGACAAGTAACTTAGAGTAATTTTTTTATTTAGTAATGTAAAGTATGATAATATATCTTCTTTAATCTTTAGTTTTTCTAATAAATATATATTGGCAAGATGCGGTTTTCTAGAAAATCTTTTTAAAAATTCATTATGACATTCTAATAAATTCTCATCAATTTCCTCGGTAATTTCTTCACTACTACCTATTAATTTAACTTGTTGGCAACGGGATATTATTGTTGGCAGTACAGCACTAATATTTTTACAACTTAGAATAGCTATAATATCATCTTCTGGCTCTTCTAAAAATTTTAGCAAGCTATTTGAAGCTTGTTCTGTCATCTTTTCAATATCTTTTATCCAATAAATCTTTCTACCATAGAAAGATTTAACGCTAAGTTCTGATTTTAAGTTTTGAATCTCTTCTTTTTTTATGGAAGTCTCACTTTCTATAATATAAAAATCAACATAGTTATTATGCTCTATACTTTGACAAGCTTTACATTCTCCACAGTTGTAGAATTCTTTATAATTATTTTCTAAACAAAAAATAGATTTAACAAATTGCAAAATGAATTCATCACAATATAAACTATCCTCACCTACCATTAGGTAAGCATGGGATAGTTTATTTGTTTTTAATGCATTTGTTAAAGATTTTATTGCAATACTATCTTTACTAAAGTTCATTTTTTAAAAATCCTTCCACTATTTCAAGTGCATCTTTTTCTACATTTTCATATGTTTGATTAGCATCAACTACTTTTATTCGATTACTATATTCTTCAGAAAGTTCGTCATAACCATGTTTCACGCTCTTATAGAAACTTAAATCTTCTTGGTCCATTCTATTATTTTCATCTCTACCTTTTGTTCGACTTAAACCAACTTCTACATCGACTTTAAAATATAATGTTAAATCTGGTTCTAATCCATCTGTAGCGTATTTATTAATATCAATAATATCTTGTTTACTTAATCCTCTTCCATAAGATTGATATGCAATTGAACTATCAACAAATCTATCACAAATTACAATATAACCATCTTCAACATAAGGAATAATTTTTTTTATTATATGATCTCTTCGACTTACACAAAATAATAAACTTTCAGTTTTAGCATCTATTTCATAAGTTTTATCAAAAAGTAACTCTCTTACTTTTTCACTAAATTCTGTTCCTCCTGGTTCACGTGTAGTTATAACTTTATATCCTTTATCCTTTAAATATTGTGTTAAAAAGTTTATAAAAGTCGTTTTCCCTGAACCGTCAGAACCCTCTACAGTTATGAATTTTCCTCTCATAAAATAACCTTTCTATTTATTTATAAACTGCGATATTCTTTCTACAGCTTCTTTTATATTTTCTATGCTTGTTGCATAACTAATTCTAAAATAATTGTCATAAGCTTTACCAAAAGCAGTACCTGGAATAACTCCTACGCGTGCTTCTTTAGCTAATAATTTACAAAATTCCATAGCTCCTAGATGTTGATATTTTACAGGGATTTTGGCAAAGATATAAAATGCCCCGTCAATCTCTGGTATTTCAAAACCTAATTCTCTTAATCTAGGTACCATATAATCTTTTCTTTCTCTATATGTTTCAATCATATAATTATTATACTTGTCTACATTTTCATCCGATAATGCAGTTACCGCAGCATCTTGAATAAATGTAGCAGCTCCAGAAACTGTAAACAAGTGGAATACTCCAATTTTTCTAATCATTGCTTGTGGTGCAGCGATAAATCCTACTCTCCACCCTGTCATAGCATGTGATTTTGATAATCCACTTATTAGGATAGTTTGTTCCGGAATAAATTCAGCTAATGAAGTATGCTTATAATTATATGTAATATCTCCATAGATTTCATCACTAATTACAAAAATATCATATTTAGCTAATACATCAGCAATAGCTTTCACTTCATCTCTAGTGTATGATACACCACTTGGATTATTTGGATAATTTATTAAAATTGCTTTTGTATCTTTATTTTTTTCTAAAGCTTTTTCAAGGACATCTGGTTGTAATTTGAACCTACTATCTACTGTATCAATAAATTCAATATTACATTTATTTAATATCCCTACCCCTTCATATGCAGAAAAGTATGGAGTAACTATTAAAATTTTATCACCTTCATTAGTAACTGCAGAAATAGAGTGTTCAATTGCTGCAGATGCTCCAATAGTAACAATTATTTCATCAGATGAATAATCTAAATTATATCTATCTTTTAAATTTTTTGCCCATGCACTACGCAGTGGTTCAATTCCATTATTTACTGAATAATGAGTTCTATTATTATCTAATGCACGTTTTGCAGCCTCTTTAATTTCCTCAGCAGTATCAAAATCTGGTTCCCCTAATGTAAGTTTTATAATACCATCTATGCTAGAAGCAAATCTATCAAATTCACGAATTGGTGATCCTGTTAAATTTGCTAAAGATGTATTAAATTTATTTTCTAGTGATTTCTTAATTTCCATACTTAATACCTTCTTCCTATATAAATTTTCTTTTTATAATTGTAACATATTTTATATTAAATTAAAAATACTATTTCAACGAACTTACCCTAATTGTACTTAATTTCACTATTTCAAGACATTATACAAAGAAGTATTCCGATTTTTGATATAAAATTTCAGAAAATTTAACTAAAAGTATTGAAAAAAACTTTTATTAATATTATAATGTACTGTATAGTAAAAAATATAAAACTATTAGATTATTCGAAGGAGATTTTAAAATGAGTAAATTAACAGTTAACGATATCAGAGTTGAACTTACATCAACACCAAAAGAAAAAACACCAGACGATAAATTAGGTTTTGGTACAGTATTTACAGACCATATGTTTGTTATGGATTGGACTAGCGAAAAAGGATGGTATGATCCTCGTATTGTTCCTTATGGTCCTATTGAAGTAGCACCTTCACTTAACGTGTTCCACTATGCACAAAGTATTTTTGAAGGTATGAAAGCATACAATGCTAATGGAGAAGCAGTTTTATTTAGACCTGAACAAAACTTCAAACGTTTAAATAAATCAGCAGATCGTATTGCTTTACCTGAATTAGATGAAGAATTTGCACTTGCTGCACTTAAAAAATTAATTTCTATCGATAAAGACTGGATTCCTAAATCAGAAGGTACTTCATTATATGTAAGACCATTTTTATATGGTGCTGAAGAAGCATTAGGAGTTCACCCAAATAACGTTGTTAAATTCTTTATTATCCTATCTCCTTCTGGAAGTTACTTTAAAGCTGGATTACAACCAAATAAAATCTATGTAGAGCATGAATATGTTCGTGCTGTTCGTGGTGGATTTGGATTTGCTAAAACTGCTGGTAACTACGCTGGATCTCTTAAAGGTCAGAAAAAAGCTCAAGAGCTTGGATATTCTCAATCTCTATGGTTAGATGGAGTTGAGCAAAAGTATATTGAAGAAGGTGGAGCAATGAATATCTTCTTCAAAATTGATGGAACATTCGTTACTCCTGAGTTAAATGGTTCTATCTTACCAGGTATTACTCGTGCTTCTGTAATTGAATTACTTAAATCACTAGGTGAAAAAGTAGAAGAAAGAAAACTTCCATTAGAAGAAGTATACGAAGCTTACGATAATGGAAAACTTGAAGAAGTATTCTTATGTGGTACTGCAGCTGTAATTGCACCTGTAGGAGAATTATTCGATGGTACTAAAAAATTAGAGATCATTAAAGATGATAAACCAGGTGAATGGACTCAGAAAATTTATAACCTACTAACTGGTATCCAACTTGGTAAAGTTGAAGATAAATTTGGTTGGGTTGTAAAAGTAGAAGACTAATAAATACTAAAGAGAAAAGCTTGAAGTAAAAATACTTCAAGCTTTTTTAATTAATTTTTCTTTTTATAAGCAAGTGTGTAAAGACCTGCAACTAAAGTTACTGCACCAATAAAATTACCTAAAAATACAATTCCCATATTCTCAATAAATTGTAATACGGATATATTAGCACCTTCTAGCATAGCAGCTGGTATTGCAAACATATTCGCAACTAAGTGTTGGAATCCAATAGCAACGAATGTCATAATTGGGAACCATACACCAAACATTTTACCACCTACATCTTTTGCGCAAAAGTTTAACCATACTGCCATACCTACTAACCAGTTACACCCTACTGCAGAGAACAATACTTGCCAAAATGATAAGTATATTTTAGATTCACCTGCTGCAATTGTCTTTGCTGCAATAGTTCCTCCTGTTAAACCTGTAAGATGACCTAAGAAATAAGCTACAAATAATGAACCGACTAAGTTTGCTAAAGTTATTATAAATAAGTTTTTAGTTAATAATTTCAAACTAACTTTTTTATTTAAATATGCGACCGTTACAGCCATCATATTACCTGTAACTAGTTCTCCTCCACCTACTAAAATACATATAAGACCTATTGGAAAGACAGATGCTCCAAGTAAAGATGCTAACCCTCCAAATTCTTTAGGCATTGATCCAGAAACACGAAGCAGAGCTAAAAATCCTACTCCAATAAATGCTCCCCCTAAAAAACCTAAACTTAGCATATATTTTAGATTTGCTTTTGCTTTTACTACACCTTTTTGACACGCAAGTTCATAGATTTCTGAAGGTTCTAAATACGCTTTAGATTCTACAGTATTTGTCATAAAAAATAATCTCCTTAATATATTCTTAAAATAATAACTAAAAAATTATACTATAACAATATCTTTTTTTCAATATAAATCATATACATATACAATATAAATACTATTATAAAGTAAATCTCCTTAGTTGAAAAAAATATTAATTAAGTAAATTATCTTCTATTATTAAATTTTCTAACATTAATAATCGTGAGTATCAGAGAAATACTCACGATTATCTATAATCTTATTTTTTAATCTTTCTTTTTATAAGCAAGTGTATAAAGACCTGCTACTAAAAGAGCTCCACCTAGGTAGTTACCTAAAAATACACCTACCATATTATTTAGAAATTGGGCAAATGTTATATTAGCTCCACCAAACATAGCCGCTGGAATTACAAACATATTTGCAACAACGTGCTGGAATCCAATAGCAACAAATGTCATAATTGGGAACCATGTTCCTAATATTTTCCCGCTCACATCTTTTGCACAAAACGCTAACCATGCTCCCATACCTACTAACCAGTTACATCCTATTCCTGAAAAAATCATTTCAGAAAAAGTAGCATTAATTTTAGCTTCTGCAGTGTGAACTGTTTTTTCAAAGACAACCCCTTCTGTAAGTCCTGTTAAATGTCCTAAACAGTATGCAACGAATAATGCACCTACTAAGTTAGCTAATGTTATCACTATTAAATTCTTTAATAATAACGCTGGTTTTAGTTTTTTATCAAATACCGCTAACGTAACAGCCATCATATTACTAGTAATAAGCTCTCCACCACCAACTAATATACAAATAAGTCCAATTGGGAATATCGCTGCTCCTAATAGAGTTCCCATTCCACCCCATTCATGAGGCATAGTACCTGCTACCCTAATGTAAGCAAGATATCCTACTGATATAAATGCTCCACCTAAAAAGCCTAAGCTTAGCATATACCTTAAATTAGCTGTAGCTTTTGCTACTCCTTTTTTACTAGTATATTCATAAAGTTCTTGTGGCTCAAGATATGCTTTTGTCATATTTGCCATAATAATTTCTCTCCTTATAGTTGTGTTACTGATATTATACATCATTAAATAGCTTTTTTCAATCTGTTTTATAATAAGAAATCTTCACATAACCTATAAATATCCACTGATTTCAGTAATACTGAAATATATAAAAAATTTTATAGGTTAATTATTTATATTACTATTTACATTAATATTAAAATAAAAATAAAGAGTGATCAACTTTGTAGTCAATCACTCTCTTATTTTATCTTGCGAACTTAACTGCTCTTACCTCACGAATAACATTGACTTTAATGTTACCTGGGTATTGCATCGTTTCTTCGATTTTATTTTTAACTTCTTTGGCAATTTTATAAGTTTTTGTATCATCTACTTCCTCAGGATTTACTATTACCCTGATTTCACGACCAGCTTGAATTGCAAATGTTTTTTCAACACCTTTGTGTTCATTTGCGATTTCTTCTAGTTTCTGTAGACGTTTAATGTAATTTTCCAATGATTCTCTTCTTGCACCAGGACGTGACGCAGAAAGAGCATCTGCTGTGGCAACAATAACAGAAATAGGGTTAGTAGGTTCAGTATCACCATGGTGGGAAGCTATTGCATTAACTACTGTAGCATTTTCTTTATATTTAAGTGCTAGTGCTACACCAATTTCAACATGTGATCCTTCTACTTCATGGTCTAGTGCTTTACCTATATCATGTAATAACCCTGCTCTACGAGCTAAAGCTACATCAAGGTCTAATTCAGCGGCTATAAGCCCTGAAATATAAGCAACTTCCATAGAGTGTTGTAGTCCGTTTTGACCATAACTTGTTCTATATTTCAATTTACCTACTATTTTCACTAAATCAGGATGCATATTATGAATCCCTAAATCAAATGTGGCTTGTTCACCGGCATCTCTAATAACCTGATCTATATTTCTACGTGCTTTATCAACAGCTTCTTCAATTTTCGATGGATGAATACGTCCATCATCAATAAGTGATTTAATAGCAGTTTTTGCTATTTCTCTTCTTATTGGATCATATCCAGAAAGAATAACTGCTTCTGGTGTATCATCAATAATTAAGTCTACACCTGTTAGAGTTTCTAGTGTACGAATATTTCTTCCTTCACGACCGATAATACGACCTTTCATATCATCACTAGGAAGATCAACAACAGAAACAGTAGTTTCACTTACTACATCTGTTGCAAAACGTTGTAATGATTGAACAATAAGTTCTTTTGCTCTTTTATCTGCAACATTTTTCGCTTCTAATTCTTTATTTCTTATATATATTGCCATATCTTTAGCCATATCAGTTTCTACTGTGGCCATAATCTCTTCACGAGCTTGTTGTTCGGTTAAGTTTGCAATTCTTTGCAACTCCGTTTCTTGTTGAATTTTTAGCTGATTCACTTCATTACTTCGTTCATCAAGTAATTGTGATTTTTCTTCTAATTTCATCTCTCTAGAACTTAGTAATTCATCTTTTTTATTTAAAAGTTCCGTTTGACGTTCTAATGAAGATTCTTTTTGAAGAATTCTATCTTCTTGTCTTTGAATATCTTGCTTTTTAAATTCTGCTTCTTTATTTGCAATATTAATTATTTCTTCCGCCTCTTTTTTAGCGATGCTAGTCTCTTTATCAACTATATATCTCGCTTCTTTTCTTGCTTCCCCAATAATATGATCTGCATCTTGTTTAGATAGCTCTAATTTTTTTTGAATTGAATTTTTTGAAATAATATATCCAAATAAAAGTCCAACAAGCAAAGCTGCAACACTGATTATTCCATAAATCATCTTGCAACCTCTTTCTATATTAAGTAATTTCTTTATGATAAGTTACATAAAACTAATACAAACATTAGTAAAATAAGCACTATATCATAAATATAATTCTACACCACTAGCGGTAAAAAGTCAATAGCAGTCTTGCCCTAACGAAACTTTAATTCTACAATTTTTAATAAAAAAATTTGTACTATTTTATATTTAAAAATTTGTTAATAATATCCTCTATTTCACTATAGTTGACATTAGTTTTAAAAAGATTTATTATGAACAAATACATATTAATAATTTTTTTGAATTTATTTATTAAAATACTTGCAATCTAGTTATTGGTATGTTATCATAATCAAGTATGTAAAAATACAAAACATGTTTGAGTGGGAGAGCGAAAATTTTAATACGCTCAAATGACCACATCACGAAAAATAAATAGGAGGTTTTATCGTGGCTAAAAAAATAGTAAAAGTTGTTAAATTACAAGTACCAGCAGGTAAAGCTAACCCAGCTCCGCCAGTTGGTCCAGCGTTAGGTCAAGCTGGTGTAAACATCATGGGATTCTGTAAAGAATTCAATGCTCGTACACAAGACCAAGCAGGATTAATCATTCCAGTAGTGATTTCAGTATATGAGGACCGTTCATTTACATTCATTACTAAAACACCACCTGCACCAGTATTACTTAAAAAAGCAGCTAAAATTGATAAAGCATCTGCGGTACCTAACCGTGACAAAGTTGCTACAGTATCAAAAGCACAAGTTCAAGAAATCGCTGAACTTAAAATGGCTGACTTAAACGCAGCTTCTCTAGAAGCAGCTATGCGTATGATTGAAGGTACTGCAAGAAGTATGGGTATCTTAATAGGAGAATAGGAGGATAATTATAATGGCAAAAAAAGGTAAAAAATATCTTGAAGCAGCTAAATTAGTAGATTCTTCTAGTCTATACTCTGTAGTAGAAGCAATCGAATTAGCTAAAAAAACAAGCACAGTAAATTTTGACGCAACTGTAGAAGTTGCATTCCGTTTAGGAGTTGACACTCGTAAAAATGACCAACAAGTACGTGGAGCAGTAGTTCTTCCAAAAGGAACTGGTAAAACTGCTAAAGTTTTAGTTTTTGCTAAAGGTGATAAAGCAGCAGAAGCTGAAGCAGCAGGAGCTGACTACGTAGGACAAGGTGAATACATCACTAAAATCCAACAAGGTTGGTTTGATTTTGACGTAATCGTAGCTACTCCAGACATGATGGGAGAAGTTGGTAAAATCGGTCGTGTATTAGGACCTAAAGGTTTAATGCCAAACCCTAAAACTGGAACAGTAACTATGGATGTTACTAAAGCAGTAAATGAAATTAAAGCTGGTAAAGTTGAATACCGTGCTGAAAAAGCTGGTGTTGTTCACACTCCAATCGGTAAAGTTTCATTCTCTACTGAAGATTTAGTAGAAAACTTCAACGCTGTTCAAGACGCTTTAGCAAAAGCTAAACCAGCTGCTGCTAAAGGAACTTACTTTAAATCTGTAGCTGTAACTACAACTATGGGACCTGGGGTTCGTGTTAACACAGCAGAATTCAAATAAGAATTTTAATTAAAAGAGTATTTCTTCGGAAGTACTCTTTTTTCTTTGCTTGTAACTTTTGTAATAAAAAAGTAGAATAAGCTATTTTTTACAATACCTTACTCTACTATTTTATTATTTAACCCAATACATACCTTGATAAAACTGTAATGCCGTCGCTAGTGTTATTGCAATAATAAATATTGTTTGATAAACTTTACTTATTTCTTCTTTTCTTCTTGAATCTAGTATAAGATTTGTACTGCATACTTGAAATAGTATTGCTAATGCTACTAACATTATTATTTTTAATAAATTAAATTTTGTATTATCAAAAGTTGTTAAATATAATCCATTTAAAACTATTGAAATTATTTTTACTGCCAATGCATATATTAGTACATCTAGAGCTATAAAATTCCAAAATGAACGTCTAGTTAAAATCATTTGAATTATAGCTAAATTTGAAATTATTATTATTGTTAGTAATACATACAGATATTCGATTATATTTGCTTGATAATAAATATACCTAAACACAAAATCTAGTATTACAGATGGAAGTAAAAATATATATGTCGTTAAATATATTTGTCTTACTCTTTCTTTAAATGAAATAGGTAAGTATTCTGTTATAAGCCATTCCTTATCTTCATATTTTCTTCCATTTAAAACAAATACTATAGCAGATAATACCGATGCTACTATATAATTTTTATCGAAAAGTACTGAAAGTGCTATTAGGATTGTAAAAAAATAGTATCCAAAATAGAATATTTTATAAATTTGTGGTGTTGAATAATTTCTATTTGAAATAATATTTAATAAGGCTCCCCATTTAGTTTTATATTGTTCATTATTCATGTTTTCCCTCTCCTTTTAATATAGAAACCAATATTTCTTCAACATTTTTATTTTCGTATCTATTTTGTAAGTTTACTACATCTTCACTTATTTCAACTTGTCCATTATTTAGTACAATTACGTAATCTGCTAAATTTTTAATTACATTTGGTTCTTCAGTCACTATTATAGTAATTTTATTCTCATCCATATATTCCCTTATCATTGATAGCATCTCTCTTTTAGCTATTAAGCCTACTCCAGCTAATGGATTATCTAAAACTAAAATATTAGAGTGTGTAGTAATACCAATACCAAATAGTAAAATTTTTCTTTCACCTTGTGATAGCTCATATATTTTTTTATGTTTATATATATTGTATTTCTTTATATATTCATAGCAAGAACTTATATCAAATCTAGAGTCTAACTTCGAAATTTTATTTAATATAGTTTCTACACTTAGTTTATCAGAAAATAATGGTCTATCTGCTATATATGAGTAACTAGATTTTATCTCTACTTCATTATCGTAAAAATTAAATTCATCATATAGTACCATTTGTTTTTCAATATCTATACTTCCTAAAATACTTTGTAAAAATAATGTTTTACCACAAGCGCTATTTCCTGTTATGGCATATACATAACCATCATCAAATGTATAATTTATTGGTCCTAGTTTAAAATTGTCTTTATCTACCAGTAATTTATTTACTTTGATTCTCATAGTCTTTCTCCCCCAATACTATTTTTAATATCTCATTTATATCCCCTTTTGTTAAACCATCATCAGTCGCATTTTCTATCATTTGTTTAAATTCAACAATATATTCTCTTTTTTTTATTAATAAAATTTCTTCAGTATTTACTTCATTTACAAAGTACCCTACAGCCCCTTTTGAATAAACAAGATTCTCCTGTAATAGTACTTCATAAGCTTTTTTTACTGTAATTATGCCTACTTCTAATTCTTTAGCCAAAGATCTAATAGATGGCAACTGTGTATTAGAAATATATTCTCTTGATAAAATTTTATTTTTTATGCTATTGGCTATTTGCTGATAGATAGGTGTTGATGATATATTAGAAATTTTAATTTCCATTAACTTCACCTCTTTTGTATCTACTGTTATTATACAATAGATACAGTATACAGTCAAGTAATCTTATAATAATATATTAAATATCTTTTCCTATGTTTTATTTTATAATTATAAATCAAAATGCTATAATAGAGATAACTTATTTTTTAGGAGTAATTTTATGATTTCTATTATTGTACCTATTTATAATGAAGAAAAAACAATTCGTGATTTTATATACAATTTATACTGTCTTCATGATATAGATAAGCACGAAGTCTTATTTATTGATGGTGGTTCTAGTGATAAAACTCATGAAATTTTAGATGAGCTTTCATATTTTGGTTACTCTTATCATATTTCTGATAAAAAAGGTCGAGCTAATCAAATGAACTATGGAGCCAAAATTTCTAAAGGAGATATATTATGGTTTGTTCATGCCGATAGCGTCCTGCAAAAGGATGTTATTCAAAAGATACTGAACTGCCCTACTCCTGTTGGTTGTTTAAAGATTAGATTTTATCCAAATAGTATAAAGATGAGAATGAATGCCTTAGTCTCAAATATGCGTGCTAGTATTACGAATCTTGCATTTGGAGATCAAGCTATTTTTATAAAAAGAGAGGTCTTCGAAGAAATTGGTGGATACAAGGATATGCCTTTAATGGAGGACTATAGAATATCTGAAGATTTAAGTGCAAAATCATATAAAATTACTGTAATTGATTCACCTATTACCGCATCTACTAGACGTTATAAAGGAAAACCATTATCAACAATGTGGCAAATGCAGAAATTCCAAAGAATGTATCGTCAAGGAGTTCCTGTTGAAGAATTAGCTAAGTTATATAAAGACATACGCTAAAATAACAATTTACTATTTTTTAGTAAATTGTTATTTTTTTCTAAACACTCTTTTATTGATTATTTACAGAAACTAATTTATAATAGTTTTAATACAGTTTAATAAAGGAGAGAAATATTATGGCTGATTATTTTAAAAAGAAACATTTAGTAGAATTTGGTGAAGGAAAATTTGGTGAAGATGCTCCTGAGTATTGGAAAAACTTTATGAATTATTATGGTAATGTAATGGCAGAAGGAGAGCTTACTACTCGCGAAAAAGCTCTAATTGCTTTAGCTGTAGCTCACTCTGAAGCTTGCCCTTACTGCATAGATGCATATACAAGTACGTGTTTAGAAGAAGGATGCGACCAAGATCAAATAGCAGAAGCAATCCATGTTGCAGCTGCAATGAAAGCAGGTATTACTTTAGTACACGGTCTTCAAAGTAAAGAATTATCTGATAAACTTTCTAACTAGGATGTATTATGACAGAACTTAATATTCCTAAATTTTTTGATCAAGTAGAAGAAAAACAATATCTACTTACTGAAGAATATCCAGAAGTTATGCAAATCAACGTAGGGAGCTTATGTAATATTACTTGTAGTCACTGTCACGTCGATGGTGGACCACATAGAAAAAATAATATGGTTAAAGAAACGTTTGAGCAAATTATTGAAGCTTTCAAAGTTGGTAAGTATAAGACTATGGATATTACCGGTGGAGCCCCAGAAATGAATCCTAACTTTAGATGGTTTTTAAAAGAAATTTCTCAATATGCTGAAACTATCATTGTTAGAACTAACTTAATTATTCTGGCTGTTCCTGCGTATCGTGATATACCTGAGCTTTACCGTGATTTAAAAGTTCAAGTAGTAGCTTCTCTACCCTATTATAATGAAAAAGTTGTTGCTAAACAACGTGGAAAAGGTGTTTTCCCAAAGTCTATAGAAGTACTTAGAAGACTAAATGAGCTTGGTTATGGTAAAGAAGATGATCTTGTTCTTAACTTAGTTTATAATCCAAATGGAGCTTATTTACCACCAAAACAAGAAGCATTAGAAAAAACATATAAAAAGAAACTTTATGATAATTTTGAAGTTGTCTTTAATAACTTATTTGCAATTACTAATAATCCAATTGGTCGTTTTTCTGAGTTTCTTCATAGAGAGGATCTTTATGAAGGCTATATGAATAAGCTATATAAAGCATATAATCCAGCTACTCTGCCTGGTTTAATGTGCAGAAACATGATATCTGTTGGTCCAGATGGAACTCTTTATGATTGCGACTTTAATATGATAGAAAAACTTCCAGTTTCTGGTAAAGTAAAACATGTTAGTGAGCTTGCAAATGAACATACTGGAGTAAGGAGAATAGTTACTGGTATTCATTGTTACGGATGTACAGCAGGAGCTGGTTCTTCTTGAGGCGGTGAAACTTGTTAGTATAGGTTATGCTAATTAATTACAAATTAAAGAAATACTAAGTTAAAATTATTTAGCTTAGTATTTCTTATATTAAAAAATCTCGAGGAGAACTTTTCCTCGAGATTCTTATTTATTATTTTCTATCTTCAATAACTTTTACTAAGTCTTTGATTGCTACGATGCTCTCAGCATCTTCATCTGAAAATTCAAATCCGTATTTTTCTTCGATATCCATTACTACATCAGCAATATCAATAGAATCCGCATCTAAATCTTCATTTAATCTTGATTCTAAAGTTATTCTTTCTGGATCAATTTTAATATATTTTGTTATAATTTCTTTTACTTCTTCTAAAATAGCCATTATTTTTGTTCTCCTTTTTCCATTGTTTCTATCATTATATCATAAAGTTTAGTTTTGTGTATTTGTTTTGCTTGTTGAACTGCATAATAAAGTGCATTTTCATCTGAAGAACCGTGTACTTTTATACTTGGTTTTTTAATCCCTAGTAAAAATGCTCCGCCATATTCGCTATAATCAAATTTTTTCCTAAAAGCATTAATTCCTGACTTCACTAATAAGCCACCAATTTTTGTTTTAAGGTTTTGCATAAAAATACCTTTAATCATTTTTCCTAGTGAACCAGCTACACCTTCTATAGTTTTAAGCATTATATTACCTGCAAATCCTTCTGATACAACTATATCATTAGTGTGTTCAAGTATATTTCTTGATTCAATATTACCGTTGAAATTAAATATATTCGATTTTAAAAGTTGATGTGCTTCTTTATATACTTTATTACCTTTTGTTTCTTCTACACCAACATTTAATAATGCTACACTTGGAGTTTCTATATTATATATATATTTCATATATAATTGACCAAGTTTAGCATAGTTTAGTATATCTTCCGGTCTAGCTTCAACATTGGCACCTAAATCAGTTAGTAAGAATTTATGCTCTGAACGAGTTGGAAGTAACGATGCTAATCCAGGTTTTGATACACCTTCTATACGTCCTAGCATAAATATTGAGCTCGCCATAAATGCTCCAGTACTACCACCAGAAATGGCTACATCAATTACATCATTTTTAAGATCTTCTAATAATCTAATCATTGAAGCATCTTTTTTCTTTCTATGCACACGAGCTGAATCGTCTTCCATAAAAACTTGTTCTGTACAAAGATTTTTTACAACATTTTCTGTCTTAGTAACCTTTGATAGTTCTTTTTCCATACCATATACATATAATTCTACTTCATTATCTTTGTAAGTATTAATAAAATTTATTATTTTTTCAGGAGCGTCTACTCCTAGTATATCTATTCCTATTTTCATAATTCTATGCACTTTCCTCTCCTATTAGTTTTGCTTCCACTACAAAGCGGCTATCCCACTCTCCTGTTTGAGGATTATAGTTATCACAAGTAAACATTGTTAGTATTTTATCTTTACCTTCATGTTGATCTAAAATTTCTACTTGTGTTGGCATTACATCATATATTCTACTGACTTCATAAGTTCGTAGTTTATCTTTTGATATAATTTGCACTTTTGTACCCATTTTTATTTTATTTAAATTATTAAACCTTATTCCTACCCCTTGAACACTATGTCCTGCTATTACAACATTTTGAGCGTCTAATGTTGATGGTTCTTGTGCTGTTGCTACACCATTAATTAAATTAATTTCCGTAACATCTTGGAATATTGGTTCTTGTATATCGATATCATCGATTTTTAGAACTCCTAACATAGAATCTGTTAGTTTAATTTTTGAATCATTATCTGTAAACATTTTTTTCCACCAAGGTACATCTACTTCACCTTGATTATTACGATAAGCTGTTATAATTTTATCATTTACATCATTTGTAAAATATTCTCTAATTTGATTTTTAAATATTAATACAACTGATGTTGCTAATAATACTACTATCAAAATATTTATTAGCCAATTTTTTAGCTTTTTATTCATCTATATCCTCCTTAAATTATAGTTTCATTTAACCCAACGTATTGTAATAAACGCTGTTTATTATCTGTAACTTCAATAATTTTTAAAGCTAATTTTTTAGCTAAATACATAAGATCAACATCATTAATTAGGTCTGCTACTTTAAAACTTGGTACTCCACTTTGTTTTGTACCAAAGAAATCACCAGGACCTCGCTGTTTTAAATCAAACTCCGCTATTTTAAAACCGTCATTTTCTAAACACATTATATCAATTCTTTCACTCTTAGAATCAGTTACTAATATACAATATGACTGGTAATTACTTCTACCTACTCTCCCTCTAAGTTGATGTAAAGTTGCTAATCCAAATCTATGAGCATCCACGATAATCATAAATGTTGCATTAGCTACATTAACACCCACTTCAATGACTGTAGTTGATATTAATATATGTATTTCTTTTTTTAAAAACTTCTCAACAATTTCATCCTTCTCCTTATTAGACATTTTACCATGAAGTACTGAAATTTTGTACTCATCCGGTAAATATTCTCTAATATTTTCATAAGTTTCTTCAACATTTTGAAGATCCATTTTTTCAGATTCTTCTATCAAAGGACAAACTACATATCCTTGACGTCCATTATCTAGTTCCATTCTAATATTATCTAATACTTTATAAAAACTTTTATTATTTGCTTTATATGTTTTTACCTTCTTGCGCCCTGCAGGTAATTCATCTATTGTAGAAACTTTAATATCCGTTATTAATGTAATTGCCAGACTTCTAGGTATAGGGGTTGCCGTCATCATTAATGAGTTAACTGCTTCTCCTTTATTACTAAGAATCTGTCTCTGCTTTACACCAAATCGATGTTGTTCATCAGTTATTACATATTTTAAATTACTGAATTTAACATCTTCTTGAATAAGTGAATGAGTTCCAACAATTAATTCTATCTCTCCTGATTCAAGCAGACTTAAGATAATATTTCTTTCTTTCTTAGGTGTACTACTAGTTAGTAGTGCAACAGAAATATTTAAATCTTTAAAGAACTCAAAAAATGTCTCAAAGTGTTGGTTAGCTAATATTTCTGTAGGGGCCATTATTGCTGTTTGATAACCTGATTTTATTGCACCATATAAGGTTGCTGCTGCAACAACAGTCTTACCACTACCTACATCACCTTGTAAAAGACGATCCATCTTATATGGTTGCTCTAAATCATCAACTATCTCATCTATAACTCTATTTTGTGCTGAAGTTAGACTAAATGGTAAGCTTTCTTTAAACTCTTTGATATCCTGGTTAGATATTGAAATAGCATACCTATTATCTTCTACTCTGCTATTTATATTTTGTAATTGAAGTTTTAACTGATAATCAAATAATTCATGAAAAGCAAACATCTTTCTTGCTTTATCAAACTCTTCAGCGTTTTTAGGAAAATGTAATGTATGAAGAATTCTATCTAATTTCCAAATCCCTTTAAAATTTTCAGGAACTAAATCTAATATCACATTTTCATGATCAAGCATATTAAAAGCTTCATCTACTAACTTAGCAAATCTTTTTTGAGTTATCCCTTGTTTTAAATGATAAAAAACTTCTATTTTATCACCTGAAATCTGTTTTTTTTCATCAGTGTTAAAGGATATACTAGAAGCTGTTATAGTATTATTAGCTGAATTATATGTACCTTTAACTACTATTTCTCTTCCCTCAATAATATTTTTCTTTAAATACATTTGATTAAAATATACAATTTTAACACTTCCTGATGGTGTTGCTAATGAGAAAAAAGATCTACTTCTCCTATTCCCATAAAACTGAGTGCTTACTCTAGTTTCTACTTTACCAGTTGTTACTACTTTCTCATTATCTTTAACAGATGAAGAAAAATCAGTAGAACTAGACACTCTATAAGGAATATTATATAGAACATCACGAATAGTATAAATATCTAATTCGTTTAATGTCTTCAAATATTTAGCTCCCACGCCTTTTATAGTTCCTACTGATTTTTCTAATATATTAATCATTACCGAATAATAAACTCCTATATTTCTCTCCAGTTTTTGTAATTGCCAGACCACCTTTAGCTGTTTCTTTAAGAGTAGTTGACATTTCTAAACCTATTCTATACATTGATTCTAGTACTTCATCCGCAGGAATACGACTCTTAATTCCTGCTAAAGCCATGTCCGCAGCCATTAGCGCTATTGATGCACCTGCTGCATTCCTCTTAACACATGGTACTTCTACTAATCCTGCTACTGGGTCACATACTAGGCCTAACATATTTTTCATAGCAATTGAGAAAGCATGAGCAGACATTTCTGCATCTCCTCCACGAGCTTCGACAATTGCGGCTGCTGCCATTGCACTTGCTGAACCTATTTCAGCTTGGCAACCACCTTCTGCCCCTGCACACGAGGCATTATTAGCAACTACAAATCCAAATGCACCTGCAGTAAATAGCATTCGTAGTTGAGTTTCTTCATCAATATCAAATTTTTGTTTTAATGAATGAACACATCCTGGTAATACCCCTGCTGATCCAGCAGTAGGAGTTGCACAAATTAATCCAAGTGAAGCATTTACTTCATTTGTAGCTATTGCTGCAGCAACACCTGTTAAGAAGTCGGCTCCTGTTATAGAGTTACCACTATCAATATACTCCTTTAGTTTTTTAGCATCTCCACCTGTTAGACCTGTTTTAGAACTAACTCCTGCTAATCCTTCTTCTACAGCTTGCATCATTACAGTTAAGTTTCTTTTCATTAACTTTTCTACTGCAGCGCGGCTAACTCCATTGAGTTCTATTTCCTGTTCAATCATTAATTCAGAAACTGGTTTTTTCTCTCTTTTCGATTTTTCTACAATATCCTCTAAACTAGTAAACATATCCTAGTTCCTCCCTATCTACAATCTATTTGCAAATTTTATTTCATTAATATATTCTAGTTTATCAAATTTATTTAACGTTTCTTTATCAAGTTCGTCTAAAGCTTCAATAACTGCTAAGTTTACTCCTTCTAAAATAGAACTTGAATAATTAACACTTACTTTTTTCTCACCGAAAATTTCATCAATATTTTTTGATAAATCTTCTTTATTTTTTTCATTGAAATTATAAAAAATAAAATAACTAGGGAAATCTCCGGAAATATTTACATCGAACCCTAATAATTCAAATATTACCATTTTCCCACCACCTATTGATTTTCCTACTAAATCAAGACTATGGCGACCAGTTTCCACCTCAATCATTGCAGTATTAGGATGAATATGTTCTATTTCACTTTCAATAAATTCAAAATCTATGCCTTTTTCTTTAGCATCTTCCATACTAGTTCTAATTCTCTTATCAGAAGTATCATAACCTAATAATCCCCCAATAAGTGCAATATCTGTTCCGTGTCCCTTATACGTTTCTTTAAATGATCCATATAAGGTAATCTTTATCTTTTCGGGTTCCATACCAAAGATATGTCTTGTAAATAACCCTATTCTAACAGCTCCAGCCGTATGAGAACTAGAAGGACCAACCATTACTGGTCCTATAATATCAAAAACACTTCTATATTTCATAATTATACCTCCAATATTGTTGGTAATATCACAGGTTTTCTGCCTATTTCATTTTCCAGAAATTCACCTAAAGATTCCACAATACATTGTCTCATGTGATAAACTCCAGTGTTTTCCTCTTTTAGAGCATCTAGAACTGCTGTTTTTATAATTGCTTTACATTCAGCAAATAGTTCCATTGATTCGTTTATATTTACGAATCCACGGCTGATAACATCAGGATTATTTAACAACTTTCTATTAGCAAAATCAATAGCTACAGAAACTACTACAACACCTTCTTCAGAAAGTTCTTTTCTATCTTTAATTACTACACTTCCGATATCACCGATACCTAAACCATCTACATAGACGTCTGAAGCATCGAATTTACCTGCTATTCTTGCACTATCACTAGTTAAAGCTAGAACTTCACCATTTTCCATAATAAATGAATTTTCTAATGGAATATCACACTCTGCCGCAGTTTGTGCATGAATAACTTGCATTCTATACTCACCGTGAATTGGCATAAAGTATTTAGGTTTTATTAATCTAAACATTAATTTTTGTTCTTCTTTAGAACCGTGACCTGAAGTATGTACATTATTTACACTTGATGTAATAACATTTGCACCAAGTTTTGATAATAAATCTATATTTTTATTAATAGATAATGTATTACCTGGTATTGCAGAACTTGCGAAGATTACTGTATCAGTTGGCATTATAGTTATTTTTTTGTGTGTACCATTTGCTATTCTACTAAGAGCAGCTAGTTCTTCACCTTGTGTTCCTGTACATAAAATAAGTAATTTATTTGGATCTACTTGATTCAAGTATTTACTATTAACAAAAGTATCTTTTGGAGCTTTAATATATCCAAGCTCAGTTCCTATTTTAATAGCTTTTTCCATTGAACGACCAAATACAACTATTTTTCTTCCATGTTCGATACAAGCTTCAACAACTTGTTTAACACGATAAACGTTAGATGCGAATGTAGCAAATATTACTCTGTGTTTTTCTTTACGAAGAATATTTGAAATAGTTTTACCTACTTCTTTTTCACTTTGAGTAAACTCTGATCTTTCAGAGTTTGTTGAGTCAGAAAGAAGACATAATACTCCTTTATCTCCTATAGCCGCCATCTTATGTAAGTTTGTACCTTGTCCAACTGGAGTAAAGTCAAATTTAAAATCTCCTGTATGAACAATATTACCTTGTGGAGTACCAACTATTACACCATATGAATCTGGTATAGAGTGCGTTGTATTATGGAATGATACTTTAAGATATTTATATTCTAAAACAGTATCTTCATCAATAACGTTTAATTCTGCTCTTCCTAATAAGTTATGCTCTTCTAATTTTGATCTAATCAAACCAATAGCCAGAGGACCACCATAAATTGGAAGACTAGCTTTTCTTAATAAGAATGGTAATCCTCCAATGTGATCTTCGTGACCGTGTGTTATTATCAACGCTTTTATCTTATCTATATTTTTCTCAATATATGAATAATCAGGAATAACGTAGTCGATTCCTAATATATTATCACCTGGGAATTTAACCCCTGCATCGATAATAACTATTTCATCCCTATATTGAATTGCATAGGTATTTTTACCGATTTCACCAAGTCCACCGATAGCAGCAACACCTACTTCATTTTTTTTAATGATCTTATCCATTAACTTTCTCCACTTTAAAGTCCTCAGATTGTTTTTCAAATTCTAAGTACGCTTCACTTAACTCTTGAACAAGTTCAACATTGTAGTTTCTATCTTCTAGATATTTTCTAACTGCTGGAACTCCATCTGCTTCAACATACACTACTTGTGTATTCTCCCTTACTGGAATTTCTTTTGCATTTTCTTGATAAAATACTTTAAATACTGGCATTAGTTATCTCCTATCATTTTTTTTAATATATTTAATGTGTAATCAATTTCTTCTTTTGTTGTATTAATGTTAATGAAAGAAAATTGAATAATATTTCTTTCTACTAAGTATGAACTCTTATAGTGAATAAATATATTATTTATGGCTAAAGATGCTCCTACATTAAGTGAGGAAATATTCTCTGGAAGTTCAACTGTTATTATTACAGGAGAAACTTCTTTTTCCTTAATTTTCATTATAAGTAAATTAAGAGCTTTTAGCCCCTCTTTCATATATGTATATTTACCATAAATATTTTCGTATCTTTCATCTGTTTTAAAAGCATCTAACGCAGTGTTTAGAGCTTCCATTAAAATAGATGGTTGAGTAAAAGGTATTGATGTCATTTTATTAGCATAATGTAAATCAAGATATAGAGGTGTATGTTCTAATGAAACTAGTTCACAATTAGAACCGACTATAGCTAATCCTGCTACAGAGCAAAATGCTTTACCTGATGAACAAGCAACATAGTCAACATTTCTATAACTATATTTGACTGCACCAACTGATGATACGGCATCAACAGCTAATACTATACCTTTACTTTTAACAATTTTAGTAATTGAATCTAAATCGTTTAAAATCCCAACACTTGTTTCATTATGAACTAAATAAACAAAATCATAATTTCCTTCAGATAATTTTTTATCTAATAGCTCTAAATCAAAACTTTCCCCAAAGCCAACTTGATAATTATCAACATCCAAGTTGTGTCTTTTTGTTTCTCTTACCAACCTATTTCCAAACTCACCATTTGAAAGAACTAACCCATTGTTAAGTCCTCTTCCTTTTAGTTGAGCCATTATTGCCTCATTTGCTAATGTAGCTGAACCATGTAATATTGTAGCAGTTTTAACATCAAGGATTCTTTCTAATTTAGATAATGTATCTTTAGTTAAACTAACAAATTCATTACTTCTATGTGAGTAAAGCTGTTTAGTTAATTTTTCTTTAACATCATCTGCTAAATCTACCGGTCCAGGTAAGAAGTTAATTCTTTTTGCACGCGCTAATCTATTAAGAACCTTATTATCAGAATTCAAGTCAAGATACATTGGAATGTATTCAGCATCTTTTGTACCTACATTTTCATGGAATCTAGTAAAACCAATATGTTTATATAATTTTTCTTGACGAGTAGTTCCTGAAATAAAGGCTATATCATATGCATTTTGAATAATATAGTTAAATGTTCTTTGAATTAATTCCGTAAAAACTTTAGTTTGTCTATATTTATGTTTAATAGACAATAATCTAATCTCAATCGGCTTTTTATAACTACCTTTATAGTATTTGTCAATATCATTAAGTTTTAAATCTAATGAAAATGGTCGTTCATCTGATAAAGCCATCATTCCGACCACTTCACCTTCTTTTTTAGCTATTATATATATATTTTTATCGTGAAATTTATCTTTTAATTTTTTAGTTTCATTTTTTTCGTGCTGAGGAATTTCGTTAACAAATGTTTCATAATTCAATTTGAAAATTTGTTCATATTCTTCTGCTGTATTTGCTATTTTATAAATCATAATATTTCCTCATAACTAATTTTAATTATATTTTCTCTACCCTATATCTTACCATAATTACATATTTTTTTCAATTACACGCGCTAGAAATCTTATGAAATAAAAAAAAGTAACTAATTTTTCTTTTATTTTCTAGTTTCAAGTACCTAGAAATATAATATCACTAGTTACATTTACCCAAAGTATCGATTAATATTTTTTTTATATAGATTATATAAAAATAAGAGACTTAGTTATCCTAAGTCTCTTATAAGTTATGTAAATATTAAAGTACTCGTTGATTTTTTAATGCAGTTAAGAAGTCTGTTAATTCATAAATTGCTTTAGCTTCAATTATTTTTTTAAGTTTAGCAGCTTTGAATCCTTTAGCTTTCTTACCACCCATTACATTAGCGATACCATCTTTTGATCCTAGTGAACAAACTACACCACGGTTAACATATTTGAAGTCTCCACTTTCTTTTCCACTAATTCTAGCTCCTACATAAGCACCCATTTGGTTTGCAATTTGAGCTGTTGTTGGGTATGGTCTTTCTTGGCCTGTTTCGATAAATGCTGCACAGTCTCCAACGATATAAATATCATCGTGACCTGGTACAGTTAATTGTTGTGTTGTAACTAGGCGACCACGTTTTGATAATTCTGGGAAAGTTTCATCCATAAGTTTGTTACCACGTACCCCTGCAGTCCATACTAAAGTACTAGCTCTTAATTCTTTTCTTTCTCCATCTACTTCGATAGTGAAGCTATCTTTAGTTGCACCTTTAATGCCGGCACCTAAGATAATTTCAATTCCATTATCTTCTAAGTATTTTCTTGCGTAGTCACTGTACTCTTTATCAAACATTGGTAATAATGTTGGAGCTGCATCTAATCCATAGATTTTAACTAATTTTTCATCAATTCCATATTTATTACATAATTCTTTTTTACGGTGTACTAATTCACCAAGGAATTCTATACCAGCTAATCCTGTTCCACCTACGATAACAGAAATATCTTTAACATCTTTTTCTTCGCTAGTTGCATATTTTCTGAAGTTATCTTCTAAAGTAGTAGCAATTTTTTCAGCTGCTAATACGTCAGCGATTGGTAATGCATTTTCAGCCATTCCTTCAATTCCAAATGTTTCAGGTTGGAATCCTAAACCAATTACCAATATATCATAATCAAGTTCATGTTTTTTAGTTAATACTAATTTTTTCTCAGTATCAATTTTAATTACCTCGTCTTGAACAAATTCTACACCAGGTACTACTACATCTTTAATATCAATACAGATATCTTTTGCTGGAATATTACCTGCTGATACTTCATGTAAGTTTACTGTATCATAGTGATAAGAATTTTTATTAACTAAAGTTACTTTAACCTCTCCTGCTTTTACTGCCTTTTTAAGACCTTTTAATGTTGTTAGCCCAGCATAACCTGCACCTAAAATTACTACATTTTTCATCGTAATCATTCTCCTTTATTTGTTATTTTTAATTAATGAAATTATCTACAACAGCACCCGCCACCACAGCAGCCACCATCTTCTTCATCGTACATTTCTATCATATTTGGATTATGTAGCGTAAATTCACTACCAAATTCATCTTGTACATAGTCTATTTCAAGACCTTTTAATAAAAGTTCATCCTCTTCGTTTACAAGAACTTTAAGGTCACCAAAGTTATATACTTTGTCACCTTCTTCTAATTCATCTTTAATATCAATAGCATAATGCATTTCTGTTCCCTCTAATACAATAGATATTTTTAAATAACTATCCTTTTTATCGGCATCAAAAAGCATTTCTTGGAATTTTCCAACAGCTACATCTGTAATTAAGATTAGTTGTTCATTTGTGTTTGCCATAAAATATTTCCCTCGTTTATATATTTATTTTCTTATTTTATTATAACTGTTTTTCTTTTAAATTAATAGTAGAATGCTTACATTTTAATAAATTATTTATAAACTTTTTGTGAAAGTTGATTTTTAAGAAATTTACAGGTATAATATCTATAGCGAGGTGTGGAAATTTTGAGCAAAGAATATTATGAGACAATTTCGAAAATTAAGATAGAACTAGAAAAAATTAGACCTAAGTTAATTATGGATGGCGGGGATATAGAATTTATAAATTTCAAGGATGGAATTTTAAAATTAAGATTTAAAGGTGAATGTGCGCATTGTGAATTATCGCATATTACTATGAAGTTCGCTATTGAAAAAAATATACTAGAAAAAATTCCTGAAGTAAAAAAAGTAACTGAAGTTAAGATGAGTGTAATTTAGTTTACACTCATCTTTTTTATAAAGTTAAATTTCATTTTTACTTTTATAAAAAAAATATATATAAACTAATATTTCCGATAAAAAATATCTCTTATTATTTAGATAATATAAAATTATTTAAAACAAAAAAAGAGTAGAAATAAATTTCTACTCCTTATGACGTCCCAGAAGGGATTCGAACCCCTGACCGACGGCTTAGAAGGCCGTTGCTCTATCCTGCTGAGCTACTGAGACATTATATAAATGCTACTTGCAAAGTACTTTACTAGTATAACAATATTTTATTAGTATGTCAATACCTTTTCTAAAAAAAATTAGGAGTGGATACTAAACCACACGAATGGTTTTATTTCCACTCCTATAAAGCTAAATTATCTTCTTAATCCTAGAGCTTTAATTAATTCACGGTATCTTTGGATATCTTTTTTAATTAAATAGTCTAGTAAGTGACGACGACGGAAAACTTTTTTAAGTAATCCACGACGACCTGCGTGATCTTTTTTGTGAGTGTTTAAGTGCTCAGTTAAAGCATCGATTTCTGCAGTTAATACTGCGATTTGTACTTCTGGAGAACCAGTATCTGATTCATGAGTACGGAATTTAGCGATAATTTCTTGTTTTCTTTCTTGACTAATTGCTGCCATTGTAATTTCCTCCATATAATTTTATTTTGTGACCTTAATCCTAGTGAAGAATCTGGAGTGTTTCTATACCACGAATAAGGAACATTAGTTATTTTACACTATTTTTAAGAATAATTCAAGGAAAACAGAGCTAATATTATATTTTTTTCTAAAAATTATATATCTTTCTCTTCACATTTCTTTTTATCTTTTTGTAATTGTTCTTTTAAGTGATTAAAGCTCTCAAATTTTTGCTCTTTTCGTAAAAACTCATAGAAAAACACTTCTATCTTTTCATCATAAATATCTTCATCGAAGTCTAGAATATGTGTTTCTATAAACTTCTTATCTTTCCCATCTGATACTGTAGGATTATACCCAATATTAGTGATTGATTTATATACTTTCCCTTTCACTTTTGTTTTAGTTATATAAACTCCATTTGTACTAGGTAATAAATATTTTTCTTCCAATTTTAAATTAGCAGTTGGAAAATTAATAGTTCTTCCTAATTGTCTTCCTTTTACTACTATACCAGTGATTGAATAATGTCTGTTTGAAAGATTATAATATTCTGTGAAGTTCCCTTCTTGAACTGCTTTTTTTAAAGCAGTTGTTGAAATTTTACCATCATTTAACTCTTTTTTTTCAAGAATATCAACTTCTATTCCACTATCTTTTATCAATTGTGGTGTCCCTATTCCTTTATTACCAAATCTGTAGTCATAGCCACAGAATACCTTTTCTACATTTAATTTTTTTAAGATCTCATTAATAAAATCTTCTGCAGATAAAGTTTGTAATTTTTCATTAAACTCTAAATAATAAACTTCATCTACACCTAACTCTTCTAATAACTCAGATTTTTTATTTATTGGTGTTATTGCTTCTTCTGTTGTTTTTCCAAAGTACTCTTTTGGACTTTTATCGAATGTAATAACTATCGATAAAGCATCATTCTGCGATTTATCTATTGCACCTTTAATTATTTCTTGATGCGCTGTATGTAAACCATCAAAAAAGCCTAAGGCAGCTATTCTTCTCTTGCTATCTTTTTCTATTTCATTTATTTTAGAAATATTAAAAATTCTCATCGTTTTCTCTTACCTACTACTCTAATATTTTAGGAAATGTTGTTTTTACTGACAATAATTCATCATCCTTATCTTTTAAATAATAAATTGCTATTGCTTCATTATTATATGTAAAAACTATTCCATTCGAAAAATCATAATCTGGAAATTGATTTCTTCTAAACCTTAATCCATTCATAACCTGCTTTGCTCTAAATAATGGAACCTCCACAAATTGATATTCTTCTAATGCATATTCTTTCTTTAGTATTTTATTTTCTAAATTATTTTCTTCAAGGCATTTTTCTACATCAGCTAGCTTCAAGCAATGATCTATTGTTATTTTACCACTACTTGTTCGTGTTAGCTTACTCATAGTACTTGGAATATTTAGCTTTTCTCCTATACTAGTTGCTATCGTTCTAACATAAGTACCTTTTCCACAATTTATATCGATCGTAAAATAGAATTTACCATCCCTGTAATACTCGCTATTATCTAAAAACTCTATATTATAAATATTAACTTTCCTCGAAGGTATTTCTACATCAAACTGTCCGCGTCGTGCATATTCATATAGTTTTCTACCATTTACTTTAACAGCTGAATAAATTGGTGGTGTTTGCTCTATTTCACCGATCATAGTTTTTAAAATACCTTTTATCTCAGATATATCAATACCTTTTACTGTTCTTTCTTCAAGGATTTCTCCTGTTAAATCTTCTGTTGTTGTCTTTATTCCTAAACACACTTCTGCTCGATAACTTTTGCCTAAATCCATGGCATAATCACTTACCTTAGTTGCTCCACCTAAAAGAAGTAACAATACTCCATCGACCTCGGGATCAAGTGTTCCCGAATGACCAATTTTTTTCATTTTAAGTATCTTTCTTGCTTTAAAAACAACATCATGACTAGTCATACCTCGTTCTTTATATATCGGCAAAATCCCATCAAACATTATTTAGTTTCCTCTTTTCTTAAGCAATCAGGACATAGTCCATATACTTCAAACTTATGTCCATCTATTCTATACCCTTTAAGCTCTTCTATTTCTAAATTACCACATACATTAACATGGATAATTTTTGCTTTTCCACACTTTAAACAAATATGATGATGGTGGTGATGATTAGTTTCCAAACACCCTATTTTGAAATATTTTTCTCCCTTAATCTCTGTTGTCTCTAAAATACCTAACTCTTCATAGGTACTTAGATTTCTATAGATTGTATCAAAACTTAACCCTGGATAAACTTTATTAAGTGTTTCTGATACATATCTAGCATTTATATATCTATCTTCAGTCACTAGTAGTTCTACCATCGATTTTCTTTTATCGGTATATTTATAACCTTTTTCTTTTAAAAGTTTCATTATTTTATCAACTTTTTCTTCAACTAATTTCATAAGCAGCCTCCTAGATTATTAGTTTTTAAAATCTACAAATTCCTCTTTTCTTAGCATAGCTATTTCATCTTTGTATGGAGCTATATCTTTTTTCTCACCATACCAAGGTGTTTCTAAAATTTTAGGTAAATCAGCAAATTCTTTAAGATGTACTATACGGTTAATCGCATCAAATCCAATTCCACCATAACCAATATTTTCATGGCGATCTTTATGAGCACCTAGAGTATTTTTACTATCGTTAATATGTAAAACTTGAATTCTATCTAAACCAACTATTTTGTCAAATTCTGTTAATACTCCGTCTAAATCATTTACGATGTCATATCCACCTTCAAATACGTGACAAGTATCAAATGTAACTGTTAATTTTTCATTTAGATTTACACCATCTATAATTTTTGCTATTTCATCAAAAGTTCTACCACATTCACTACCTTTTCCTGCCATAACTTCAAGAGCTATATTAGGTTTCATATCTTTTGTTAGTACTTCATTTAAACCTTTAACTATACTAGCTATACCAACATCTGCTCCCGCTTTAACGTGTGAACCTGGGTGAAGCACTATATTTTTTGCTCCAATTTTTTCTGTTCTTTCTATTTCTAAACGTAAGAAATCTACAGCTAGTTGATAAATCTCTGGTTTAATAGTATTAGCTAAATTAATAATATATGGTGCATGAACCACTATATCACTTATGTTGTTTTCAGCCATAAGCTTATGAGCCTCATCTATTCTCAATTCTTCGATTGGCTTTCTACGAGTATTTTGAGGTGCTCCAGTATAAATCATAAATGTATCACTATTATAGCTAGCCGCTTCTTTTACAGATCCTAGCATCATCTCTTTTCCTGACATTGATACATGAGAACCAATTTTTAAATTTTTCATTACTTACCTCTATTTGCTCTATTAGTTCGCTTAGCAAATTTTCTTCTTTCTTTTTGTTTAAGTTTATCCATTTTATATTTATATTTTTTCTTATATCCTGGTTTAACTTTTTTAGACACTCTAACTTTAGATTTTAATTTTTCAGTTAAGTTGTGATCAGCTACAACTTTCTTTCTACTTTGACGTTTATTTCTATCTTTTACTTCAATAAACTCTCCGTTACGAATATCTTGGTGATTAAATTCTATACCGCGACTTTCAAGTGCTTGTAGTTTTTCTTCATCTTTATTATTGTATATAGTAATACAGTCCCCACTTAACCCGGCACGACCAGTTCTTCCAGCACGGTGTACAAAGAAATCTAGATCATTAGGTATATTGAAGTTAATAACATGACTAACACCTTCAATATCAATACCACGACTCATTAGATCACTAGCAACAACATAAGTAAAATCTAAATTATTAATTCTACGTTGCATTTGTTTTCTTTCACGTGGAGTTAAATCACCATGAAGCACTCCTACATTTAGTCCTTGAGAAATTAAATATCTACTAATTTCCTCAACTTCTGTTTTTTTGTTAGCAAATATAAGTGCTAAAAATGGATTAATAACTGTAGTTATCTCATATAATTTTTCTAATCTAGTTGAACTTTTTTCTGGAATTAATATATATTCTATTTTCCCAAATTTTGCATTGTCAATTTCTATATATTGTGCATTTTTTAAATATTTTTTTAAGAAATGACTCATTTGAGTAGGGATTGTTGCCGAGAATACTAAGAACTGACAATTCTCTGCAGCTCTTTTTGAAATCTTATCTACATCTTCCATAAATCCAAGATCAATCATCATATCACATTCATCAATTACTAAAGATTCTACTTCTTTTATTGATAAGGCACTAGCTCTATCTAATTCAAGAACACGTGTTGGTGTTCCAATGATTAAATGTGGTGCATTTGATACTCTTTCAATATCACGATTTAAGTCTTGTCCACCAATACATAGCGTTATTTTTATATCTTCTTCGCTAAATTCAGCTATTTGTAGAGCCATATCATAAAGTTGACGAGATAATTCTCTAGTCGGCGCTAATATAATGCTTTGAGTTTTCTTTTTACTTAAATCTAATTTACTAAATATTGGTAATAAGAAAGAATGACTTTTCCCACTTCCTGTCTGTGATTTAGCTACAATATTCTTACCTTTTAAAACAGGAGAAAATACTCTCTCTTGAATTTTTGTAGGATTAGAGAATCCTAAGTCTACTATTGCATTATTTACAAATTCATTAAATTTATATTGTTCAAATGACTTTGGTAACATTAATAATCTCCTTTAAATTATTTTTACACTTTTTTTAATAACTTTCTATTAAAAATTTCTATTATCTACAAATCAATGACATGGTCAAAAATTCTTATTTCATGTCATAATAAACCATTCTCTATTATACTATAAATACCGTTATTTATCTATTAAAATTATTCTTGTATATGCTGCATAAAATATTATAAATACTTAGATTATATATATATAATTAATTGAATATAAAAAAAGTCTTTGATTCTATATTCAATTTGAATCAAAGACTTTTTTTATTTATAAATTTAACAAAGAAATTAACGAGCTAATCTAGGTTTTTTAAGCCATGGATATGAATCTTTACCATTGCTTCCTCCTCTATCAAAATTATTACTATTTTTATTTATTGTAGAAGTTCTATTACCATTAAATAAGTTACCAATAGATTTAGCTCCATTTGAGATGAAATTTGCAACAGCACTAAATGGTTTGCTTGCTAGATTAAATGCTTTTGCTACTTCCTGTAAAGGAGTGTTATTCATACGTTTAAAACCTTCAGCAAAATAATAAGCTTTTTCTCTTTCTGCTGGTTTCATTTTAGATGCATATTTGTTTACTCCTGCTATGAATTCATTATTAACTTGTCTATTAAAATATCCTTTTTTCTCATAGCCAATATCATGTTGTCTACATAATCTATCTAGTATATCTACTGGTTTTGGACCTTTTTTAGTATCCCCAAAAAATGGTCCGCAGTAACATCCATGCAATTCATTAATCTTACTACCATTTCTATGTTGGTATACATATTTCAAAATAGACCAAGTTGACAACTTACTGATTTCTTGTTTTGTTTTATATTTTTTAGTAGCCACTTTTGGTGATAAGTTTGTTTTCTTTTTGGGATTTAAAACTTTTCCTTTTGTTGCTAGTTTATTATTTTTTAAATTCTTATTATTCTTTTTAGAATTTGCAGCTGCACCTTTCTTATTTTGATTTCGTTTTGATACCAAATTAGTTTTATTTAAGTTCTTTTTATTATTTTTAGTCACTTTACTAGTTTTACTATTATTTCCTTTTTTAGAAGTTAATGACTGATTTTTATGATTTGTTGCTTTACCTTTAACATTTGCCTTATTATTTAAAGCATTTAATTTTTTATTATTTTTTGAAGATGTAGCATTTAAATTTGAAGTAGTACGTTTATTAGAATGAGAACCTTTGTTTACATTTGTACTTTTTCCTTTTGTTGCTAAATTACTAGGTTTTGAATTTCTATTATTTTTTGTATTTTTTCCTTTTGAATTAGATTTACTGTTTACAACTGCACCATGCCCTTTAGTATTTGAATTTCTTCCAACAGTTGCACTGTGTCCTTTTGAACTTGAATTTCTTCCTGCAGTTGCGCTGTGTCCTTTTGAGTGTGAGTTTTTCCCTGAGTTTGCACTATGTGCACTTGAATGTGAACTTCTTCCTGAACTTGCACTATGTCCACTTGAATGTGAACTTCTTCCTGAGCTTGCACTATGTCCACTTGAATGCGAACCACTTCTAGCAAATGCTTGATTATGACTATCAGTAACCGCTGCAGCTCCACATAATATTGTTGTTAACGCAAATATTGTCATTCCTTTTTTCATATCAGAAATCTCCTTTAATATAAATTAAAAATCAACCAAGTTAGTTAATTTTATATTACACTATATCAAAACAATATTCTTTTTTCAAGTGTAAATTTAAAGGGGTTCCTTGTTATTAATAACAATATTTTTATTAAATATACTATTGATATCTACATAATATATTTATATTTTTTAAATAAATATATATTTTAATCTTTAATTTCATTCTATACTAATTCTAAAGCCATTTACAGACAAATATTATTTAATATTTTTTTATAACACTTATGTTTTAACTCAGACTTCTTAATTTACATAATAATAATTATCTAAACAACAAAATAAAAAAACTTTTAAAATCTATATGATTTTTAATTAACTAACTTACCAAAATATTAATATAAATTATATTTAAGATATAAAATTAATCAAGGTATAATCATATTCTTGATCTTTTAGCTTAGCAAAATTGATTACCATATCAATCTCACTAGCACTATTTTCTATTGCTTCTCTAGCTTCAAAAACTTTAGATGTTGTAGTCATAGCTCTTAACGGAAAACCTTCTACAGCAGCTACTTTAAAATCAGATCTTTCTAATAAAATTATTCTTATCCATTAGCCAAAAGCACCTTTATTATCATAAATTTTAAAAAGCTTTGTTTCTATTTTTACTTAGAGTCAAAGCTTTTTAAATTAATAAATATTAAGTTTTAAATATAGAGTACACTTCTTTTATTATAGTTATAAAATAATACCTTATAAACTAACGAGCTCTTCTTGGTTGATTTTGTAATAGAAATGGATTATTCCCACTTCCTCTGTCTCCTGCACGTTCTATATTTCTATGCGGAACAGTTCCAAATGAAATAATTCTATTTGAATTAAAAAGACTTCCTATCGCCTTAACTCCTTTCGAAATTAAATTTACAGTTCCCTTAACTCCATCAGAAATTAAATTATACGCCATTCTTACTGGAGCGCTAATAATACTAGCTACTTTTGCTACTTCTTGTAAAGGAGTTTTATTCATACGTTCAAATCCTTCAGCGTAATAATAGGCTTTTTCTCTTTCTGCCGGTTTCATTTTAGATGCATTTTTATTAACAAATTCTATAAATCTATTGTTTACATCTCTGTTAAAATATCCCTTTTGATCATAACCTATGTCATGTATTTTACATCCTAAATCTAATAAATCTACAGGAGGAGGACCATTTTTTTATATCCCCGTGCCCTGGGCCACAATAATTCCCATGTAATTGAGTAATACCTTTACCATCTCTATTTTTAATTATATCCTTTAATAACTGTACCGTAGATAGTTTACTAATTTCTTCTTTTGTTTTATATTTTTTAGTAGCTACAGTTTTAGAATTTAATGTTTTTGATATAAAAGCTTTGTCATGTTCTGCAACTATAGTATCTAAATGTGAAATTGCTATATTTTTAGAGTTAGTTGGCTTTGTTGATTTTTTTGTGAAAGCTTTGTTATGCCCTGCAACTATAGCATCTAAATGTGAATTTATTAGATTTTTAGAGCTGGTTGGCTTTGTTGATTTTTTTATAAAAGCTTTGTCATGTTCTGCAACTATAGCATCTAAATGTGAAATTGCTATGTTTTTAGAGTTAGTTGGCTTTGTTGATTTTTTTGTAAAAGCTTTGTTATGCCCTACAACTAAAGTATCTAAATGAGAATTTGCTATATTTTTATAGTTAGTTGTCTCGTTAGATTTTTTATTATAAGCTTTATTATGATTAGCAACTAGAGAAGTGGCACTATTTTTAGAATTAGCTACGTTTTTTGTGTTAACATTTTTCCCCTTTGTAGCTGCATTAGTAGTTTTTAAATTTGAATTTCTTCCTACTACTGCAGTATGTCCTTTGAAATTTGAATCATTTCCTGCAGTTACACTATGTCCTTTTGAATTTGTACTTCTTCCTACTGTTGCATTATTACCTTTTGAATTTGTACTTCTTCCTGAACTTGCACTGTGTCCTTTTAAACTTGTACTTCTTCCTACTGTTGCACTATGTCCTTTTGAGTGTGAGTTTTTCCCTGAGTTTGCACTGTGTGCACTTGAATGTGAACTTCTTCCTGAACTTGCACTATGTCCGCTTGAATGTGAACTTCTTCCTGAGCTTGCACTATGTCCACTTGAATGTGAACTTCTTCCCGTGCTTGCACTATGTCCGCTTGAATGTGAACTTCTTCCTGAACTTGCACTATGTCCACTTGAATGTGAGCTTCTTCCTGAACTTGCACTATGTCCACTTGAGTGCGATCCACTTCTAGCAAAAGCTTGATTATGATTTTCTGTAATAGCTGCTGCACCACATAATATTGTCGTTAATGCAAATATTGTCATTCCTTTTTTCATACCAGAATCCTCCTTTAATCCGATTTTATAACTATATATTAGTTAACTTTATATTTCACTATATCAGAATATTTTTCTTTTTTCAAGTACAATTTTAGGATACTTTCTTGCGATAATCAATAATGTTCTTACTATATCTACTATAAATATCTAGATAATATATTTCTATTTTTAAAATAAATATATATTTTAACTTTTTCACATTTTTATTTTGAATTTATATTATTATACTAATATTTGTAAACATATTATTTTTAATATTCTTTTATAACACTTATATTTTAAATCTTATTTTTTTATTAATAATTAAATAAGTTTCTAAATAATAATTTAAAAATAATTTCTGTTTTTATTTAGACAAAATAAAAAAGAGGTATAAAATTTATACCTCCATTTAAATTTTATCTATTCCATTATTGCAATACCTGAGCTTGTACCTAATCTGTCAGCACCAAGTTCTATATATTTTTCAGCAGTTTCTTTATCCTTTACTCCACCACTTGCTTTTACTTTTGCATTATTACCAACAGTTTCTTTCATCAGCTTAACATCTTCAAACGTTGCACCACCTGTTCCAAAACCAGTTGAAGTTTTTACAAAATCAGCCTTTGCAGCTAAAGCTAATTCACAAGCTTTAACTTTTTCTTCATCAGTCAGATAACAAGTTTCAATAATTACTTTAAGAACATTTTCACCAATTACCTCTTTAATTTGACGAATCTCTTCTCTTACATAATCATATTCTTGATCTTTTAATTTAGCAACATTGATTACCATATCAATTTCACTAGCTCCGTTTTCTATTGCTTCTTTAGCTTCAAATACTTTTGATGTAGTAGTCATAGCACCTAGTGGAAAACCAACTACAGCAGCTACTTTAACATCTGTTCCTTCTAAGTAGTTTTTAGCATCATTTACATAACATCCATTAACACATACGCTATAAAAATTATATTCTCTTGCTTCTTCGCATAATTTTCTAATATCTTCTTTATTAGCTGTTGCTTTTAATACAGTGTGATCAATATATTTATTTAATTCCATTTTATACCTCTATTCTATTATTTCTAAAATATTTTTAATGTTTTCTACTTTATTTTTACCAACTACAAACGCATCTAAAATCATGTTTTTACTAGATTCTATATTTTTAGAATCATTATAATATATTTCAGCTATTAAATCACCTACTTGCACTTTATCCCCTACTTTTTTCTTGAGTAATAAACCAACTGCGTGATCCACTTCATCTTCTTTTGTAGCTCGACCTGCCCCTATAACCATAGCCGCTTTACCAATCTCTTCAGCCTTTATCTTTGTAATATAACCTTCCTCATTTGAATAAACTTCTAAAACTGATTTTGGTGTTGGTAATAGGCTATAATCATTTACAACTTCACCGTTACCTCCACTCAACTCAATAAACTCTTTAAGTAATTCTAAAGCTTTTCCATTAGCTATTACATTATCAATTATTTTACTAGCTTGTTCAAATGTTTCTACTTCACCTTTATATTTTAAAGCTAGGTAGACAATTTCATAAACTACTTCTTTTAAGTCGTTCGACCAGTTCCCTTTTAAGGCTTCTATACCTTCGATTATTTCATTGGCATTTCCAATACTATAACCTAATGGTTCTTCCATATTAGTTAGAACTGCTATAGTTTTTCTACCTACGCTATTACCAATCTCAACCATCCTTCTAGATAATTCTCTAGCATCTTCGATAGTTTTCATAAAAGCGCCGTCTCCAACTTTAACATCTAAAATAATAAGATTTGACTGAATAGCTAGTTTTTTACTCATAATACTACTTGCTATTAAAGGAATACTATCTACTGTTGCAGTAACATCACGAAGTGCATATATTTTTTTATCTAATGGTACTATATTATCACTATATCCCATTAAACCAACACCTGTTTTGTTAGCAATCTCTACTAATTCTTCTTTTGTTACACTAAACTTAAAGTTCTCTATAGATTCAAATTTATCTATCGTTCCTCCTGTATGTCCTAAACCTTTCCCTGATAATTTAGTTGTTGCCATACCTACTGCTGATAAAATTGGTCCAAGAACTACAGTAACTTTATCTCCTACTCCCCCTGTTGAGTGTTTATCAACAAGATAATAATCTAAATTATTGAAGAAAATTGTATCTCCAGAATCTCTCATTTTCAAGGTGAAATACGTCAACTCTTCTTTAGTCATATTATTAAAATATACAGCCATTAAAAATGAACTCATTTGATAATCAGGAATTTCTTCTTTTAAGTATCCTTCTAAAAGAAAGTCTATTTCTTCTTTAGACAATTCCTGATTTTTCTTCTTCTTTTCAATTATATCGACAGCTCTCATGCTATATTCTCCTTAAAATTATGATATTAATTCCCTTCTTTATTATAAATATACTTAGTTTAAAAATCTTTACAATAAAAGTTAGTAATTGTATATTTTTCGTTTTCAATATAAATATTATCATTTATTTCAATAATTTGAAGATATTTTTTACTTTTTAATATCTTATATAATTCGCTTTCAGTTTTTTTGCTATATACTATTTTATCACGAATTGTATACATTTGATAGCCTAATATTATTAAAGTATAACTTTTATATTTAAATGAAGTTTTATATAAAATTAAAAATATTATTAATAAGAACGCTACTTTATATATAAATATTATCTTTTCATTAATAATTAGAAAAGTTAATATTATCATTAAAACTAAATAAATATAATCTATACCTTTTGTTTTTACTACTTCTTCTTTTGAACATACAAAAATATTAGTTGGACGTGTGTTGCTTAAAGCTATCAAAGAAAAAATAGAACTTAGTATTAATATAAGAACTAAAATTACATCCTCATTATCTTGCCTTACCAAAGTATATCCTAATAAAGCAAAATAAAGAGGTATAAATGAATAAATGCAATAACTTATATAGTTAAAAGTCTTTTTCATCTTATACCTCCTATTATTTATCTCTTACTTTTTGGTTTCGATAATATTTCTGAAAAAATTATATCATTAACAATTTTATCTTTATCTACTATTTTCGAGTTTGAGTATATCTCTTGTTCTCTATCTACTATTTTTCTAGTTGTCTGTCTTACATAATTTTGTTTTTTCACCTGAGGTCTTTGATAAGTATGCACAGTTTCAGTAACTTGCTTTTGATTTTGCTTTTTAATCGGCCCTAACTTAACCTTTGGTGTTTTTGTAATAGTTTTAGCTGGATCTTTTTTCTGTTTTTTCTTTTTCTTATTATCTAATAAAAAAGATGCTACAGTTATTATTATAAATATTATGGCTGAAGTACTCATTATTTTCTACCACCATATTTTTTATTTAAATATTCTTTAGCAATTAACCCTCTCACTAAATTTTCTTTTGAGAAAACTAAAGTTGGAGTATCTCCTGCTGCACTATTATTTATATTTTGAAAATTACGTTGTTGTCTAAACTTACTAGTACCTCTATTATAATGTTTATTATAATATTCTTGGTATGTATTTAAAGTAGATTGATTATTTTGTTCAGAAACAGTTTGAACTGATGTTCTAACCGTAGAACTTGCTGTAGAAGAAGTTCCATTAGAATAATTAGATTCATTTTTATTTCTTCTAATTTTTTCAACTGCCTTCAAAGCATTTTCTCGGGCTTCATCTAGTTGCATCTGTTTATTATTATCTAGATTTCTTCTATACTTTTTGCTATCAGAAGAAAATACTGCTATGAAGATAACAAAAATTATGATAAATATTATTGGTGCTGCGAAAATAAGAAATGACATTTCACATCCTCCTTTTATCTAATTATTTGTTTTCTCCTGCTTCTGGTTGAGACATACGTTTAATTGAATCTCTCATTCCTGTATCTGCTTCTAAGTTTTTATAGTTCATATAATCCATAACACCAAGATTTCCGTCTTGGAATGCTTTTGCCATAGCAAGTGGTAATTCAGCCTCTGCTTCTACTACTTTAGCACGCATTTCTTGGATTCTTGCTTTCATCTCTTGTTCAGCAGCTACAGCCATTGCACGACGTTGCTCAGCTTTAGCTTGTGCAATATTTTTATCGGCAATTGCTTGTTCAGTTTGTAGATTTGCACCAATGTTTTGGCCGATATCTACATCAAGAATATCAATCGATAAGATTTCAAATGCAGTACCTGCATCTAATCCTTTATCTAAAATTGTTTTAGAAATTCTATCTGGGTTTTCTAAAACTACTGTATGTGATTCAGAAGAACCGATTGTAGAAACAATCCCTTCACCAACACGGGCAATAACTGTCTCTTCTCCAGCTCCCCCAACTAAACGTTCAATATTAGCACGAACTGTGATTCTTGCTTTAGCTTTAACTTCGATACCGTTGATTGCAACCCCAGCAATGTATGGAGTTTCAATAACTTTTGGATTTACACTCATTTGAACTGCTTGAAGAACATCACGACCCGCTAAGTCGATAGCTGCACAACGTTCAAAAGTTAAACTTACTATATTAGCACGATGAGCTGCAATAAGAGCGTTAATAACTCTATCTACGTTCCCTCCTGCTAAATAGTGACTTTCTAATTGGTTGATACTTACATCTAATCCAGCTTTATGAGCTTTAATCATTGGATTAATAACTCTACTTGGAATAACACGTCTTAAACGCATACCCACTAATGTAAAAATACTAACTTTTACACCAGCAGCGATAGCACTAATCCATAATCCAAGTGGGAAGAATGTAAAGAATACTGAAATAAGTATTAATACTACAACCAATGTAATACCTGAGAATACTAATTCTGGCATATCATTTCCTCCTTAATTATATTTTTCTAACTACTATACGCATACCTTCGACACGTACAACCTCAATTTTATTACCTTTTTCTATGAAATCTCCGTCAGTAACAACATCAAACTTTTCTTCATTTAATACAGCTACACCGGCTGGTCTTAGGTCAGTATAAGACATCATAATACTGCCTACCAGATCACTTCTACTTTCACTAGCGACATAGCCATCTTCAGTAGAAATTGCATCATTTAAAACTAATTGATTTAAAAAGTTTAGTTTTTTATTTAGCACTTTTCTATTGAATAAAAATAAAGCCACTGAAAGCATAAATGAAATTATAATTATGAATGCAATATTATATGTTGATTCATTTACATATATGATTGCATAGACTAAGGTAATCACCCCTACAGTTCCTACTATACCTCCAGGTATAAACATCTCTAGTGCTATAAGAGATACTCCACCAACAAATAGCAAGAATACAAAAATACTTATCCCTGTTTTGTAAGAATGTAAGGCAATATATATCGCTAAACTGATTATTGACGTTATTCCAAAGAAACCAAATTTCTTAGAAAATAACTGTTGACAAAATGCCAGCGACAATATTAATAAAAGAATCCAATCGAGATATAAATATAAATCAGTCATTTTATCACCTCATTTTTGCATATTCTTTTTCTAAATAAGTTAGCAATTCATCTCTTGTAAAAATATTCCCATGACCTGGGATAGCATACTCAAAATCAATTTGCGTTATCTTATCGATATAATCACGAAGCTTAACTTTATCATAGCTCATAGGTTTAGTATAATAATTTTTAGCATGGCTATCTCCTAAAAATAATACTTTCTCCTCAGCAATATAAATTAAAAATGCATCATCAGAATGTGAATTGTCACTAGCTATGCAATTCAACTTTATCCCACCTAAATTCAAAGTAATATCGCCTACTTTAGGCATATCAGGAATTCTTATTTTGATATCATGATTTTCATAAACCTTTTTTAGAACATCCGCACTATATTTAATTTCAGAACCTTCTTCAACTCTTTTGTATAAACTTTCATCATCCCATTTTAAATTAGAAAATTCAACAAGGGCATCTCTTGCTCGTTGCGTTGATATAATTGGAATATCCAAATATCCTGCTCCAAAACTGTGGTCCCAGTGATGATGAGTAAGTATTATATAGCTAGGTAATGGTAATTCATTTTCTTTTAATTCATCAAGAAATTGTTTAACTTGTTCAGGTCCATTTCCTGCATCAAGCATAACAGAAAAATATTTACCTTTTACATAACCTATTGCAGGTTCTAGATACATATAACGCTGTTTTGTATAATATAGATTTTCTGAAAATTTAATTAGCATTTTTTTTACTTCCTTTTGATTATAGGTATATTATAGCATAATTAATAATTATTTACAAACTGGCCTTCTTTATAAAAAACAGCTGTAAAAGAGTATTTGTAGACTCTATTACAGCTGTTTTTATTATATTATGTATTACCAAAATAGTGCTAATGCTACTTGATAAATATAGTAACCTAAAAGTCCTATTCCTACTAATACAAACATTGAATAGATTAACCAAGTTGCTAAATATAAAGTATAACCTATTGCTTTAACGATATTAGTTACACTTAACCATAAGTGTCTTCCTATCGCTACAAGAATTGAAGGAACACCACCTTTATAGACTTCATCTTGATTATCTAAATCCCCGAATTTAAATATTGACATTAATTTCATCATAATTATCTCCTCCCAAAATAATTATTCTTTTACACCCTTATTATACTATATATATATGCAAACAATTACAATACACTTTTTCTAATACTTTTTATAAAAAAATACTAGAGTATTAATACTCTAGCATTGATATGGAGATGGCGGGATTTGAACCCGCGTCCAAAAATACCTCTCCTTAGCTTCTACATGTTTAGTTTACCTATTAAATTTAATTTTCCACTTAAGCCGATAAACAGGCAATGAAAAACGAGTTTGATTAATCTCTTATTTTTCTCTACAAACGGAAGAGAAAAATCGTAGACTGCTAATTAATGAACCGATTAGCTTTGTCACAGTCAAACAAAGTAATCAGCCTTTAGCTTATTAAGCTGCTAAAGCGTAATTTGTATTTTCGCCAGTTATATTTAACTGATGTGTTGTTAAAGGAGCCAACCCTCCTACATGCCACCAAGAAGACTAGTATCCCTGTCGAATCCTAAACATCCCCTTAATTTATTATTTATTTAGTTTATCACATTTTCATCATTATGTAAAATTTTACAATTAATTCTAAGAGTTACTATTATGCTTAATTCACAGTATTTTACATATTTACTTGAATATATAATCTTAATTCCCAAGTATAACATAAATATGTTATAATCTATGTACTGAATAAATTTTACGTTGGAGGTTATATGGAAACTCTTATTAATAGACTACGTCCTAAAAAAATAGATGATATTATAGGTCAACATCATCTTATAGGAGAAAATAAAGTATTAACGAAAATAGTAACGAGCAAAAAAATGTTTTCTTTTATTTTATACGGACCTCCTGGTACTGGAAAAACATCAATTGCAAATGCACTTGCGAATGAACTAGATTATAAGTTTAAAATATTAAATGCAGTAAATTGTACTAAAAAAGATCTTACTACTGTAATCGAGGAATCTAAAAGATTCAAAAAAGTTATTTTACTACTAGATGAATTTCATAGACTTACAAAACCTATGCAAGATATTCTACTACCTGAAATAGAATACGATAATATATATGTTATAGGGTGTACAACAAATAATCCCTATCATACCGTTAATCCTGCGATTAGATCTAGATTAATAATTTTTGAATTAAAACAAGTATCAGAAAATGATATTTACGAATATCTTAAAAACATATCAAAAAATAATGAAATATTCCCTAAAAATCTAACTATAGATGACGATGTACTTAAAACTATATCATTAAATTCATCTGGAGATCTAAGATTTTCACTTAATACTTTTGAAATATTATACAATCTTTCAAATGAAAATGAGCATATAACTAAAGAAAAACTATTAAGCCTATCTTTAGGAAGCTTTAAAAACTATGATAAAGATGGCGATGCATTTTACGATATTATCAGTGCCTTCCAAAAATCAATTAGAGGAAGTGATGTTGATGCATCCCTTTATTACTTAGCACTTCTTATTGATAGTGGAGATTTAGATACTATATATCGACGCATGAGCGTAATTGCTTATGAAGATATTGGTCTAGCTAATCCTAATATTGGCCCTTTTGTACACGCAGCTATAGAAACTGCAAAGATGCTTGGGCTACCTGAAGCACGTATCCCATTGGCTAATGCAGTAATCCAATTAGCTCTTTCAGTAAAATCTAATACTGCAATCACGGCTATAGATTCTGCGCTTAGTGAAATAAAAACAAATCCTAAATTTGTTATCCCTGATCACCTTCGTGATAGTCACTACTATGGTGCTGATAAACTTAATAGAGGTGTTGGGTATAAATACCCTCACAGTCATCCAAGTGGTTATATTAAACAACAATATTTACCAGACAATTTAGTAGGTCGTTCTTTCTATACTCCAAAAACAAATAATAAGAATGAACAAAACCTTGCTCAATATAAAAAATTTGTAGACAATTCTAAGTAACAAAAAAAGTTAGTTACAAAAGCGTAACTAACTTTTTTATTATTCTCCTAGAATTTTAACTTCACATTCAAGCTCAACACCTGAGTTTTCTAGTACTTTTTCTTGAACTTTTTTAATTAGATTCTTATAATCTTCACAAGTTGCATTGTTAACATTAACCATAAATCCAGCATGTTTTTTAGAAACTTGTGCTCCACCTACAGTTAAACCTTGTAATCCAGCATCTTGAATTAATTTACCTGCAAAGTAACCTTCTGGTCTTTTGAACACTGAACCACATGAAGGATACTCTAAAGGTTGTTTATCTGAACGTTGTTTATTTAAGTCTTCTACTTTAGCAACTATTTCTTCTTTGTTACCTTTATCCATTTTAAAATAAACTTTTGAGATAATTTCTTTTGTTTCTTGTATTACTGAATGACGATATGAAAATTGCATTTCTTCATTAGTATAAGTTTTCTTTTCACCATTTCTTGTAAATACTTCCACCTTTTGAACAACTTCTTTCATTTCCCCACCATAGGCACCAGCATTCATAAATATTGCTCCACCTACACTTCCAGGTATACCGCATGAAAATTCAAGATTTGTTAAACTATTTTCTATACAAAAATTAGCTAATTCTTCTAAAGTTGTTCCTGCATAACAAGTTAGTATATTATCTTCAGATAAAGTAATAGTATTTAATTCGCTAGTAATTACTACAATTCCTCTAATACCAGTATCTGAAATTAAAACATTAGAACCATTACCTAATATAGTTAAATCTATATCATTATCATTACTATACTTAATAATGTTTTGGAAATCTTCTTCTGATTTTACTCTTACTAGTATATCAGCATTTCCTCCTGTTTTTGTAAAACTATATTTTTTTAGAGCTTCATTCTCTAAAACATCACTATTTTTTAAAATATTTTTTATAGCTTCTACTCTAGACATCTTTCTCAATCCTCTTTATCATTTTGTTTATAAATTCTAATTTATTAAGTGAATACTCCTTGTATGAACTCACACAGTTTTCACTTTTAAACTTATTATATTCTTCTACTAATTTTTCGTTATTAAATACTTCCTTGAATCTTAAGAAATCTTGATGAATATCTGTCCCTCTTTGAACAATATACAATACCACATCATAACTCATAGAAAAATAATCTGTTAATCTTGCATACTTTATTATACCTTTAATTCCATTATGAGCAATTCTATGATACTTAATATTGTTAAGTCTTTTTTCATCAAACGTTGTTATTTCATGTAAATTCTCTACAACGACAAGAATATCTAATATTTTTTCACCATATAAACCTTCTTTGCTGGTAGCACCAATATGCGTAAATTCACAAGTAGGCATTTTAGGTATTTCTTGTATTTTCTTTATTTCATTCTTAAAAGTATTAACATACTCATTTATATTAATAATCTTTTCAATTTTAATAGTTCTCTTATTCATTTGAAAAATCCAATCATTAAATTAAATATCCTTTATATTATAGACGTTATTCGTTATAAAGTAAAGTATTTATAGTATTCTAATTATTCACAACATTCTTTATGACAAAAACAATCTACAGTATGATCATTTATCATACCAATTGCTTGCATATAGCTATAAATAATTGTGCTACCTACAAAGGTAAATCCTCGCTTTTTCATATCTTTACTAATAGCATCTGACAACTCAGTTTTGCTTGGAACATCTGAAGAAGTTTTATGATTTGAATTTATAGTTTTATAATTTGTAAAATTCCATATATATTTATCGAACGATCCAAATTCTTCTTGTATTTTTATAAAAGCTATAGCGTTTTTTCTTACACCATATATTTTTAATTTATTTCTTATAATACCTTCATCACTACGTAATGATTCTAAGTATTCATCACTATAATTAGCACAAATATTATAATCAAAATTATCAAAGGCTCTTTTAAAGTTTTCTCTTTTCTTTAAAATTAATGACCAGCTCAAACCAGCTTGCATCCCTTCTAAAATTAGATACTCAAACAATTCTCTTTCATCATGAGTTTTTCTTCCCCACTCTGTATCGTGATATGCTATATCTAATTCACCTTTTGCCCATGAACATCTTACTTTATTCATCAACTTCCTCCATATTTTCATTTACAATAGCAATCATATCACGGATTCTTCTAATACTATATTTTTCTTTTTTATCTATTTCTAAGTAGAATCCATCTTTAGCAACTATTCTAACATCTTTATGCGGTGTTAATGCAGAAAATAGTTCTTTACCTTTTAATCTAGACAGTATATTTTTGTCAAAACTAACTACTACTTTATTGGCCAACTCTTTAACACTTTCTACAGAAGTATTTTTAGCCATAACTTTTAAATAACAAATATCTACTAAATTATTAACTTCTTGTCCAAAATCTGAAAATCTATCAATTAAATCTTCTACAATAATATCTATTTCTTCATCAGTTGTAACGTTATTGAATCTCTTATAAAAGTCAATTTTATCCGCATCACTGCTGATATAGTCTTTTGGAATAAATGCATCAACATTTAACTTAATTTCTAAAGTTTCTTCTTCTACTTCAAAAACGTCTTTAGTTAGTTTTGGAACCACTTCTTTAATAATATTTTCGTAGTATGATATGTCTTGAGTTTTGTCTTTTTCTAGTATAGGTTCTAAAATACCTTTTTTAGCTTGAATTTCTTGTTCCAACATCTGTGAGTATAGAGTGTATCCGACTGAATCAATAAATCCATGTTGTCTTCCTCCCAATACATCACCAGCTCCACGAATTGATAAATCTTGCATAGCAATCTTAAATCCACTTCCCAAAGTAGTGAAGTTTTTTATAGCTGAGAGTCTTTTTTCTGAATTCTCAGTTAGTGATTTAAATGGTTTATACATTAAATAAGCATATGCTTCTCGACTACTACGACCTACACGACCTCTTAGTTGATAAAGCTGACTAAGGCCAAATTTATCTGCATCCTCAACAATAAGTGTATTAACATTAGATATATCTATTCCTGTTTCTATAATTGTTGTTGTTATCAACACATCATATTTTCTGTCAATTACATCAGTCATAATATTTTCTAGCTCACGTTGTGTCATTCTTCCATGAGCATAAGCAATATTTACATCCGGTAAAAGTTTTTTTAGTTCTAGATACTTTTCATCTATACTTTCGACTTTATTGTATACGTAAAATACTTGACCTCCACGAGATACTTCATTCATAACTGCTTCTTTTATTACCATATTATTTTGTGAAGTCACAAATGTTTGAATAGGCTGACGCTCTTTTGGTGGTGTTTCTATTACCGATAAATCTCTAATTCCTATTAAACTCATATGTAATGTTCTTGGAATTGGTGTTGCACTCAGTGTTAAGACATCTACTGTATTTTTTAGATGTTTAATTTTTTCCTTATGTTTAACACCAAAACGCTGTTCCTCATCAATTATTAGTAAACCTAAATCATTGTACACAAACTTATCATTTAAAAGTTTATGAGTTCCAATCATAATATCGATTTTACCTTCTTTTAGTCGCTTGCATATATTGGTAATATCCTTAGCTGTATTAAATCTACTAACGACCTCTATGTTAATAGGGAAATTTTCAAAACGATTAACAAAATTATCATAATGTTGTTCAGCTAAAAGAGTAGTTGGTACAAGCACAGCAACTTGCTTACCATCCATAACTGCTTTAAAGGCAACACGCATAGCCACCTCCGTTTTACCAAAACCTACATCACCACATAATAAACGATCCATCGGACGCTCTTTTTCCATATCTCGTTTAATCTCTTCTGTAGCTTTCAATTGATCATCTGTTGGAACAAATGGAAAGTCCGCTTCAAATTCATACTGCATACTTCCATCTAGGCTATATGCATATCCTGAACTAAGTTCTCTTTTTATATATAACTTAATTAAATCTTCTGAAATATCTTCAATTTCTCGGCGAACTTTATTTTTAACCTGTTGCCATTTTTTAGTACCTAGCTTATTTAAAGCAGGTTTCCTATTATCTGTAGAGGCTGTATATTTCTGTATATAGTTCATATTATTTATATCTACATAAATAATATCTCCACCGTCATAAACTATTTTTAAAAAGTCTTTATATACTCCGCCTACTTCTACATTTTCAATACCTTCATATAAACCAATACCATGGCTAACGTGAACAATATAGTCACCTACATTTAATTCCTGATAATTTCTTATTTTTTCAGAGTTAGTATATTTAAAATTTAAACGACGTTTTTTTCTCTCTTCTTTTGTAAATAGTTCTCTAGGAGTTAATAAAAATATTTTATTTTTTTTATCTTCAAAACCTTTTAAACGGAACTTGTTGATATCAATAAATATTTTTCCTTCTTTTATACCATAGTAAATATCATCATAAAAATAATTATCAAACAGTATTTTTTCTACATAATCTTTTTGTTTTTGAGTATTTAAAGAAATAAGCACCTTATAATTTTCATTTAATTTTTCTCTTATTTCTTTTGCTAAAAACTCTTCACTAGAATAATATGCTAAATCTCTAATATCAAGATTATAGTTTTTCTCAATTATTTTCTCATTTAATTTTAACGTTGATAAATAGTACTTAACTGTATTTATATTTTGAAGTTTTTCAAAAGCGTGGCTATCAATTACTTCTTGGAATATATAATTTCTATTAATTTCCTGCAAATTAGTTAAGAAATATTCTCGAAGCCCTTCTATTTTTTCCAATATTTTATGATAATTATCAAAGAAAATAATTGTATTCTCATCAAGATAATCAATTATACTAAATGGTGTTTTATATATTAAATTAGAAAAACTCTCTAGACTACCAAAGTCACCTGTAGCATGATATAATTCAATCTTTTCCTTTAGATACTGATTAATATCTTGATAATTTTCTAATTCTTTCAGTTTTTTATCATTAAGCTTTTCTTGTAATTTTTCTACAACTACATCTTTTTCTTCACTAGTTAAGAAAAAGTCACTTGTAGGATATATTTCTATCTTATCTACTTTTTTTAATGACTTCTGTGTACTTTCATCAAATAGTCTTATACTATCAAGCTCATCATCAAAAAAGTCTAACCTAACCGGTTTTTCACTTAACGGGCTGAAAATATCAACAATACTTCCTCGTTTAGAAAACTCACCTACTACATCAACACTTTCAACCTTTTTATATCCCATATTTACAAGTTTCTTTTGTAAGTTATTAAAACTAATTTCCGTATCTAAATTAATCTCAAAACTATTATCTTTAAAGTCTTTAGGATTTTTTACAGTTCTATAAATAGCTTCAATTGGAATAATTATAATACTAGGTGTTTTAGTTACAATATTCTCTAAAACTTTTATTGAATTTTGCATTAAATCATTACTTTTTGTAGTATATCGTTTTAATATATCTATTTCAGGATATATATATGTCTCTTCTTCAAATTCGCATATAATAGAAAATAATTCTTCTGCTTCAGCCTTATTTTGTGTGAATACTGTAGTGATTTTATTATTTTTTTTAAATTCATTATAGATTTCTAAAGCACGTGTAGTAATATTTTGCCCAAAAACTCCTATATTATTTAATTTTTTATCAAAATTTAAATCAACTATATTTAATAGAGTTTCTTTTAACATGATACCTCCTCTTTCCAACGACAAATAGCAGGAACAAACCTCTACTAAGATAGTATTAGTTTACTCGCTGCATTGTTTTTATTAATTATATTTATTCATTAATTCCACGAAGTTCATTTTTGAGAAGTCTTCGATACAATTAATACTCTTTGAATATATTTTTTCGATTTCAACCATTTCATCTTTCGAAAAGCGACCAAGTACATAGTCAACCACTTTCATCGGTGGTGTTGGTCTATCTATTCCAATTTTTAAACGATTGAATTTTTCTGTTCCAAGATGACTAATTATACTCTTAATACCATTATGGCCTCCACTGCTTCCTTTTGCTTTTAATTTGAAGTTGGCAGTTTTTGTATCTAAATCATCATATATAACTAAAATATCTTCAATATCAATTTCAAAATAATCGTAAAACTTTCTTAATGCTTCACCAGATAGGTTCATATATGTAGTTGGTTTAACTAATATATATTTTTCTCCATTATAGTGTGTCATAGCATACTCAGCATTAAACTTATTTTTATCAAAACTTACCCCCCATGATTTTGCTAATTCATCAAGAATCATAAAACCTATGTTGTGTCTAGTATTCTCATATTGCTTACCGGGATTACCTAACCCTACTATTAGTTTCATTTAATTCCTCTTTTCCTTTACTATCGAATATAAACAGAAGGCAACGACCTCGCTGCCTTCTTATATAATATATTAATTTAAAGTATTACTCAAATAGAACACTTACTGGCTCATTGTGGTGAATTCTATAGATAGCTTTAGCTATTAGATCTCCTACGCATAATGGAACCATTTTGTCTAATTTTTTCTCCTCTGGGATATGAATAGTATTAGCGTAAACTAATTCTTTAATTGGAGAATTTTCAATTCTTTCTAATGCTTGTCCACTTAATACAGCATGTGAGCAACTAGCGTAAACTTCTTTTGCTCCTCTATCTTTAAGAGCTTTTGCTCCAAGAGTTATTGTTCCTGCTGTGTCGATTATGTCGTCGATAAGAATACAAGTTTTCCCTTCAATGTTACCAACAATATTCATTACTTCGGCTACATTTGGTTTTGGTCTTCTCTTATCGATAATAGCGATTGGCGTATTTAACGCATCTGCTAATTTTCTCGCACGTGTAACACCACCATGGTCTGGTGAAACAACTACTACATCTTCCATATCAGGGATTTTCTTTTTAAAGTAGTTGGCAATAATAGGTGCTGCCATTAAATGATCTACTGGTATATCAAAGAATCCTTGAATTTGAAGTGCGTGAAGATCAAGTGCAATTATTCTATCTGCACCTGCAACTTGTAATAAGTTAGCAATTAATTTAGCTGTAATTGGCTCACGGCTTCTTGCTTTTCTATCTTGACGAGCATATCCATAGTAAGGGATAACTACGTTAATTGTATCTACAGATGCACGTCTTAATGCATCAATCATAATTAATAAAGTCATTAAATTATCATTAACTGGATCACTAGTTGATTGAATTATGAAAACTTCGCATCCACGAACACTTTCCTCTATATTGATAGAAACTTCGCCATCACTGAACTTTTTAACACTACATTTGCTAAGTTCTACACCTAATGATTTTGCTACTTCTTGAGCTAACGGGATATTAGCATTTAATGAAAACAGCTTTAATGGTTTATCTACAAGCATATTAAATTTTCTCCTTAAAATTTGGTTCGATAGTAATACATGTGTATTCTGTTAATTATTATAGCATAAAACGGTGTAAATATCTACTATGTACACTAAACTGTTAATAAATATATAAAAATTTTTTTCTTATTTTTAATTTAAATTTATATAATTATTTTATATTAATATTTAACCTATTTGAGTGAAGAAGTTGTTCAGCTAAATTTCTTTTCAATATCAATTATAATCATAAAAGTAAATTAATATTCATACTACTAGGTTACATGTTAATACTGTTTTATATTAATATGAAAAAGAATTATGAAAATTTTTTTCTAAAATTTTATAAAGTTAATTTTATTTTCTTTATTACATTCATTTCTTTTACACAAATACTCAAAGTATTTTTTTAAAAAATAAATATTTTTTTATTAACTTTGAAAAATCCTCTTCTCCTTTTATATTTCAATTAAATATAGTATAATATGAATAAATAATTTTAATTTAAAGAATTGAGGTATATCAATGACTGAGAAAAAAATGAATGTAGAAAGCTTTAACTTAGATCATACAAAAGTTGTTGCACCATATATTAGATTAGTTGGTGTATATTCAGGAGAAAATGGGGATAAAATTTATAAATATGATATTAGATTTTGTCAACCTAATAAAGAGCATTTAGAAATGCCTAGTCTCCACTCACTAGAGCACCTAATTGCTGAACTTATCAGAAATCACCTTGATAATGTTCTTGACTTTGGTCCAATGGGATGTCAAACAGGATTCTATTTATCTGTAATTAACAATGATAGCTATGAAAGTGTTGAAGAAGCTCTTGCAAAAACTCTAGAAGATGTTTTAGTTGCAAAAGAAGTTCCAGCATGTAATGAAGTTCAATGTGGATGGGCAGCTTCTCACTCATTAGAAGGAGCACAAAAAGAAGCTAAAAAATTCCTTGATAAACGCAGTGAATGGAAGAATGTATTTAGTAAATAATATAAAAATAACACCTAGTTCATATATACTAGGTGTTATTTTTAACTTTATAAACTTCTCCGTACTATCAGAGGTTTTATTTTCATATTTACATAAATTATTTCTTTTTTTGAAAATAGAAATTTTATAATTTCTTTATGTAAGGTAATCTCTTAACTCCCTTACAATACGCCCTCTTCAATAGTTATATTTCCTTCATAAAACTTACTATATCTTATAGTAAATCTCCATATCCTCTTCTAATTAATATTGTTGCTAGAACATCTGATAATTTATTACTATCACTAACTTTTGTTTCAGCTAGTTCAGATCTTTTAACACGTTTTTTATATCTTTTTTTTCTTCTTTCTTCAGCTTGTTTCGCTTTTTCATCTTGAACATTTGCTTGCTCTGTTTTTTTATCATCCACAGGTTTTGTTGTTCCTCCGTGTGAATTTTGTTGATCTTGGTTGTTTCCTTCTACTGGTTTAGTTGTTTCTTCTTTTACAGTAGAGCTTGTTTCGTTATCAGCTGGAAGAGTAGTTACTTTATCTACTAAAACTAATCTACTATTAATTAAATTAACTCCAAGATTAGCTAATTTATTAGTAACTTCATTTACTGTATTTTGGAACGCTAATTTATTTTCTAACAAGCTATTTGCTTCATTTAGAACTTTTAAGATTTCTTCTTTATTTTGTGTATAAGATTTAACTGAAGCCTCATTTTTTCCATTTAAATCTACTGATGCATTAACTAATTTTGTTGCTGCGTTCACTACAGATGTTAACTGTAATTTATTTGCTTCATTTACTAAAATAGGTACGGTTATATTATTTGTAGTATTATCATCTAAATATAAAACTTTAACTACTGCTTGTTTTGAACCTAATCCAGATAATAAGTCATCTTTTGATAAAATTGATAATTTAACGTTAACTGGAAGTTTTGAAGTATCAACACGTTTTAAAATTTCGCTATCAGTGACACTATTTCCAAACATTACTGATAGTGGTTTGTTATCAACCAATGTAGGTAAGAATGTAGCACTTAGAGTACCTTTCTCTGCTGATACTAGTTTTAGTTTTTTCTGTAATTGATCTATATAACCAACTCCACTCATCCCTTGACGTTTCCCGAAGTTAAAGTCTTTGTGATTATCCATTCGTTTTTCAAAGTAAGAACTATATGCGTGTGCTCCAAAGCTATTTCCAATATTTATATTATGCTTAGTTTGTAAAAATTTAGGAACTACATTATCATTATTAGTTACGTAGTTTGTTATTTCATGATTTAATGTCATTTTATCAGTTAAATCACTAGCTTTACCCATCTTACCTCCACCGAAGAAATTAAATAATCCTGTGTAGATTCTTGGTGCATTAAACGTGTAGCTTCCTCTATATGCTTCAAAATTCTTTTGTCTTGCTTCAGCAGTCGCACGTAAAGTCAGGTATCCACCTAGTGAATGTCCAGTAATATATAGATTAGTTATACTTTTATCGTTTCTTAATGAATTTAATAAGTCTAATGTTGCAATACTTTCTTTTGATTCATTTCCTAATACTAATGCGGCATCAGCTTTTAAGTCACCTGCTTGTGCTACATTTGTCCCGGCAATAGCTAAAACTTGAATTTTTTCTCCATTTAGAAATGGAAGGTTATTTTTTGTTTCGAATAATGCAGCATCTAATCCATTATCTTGGTGATATGTTTTCTTAAGAGACCAGAATGGAGCTAATTCATTATTCATCATTCTATGAAGATTAGATTTTAATGCTCCTTCCGGAAGATCTTTTGTTAGTATATTTTCTATATTATTATCTTTTTCATAAACTAAGCTCATAAACATTGCCATATCGCGTGCTGATACATTCCAAAGTAGTTTATCTTTATCTTCATTATCTGCGATACCATCTCCATCAGTATCAGCAAGTTTTGGGTGAACATTATATCCTAAATATGTTTTACCATCTTTTTTATAAATATATAATTCATCTTTATTTAAAATACCATCTCCATCATCATCTGCATCTGGATTTAATACAGCATTTTTATAAAGTAAATTATCATACTTTCCACCTTCTAAAGCAATATATCCTTTAGAAATCGCTTCTGCATATTCAGGTGTTAATTTAGAAATAATTTGAACACCTTTTTCAACATTTTCAGCTTCTACTTCTACTTTATTTGTAGCTTGTTTTGCATTTTCTTCTTCATTTTTCTTAATGATATTAGTTAGTAAGTCTTTAATATTACTACTATCAGTAGTACGTTTATCTAGTACATTTAGTCCAGATGCTGTTGTACTTTCTTTTTTATTAGATTCCACTTCTTTATTTGATGGAGTCTCTTTTTGAATTGCTTCTACTTTATTATTAGTACTAGCTGGTTGTACTCCTTCTGCTTTATTATTTGTGCTAGCTGGTTGTACTGCTTCTACTTTTTTCTCTACTGTATTATTAGAATTTGTAGTTAAATTTTTTCCGTTAGTATTTTGTTGTTTATTTGCTTCTACTTTATTTGTAGGAACTTCAGCAGTCGCTGGCTGAGCATTGTTTACTGTAGTAGCTATTTCTGTTTTGTTTTCTTCTACTTTATCACTAGCTTGTACATTAGATCCTAAGAAAAGTATAGAACCGATTGCTACAGAGGCAATTCCTACTGTAAATTTTTTAATTGAGTATTTCATAATTCTATCTTTTTTGAACATATATTTCTCCTTGATTTTTACATTCTATATTTTATTCAATTTCAACAAATAGTTATTTTCAAATATTATATTTTTACATATTTATAAATAACTTTTCTTATTATACATAAATACACAATATTTTACAAACTAAGTTTTAAAATATATTTGTATTATAAAGAAGAAGATGATATATTTTTTCCAAAAAAACTTTTATTCAATATATATAAACTACTTTACTTATCTCTAATAAACTATAAATTAAATTAAAACTTAATTTTAATTTAATTTTTAGTATATTAAAATTCTAAAATAATTCTCTCCTAATGGATTTATAAAAACTCTCTAATTTTTTTGAAAAAATTTAAAAAAGCAGATTGAAATTTTCAATCTGCCTTTTATTATTTAGTCGCTAAGCTACGAATTGCGTTTCTATCTAATTCGATTTCTACTTTTGGTGCTATTCTTACTTTTACAGTTACAGTTCCTACTTCTACGATATCACCATAAATCCCTGCAAAAGTTACTATTCTATCTCCTTCTTTCAAAGAGTCTTGAAGAAGTTTTAATTCTTTATTTCTTTTAGATTGTGGTCTAATAATCATGAAGTACATGAATCCAAAAAGAAATACTATCATTAATATATTAATGTATTGTGCTTGCATATTCTACCTCCTATAATTCTATAATATTAATTCTACTATATACTAGCTAAAAAATAAACCTTTTTAAATAATTTATTAGAAATTTTTAGGATTTTCTTTGTTTAATCCATATTTTTCAAAAAATTCTTCTTTATAGTCTAATAGTCTATCTTCCATTATTGCTTGTCGAATATTTTTCATCATATCAATTAAGAAATGAATATTATGAGTAGTTGCTAAACGAGCTCCAAAGACTTCATCAGCTTTAAATAGATGACGAAGATATGCTCTTGTATAGTTTTTACAGCAATAGCAAGAACATTCTGGGTCTAATGGTCCAAAATCTTCTGCGTATTTAGCATTTTTAATTACAACACGTCCTTCTGATGTCATACATGTTCCGTTACGTGCTATACGAGTAGGTAATACACAGTCAAACATATCAATACCTCTTAATACCCCTTCGAATAAGGCATCCGGTGAACCTACTCCCATTAAATATCTAGCTTTGTTTGCTGGTAGTAATGGCGTTACATGCTCTAAAACTCTGTACATCTCATGTTTCGGTTCTCCTACAGATAACCCACCTATAGCGTAACCTGGAAAGTCCATACTTACTAAATCTTTAGCACTTTGTTCACGTAAATCATTGTATCCTGCTCCTTGAACTATCCCAAAAATACTTTGTGTTTTTGGATTTTTATGAGCCTCTAAACATCTTTCTGCCCAGCGACTAGTTCTTTCTACAGATTGACGAATATATTTATAATCATGGTTAAAATCAGGACACTCATCGAATGCCATCATAATATCTGAACCTAATGAATTTTGAATGTGCATTGCTTTTTCTGGTGATAAAAATAATTTTTCTCCTGAAAGGTGGTTTTTAAAATGCACACCCTCTTCTTCAATTTTTCTAAAATCACTTAAAGAGAATACTTGGAATCCTCCCGAATCAGTTAGGATGCTTCCATTCCAATTCATAAATTTGTGCAATCCACCAGCTTTTTCTACTATCTTTTCTCCCGGACGTAACCATAAATGGTAAGTATTTGATAAGATTATATCTGCCCCCATAGCTTTTACCTCTTCTGGTGACATTGTTTTAACAGTGGCTTGAGTCCCAACAGGCATAAATACTGGCGTCTCAAAGCTACCATGCGGCGTATGAACAATTCCTAATCTTGCACCAGATTGCTTACAAGTTTTTATATGTTCATACCATACTGCATTTTCTTTTACATCTCTCATATAAAATTTTTCCTTTCTTTTACTAAATTATTATCATTGCGTCTCCAAAACTGAAGAATCTATATTTATTTTCTACTGCAATTTTATATAGTTCTAGTACTTTTTCTCTATTATAAAAAGCACTCACTAACATTATTAGCGATGATTTTGGTAGATGGAAGTTTGTTATTAAACCATCTACACATTTAAATTCAAAACCTGGATAAATAAAAATATTTGTCCAACCTGATGCAGGAACTATTTCCCCATCATTATCTCTTGCAATTGTCTCTAATGTTCTTGTAGAAGTTGTACCTACAGAAAATACTCTTCTGCCATTCTTCTTAGTTTCATTTATAACATTCGCAGTTTTTTCATCAAGTGTATAATATTCAGAATGCATATCATGATCTTCTATATTTTCAACAGAAACTGGTCTAAATGTACCTAATCCAACATGAAGAGTAAGATAAACTATATTAACACCTTTTTGTTTTATTTTATCTAATAATTCATTTGTAAAATGTAATCCGGCTGTTGGTGCAGCAGAACTCCCTACTTCTTTTGAATAAACTGTTTGATAACGTTCTTTATCAGTTAGTCTTTCTTTAATATATGGTGGTAAGGGCATTGTTCCTAATTCATCTAAACGTTCTTGAAAAATTCCTTCATACTTAAATTCAAAATATCTAAAACCATCATCAAGTACTTTAACACATTCAGCCTCCATTATACCGTCACCAAATGATACAATACTTCCTACTTTTATTCTTTTAGCAGGTTTTACTAAGCATTCCCACATATTATGTTCTTTATTTTTTAAGAGCAGTACTTCAATAGCAGCTCCTGTGTCTTTTTTTTGCCCATATAAACGCGCTGGCATAACTCTAGTATTATTTAAAACTAAAGTATCTCCTGGATTAAAATAATCAATAATATCAGAGAATACTTTATGTTCATATGTATTTTCTTTTCTATTTATCGTAAGCAACTTACTAGTATCTCTTTTTAACAAAGGTGTTTGAGCTATAAGTTCCTCAGGTAAATAAAAGTCAAATTCTTCTAATTTCATTTATAATCTCCTTTAAAAGTTACCTTTAATATTATAGCTTGAATATCAAAACTTAGCAAGTTAACAGTTGAATTTTATTAATATTTTATGTCTTTTATGATAATAAAAAAGAGATATCCTCAATAAATGAAGAATACCTCTCTAAAATCTTTTATTTATTTCCTCTTATATATTTTACATGAGCTAATACATTAGTTGCTATACCTAATCCTATACTCAATATAAACATCGAACTTCCCCCATTACTTACAAATGGTAAAGGAACCCCTGTCATTGGTATAGAAGCTGTAACCCCACCAATATTTACTACTGATTGAACAACTAATAAGCTAGCAAATCCTATACAATACATAGCAGCAAACGTATTGCGCGATTTAGTTCCGGCAATAATAACTCGACATATTAGCGCTGTTAAAAGCCCTATTACGAATAATACTCCTATAAGACCTAGCTCCTCAGCTATAATAGCTAAGATAAAGTCTGTATGCGCCTCTGGTAAGTATCCTAATTTTTGTATCGAGTTTCCTAAACCTCTACCAAATAATCCACCATTACCAAAAGCAATATAAGAGTTTATAACTTGGTCAGCTGCTGCACTTAAATCTTCTGAGAATGGATTCAAGAATACTTTTATACGATTTGTTCTATATGAAGAACCGCTAGAAAACGCACTTTTTACAAAAAGTAAAGCAACAACAATAACTATTGCCATAACTGCTAAAGTTAGCAATCTTTTTATATTTTTAAAATGCATATTAGAACATAATGTCATAATTCCTACAACTGATAACGTGATTAACATCATCCCTGTATCATTCTGGAAGAAAATTATCGCTATTAAAAATAACGGAATCCAGAAAATATTTATTAATTCATTACTTGTACAAACTTTTCTAAGTTTATCTTTTCTGGTTTCTAATATGAACGCCATGTATATTATAATAAATAATTGTGCCAATGTAGATGGCTGGAAACTAAGAGCTCCTAGCCTTATCCATGATCTAGCACCATTAATTGATGAAGATGCAAATGGAATAACTAATAATATAACCATTGCAAAAAATCCATATTGTAGAATGTTTTTATCTCTAAAAACTTCAAATGGAATTGCAACAGAGATAAATATAAATGTTATAAACGATAATACAGCCCATATTGCTTGTCGTTTTAAAAAATAAGTAGTTTCTACTGGAACTGAAGATGTAAAAATCCCATACTTATTTCCTATCATACTAGCACTATAAACCATTATACAACTTAATGTTAGTAAAACTAATAACACAAGTGTATTGGTAATATCTAACTTAGTATGTCTTTTTTCGTGTTTTACTGATTTTAATGCTTTTCTATATACCATTATTAGTTCACTTTACTCTGTAAATCAGTAGAATAGATTAAACTTGCTTTTTCTTCTAACTCTGCAAGGATTTCTTTTCCTGCTTCATTAGTCATACATCCAATTTCTACTGCCAAATTTATCTCCTTAGATAAACCATATATTTGCGTATCAATTACATCTTGATATAATGGGCATTTTTTATCACCTTTAACTGATAAACATGCTAAAATCATTTCTTCAATTTTCATAACATCTTCTTCTATTCTTTTTCGAACTTTCAAAAATATAAGACTGTTTTCCATTCTTATCTCCTACCCTTCTACTAGTTCCAGATTAATTTCATGTTTAATTATTGCCATAGCTCTTAGAAACTCTTCTTTAGAAATTAATTCTAGTCGTCTTAATTCTCTTACTTCATATTCTACCATACTTAACGTATGTTTTCTATCTTTCATGTATATTAATATACCAAAAGATTTTAAAAATTGTTGTAAATCATAAAAAGTCTGCATAATTCTCACCCTTAATATTTACTTAACTCATCTACTAAATTTTTATATTTATCTATTTTATTTAGTTCGTAAGCTTTTTGAGCATACTCTTTAGCACTATTATAATTACCACCTTGACGTTCTATAAGACTTAGATTGTAATAAAATGGTGCAAAAGTATTATCAAAATCTTTTCCTTCATTAAATACTTTCTTAGCATCTTGAACAGATGATTGAGACATTTTTATCATAGCTAATTCATAGTAAGTCAATGCTGATCTGTTTTTTGAATCAAGTTCTTTTTCTAAACTGAAAATTTGCTCATCTGAATAAGTATTTTGTAATCTCTTTTCTATTCTTCCTAATCTATAATTATTTATTGCATTCTTTGTATTTACACCAGCTAAATTTAAACCAAGCCCTAAAATGGAAATACCTAAAGCACTTGCTAATATTATGTAGAGATTACGTTTTTTCATTAACGCTAGTTGTATAAATACTCCTATTATAAATGCTAAAAGACTTAAAACTAGTGATATTCTAAACAGTACAACCATACAGGCTATGTATACTATTGATATAGCACTAATATACATAAACTTCTTATTGTCATTTTTCTCACTTAGTTGACTAATAAATAAAGAGCCCAATGCTCCAAAATAAGAAACTACTGCTATATTAACATCAACAGAGAATCCAATTATTAAGAATAAATTAAGTATTAGTGATACTACTAAAATTGTAATTATTGAATTTAATAAATTTAATGACTTGTTCAATAAGACTGAACATACCGCAGTTATAAGGACAATCAATCCAAGGCTTTTTATATCATCTATTACAAATGCACTTGTAAAAACTCTATAAAACTGTCCACTTATGATATTTTGATATCTATATTCTAAATATTTATAAATTGATTTTTCACCATGAGTTACGTAAAGTAAAAAATAATGTAATATAAAGAATAGTAAATATATTCCAGTTAAAATATTGTATTTTAAATTAAATACACTCCTATTTACTGTATTTCTTTTATATAACTCTATAACTCTAGTTTTATATCTTTCAGTATCAGGAGTTTCATCAATAAATTGTAAATCTTTTTCTTGAACAAAAATTTTCTTATTTTTATCATTATATAAAAATCTTTCAATAAACAATTTACTCGATATTCTATATTTTTTATAGTCAAGTACTATATCGTCAAATTCTGGAGAAACACATAGAACTTTTATTTTTAAACTATTAAGTCTAAACATTTTTTTTAAACGTTCATCATTTCTAATTATATTTGATATAACACTATCTATTTCAGTTGATCTAAAGTATTCGCTATAAATAAATCTTATTATTTCATTATCTTCATTAATAAGCCAAACATCTTTTTTTTCAGGTCTATAGTATAAAATACTGTACCTATACTTTGTAATATAAAGATAAATTATCTTCCAAAATTTCTTGTCATTCATAATTTCATACTAATATTTAAAACTTAAATAGACGAAAGTCTATTTAAGTTTTAAATTTGCTACTTCTTGTGAAAAGTCTACATTTTCATTAAGTTTTAAAACATTGATACTTTCTATTGCATCCATATTTGTAACAACACAAGGAGTAATAATATCCTTAGCTTTTTCTTTTACTAATTCTAAATCATAAGTTAGTAATGTTTGACCTACTTCAATTTTATCCCCAGCAGATACTTTTACATCGAAACCTTCACCTTTCATTGCTACAGTTTCTAATCCAACGTGAATAAGTAATTCAATATCTCCTGACTTAATACCAAATGCGTGTTTAGTTGGGAATACTTGAATGATTTCTCCAGCTACAGGTGATACTAGTGTTCCTTCTTCAGGAATAATAGCAAATCCATCTCCCATCATTTTTTGAGCAAATACTGGGTCTGGTACTTCAGTAATATCAACTACTTTCCCTTTCATATAAGCTTTAAGTACTAACTCTTCTACTTTTTCTTCTTTATTTCCAAATAATTTTGATAAAAATCCCATTTTAATCCTCCATTTATATATACCTTCTTGATATTACTATTATATACTTTTATTACGCTTTTTTCAATTATTTTTCTCAAATTATTACATATTAATATGAAAATATCTTTACAAAAAAAGTCGCAGATAAATCTACGACTTTTATATTATTCTTCATTATTTACTTCTTCATTATTTTTTTCTTCTTCAGATTTTTCTTTATAGAATAATCCATAGATATATTGTTCAGGATCAAACACTTCTAAATCATCAATATTTTCACCTAATCCTACTAGTTTTACTGGGATATCTAATTCCTTCTTAATTGCTATAACTATACCACCTTTTGCAGTACCATCAAGCTTAGTTAATATAACTCCTGTAACATCACTAACTTCTTTAAATGTTTTTGCCTGAAGAATACCATTCTGTCCTGTTGTAGCATCAATCGTTAATAATACTTCGTGTGGCCCTTCTGGAACTTCTCTTTTTATTACTCGAACTATTTTTTCAAGCTCTTTCATTAAATGATCTTTATTTTGTAATCGCCCTGCTGTATCACATAATAATACATCATATCCTTTAGCTTTTGCTGATTGTATTGCATCAAAAATAATTGCGGCAGAATCTGCACCTTCATGTGATTTTACAATATCAGCACCACTTCTTTTTGCCCAAACATCTAATTGATCAATAGCACCAGCTCTAAATGTATCACCAGCAGCTATAAGGACTTTTTTTCCTTCTTTCTTTAAGTTATGAGCTAACTTACCTATTGAAGTTGTCTTACCTACCCCATTTACTCCAACAAATAAGAATATTGATAACTCTTTATCAGGTGCATAATTTAATTCAGATTTAACAGTTCCCTCCATATACACTTCTACTAATTTATCAATAATCATATCTTGAAGTTCACTCGGTTCTTTTAAGTTTTGACGTTGAGATTCTTCTTTTAAATAATCAACTAACTCCAATACCGTATTATAACTTACATCTGACTGAATAAGTAGTTCTTCTAAATCCTCAAAAAATTCTTCATTAATTTCTCTATATGAACTAATTAAGTTATTAAGTGCATTTGAAAAATTATCACGTGATTTTTTAAGACCTTTTTTAAATTTCTCTGTTACAAACTGACTTTCGACAAACTCCTCATACTCATCAAGGGAAATTAATTCAGTGTTTAACTCTTCTTTAGCCGAAAATTTTTCTTTTAATTTATCAAAAAAACTTGCCATTATGTACTCCTTACATCACTTTATTTTTCCATAGAAAAAGGGAGAAACTTCTCCCTTTTAATTAAATTATCAAAGCTTCCTAATAATTAGGGAGTTTTTTCTAATATTTTATTTATGCTTCATGTATGGGAATAGTAGAACGTCACGAATTGAAGCTGAATTAGTAAGTAACATTACTAATCTATCAATTCCTATTCCTAACCCACCTGTAGGTGGCATACCATATTCAAGAGCTTCTACGAAATCTTCATCCATTTCGTAAACTTCTTCATTACCTGCATCTTTCTCATCCATTTGAGCTAAGAAACGTTCTTTTTGATCGATTGGGTCATTTAACTCACTGAATGCATTAGCATGTTCACGTCTTACTATAAATAATTCAAAGCGATCAGTAAATCTCTTATCTTCAGCATTAGTTTTAGCTAATGGAGATACTTCTACTGGATGACCATATATAAATGTTGGTTGTACTAATGTTTCTTCTACAAACACTTCGAAGAATTCATTAATAATATGACCAACTTTCATATCTTTTCTTACAGGAACATTGTGTTCTTTCGCTAAAGCATGTGCTTGTTCATCTGTCATTTCTTGCCAAAAATCAACACCAGTTACATCTTTAATTGCGTCTACCATATGGATACGAGCCCATTTTGGTGTTAAATCAATTTCATCTTCACCGTACATGATTTTTGTTGTTCCATGAATCTCATTACAAATATAAGCAATCATAGATTCTGTTAAGTCCATAATATCATTATAATCAGCATATGCTTCATATAGCTCAATCATTGTGAATTCTGGATTGTGTCGTGTTGATACACCTTCGTTTCGGAAAGCACGACCAATTTCATAAACTTTTTCTAAACCACCAACTATTAGACGTTTTAATGGTAATTCAAGAGCGATACGCATAAATAATTCCATATCTAACGCATTATGGTGAGTTACGAATGGACGAGCAGCAGCTCCACCTGCAATAGTATGCATCATTGGAGTTTCTACTTCTAAATATCCACGCTCATTTAGGTAACTACGCATTATTTGAATAATTTTTGAACGAAGGATAAATGTTTCTTTACTATCTTCATTCATTATTAAATCAACATATCTTCTTCTGTATCTTTCTTCTACATCTTTAAGACCATGGAACTTATCTGGAAGTGGTCTTAATGCTTTTGTTAAAATTTCAAATTTATCTGCTTTTACTGATAATTCTCCTACATTTGTTTTAAACAGAATTCCAGTAACACCTACTATATCTCCTAAGTCAAGAGTTTTGAAATATTCATATGAATCTCCTACTCTATCTTGACGAACATAAATTTGAATTTGTCCACCTAAATCTTGAACATGAGCAAAACCTGCTTTTCCTTTCCCACGTTTTGTCATTATACGTCCTGCAATTGTAACAGTTACAGATTTTTCTTCTAATTCTTCTTTACTAAATTTATCGAATTCTTCTACTAATTCATTAGAAAGATGTGTTCTTTCAAATTTTGTACCAAATGGATCTAGTCCATGCTCACGCATAGATTCCATTTTTTCACGACGAACAAGCATCTGATCGTTAAGTTCTTGTACATCATTAACTTTAATTTCTTCTGTCATGTTGTTTTCCTCTCTAGTTTTATCTAGTATTTTTCACATACACAATATTATATCATATTTATCAGTTTTTTGTTAAATCTTTATTTAGTTTTTTAAAAATTTTTTCTTTTAGCTTAAATTTGAAAATAGTATATCTCCAGCAGATTTATACTATTTTTATGATTCTATAAAATTAGAAAATAATTACATTTGAATTTTTAATATATTTTTGTCAAATTCACGTTAGAAAATTTAACATTTTTTTACTGAAAACTATTGTTAATTCAATTAAAATAATATATAATAAGAATGCAAGAAAACATTTTCAAAGTAGAATATAATAGTGTAAAGGGTAATATACTTTACACTATTATATTCTCAAAAAAGTTTTTATATACGCATTATTATATTAAAGGAGTTATTATTATGCATGGTTTAAAAAAAGAAATCGGCTTTTTTGGAGCCTTCTCTACTGTAGTAGGGGTAGTAATTGGTTCGGGTGTATTTTTTAAAGCTGCAGTAATTTATAAAACAACTGGTAATGTAAGCCTAGGTCTATTAGCATGGGTATTAGCAGGTGTTATTAGTATTTGCGCAGGTTTGACGACTGCTGAATTAGCAGCTGCAATCCCAGAAACTGGTGGTATGATAGTTTGGGTAGAAAGAGCATATGGAAAAACAGCCTCATTCTTACTTGGATGGGCACAAGCTGTTATTTATTATCCAGCTAGTATTGCCGCTGCCGCTGCAATCTTCGCAACACAATTCACTAACCTTTTCCAAATAGATAAAAAATATTCTATTCTAGTTGGTGCTTGTGGTGCAGCAACAGTAACTGGTTTAAACTTACTTGGTAGTAAAGCAAGTGGTCGTATTCAAACATTTGCTACAATTTGTAAATTAATACCTATTATAGCAATTATTCTATTCGGGTTAATTCAACCAAATCCGACTACAATTGAACTATTCCCTTCATCTGGAAGTACTTCTACTGCTAGTGGTTCTGCTTTAGCGGCCTTAGGTACTGCTATGTTAGCTGCAATGTATGGTTACGATGGATGGATTAATGTTGGTACAATTGCTGGAGAAATGAAAAATCCTAAACGTGATTTACCTAGAGCAATCTTATACGGTCTTTTATTCATCACAGCTGTTTACTTACTAATAAACGTAGCTTACCTTATGACAATGCCTATGGAACAAATAGCTGGTAACGGAAATGTTCCAAATGATGTTGCTAGAAAATTATTTGGACCTAATGGTGGAAAAATTATTACTATAGGTATCATGATAAGTGTTTATGGTACAATGAACGGATTTACAATGACTGCTATGCGTGTTCCTTATGCAATGGCAGCAAAAGATCAAATACCATTAAAAAAAGCTTGGATGAAATTAAATAGCTTCCACGTTCCTTACGTATCTGCTATAGCTACATTAGTTCTTTCAATCGCAATGATGTTTACTGGAGAATTCGATACATTAACTGACTTCTTATTATTCACTATCTGGATCTTCTTCATCTTAACATTCTTTGCAGTATTTGTTCTTAGAAAGAAAGAGCCAAACTTACAAAGACCATATAAAGTGCCTTTATATCCAGTAGTTCCATTAATCGCTATTATTGGTGGTGCTTATATAGTATTCGCTGCTATTATTACTCAGTTTGTATTAGCAATAAGTGGTGTAGCACTTACATTAGTAGGATTACTTTTCTACACAGAAACACACAAAAAATTTAAAAAATAACAAAATATAATTAAATATAGAGATGCATTTATATGCATCTCATATTTTATCTATTTACATATACATATTTATTTATTTTATTTTTAATTTATGATAATATGTATTTATAGTTAAAAGATAGGAGATAATTTATGATTAATTTAAAAAATAATAGATTAAATATTTCCATCGTTATTTATAGCTGTATATTTGCAATGGTTATTTGTAAGACAATGTTCTTTTATTTCAGCAGTAAATTTTCTTTTGTGAATTTCATTCACACTGCTCTAGTCTTTATGATTTTATTCAATAGTTGGAATATACAATTAATGCATATAAATAGATACGGTCGAGATAGTTTAGTCAATCTTATATTTGTTTGGTTACAGATAATTCCACTAGCTGGCTTTTTTGTATATAGACCACTTAAATTAAAGTTCTTATTAGGACTTTTAACAATTTTAGCGGTACTATTAGCTATTCAACATATTGTTGAATACTTTGCTACAAAAAATGAAGATCTTATGATAAAAAAATTAACAGAGCCTTTCTGTTATATTCTTCTAGGTAGAGCAGCTGCGTTGGCATTAGGTTTTGTATTTACAAAATGGGCTTTTTGGTTTATTTTCCTAGCTCTTATTGTGAGTCAATTACTACCAAGCTTTATTTCTAGAAGCTTACATGTAAAAGATATCAACTTCTCACATTTAGTTGCTAACACTCATGTAATGATTATTATATCTGTAATAGCTATTATTATTGGAAACTTTTTATACTTTGGTTTCGCAATTAAAACATTACTTTTAGACATAGTGGTAATAGCGTTACTATACATCTTCAATAAGAAAATTCTTACTGTTGATATAGGAATTAACAAACAATCAGGTAATGATTTTATTTTAGGTTCTTATTGTATTATTTTTGGTATATATCTAGCGAACTTTTCACTTGGATATAGTCATTTAATACTATACGTAATCATTGCAATTATTTCATTAGTTGTTGGACGTAGAAAATATGATTTATACAAAATAGAAGACTAGTTTAAAACTAGCCTTCTTTTTTTTATTATCTTGCTTCTTGATAATCTAGAATTTCTGAAATTTTACTAGAAATATAACGTCCAAGCAATTCATGATTTTTTTCATCTATATGGATGCAATCGACCACTGAAGTTTCTGCTACTCTTGAAGCATTTAAGAAATCAACTCCATATTTATCTGTTACTTCTTTATAAGTTTGAGCTAAGAATCTAGATTGTCTTAAGCTGTTTTCATCATATTCACCAAATGAATTTTGTCTTTCTAAAATTTCATCACGAAGGTGAACTGGTGATACTACAAGAATTTTAGGAGTTTTATAGTTCTCTACTAAGTGAGGATTTCTAATATATTTTATAAACTCTTCAATTCCTCTTGCCAAATGTTTTGCACTTGGATTAAATTGTTTTTTCAAATCATTTGTTCCTAGCATAATTATTACTAAATCCACTGGAACATGACTTAACATTAATAATGGAAGTGTATCTACTCCACAACGAACAGGTACAATAGTGTCTTTTGCAGTAATTGTTCTTCCACTCAATCCTTCTTCAATAATTTCATCATTTGGACGTAATTCTTGAAGAACTTTTGTCCAACGTCTCTCCAATCTTAAACTGTCTTCACCTGGAGTTGCCCCCCATGTATTGCTATCTCCTATACACAAAATTCTCATTATTATCTCCACCTTTAAGTTTTCTTATATATTTTTATATTAATTTTATCAAATAGCTAGTTAAAAATCAATAATAAGCCTATAGTAAAAACCTAATAAAATAATAAGAATTACTATCAGTGCATATGTTTTGTAAATATATTTTCTGTAACATATAATTAGTAAGTCAATATAAAGGAGGTATTTATAAAATTGATTAAAGCAGATTTTCACCATAAACAACATTATAAAATTCAAGCATATTCAAAAAAAATACTTTATATCACTCTATTTTTAACATTAAGTTTTGCTTTAATAGAGTATATCGGTGGTGTACTTTCTAATTCATTAGCACTATTAGGAGATTCATTTCATATGTTTTCTGATGTAATTGCTCTTGGATTTAGTTTGATAGCTCTTATTTTTAGTTCAAAAAAACCTAATCAAAAATATACATTTGGCTATGTTAGACTAGAAATCATTGCTGCTTTTATTAACGGGTTAATGTTATTAGGTATTTCAATTTACTTAATATTCGAAGGAATTATGAGATTTTTAAACCCTAGAGATATTGACTTTAAGTCGATGTTTCTAATAGCAACTATAGGACTTATTTTCAATATTATTATTACTATTATTTTAACTAAAAGCTTAAAAGAAGAAGATAATCTAAATATACAAAGTGCTTTATGGCATTTTCTAGGAGATTTAATTAGTTCAATCGGTATTATAATATCATCAACTATAATATATTTTACAAATTATCAAATAGTAGATGTTATTATGAGTATTTTTATAAGTATTATCCTATTTAGAGGTGGTTATAAAATTACTAAGTCTTCATTCATTATTTTAATGGAAGCTACAACACTTAATACTGAAGAAATCTATAAAGAAATAGAAGCGATTGAAGGAATTAAAAATATACACGAATTTCATGTTTGGCACACAGATACTAATGAAACAAATGCAGCAATGCACATACTATTAGATGAGTATCACGTTACAAAAGATTATACGATAGTAGAAAATGTGAAAACACTACTAAAAGAAAAATATAATATTGAACATTGTTTTGTCGCATTAGAAAATATTAAATACAATAATCATTAAAAAATATAGAGACTTCTTAATATATTTTAAGAAGTCTCTTTTTATTAAACTAAGTCTGTTACTTTTTTCACAACATATGTAGGCTTAATATTATTATCAATAGGTAGCCCTTTAGGATTTATCCAGCAAGTATCTATTCCACTATTTATTCCCCCTAGTATATCAGACATTAAGTTATCACCAACAATTATTATTTCTTTTTTATTTATATTCCCTAACTTTTCAAATATTGCATTAAAGAATTCAACATCTGGTTTTTGATATCCTACTTCTTCTGAAATAAAAATATGTTTAAAGTACTTATTCAAATCATTATTTTTTAGACGAGTGTGTTGTGTCACTCCTACACCATTTGAAGCTATACAAAGAATATGTGTTTTAGATAGTTTTTCCAATAATTCTATAACTCCATCAAATAATTGATTTCCCATTGCTAAATAACTACGAAAACTAACGTCATACTCTCTTCCATCAACTTTTTTTCCTAATAGATTAAAAAATTGTTCAAATCGTAGCTTTGTAACTTCTTTATTAGACATTTCACCTAGTTCAAACCTTCTCCATAAACCTATATTAATTTCTTTATACTTATTAAATAGCTCTTCATTAAATTGAATATCACAATCTTCTAAAAGTTTATTAAATGCTATATGTTCTGCTTTTTCAAAATCTAATAATGTATCGTCTAAATCAAATAATATATACTTATACTTTTCTAAAATCATTGTTTTTCTCCTTAATTACTGTACACCTTATTCTACCATAAAAAAAATAAGCATGAAATACATTTACAAATATTTCATACTTATTAATTTATTTTATAACCATATACGTACTGATAAACAGTATTCCTTGGAAAATAAATATTGCTGCTATTAGTATTGTTAGTAAAGTTGCAACTATTCCAGGAACAATCCACAAGATTATACCTAATACTATTCCAGTAATACCAAATGTTACTAATCTTTTTGTTAGATTAGTTTCTCTTTGTAATGTTTTTTTCAAAGCAAGTCCATCAATTAATCTTGCTATACCAGAACAAAAAATCCATAGAGCTAATAAATTTGGAATTAAAGTAGCCTTACTTACATCATCTGCACTTAATAACCAAATTGCCAAAATTACAGTAATTACACCATTTAGTAAGTACCAAAGTTCTCTTCTATTTGAGTTAAAATATCCAATTATTTCTGAAATACCAGCTAATAACATAACAATAGAAAATAATACACTCAAAGTAATCATATTTCCTACAGGATTTACCAATATATATATTCCAAGAACTAAGAAAATAATCCCTACGATTAATGAAAAATATTTAGTATTATTCATTATATCATCTCCTCATCTAAATAATATGTTATTTATTATAACATAGTTCTAGAGGATTTTCATATTTTATTTAAACTTTTATTAAAATGTGCTCTAACTTTTAAAGCTTTTTCGACTCCTTCAATTTTGTAGTTTCTCCTTAGTTAAATTATTTATTATACTATAGAAAATAATTTATACTTATCTATCTCTTTTATTATTTTTTTCTTTTATAAAAAGTATAACATCAACGATTAGAAAGATAAGAACTATCTTTATTAATTCTGGAAATAATATGCACAATAGTATAATTATCAAATAGTAAATAATTAATCCTACTTTACTAAAATTGCTGAAAATACTTTTTTTACTAAGTAAATAATATGAAACACCTACTATTAAAGAAGCTACTACAATACCTGATATACTATCAATATCGGCTGCTATATTTAAAAACATCATAACATCTTACCTCCCTAATATTAAAACTTAATATTTAAGATATATCCCTTTAAGTTAATTATACTTTATATGTATTTTATTAGTAAAGTAATTATGTTATTTTCTCTTACAAAAAAACTCTTGATTCTATTCGTATTATTATCAATAAAAATTATTTACATCTATTAAAATGTGCTCTTACTCTTGGTGCTACTTCTTCACCAAATAGTTTAATTGATTTCATGATATCTTCGTGTGGCATTGAACCTAACGGAAGATGTAATAAAAATCTATCTAAATTTAATGTTTCAATCATATCGATAAGTTTATTTGCTACAGTTTCAGGACTGCCTACTAACATGCTCCCTTCTGGCCCTACACTATTTAAATATTGTTCAAATGTAAGTGGTCTCCAAAACGGTCTATCTTTTGATATTGCATCTACTACTTGTTTTGTTGGATGGAAATATTTATTTATAGCTTCTTCATCAGTATCAGCGATGAATCCCCAAGAGTGTGAAGCAACTTTTAGTTTATCATCACTATAACCTGCATTACGTCCAACAGCTTTATAGTAATCTACTAACCCTTTAAATCTTCTATACTCACCACCTATAATGGCGTAAGCTATAGGAAAACCTTTTTGAGCAATTTTTACTGTAGACTCCACATTACCGCCAGTGGCAACCCAAATTGGAAAATCTTTTTGAATAGCTCGAGGATATACTCCTTTATTATCTACTGATTGAGTATGTTTTCCTTGCCAAGTTAACTTCTCATTATTCTTAATTTTATCAAGCATCTCTAATTTTTCATCAAATAATTCTTCATAATCAGCTAAATCATAGCCAAATAAAGGAAATGACTCTGTAAAAGAACCTCGACCAACCATTATTTCACTACGACCATTTGATATTGCATCGATTGTTGCATATTGTTGATATACTCTAACTGGATCTGAAGATGATAGTACTGTTACTGCTGAACTTAATTTTATATTTTTAGTTACGGATGCACCAGCAGCAAGTAGTATCTCTGGTGCTGAAACTGCAAAGTCTTCTCTATGATGTTCTCCAATAGCATACATATCTAGCCCTACTTCATCAGCTAGTTTCATTTCTTCTATCATATCACGTATACGTTGATCATGTTTTGGAGCTACTCCAGTTCCTTCGATTTCCGTTGTTTCTCCAAATGTACTAATTCCTAATTCTATCATTATTTTTCCTCCTAAATAATCTTAATTTAATCTCAAATTTGAGATATATTATAATTTTTAAAGAGAGTTTTATCTCTCTTATTAATTTACCTTTTTATTTTTAATAATATGTTCTTTAGAGTCTTGATTTCTTCATCCGTAAGTTCTGAGAATATTTCTTTTGTATTTTCTTTATGAATTGGAAAGATTTCAGTCATTAAGTCCTCTCCTTTTTTTGTTAACTTAATAAATGTTACTCTCTTATCACTATCACATACTTTTCGTACTACATAACCTTTTTTTTCAAGATTATCTACAACGTAAGTTGCACTTCCACTAGCAAGTAGGATTCTATCCCTAATTTCTTGAATATTCTTTTCCCCTTTACTATAAAGAAATTCTAACACTGAAAACTCTGTTGAATTAATTGGATATTGTTTTAAAGTTCTTTTTAAATCGTCTACAAGTATATTACTTGTTCTCATTATTCCTATTACAGCTTTTAGTTCATTACTCATAATAACACTCCTTCCATTAATCAAATATCTCAGTTTCTAGATATTATTATATCGAATTCGAGATATTCTATCAAAGAAAAAACTATGGATAAATTTTATATCCATAGTTCTCTTTAATTATTCTGCAAATTGGCTTTGATACAATTCTGAATAGAAACCAAAAACAATACCTCTATTATTTTGTTAATCCTTCATATCTCCCTAGTAATCATGAAGCAGTTCACTATACAATGTATATTATTTTTGTTTTGATGGTTTTGAAAAAAATAGTAAATATATTCCAAATACTAGTTTAATCAATGAGTCAATGTATGCTATTACCTCTAATGGAATATTAGTAAAAAAATATCCTGCAAAAATATTAATGGCACAGATAATACCTAAATATATCATTGATTTTCCATGTACAAAATAATATGGAAAGAAGTGGAGTGCAGTTGCCATTAATGCCCCTAACCAAATTAATCTCCAATTTTCAGTTGCAAAAAAAGGTCCACCTAGTAAAAACATTAAAATAAATAATAAGATAATAGCATATGAGGCTACTTTATTTTGAAATTCATTTGAAGAACCACTCGATAATCTATTCAATACTTTTTTATTCATATTGATTGAGAAAAAACTAATAACATATCCAATACTAAACACTTGCATATTTATTATTTGTTTTCCTCCTATTAAGGTAGCTACTGAGATAACCAATGCTACTACAATTAGCCATAGCCCACATGCTCTCTTATAATTAAATTCTAACTTTTCATCTTTATTATAATTTAAAAAAGCCATAAATACCTCCAACAATCTATAATAAAATTATTCTCTTATTATACCACTAAATTGTTACTATTTAAAATAAGTTTTGTATTTCTTCCGACGTTTTTCTAAATACTAGGTTAATTTTTTCAAAGACTTCGCTTACCAACTCACTTATCACATTAAAATAAAAAAAACTATGGATAAATTTATATCCATAGTTCTCTTAATTATTCTGCAAATTGGCTTTGATAAAGTTCTGAATAGAAACCTTTTTGTTCTAGTAATTCATCATGGTTACCTTGTTCAATAATATCTCCATCTTTTAGAACAAGAATTTTATCTGCATTTCTAATTGTTGATAAACGGTGCGCTATTACGAATGTTGTACGACCTTCCATTAGCTTATTCATAGCTTTTTGGATTAGTACCTCTGTACGTGTATCAACACTTGAAGTTGCTTCATCCAAGATTAAAATTGGTTTATCTGCTAAAATAGCACGAGCAATTGTTAACAATTGTTTTTGACCCTGAGAAATGTTTGAAGCATCTTCATTAAGCTCCATATCATAACCACCAGGTAATGTTTTAATAAAATGATGAATATGTGCAGCTTTAGCAGCTTCGATTACCTCTTCGTCTGTTGCATCTAATCTACCGTATCTTAGATTTTCCATTATAGTTCCTTTAAATAACCAAGTATCTTGAAGAACCATTGTAAAGTATGAACGTAATTCTTCTTTACTTAATTTAGAAATATCTTTACCATCTATTGAAATACTACCACCATTAAGCTCGTAGAATCTCATAAGAAGTTTAACCATTGTTGTTTTACCTGCACCAGTTGGTCCAACAATAGCAACCATCTCACCTTTTTTAACATCACTAGTAAAGTTTTTAATAATAATTTGATCTTCTACATATCCAAATCTTACATGATCAAATATTACATTACCTTCTTTATTTTCAATAACTTCAGTAGTTTCTACTACTTCTTCATCTTTTGCATCTAAGAATTCAAATACTCTTTCTCCAGCTGCTGCCATTTTTTGAATCTCTGTCATTGATTGAGCTATTTGACCAATAGGTTGAGTAAAGTTACGGATGTATTGGATAAATGCTTGGATATCCCCTACTCCAATAGTTCCTTTAGCAACCAATAATCCACCTGAAAATACTATACCAACATAACCTAAGTTACCTACAAAGTTTATTACAGGGAACATTAATCCAGAGAAAAAGTTTGCTTTCCAAGATGTTGCATATAACTCACCATTTTTAGCGTTAAATTCTTTAATACTTTTATCTTTATGATTGAAAGCAGCAATAATATTTTGACCCGCATAACTTTCCTCAACTTGACCATTAACATCAGATAAAGATTTTTGTTGACCAGAAAAATACTTTTGACTAGCTTTTGTTAATAATCCTAATAGTACACCTGATACCGGCAAGATTACTATAGCTATTAATGTCATTAGAGGACTAATAGTAAACATCATTACTAGTACACCTAATACCATAGTAGTATTAGCTATTATTTGAGTAAAACTTTGGTTTAGTGATTGACCTAGAGTATCTACGTCGTTAGTTACTCTTGATAAAGTTTCACCAACTGTACGTTGTTCAAAATATCCCATTGGTAAAGTATTTATCTTCTTACTAATATCTTTTCTTATATCATATGTTAAGTTTTGAGAAATATTACTCATTAACCAACCTTCGATAAACATAAACAAGGCTGATAATAAATATAGACCCAATACAGTTAATAGAATTCCTGCAATTTTTTCGAAGTTTATACTTCCAGTATTATTAATTTTTGCTACTAAACCTTCAAATAGTTCAGTTGTAGCACGTCCCATTATTTTAGGACCAACAATACCAAAAATTGTACTTACTAAGGCAAACACTACAACAAGAATTGTTGAAACTGTGTATTTTTTAAATAATAGTTTAATTATTCTTCTAAGAGTTTTTCCAAAATTATCTGATTTTTTTATCGCTTTTTGTCTACTCATTGTGCTTACCTCCTTTTGCCAATTCTTCTTCACTTAGTTGACTTTCTGCAATTTCTAAATATGTTGGACAAGTTTTTAGTAATTCTTGGTGCTTACCAATACCAACTACTTTTCCTTCATTCATTACTATAATCTTATCTACATTAAGAATAGTTGCTATACGTTGTGCTACAATAATAGTTGTAGTATCTTGCATTTTTTCTCTTAATGTTTTTCTTAATTTAACATCTGTTTTATAGTCAAGAGCTGAGAAACTATCATCAAAAAGAAGAATCTTAGGTTTTTTAGCTAACGCTCTTGCTATTGATAGACGTTGTTTTTGTCCACCAGATACATTAGATCCACCTTGTGATATCTCACTATCAAACTTATCTTCTTTTCCTTCTATAAACTCTAAAGCTTGAGCTATTTCTGCAGCTTTATACATATCTTCATCACTTATATTTTCATCGCCAAATTTAATATTTGATGCGATAGTTCCGCTAAATAACACACCTTTTTGCGGTACAAAACCTAGCATATCTCTTAATTTACTTAAGCTAATATCTTTAATATTAGTTCCATCTACTGTTATTTGCCCCTCAGTTGCATCAAAGTATCTTGGAATTAAATGAAGCAATGTTGATTTACCGCTACCTGTACTTCCGATAATCGCAGTAGTTTTTCCTGCTTCAGCTTCAAAGCTAATATTACTTAATACTGGACTATCAGCTCCATCAAATGTAAAGCTAACATTTTCAAATTTTAATGTTCCTTTAACATCTTTTATTTTGTCATCTTGTAAATTATTTCCATCTACAACTGTAACAGGTGCTTCAAGTACCTCATTAATACGTCCTGCAGCAACCTCTGCACGTGGCAGTTGCATCATTAAAAATGTAAAGAATAAGAATGACATAACTATTTGCATAGTATAAGTAATAAACGCCATCATATCTCCTACTTGAATACTACCAGCATCAATATTTTTTCCACCAATCCAAATAATTAATAATGAAATACCATTCATTATAAGCATAATCATTGGCATTAGCGCTGACATTGTTCTGTTAACAAACAGTTGATTATCTCTTAATATTACATTTTCTTTATCAAATCTTTTTTCTTCATGTTTTTCACGACCAAAAACTCGAATTACTGAAATACCAGTAAGTAGTTCACGAGTAACTAAGTTTACTTTGTCAATTAATCTTTGCATTATTTTAAACTTAGGCATTACTAAGAATGTAATAACACCGAGAACCAGTGCTAAAATACCAACACCTAACGCTATTATCCACGTCATTCCTGTATCTGTTTGAGTAACTTTATAAATACCCCACATTGCCATCATTGGCGCGAAGAATGCGATAAATAAAAACATATTTAAGGCATTTTGTATCTGTTGAATATCATTTGTACTACGAGTTATTAATGAAGCTGTTGAAAATTTATCAACATCTTCCTTAGAAAATGATAATACTTTATTATAAAGTTTTTCACGTAAGTTATACGCAACTTTCGCTGATACTCTACTTGCAATAAAGTTTGAAATAACACTAGCAATACCAGAAATTAATGTAACAATTATCATCATGAATCCTACTTCTTTTAGATAATTAGTTCTAATTTCATTAGTATTTATTCCTACTTGTTTATATTCTTCTTTTACAAAACTTATTCCACCTTGTTTTGTCATCATATCAGCTGAATTTCCTAATTCACTAATAGCTTTTTTTCTTTGATCAGTTAATGTATCTTTTGAAATTACCCCAGCCTGTACACCTTGTGCTACTTGATTTAAATCTGTGTTATTTGATTTTGCTCCAAGAACAACAGTCATTGTTTCTTTAAAGATATTATTTAATTTCATACGAGTTTCATCAGAAATATTATTTAAAGTATAGGTATTCCCATCTTTTGTATAATTTTCTTTAACTTGTTTTATTTCATAGTCTGACATAAATAGCTCCAGAGTATTTAGTGATTTTTCACTAATTTTGCTAGGTACAGCATCTTCAATACCACTTTGTTGAATACCTGTATCTACTATATTACTAGTATATGTTGGGAGTGCTAATTCTGCAACAACACGCACTCCTAAAACTACTACTAGACTTAGTATTGCAATTTTAAAGCCTTTTAAATACTTTAGTAATTTCACTCTATTCTTCCTCCTTTTCCACTACTTCTTCTTTTAATATTTGATTCATCTTAGTTAGAGTTATATTAAATGCTTCTTTTTCCTTATTATCAAGCTTACTCCAAAGTTTCTTTATCCATTCTTCATAGTTTCTATGATGTTCCTCTACATACTCAACACCTTTTGGAGCTAATGTTAGAAATTTTTTACGCTTATCTTTCATATCTACAGTTTGTTTAATAAAATCATTATTTACTAACTCTGTAACTAAAGCAGTGACTCTAGGTTTGGTTACACATAATTCTTCACCTAGTTCTTGCATAGTTACTTTATTTTTTTCTGAAATCAGCATCATAGCCTGAAATCCTGCTTTTCTATAAGGAACATCACTTTTTTTATGTACCCTCTTCATTATTAATCTAAGTTCTTCTAACTTATCAATCGCATCTAAATACGTTATACCTTCAGCATTCATTTTCTCACCTCCAACAAAAAAATAGTTCACAACATTAACTTTTTAGTTAACCATGTGAACTATTATATTCCAAATATTAGTAAATGTCAATAATATTTTTATATTTTTTCACTATTTTTTTAAATAAAAGAACTTTAAAGTCGTACAATTACCACTTTAAAGTTCTTTATATTATTTACTTATTGCCCAAGCTTGTGCAATATTATTTTTAACATCATTTTCTGTGAAACCATTGTAACTAGTTAACTTAACATCATCGTCATTTGGATCATTAATGTAGAATTTCTCATCCTCGTAACCACGTATTACCTTATAAGTTACTTTATCTCCAAACAATCCAGATTTTAGTCTTATTAGTACTGGTTTATTTTCTTTTAAGGCTTTTTCAATATTTTGAACAGTATTATCTGTATCTATCTCATCAGCTTTTACATTATATTTTTTAGCAAAAGCAGAAACAATTGTTGGTTGAGTACCTTGGTTTTTAATATAATACTTACTTCCTGCCCAAGATGCAATGTCCTCAACACTTGCCCCTTCTAGTCCAAGATAGTTAGAAATCATAGCTAATGATACTATTGCATCACCATTTTCTTCTATTGTTTTCTTACCGTCTGTACCGTAACTTATATTTTTATAAGCATCTTGCTTCATATAATACATAGGAATTGTTAATCCTTTTTGAGGTAAGTTTAATAACTGTTCTTTACGTTTTGCATTATAGTTATCAATATTAATTTGATAATATAGGTAACCTTCTATTCCTTCTTTTAATGCAGAAATATATTGTTTTTGAGCCACACTATCATTTAGTATATCAACATCTACTTTATCATGTATATTACCTGATACTACTCTAACTTGTGGAAGCTTATCACTCAATTGACTAAAGTTTCCTTGTTTTTCTGAAGCAGATACTTTTGATATGTAATTATTAGAAAGATGTTTTTCGATACTTTTAGCTATAATCGCTGACTCTGTAGTACTATAGTATACTTTAGCACCAAAGGTACCTTTAGTATCTGTATTAACAACATCAAGATCAACTAACATCTCTGCTTTATTATCAGCAACAAGTTTTTTTATAGAATCTTGTGAAGGGATATTTTCATCATTATCTCTTGTTAAAAATACCTTTATCCCATCCGCTTCTAGTTTTTGTTTCAACTCTTTAGCAATTCTAAGATTGTAAGTTTTAGGATAGACACCTTTATAATCCGGTGTTTCATTTTGCTTCATTACAGGATTTAGAACTACTGCATATGATGATAGTTTTTCTTTATTTTGGTCTTCTGGATTTTTTTGACCACTACCTAAAATACTCCATCCTGGAACCCAACCAACATAGTTATCACTCGTTTCAATTTCATACCATGAATCAGTTTTACTTAATACTTCTATTACATCCCCTGCAGGAACTTTTTTCAAAACTGGATATGAATCGTCCGGTCCTGTTCTAACCTCTACTTCTTTAGAGATTGTCATTTGGTCGTCAGCATTTGCAGATGGATTAATCTTAGAATTAATATAGTACATACCACCTGCTAAAACGAATAATACTAACATAGTTGAGATAAGCCATAATATTGTATTATCACTTCTTTTTCTCTTTATTCTCATATTCATTTCTATTTTCTCACTGATATTTTTTCATAAATTATTGTAACTGGTCCATCGTTAACTATATTTACTTCCATCATAGTTTGGAATATTCCAGTTTCTACTTTAATACCTTCTTCTCTAAGGTGTTCATTAAATTCTTCGTATAACCTGTTTGCATCTTCTGGTCGAGCTGCACTAGTAAAGCTAGGTCTTTTACCTTTTTTAGTATCAGCATATAATGTAAATTGAGAAACCGATAATATACTACCACCTACATCTTTTAATCCTAGGTTAAGTTTACCATTTTCATCTTCAAACAGTCTTGCTTCAGCAATTTTCTTTGCCAAGTATTTAGCATCTTCGCTTGTAGAATCTTTATGAACTCCAACAAGAAGACAATACCCTTTATCTATTTCGCCAACTATTTTGTTATCTACACTAACACTTGCTTTTTTTACTTTTTGTAATACTACTTTCATACTTCACCTATTTCACTATTCTTTCTACACTATATACATCAGGAATTTGACGTAATTTTTTAATCATAAAGTCACATTCACTGACATTTTTAACATATATACCTATTGTAGTCACACTAGTTTTATCTGACTTAGCTTCTGAATGTAATTTTTTAATTTCTACTCTACTTTCACTAAGTGTTAACAGTATATTTTGAAGAAGTAATTCTCTGTCAAATGCATGTAATTGCAATGTAACGCTATATCTTCTAGCATTCAAGCTTTGTACCCATTCAACATCTAATAGTCTTGCTTTATCTTCCTCACTTAAGTTAGGACAATTACTTCTGTGTACAGTAACTCCTCTACCTTTTGTAATAAATCCTACTATATCATCACCAGGAATTGGTTGACAACATTTTGATAATCTTACAAGAATATTATCAACACCTTTAACATAGACACCAGTTTCTGTGACTATTTTTTTCTCTTCTTCAGCATTAACTAGTTTTTCAAGTTTTTCTTGTGTTTGTTTTTCTTTTCTTATTTTTTCTGTAAGACGAGCAAATACTTTGTTTGCTGAAATTCCACCATAACCGATTGAAACATATAGCTCCTCTAGAGTGGCAAATTTATATCTATTTAATGCTATTTCGATATTTTCTTCAGTCAAAACTTCATCAATATCAAAGTTATTAGCTTTTATCTCATCTTTTAAGAGAATTTCACCTTTAATTAAGTTTTCTTCTCTAGCTGCTTTTTTGAAGAATGCTTTTATTTTCGATTTAGTTTGTGATGATCGTGCTATGTCTAGCCATGAACGTTTTGGTCCTGTAGAATTTTTACTAGTTCTTATATCACAAATTTCACCAGTTGATAACTTATAATCAAAAGCTTCTATCTTATCATTTACAGTAGCCCCTATCATTTTATTACCAACTTCTGAGTGAATAGCATAAGCGAAATCGACTATGCATGAACCTTTAGGTAATTCTATAATATCACTGTTTGGTGTGAATACATAGATTTTATCACTTAATAAATCTACTTTTAAAGATTCCATGAAACTTTCTGCGGTTGCTTCAGTTTCATCATTTTCTGCTATTTTTTGGAACCAATTAAGTTTTTCATAAAAATTATTATCTTTATTTACTTTTTTACCTTCTTTATATGCCCAGTGTGCTGCGATACCTTTTTCTGCAATTTCATGCATCTCGTATGTTCTTATTTGAACTTCTAAAGTTTGCCCATCTGGTGCAATAACTGTTGTATGTAATGATTGATACATATTAGGTTTTGGCATTGCAATATAGTCTTTTATACGACCTGGAATTGGAACCCATAAATTATTTACAAGCCCTAATGTTGCGTAACAATCAGCAACAGAGTCTACAAGAACACGTACAGCTAGTAAATCATATATTTGGTCAAAAGTTTTATTTTGTTTAACCATTTTTTTATAGATACTATAAATATGTTTTGGTCTACCATTAACCTGTGCTTTAATATTATTTTCACCTAATAATGATGTAATACTTTCACAAGCTTCTTTTATACTTTCTTCACGAGCACTTCGTTTTTGTTTCATCATACCAACAATAGAAAAATATTGTGCTGGATGTAAATATCTAAGCGAAGTATCTTCTAACTCCCATTTTACAGAACTAATCCCAAGCCTGTGTGCTAGCGGTGCATATATTTCTAAAGTTTCACTAGCTATTTCTCTTTGTTTTTCTTCTCTCATATACTTCATAGTTCTCATATTATGAAGTCTATCGGCTAATTTTACGAATATAACACGTAAGTCTTTCGCAATTGAAACAAATAATTTTCTATGATTTTCTGCTTGCGATTGTTTTTTAGAACGGAATTTTACTTTATCTAACTTTGTAACACCATCTACAATCACAGCAATATCATCGCCAAATTTCTCTTTTATATCTTCAAGTGTATATTTTGTATCTTCTACTACATCATGTAGAAAACCTGCACAAATAGTGGCATAATCTAATTTAAGCTCAGTTAAAATTCCTGCAACTTGAATTGGATGTAATATGTATGGTTCCCCAGATTTTCTAAATTGTCCTTCATGTGCATCTTTTGCCAACTCATAAGATTCTTTTATAATCTTAATCTGTTCTTCTGGTAAATATTTACTAGCCATATCTTCTACATTTTGATAATTATATGGATATTCAAGATTCACAGAAATTCCTCCTTTTTATAAATTTTACTCTACCCTTTATAATACCACAAAATACAGAAAATTTCTTGTATTTTATATAATTTATTAATATGAAATATCAATTCATAAAAAAATCCTAGCTCAATAATGAACTAGGATTTTTTATATTATTTTACATCCACATCTTGAGATAAATCAACTTTATCTAATGGGATTAATTTTGTTTTATATCTAATTTTGTGATACAGGTAGAAGAATAAGAATACTGGTACTCCCATGTAAGTAGTTAATACCCCACTCCAATTTACTATACCTTTAGTTATAAGTTCTGTATCTTGACCAATAATTACGATAATACATAATACTAAAGCGATAATCGGACCAAGTGGGAACCATTTAGCACGATATTTAAGATCGTTTAAATCTTTACCTTGCGCTACATAAGCTCTTCTAAATCTGTAGTGGCTTAGCGCAATACCTAACCATGCGATAAATCCAGTTAATCCACTTGCTGCAACTATATAAGTATATGCGTTAGCACTTGTTAGTTGAATTAAGAAGATTAAAAATACTACTACTGAAGTCGCTATTAATGAAACAACAGGTGTTCCATATTTTGTTACACGTCCAAAGATTGGATATGCTAATTTCTCTTTACTCATAGCATATAGCATTCTTGTTGAAGCATATAAACCAGAGTTACCAGCTGATAATATTGAAGTTAAGATTACTGCATTCATAATACTAGCTGCTAAAGCAAATCCAGCATTTTTGAATACTATTGTAAATGGTGATTTTGCGATTTCTTCAGCACTTTCAGCTCCTAATAAATCTGGAGAAGTGTAAGGAATTAATAACCCAATAACTAAGATAGCAAGTACGTAGAAAATTAAAATTCTCCAGAAAACTTGTTTAACAGCTTTTGGAATACTTTTTTCTGGTTCTTCACTTTCCCCAGCAGTAATACCAATTAATTCAGTACCTTGGAATGAATATCCCGCGATTAAGAATACTCCTAAAGTCGCAAGTATTTGACTTGATAATGAAGTATCTTCACCGATGAATGGTGCATCTCCAACTGTTAAGTTTTTAAATCCAATATATTCTCCACCTAGGATACCAAAGATAGTTAAGCATCCAACAATTAGGAAAATTATAACAACTACTACTTTGATAAGAGCAAACCAATATTCACTCTCACCATAAACTTTAACACTAAGTGAGTTTAATCCGATAATAATAACTAAGAATAATAAACTCCAAGCCCAGTGTGGTAAAACGCGCATTGGCTCCCAATAACTAATAGCTAGTGCAGATAATTCTACGTCCGCAGCTACTGTAATTACCCAGTTAAACCAATAGTTCCATCCAAGAGCAAATCCAAGTGACGGATCCACATATCTAGATGCATATGTACTAAATGAACCTGACGTTGGAAGATATGTTGCCATCTCCCCAAGAGATGTCATTAAGAAATATACCATAAGTCCTATACATAGATAAGCAACAATTGCTCCTCCTGGACCTGCACTATGAATTGCTTGACCACTAGTCATGAATAATCCACTACCGATACATCCACCAATCGCTATCATACTAATATGACGCGATCTTAAATTTCTTTTTACTTCATTTGCATTGTTATTGCTATTATTTGTCATAATAAAAACCTCCTCGAAAAAAATAAAAAAGCATAACATCTACCATATTTTGTACAGTGAGTCATACTCTGACATACTCATCCAAAACAAGATATTAGTAGCGCAACATAGCCTTACGACTATGACAGTCCTATACTTATTCAATATAGTCCCAACAATATTAACATAGGATTAATACTGTTTCGGCGACGTTTCCTTTCAGGTAACATCATTAAGCCCTATACTCTCCATTACCCTACTATTAAAAATCGCAACCTCTACCTCACTTATTTTTTGTGAGGTATTTATTAAATTTACTGTTTTCAGTATAATACACTTTTTTTATATTGTCAATAACTTTAGTACTGAATTTTTTTATTATTTTATATTGTGTGGGTTTTCATACCTTTATTAACAATAATTTGATATATTAAAATTAATTCGAAATTTGAATCTGATAAAATAAAAAGGATTAAGATAAATATCCCAATCCTTTTTTCATAACATACTAATATCGTTCTACTATCGTACCTTTTCTGTACTCATCTAACAATAATTTAAGTAAATCTATTTGTTTTTTAATTTTTACACCATTATCTGTATCAGCTACTTTTTTTCTTGTTAATTTATCTACAACTCTACGTGTTGATACAATATCAGTTTCGTCTTTAAGTGCTTTTTTCTTACTTTGGAAAATATCATGGCTCATTATTTGTAATCCATAAGAATTATATGTTAATGTATATCCTCCATGACCTGTTGTTTTATGGTACGCTCTTGACATTCCTCCATCTATAACAATCGTGCGGCCATTAGCTTTTATTGGATCTTCTCCTTTTGTTTCTTTTACTGGAGTATGTCCGTTGATAATATGACCATCTTTACTTAAACCAAATTCTTTAAGTAATTTTACACAAAATTCTTCATTTTCACGTAATTTATAATATGCATTTTTTACTTCTTCATGAGTTGCTTTATCTTCAATAAAGTATCTTTCAAAAGTAGTCATATCACGTTTTCCAAATAACGGTGAAAATTCACCTTGCCAAAGGTAGAAGAATAATCCATTATCTTCTCTTTCTTCACTGTAAAAAATACTACGAATTTTTCTATCAAAAAAGTCTAATAAAGCTTTACCCTCATATTGTTTATTTTCATATGTGAATTTTTGGAAATTACCTTCACTATCTACCGGCATACAACCGTGAATTAGAAGATTATCATTATAACAACTATACATTGCACCTTTATTAATAAATAGTTCGATATGTTTTTTTAATTTTTCACTTGTAACAAATGATTCCCTTAATTTATTTACTACTTTTTCTTCATCTTTCGTTAACTTAAATGGATTTTTTCTATCGATTGTTGGAAAATCACATGATTTCATTGGATGTACTTTACCACGTATAACAACCTTTTTTTTATCAAAATCAATTTTATCTAATAAAGCTCTAGTTTGTAGATTAAATTCTGGATTTTTATCAATTACTTGTTTTTCTAATTTAAACTGAATTATAGCCATAGCTTTGTGCATTCTAGCAATTTGTAAAATCTCATGTTCACTATATTTTAATTCATCGTCTTTAGAAAGTTTTGGTAAAAATTCCTTACAAGGATCCTCTTTATAATATTTTTCACTTAAATTCAGTAACCCTCTTAAAGAAATACCATATCTATCTTCAACAATATCTAAATTATCATATCTTGCACAAATACGAATAACATTTGCCATAGATATTCTATCACCTAGATATGCTCCTATCCATAACATATCATGATTTCCCCATTGAATATCTAATGAGTGATAATTAAGCAATCTATCCATTATTTTATCAGGTAAAGGTCCTCTATCATACACATCTCCCACAATATGTAGATGATCTATAATAAGTTTATGAATGCTTAAAGATAGTTCTATAATAAACTTATCGCCTGCACCTAATTCAATAATATTTTCTAAGATTTTTTCATAATAATCTTCTTTATCACGAGTTTGCATTTTGTACAATAACTCTTCAATAATATAATCAAAGTCTTTTGGTAATAACTTTCTTACTTTAGAACGCGTATATTTTCTTGCTGCTACTTGCGTTACCTCTAAAAGTCTCAATAAGAGAATCTTTTGGTATTCTTTATATTCTGCAGTTGAAAATTCTTTTTTTAAAAGATTTAATTTTTCTTCTGGATAATATATTATAGTAGCTAGCAAGTTAAGCTCTTTTTTAGGAAGTCTATTCCCAAATACCTCCTTCAACTTTTCTTTTATTACACCAGATCCATTTCGTAGTATGTGATCAAAAGCTTCATATTCACCATGAATATCACTTAAAAAATGTTCTGTTCCCTTTGGTAATGATAGAATTGCTTCTAAATTAATTATTTCTTTTGTTGTTTCATCTATATTTCTAAAATTTTCTGATAAAAGTTCTAGATGTTCCCTAGATATATTCATAATGTTCTCCTTGAAATCGTTTTATATTTTTAATTCTACCACTTTTTTTCTTTTTATTCAAATAGAAAATACACTTTTATTCTGTAAAAACAGAATAAAAGTGTATCGTATTTATATTATATTATCGTAATTTTCCAACGTATTCTTTCATTTCGTTCATTTCTTTTAGAGTATCTGCAACTAAAACAAACATTGTATTACCTTGTAATTCAGCGAACGCTTCTGGCATTCTAAGAACAGCTTTTAATTTATCTTGATATTTATTTCTAATATCATCTTCTGAATATAGATAATCTTTGTAATCACGTCTTGTAGAAGCTAATCCATATTTAGAATCAAGGTTTAATTCACCATTAGTTCCTTTTACTACTTCTGCATATAATTTAAAGAAGTCATAAGAATGAGCATAATTATAAACGTCAATAGCAAAAGCTCCTGCTGGACGGTTGTTATATTCTATTGCAATATAATCATCTTCTGTTTTAAAGAATTCAATATGGAAGAATCTTTCTTTCATACCGAATGCTTTTACTGCTTTTTCACCGTACTCTACTAATTTAGGATCTAACTCTTTATCAATATAATAAACCCAATCAATTGAATTATTATTTAATAATTCAAGTGGAGTATAGTAATATACAATACTAGTTGCAAAAACAATATTTCCTTTAGCATCAACGATACCATCAAATGTTACAATATCAGAAGCACTAACAAATGGTTCTAAGAAATAAGCTGTTTTTCCATCCCATTCTTTTTTGAAGTTTTCTACATCTTTTTTATCTTGTAGTTTAAATGTAGCTGCAGCTCCTACTCCATTATCAGGTTTAGCAATTAAAGGTAATTTTAATTTTTTAACACCTTTGTCTATATCTTTTTCTTTTTTAACTAAGAAGCCAGGTACGACAGGCACCCCTGCTTTTTCAAAGTATTTTTTCATCTCAGATTTGTGTTTAGTTTTCTTCAAATCACGTTCTTTTAGACCATAAACATTAAACTGTGTACGTAAAGCAGCATCTAAATCCATCCAGTGCTCATTTTGTGATTCGATTCTATCAATTGGTCCATGTTTGTGGAATAAAAATGCTACTGCTCTTTTTACTTCCTCAACATCATCTAAACTGTTAACTCTAAAATACTCTGTTAAAGCGTCTTTTAATCTATCATCAAGTTGATCATATGGTTCTTCCCCTATACCAAGTACATTGAACCCTTGATTTTTCAACTCAATTGAAAATTTTTGAAAATTATGTGGATAATATGGTGATATAACTATATAGTTCATAACTGTGTCCTCTCTTCTTTCTTAGTATTGTAAATTATAGATTATAGATTTAACTTTTCTAAAAAGTATGGCATTTGAATTCTCCACCATGGCCAATCGTGGGCAACATCTTCACCCCATACATCAAACCATGCAGGAATATTTTTTTCTTCAAATGCTTTTTTCAGACTATAGAATGATGGTAATCCATCTTGTTCCCAAGGTCCTAGTCCAGTACATACAATAATGTCTGCAGCACGATAGTGATCAATAAACCAACCATCATTTTGCATCCAAATATTATCACTTGGTGAGTTGCGGAAAATTAATTCATCATTGCCATATTCACCGACAAAGAATCTTGCATCATAAACACCACTAAGTGCTATTACTTTTCCAAATACATCTGGATGTTGTAAGAAGATATTAAATGAATGATAACCTCCCATACTACATCCTGTAGCCATCATTGGTCCAAACCAACCTGTTTTATGTTTAATAAATGGGATAGCTTCTTCTATAACATATTTTTCATATTGCGTGTGTGCTAAAGCTCTATCGTGACCAGCTTTCCAATCACATAACCATGATTCACTATCTACACTAGATAATGTGAAAAACTGAACCTTACCTTGATTAATAAATTCTGCACAAGCATCAATCATGCCAAAATCATAGTACTCATTATGAGTTCCTCCTGATGAAGGGAATACTACTATTGGTAACCCTGCATGCCCATACCTATTTAATGCCATTTCTCTTCCTAAATTACCACTATAGTGGCTTAAATGTTCTATATTCAAATTCTATTCTCCTATTCTTAATTATATTTTTACCAATCTTCACTAATAAATCTTAGGCACTCTGGTAAATATTTTGCCCAACATTCTTCACTATGTTCACCATCGGCTACTACATTTAATTTTATATCTTTTGTAGACAATCCCGCTTCTATAAGTTGACGGTAATAATCCAACGTGGTACTAATATATGACTGTTTTATATTTCCATACGTCAATTCTCTATCAGTATCATCACCTTCATTAGTACCAACTTGTATATATACTTTTTGATTTTCTAACTTATGTTTTGCGATATATCTATCAAATTCTACCTTATTAAGCCAGTTAGCTGATGAAAAAATTCCTAAAGCTCCCACTTTATCTTTATGTTCTAGTCCAATATATTGTGCTATATTTGCACCTAATGAACTTCCTATCATAGCAGTGTACTCTCTTTCAGGTTTAGTACGATATGTCTTATCAATAAAAGGCTTAACTACCTTAATAAAGAAGTCTGCATATTCACTACCCAAACCACCTAATGTTAGCCCAAATGACAGTAATGGTGCATTTGAAAACTTCCACGGTGCATATTCATTCATTCGGCCATCATTATCGTTATCTATTCCGACAATAATCATACGCGGCATATCAGGATTTCTCTTAATAGCCGGTATAACCTTCCATGAATGTCCACTAAAAGATTCACCACTATAAAAAACATTTTGTCCATCATTCATATAGACAACTGGGTAACTTCTATCTAAATCTTCTGCATATCCTTTAGGTAATAAAACTCTAATTCTTCTATTTTTCCCAGTATAAGGAACTTTTAGATGATGTTCCTTCATTTCTAAATAAAAATACGAATGTTTTTTCATTAATAATGTCCTTTTTTTTATTTTATAATTTATTAATATCAATTCTACAATAATATTTTTTAAAAAGCAAGTAATAGTATGTTATTTTTAATTAATTTTCTGAAAATTTTCAGTTAAATATTTTCTTTACTTTATACTATTAAACAAAAATAAAAGCTACTATATTGAAAACCTAGTAGCTTTTATTTAGAACTATTTACCTAATATTTTTTGTCTCAACTCTTTACCTTTAGATTCAACTTTAACCTTTGGTGTAAGTCGTGTATCTGTTCCTGACGCATAATTAAAAAGAGTTTGTTTTTCTGCATAATATTCGTTATTTTCTATTTCATATTTTTCTAATGAAAAATCAAAGTTATATATTTCTTCAAGTAAAGTTAATACATTATGTAAGTTTTTTTCTACTAAAGTATCTAATTCTTTACTAGTATATGCTTTAGTTACATCAGCACCATGAATAGCTGTCCCTTTTTTAGTTGTTCTTAAAAACATAACTTCACTAGTTGCTTCAGAGAACTCACTTTGTAATATTAAATCACTATTACCTAATCCACGAAGACGGTAATCTTTTATAGTTTTTCCTAATTTTGCGATTTCTCGATAAAATATTCCTAATATATCTTCACTTTTTTTATTAAATAACATTTCACATGCTAAAGAATAAGTTAAAATTTGAGAAATAAAACCTAATTCCAAACTTTCTAAAGAGAAATCTGTTTTACTACTCTTATAATCAATAACCGATATATTTTTTTCTAAGACATCTACTCTATCAATAAAACCAACAAAGTTTATAATCGGAATATCATACTTTTTACTAAAACTCTTCTCTACCATTTTATTACTTTCTAATTCAAAACATCTAATAGCGTCACTACTTATTTCTAGTGAAAATCCTTTTTCTAAAAATGTCGGGGTAAATTTAGTTATAGCATAATATTTTATTTCAACAGAAATAGCTATAATCAACCTATTTATCATATTTTGTAATATATAGTCATGAGTATTAAGCAGGCTCATTATACTTAAGACATCTATTATATCATTACTAGTGTTATTATATATTACTTCATTTACTACTTGTCTTATATTAAATCTAGATACAATATCTTCATCACTGACAATATCTATATCAATCTTACTACCACTTCTTACAATGAAGTTTACAACTCTGTCATCTGACATAACAGCGTGGAAAAATCTACCCATTAATAAGCTATCTATTTCCACCTTTGTCTCTTCCTTAATACCTAGTATTCTTTTCACAAAAAATAAATATGGATTTTTCTCATAATCTGAAACTTTAGAAATACTAAACTTAGAAAAATTATTATTTTTAATTGATAAGAAATCTTGAATATTATTTTCCGATAATTCAAATTTATAATCCTTAATTACTTTCTCTAAATAGTTTATTACTATATCATCTTTATCTATATAAATTTTATCAGTTAATTCACCATGAACCACATAATCCAAATTAGCATTAACTTTTCTTATAGAAACATAATTTTCTAAAAACTTAACTAATACTTTTGATAGCTTTTCTACCTCTTCTATTCCACTATCTTTAATATCCATGAATCGTCGATATAATTTAGAAAATAAATAGTTAAATTCTTTAATTGTCAGTATTTCATCTATATTATCTAAATAATAATCATAATATGATAAATTAAACTCTAAAATTTTATCTGTATTCTTTTCTTCTATTCCACTAAGTAGATTTTTCACAACTGCTAAATATGGTGAAGGAAAACTCTCCTTAAAGCTTTTATCTAATAAACTATATGAAATATAGGTCTTCGTTGTTGCTCTAGTTAAAGCAATATAAGCTACAAATTCTTCATCTATAAGAGCACTCCCTGTTGTTGGGGATAAGAATATGCTATTATCAATAAATTGTTCTTTATCGTTATCATCTAATAATCCATCTTGCTTTGTAGCTGGTAAAACATCTTTATTAAATCCAATTACAAAAACATATTTTTTATTTTCTACCTTAGCTAAATCCATAGTAGACATTATTATAGAGTCGCTTATTTCAGGAATTGAACGATATTTAATTGATTTCAATCCTATTATTAATAACTCTACAAACTTGTTGTATGTAATATTTTCTGAACCAAATCTTTCTAAGATATTATTCAAAAGTTCTAATGTTTTCTTATATACTTGTCGATCAATACTATCAACTTTTAGCTCTTCAATATCATCATATTCCCCGTCTTCTTTATCTAAATACATTCTGATATTACAATAATCAAAGAGATCTTCAATTCTCTTTATATATCTTTTTATTTGAAGATTTTTACTTTTAGAAATGGCCTCTATTTTTTCATAGAGATTAATTAATAAATCTCTTAATATTTCTAGCTGCTTTGGTGAATATAAAGAGCCCCCTTTTGTAAAGTACTCTTTATTTAAATCTTCTTTATTAACTACTAGTCTTTCTTTCAAGATATTTTCTAAATCAGCTATAGTAATTGTCCTTACACTATTTAAGATTTCATTAAAAGTATGTTCTTTAATATGGTGGTTAAATAAATTTTCTTCAAGTGCTAATTTACCAATTAGTTCTTCTTTTTCTAGGCTCTTATAATTTTTATAGAAGTCTTTTTCGGTAATTTTATTATCACCAAACAATACATATGACAGAACACTTAGTTTATATAAATACTCAAAATTAGTTAAATTTGTTTTAATAATATTTAAAATTCCGTCTCTAAAATTAAATCTTTCAATATTTAACACTTGATCCAAAAATTTAATTAGTCTATGATTACTCACATCAATATCTCTATCAATATGTATTTCTAATCCATAATCTCTAAATATATATTCGTAGTTTTCATAAATACTATCTCTATATAAAATTGCGATATCTTCATTATTTACTTCTTGATGTTTTTTTAATCTCAAGATTTCTCGCGAAATAGTTTTAACTTCTAATTCTTTATTTTTAGAACGAATAATTTCAACACTATTATCTACTTCATTTGCTGATTTGAAAGCTTTATAATACTTATCCGCTAAAGTTAATATTGACTCACCATTGAACCTATTACTATGTTGATCTAGTATATTATAATTTACTACTTTATTTTCCAAGATTTCTAAACTAATAGTATAAGTTTCTCCATTATTTATTAAAGCTATTACTGAGAAGTCAATTTTATTATTTCTTCTTAGAACTTCATTAATACTAGCTACCATTTCATGAGATTTTCTAAATACATCTAATCTATACTTTTCATATTTATATAGGTCAGCTAAGTAAAACCTATTATATTCTAATTTATCTAAATCATAACCAGCTGCAATTTGTGTTAATTCAAAATTAAAATATCTATTTGCGTCACTAACAACACTTAGAACAACTTTCTTTGATTTTAAAATTAACTTTTCTATATAGTTGTATTCTTGTGCTGTGAAATTATAATATGCATCTATATAAAATATATACTCACTTAAATCCAGATACTGACTATACAGTAGCAACTCATTTATATAGTCTTGCTTATCAAAAATACTGTCTTCTTTAGATAATCTTGTATATTCTGTATATATTTCTAGTATAGCCGTTAGCTTCTCTCTTCTTGCGTTATCTAAAGAAACGTTTTTTTCTAAAAACTCTTCTAGAACATTTACACTAACTTGATATTCCTTTAATTCTCTTAGAATATCTGATACTACTTCTATAAAAGAACTATCTTGTAAAATTCTTTTCACAAGGAAATTATTTCTATTTTCTAAATTTTTAGCCGCTTTATAAAAATAAAAAGGTTTAATATCTTCTCCTATACTTTTAAAGTAATCTACACCTAGCATACTGCTAAATTTTCTAGATAAACTTGAGAAGTTCATAACATCTATGTCAAATGTACCACCAAATTTTTCACAAAGTATTTTTTCAAAATTGAAACTATTTTGTTCTGGTGTTAAAACGATAATTTTGCTATTAAATCTATTTTTTTCGATATCATTAACTATAAAGTGAGTTTTCCCAAAACCGCTAGGAGATATTATTAATTCTAACTTCATTATTTCCTCCTTCTTATAACATATCTATTTAGTTTTTAAGTTTGTGATAATAAAAATATCACAAACTTAAAAGACTTCTATTCTACTTTATTATACACCAGTTATTCTAACTTTTGCATAGTTATTTTCTGAATAAACTTCAACTTTTGATCTTATTCTATCTTTTAATTCACTTACATGAGAGATAATCCCTATATTTCTACCATAAGATTGTAAATCTATCAACGTAGTTATTGCCGTATCTAATGTTTCACTATCTAAAGAACCAAATCCTTCATCAATAAATATAGTTTCTAATGATATTCCACCACTTTCATTTTGGATAACTTCCGCTAATCCTAAAGCAAGTGAAAGTGAAGCTAAAAATAATTCTCCTCCTGATAGTGAATTAACAATTCTATTACTATTTAAATATACATCATATATTTCTATATCTAAACCTTGTAATCCTCCACCTTTGGCTTTTTCTATTCTACGCTCAAATCTATATCTATCATTTGACATCTGTAACAATCTCTTAGAGCCCGCTTCTAATATTAAATCTAGGTAATACCCTTGAACATAAGTCTCTAAAGATTTTTTACTTTCAGTTTTTCCAGATAACACATTGCTTAATGTAATAATTTCTCTTACTTCTTTAATATTACTTTCCCAAACTTTGAACTCATCATATAATTCAGAATAAAGTTCTTTATTTGTATTATATGTATTTTTTTGAACAGCTAGTTGTTTACCAAAGTCGCTTACTTTTTCTTCTTGTAATTGTACTCTCTCTTTAATTTCTTCTAAATTCGGCTTAACTTCTTTTGATAATTCTTTTTCTAATTTTTTAATATTATTAGCTAAAGATTTTTTAGCGAGATTATATGTATCAACTTTTTCTTTATAATCTTTTAAATCTTTTAGATCTTCTATAGCTTCATGCGCTTCTTTAAAATCACTATAGTATTCTTTAAGTTTAGAATTATTAAATTTATCTAGTAACTCTTCTAAATCAGAATTTATAGAAATTATGTGTTCTTTATTATTTTTTATAGCTATTTCCAACTCTTTTTCTTTTAATTGAAGTTGTGATTTTTCTTCAGTATACTTCTTGAAATTATTATTAAATTCAGTTACTTGTTGTTCTTGCCCCTTATAATATTCTTTAAAGTCTATTATATTTAATTGAACTTTTTTGTTATATTCCTCTATTTTGGAATTCGCTAATGCAAGTTTTTCTTTTAAGTCGCCTTCACTCTCAATAATCTTCTCAAGTTCTATAACTTTACTATTAAGTGTTTCCAGCTGAATTTGGTTTTCTTCAATAGTTATTAGACTGGCTTTTAAAGATTTTTCATTTTCCTCTTTTTCTTCTTTAATGCTTTCTAATTCTGATTCCGAATCAAAATTTATTACTTTTTCTTGTTCATTCAATTGAAGTTGTAATTTTTTATAATCATCTTGTTCATTGGAAATAATAGTTTCTAATCTAATAATTTCTTTATTTGTATCTTCATACTCTTTATTGATTAAAGTATCTTCTTCATATTTTACATCTATTACTTCCGGTACATTAATAATTTTTTGCTGACATAATGGACAATTATCACCATCATGCAATTTTTCTAAAAAAGTATTTAAGATTTCTTTTTCTTTATTTTTCTCTAACTCTTCAACTTTATTTTTTAGGTCACTTTGTTTTTGTCGTAGTAGTTTTAGCTTATCTATTTTAGCTTCTAACTCTACTTTATTTTTTTCAAGCGATGACTTCTCATTTTTATATTTTTTTAAATTTTCAACTTCTACTTCTTTTTTTACAATAGATAAATCAAATTTACTTATATTGGTTTTTAAACTTTCGCTCTTCTCAAGTTCTTTTTTATTACTTTGTTCCAATTTAAGTATGTTTTCTTTATACTCAGATAACTCTAATTTATTTTTGTCAAACTCTTTAATCTTAGTTTCACATTCTTTTTTTTCTTTGAATGCAAGTTCAAACGTAGAAATATTATCATAGAAATATTTAGCTTCTGCTAATTTATTTTTAACTGCTTCTATTTCTTTCTGTTCTACTTCTATTTGCTCTCCTAGTTTCAAGTTACTATCTCGTTTATTACTATAGTCTTTAAAATCTTTTTCCAGATTTTCTTTCCTCTTAACTAATTCATTTTCTTTCGCTATCAGTTTATTATATTCAGAAATTCTATCTATATTTTTTTCTAGCTCTTCTAGTTTCTTAATAATATTTTGAATTTCTATTATATTATTTTCTTCTTTAGTTAGTTCTTCATATTTTTCCTTTAATTCATCAAACTCAACAAACTTGTCATATAATTTAATTATTTTTGTATGTTCTTCTCTTATTTTTTCTAGCTCTTTATTTAAATTAGCAAAAACATTTTCTTTTTCAGAAACTATATTTCCTTGGTTATTAATTTGAATAATTACATTTTCAAAATTTTCTTCTTTTAAAAATTCAAACTTATCCAACTTTTCATCGAATATAAATTGATCAAACTTCATAATCAATTCACGTTCTTTAAGTTTATAGTCATTATCCTGTTCTTTTGCATAAGAGGAAAGTTTATCAATAAATTTTTGATAAAAGAATGTATTAAATAATGAACGAAGTGTTTCCTTTTTTTCACTTGATTTAGATAATAAAAAATCCTTAAACTTACCTTGTGGTAAAATTATTAATTGACAAAACTGTTTATCGTCTAACCCTATTATTTGTTCTATCTTCTCTTTTACATCTTGTTCTTTTGTTGCAAGTACATTCTCGTTATTATCTACTATTTCTATTAGGGCTACTTTCCCTGAAGTTTGATTTTTATTTCCTTTTTTAGTGTAAGCTAGTGTTCTTTCTACCCTATATAGTTTGTTTTTTAATTCAAAATCAAATATAACTGTTGTTCTTGTTTTATCATCAGCTGTTTTTGTTCTTAAACTAGCTATATCTTTTCCACTAGTAGTTTTGTTATATAAGGCATAAACAAATGCATCAAATAAGGTTGATTTCCCAGATCCTGTTTTCCCTGTTATTAAAAATATAGGTTCATTAATAATTTTATCCCATTCAACTATCTCATGTTTATATGGGCCAAACTCTTTTAATTCCAACCTAATTGGTTTCATCTGCTTCCACCTCCTTAACTATACTAACTAAAGTACCTCGTTGTTTTTTTGAAAGTTCTTCTCCAATTTCATCTCTATAAAAACCTTCAATAAGTTCTAAAGGAGATTTTGTAAGAATTTCTTTTTTATCATAATTTTTATCACTATTTTCTTTTTTTGTTTTCGATTTTAGCTGCAAAGTATTAGGATAATATTCTTTTATTCTAGGCATTGGATCAGTCACGCCTTCAAGTCCACTTAACTCCATACTAAAGAAATCTTCTTTATAATTGAATTTTTCCTGAAATTCTTTTGAGAATATATCATTATAATCAGCTACTACATTATGCATTTTTCTTTTTTGTTTTAGCTCTATAAATTCTTCATTTAGATTATCTTTTGAAATATCAACTAATCTATAACCTTTAGTATTCTTTGCTTCTGAAAATGAATATGCTAATGGGCTACCACTGTACTTAATTTTCTCATTATTTAAAGCATTTGGATTATGTAAGTGACCAAGTGCAACATAATCAAATTTTTCAAAAATCTCTACTGCCACATTTTCTACTGTTCCTACCGATATTTCTCTTTCAGAATCAGTCTCTAATCCTCCAGCAACAAATGTATGAGCCACAAGAATATTTATCCTTGTTTCATCTAAATTTTTATATATTTCATCAATAACTCTTTTTGTAGCACTATTATGGGTTGTTAGACTATCATCATCAAAATAAGCTCTAGCTTCATATGGTTCAAAATATGGTAATAAATATATATCTGCATCTTTATATTCAATTTTATTAAACGCTTGTTTCAACTCAGTATGTAGATAAAAATCATGTTTACTAAACCATGCTTCACCTACTGCTAATCTTTCCCTACTATCATGATTTCCACTAATCGCAAAAATAGGTATATTATTTTCTATATTTATCTCTACTAGTAATTCTTGTAATAAAATAGTAGCTTCTTTACTAGGTACACTTCTATCATATAAATCCCCAGCAATAATAATGAAATCTATATTATCTTTTTTTATATCATCTATTAAATTTTCTAATACAAACTGTTGATCCAAAAGGAGATCAATCCCTTGTAACTTTCTTCCAATATGCCAGTCCGCTGTATGAATAAATTTCACTCTTATCACCTCCAATAATTTTATTGTTCGCCTATATATTATATCAAAATTTACACTATATGTATTCACATATTAATAAACTTTTATTACAAAATGATTTTTTTTTCAAAATATGCTATAATTATATAAATATTTATATAAGGAGGTACTTTTATGAATTGGTTTGAAATTATCTTAATAGATGGTAACCGTGGTTTAATAAATTTAAATAATGTAATTGATGTTTGGAAAGATCTTAATGCTGACTATGCAACAATCTTACAGGTAAATGGTGATGAACTTGAAATACCTGCTTCTGAATATGATAGATTAAAAAATGTCTTAAACCTTAAAGGATATGTATTAGGCGGTGGTTTCTAATATGGGTAGATTCTTAAAAATCTTTTTATCACTTACTGCAATTAGTTATGTTCTTTACTTTGGATATAATTATTACCAAAATAAAAATAACAATAATCAAGGTGATGAAGACAAAACTAATATAGAGAATATAGTGAAAAATGAAAATAATTCACAAGAAGATATTGAAGGTACTGTTGTAGCTAAACGTAGTACTGAAAATAACTCTAATAATAACAATAATAGTACTAATAAGGATAACAAAAATACTAATAACGAGAATAAGAACACAAATGGTGATAACAACACTAACAGTGAAAATAGTACTAATGAAAATAATAAAAATTAGTTTATAAAGTACTAGGAGGTTATTGTATGAAAAAGAAAACATTGAAAAAAATAATAGGTATATTTTTATCAACTTCATTAATATTTACTACTGTTGGTGCAGCAAATCTTGATTTTGCAGAAGCAAAATCACGTTCTTCATCTCGTTCATCATCTAGAAGTTCGAAACCTAGCAGCAGTAAATCTAGCTCAAAACCAAATTCTTCAAGTAGCAAATCATCAGATTCTAGCTCTTCTAGTTCATCTAGTTCTAGCACGACTCGTACAAGACACTTTAGCAGTGGGTCACGCTATAACTCAAACTACAACAGTTATAACAACGAAGATTATAAGAAAAAATATATGAATTATCTAAACAACAACTACCGTACAAGTGGATTCTTCACTAGAAGTAGTATTGTAAATGGTATGCTATGGGGATTATTATTCAATAGTTTATCTACTCATAGCTTTGCTAATGCTTCTAACGAACAAAAAGAACTAGCTGAGAATATTAAAGCTAGTAAAGTTCCTGTTTATATGATAGAAGTAAAAACTAAAAATGGTGAGACTAAATATGCTACTGTTACAAAAGAACAGTATGATAAAATTAAAGAAGGCGATGAAATTTCTCTAAAAAATGGAAATTTAGAAATTAAATCTTCTAAACAATAATAAATAGTGGATTAATATTATTTAGTATTAATCCACTATTTTTTTTATTTACAATACTTTTCTCTAAGTATTTTTGATGCTGCAACCATATTCTCTAATTTTTTTTGAATTATTGGATAAGGATTAAGTGGTCTCTTAGCAAATGTTGCAAATCCACAGTCTGGATTTAGCCAAATTCTTTCTGGTGGTAAAAATTGAAGTACTTCTTCTACTCTAGCAACTATTTCTTCTGGAGTTTCTATTACTTCACTTCTAGGATTAACGCAACCAAATCCTAACATAACTCTTGTATCTAAAAAATTATTAGAAAACAGTTTTTCCACTTCTCCTGCCCTAGGTGTAGAAAATTCGAGAGCTAACATATCTAAATCAAGTGCATCAAAAAACTTACCTAATTTATCGTATGCTCCTTGTAATAAAACACTCTCATCAGTAGTCCAGTTTCCTCTACATACATGCATGATGCTTAATACCTCATCATGCTTTCTTATTTCTTCCAACACTGGCTCCAGCAACTCTCTAGCAAATTTTAATTCTTTGTCAACCTTGACTTTCTCTGATAAAGCACCTCAGTAGAAAGAATTATCAGCTTTTTCATTTGTAAAAACAACTTCTGACAATATAGGTTCATCTATTTGAATTATCTTTACACCTTCCTCAACAAGATGTCTTATTTCATTTTTCAGTAACTCTACTACATCATGTCCTAGCTCTTTTCTTCCTTCATAGACTTTACCTGTAATTTCTCTTAGCCACATTGACCTAGTTAGCAAATATGGACTTGGTAAAGTGACCTTATAATCTCTATCAATAAACTTTTGAAAATTATGTACTTCTAATTCATTTAGTCTACGTGTAGTATCTATTTTAGAATAACAAATTGGACTATTCATAGTATTATCTGCTGCATCCATTTCTTCTAAACTTTTATTAAAGCTTTCAAGATTAGTAGTAATTTCTTTTAAGTCATTCATACTTAATAACTTAATTCCATCAACCATTTCTGCAACATAGCTCATATAGTTATCCCTATTTAATTCTCCACTAACTAATACATCAATTCCGCAGTCCTTTTGTAACTCTACCACTTTTTGTGTCTCTTCTAACAATTTTTCACTATAAAGTGATTTAAATTTATCATAATTATCACTGCTTTCCTTTAGCGACAATAATTCTTTAGACCTTGGCAAACTTCCAATTAATGTGGTAGAAAAAGGTTTAAATTTTCCTTTCATAACTCTACCTCCTAATATAGTATTAAGGGGTTAATAATTCTTATTTACTAACCCCTAGAAATTATTATGGTTCTACTACTAACTCACTATTTGATAGTATATCAACAACTTCTGACATTGTTGTAATTCCACCTACTTTTAGGTAATCAGTTAAATCATAATAATCTACACAAATACCGCAAGAAAGTACTTTAACACCACGTGATTCTAATTCTGCTAAATCTTCTAGCGACTCTGAACCTTTAGTTGTTAATTTTACCCCTTCTCCATAGAAAATTATATGTTGAGGTACGTGTTCTTTTTGAGTAAGAGTATGAATAAATCCTTTCATAAGGTTATCAATTAGAACTTGTTCTCCACTTCCCATTCCTGTTGATTTAATAACAACATCATATGTTTTAGCCATTTTAAAGCCTCCCTTTTTGAAATAATTTTATATAATAATTATAACATCACTGCAATATAAAGTCCACAAATTATAAAATACATATATTTTTTTATATTTTAAAATATAGAGTTTAATTTAAAATATTTAAATTAAATTTGTTATATTATTAGAATTTACCTTTAGTTTTTAAAAAAATATTTTATTTTTATTTCTTATATAAAAAAAGCTCAGTTAAAATTAACTGAGCTTTAAATTTTATTCTTCTGAATATTTAGCTTTACGTGCTGCTTTTTCACGTGCTGCTTTGTCTAATTCTTTTTTACGTAGACGAATAGATTCTGGAGTTACTTCTAAGTACTCGTCATCGTTTAAGTACTCTAAACTTTCTTCTAACGTCATAATACGAGCTTTTTTAAGTGTTACAGTTTGATCTTTTGTTGAAGAACGTACGTTTGTTTGTGCTTTAGCTTTTGTAATATTTACTGTTAAATCATTTTCACGGTTATTTTCCCCAACAATCATACCACCGTAAACATCAGTTCCTGGTTCAATAAATACTGTTCCACGATCTTCTAAACTTGAGATTGAGTATGCAGTTGATTGTCCATTTTCTAATGCGACTAATACTCCATTACGTCTTCCACCAACTTTACCTTTTTGCATTGGTTGATATGAGTCGAATGTATGGTTAATAATTCCATAACCTTTAGTCATAGACATAAATTCAGTACTATATCCGATTAATCCACGAGCTGGTACATTAAAGATAAGACGAGTCTGTCCATTACCGTCAGCTTGCATATCTACCATATCACCTTTACGTTGTCCTAATGATTCGATAACTGCTCCTACACTTTCATCTGGAACGTCTACTTGTACACGTTCAACCGGTTCACAATCAACACCATCAATGTTACGGATAATTACTTCAGGTTTAGATACTTGAAGTTCAAATCCTTCACGTCTTAGGTTCTCAATTAAGATTGAAAGGTGAAGTTCTCCACGTCCACTAACAACCCATGAATCACTAGTATTTGGTTCTACACGTAAAGATACGTCTGTTTCCAATTGTTGCATTAATCTATCTTCAAGTTTACGAGCAGTTACAAATTTACCTTCTTTACCTGCAAATGGTGAGTTATTAACTAAGAAAGTCATTTGAAGTGTTGGTTCATCAATGTGTAATACTGGTAGAGCTTCTTGGTGTTCTGAAGGACATACTGTTTCACCAACGTTGATATCATCCATTCCACTTACTGCTACGATATCACCAGCATGTGCTTCATTAATTACTTCACGTTTTAATCCAAAGTAACCAAAGATTTTTGTTACTCGGAAGTTTTTAACACTTCCATCAAGTTTCATTAGAGAAACAGATTCCCCAACTTTCATACTTCCACGGAATACACGTCCAATACCGATACGTCCAACATAGTCATTATAGTCTAATAATGCTACTTGGAATTGTAGTGGCTCATCTCTGTTATCAACAGGTGCAGGTACATAATCGATAATAGTATCGTATAAACATTGCATGTTTTCATCTTGTAAGCTAGGATCACTTTCTAATGAAGCTGTTCCGTTAATAGCTGATGCATAAACTACAGGGAATTCTAGTTGATCATCATTTGCTCCTAATTCGATAAATAGGTCGATTACTTCATCTACTACTTCTTCTGGACGAGCAGAATCTTTATCAATTTTGTTAACAACAACTATTGGTTTTAAGTTTTGCTCAAGAGCTTTTTTAAGTACGAATCTAGTTTGAGGCATTGTTCCTTCATAAGCATCTACTACTAAAAGAACTCCATCAACCATTTTCATAATACGTTCAACTTCTCCACCAAAGTCAGCATGTCCTGGTGTATCAAGTATATTTATTCTTTTTCCTTTATAATCAATTGCAGTATTTTTTGCTAAAATAGTAATACCACGTTCTCTCTCTAAATCGTTAGAATCCATCGCTCTTTCTTCAACATGTTCGTTTGAACGAAAAATTCCTGATTGTTTTAATAATTCATCAACCAAAGTAGTTTTACCGTGGTCAACGTGAGCAATAATAGCTATATTTCTAATATCATCTCTTAATTGTACTGACATTTTTTTCTCCTTGTGTAATTCACTTATAAAACAAATTATATAATGTATTTTCATTATAATAATTATACATCTAAATAATTAATCTAACTTTTCAATAATACCACTATTTTGACATCTTGTAAATAAAAATACAAGTAAATTTTCATATTTTTTTAGTACTAGCTTATTACAAGTTTAAAAAAGAAAAAGAAGATTGAGAAAATCTCAATCTTCTTTATTTTAAAGCTTTTATTCTATGGGTGAGCAGGAATCATCCATCCTAGTATTCCACTAGCTTGTAAGTATACGATAATACACACTACAATTAGTAAGATAAAGCTGTGTTTAACTGTGAATTTAAGTAAATCAGATTCTTTACCTACTAATCCAACCGCTGCTGCTGCAACTGCGATAGATTGCGGAGAAATCATCTTACCTACAACCCCTCCAGATGCGTTGGCTGCTACTGCAACTAGTGGATCCATACCAACTTGGCTAGCTGTAACTTGTTGAAGTTTACCGAATAGTAAGTTAGAAGATGTATCTGATCCTGTGATGAACACTCCGGTCCAACCAAGAACTGGTGATAAAATCTTGAATGCTCCACCTGTTGCTGCTAAAGCATATCCTAATGTATTTGACATACCTGAAGCGTTCATGATGTACGCAAATCCAACTACGAAACAGATTGTTAATAATGCTAATTTAACTTCTGAGAATGTTTCAACAAAAGTTTTGAATGTATCTTTCCAACTAAGTTTGATAATGAACTTAGATAGTAAAGCTGCTACAAGAATACCAGTTCCGATTGAACCAACAAGATCTAATTTAAATACAGCTGCAATTTCTTTGTGAGAAATAGAGTTGATTATGTTGTTGTGAATAAGTGGAACTTTAGGGTTAAGAGCAATTGTTTTGAAGAATGCTTTAACTGGTTTTAATGTCCAAACGAAGATAATAATTGTTAAGACTACAAATGGAGACCATGCTACTAGGATATCATTTAATGAATGAGCTGGTGCATTTTGTTTATCTTTTTGATCTTCATCTTCACCTTCAAATCTCCAAGTTGTTTTAGGTTTCCAGAATTGAAGTAAAATAACGATAGAAATTAATGATACTAATGAAGAAAGAATGTCAGGTAATTGTTCTCCCATATAGTTAGAACTTAAGAATTGAGCAATCGCGAATGAACCACCAGATACTAATAATGCTGGCCAAATTTCCATAGTTTTCTTGAATCCAGCCATAATTAATACTAAGTAGAATGGAATAAAGATAGAAACTAATGGTAATTGACGTCCAATCATAGCTGCGATTTCAGTTGCTGCAATTGGTGTTCCGTTAGCGTATGTAGTTAATCCGTCTAAAGCTGTTACTGGTGCTCCAACTGCTCCGAAAGCAACTGGTGCAGTGTTAGCTACCATACAGATACCCGCTGCATATAAAGGTTTAAATCCTAAACCTACTAAAAGTGCTGCTGTGATAGCAACCGGTGCTCCAAATCCTGCAGCTCCTTCTAGGAATGCTCCGAATGAGAAAGCAATAATTAACGCTTGAATACGTCTATCATCTGTTAATGATGTAATACTATCACGGATAATTGCAAAGTGACCACTTTTAACTGTCATTTTGTATAAGAATACTGATGTTAAGATGATCCAAGAAATTGGAAGTAATCCGTATACCATACCGTGAACTGTAGACATTGCTGCGAATTGGAATGGCATTTTGAAGAATACAACAGCTACTACAATAGCAACTATTAGTGTAAGCATCCCTGTTAGCCAACCTTTTACTTTAAATCCTGCTAGTGTAACAAGATAGAAAATTATAGGTATTAATGCAACAAGTGCAGAAATATAAAGATTATCAGCCACTGGCTGTAATAATTGAGTGAATTTTTCCATAAATACACTACTCCTTTTAAAAATATATTTTGTTTTTGCAAGAAAATCATTAATATATATACGTGAAATAAAAACTTATATTCCATACCAAATATTATTATAAAATAACCTAATATTCTGTATAAAAATTTCTCGAAAATTCCCTTATCAGTTATAATACAGAAAAATAACTGTATTATTTTTTTGAAAATTTCAAACAAAATAATGTAATTTACAATAATTTTAGTATTGATTTTCTTAATGACATTTAATATTGTAGCACGCTTTCATAAAAAAGTAAAGCGTTTTTACAAAGTTTTTTATTCGATATTCGTAAATATTATTAAATCAATATTTAATACCTATTAATTTTTGAAATGTATTACAGTTTATTTATGGAACAGTTATAAGTTGTTATATTTTAATGTGGACATTTCTCCTATTTTTGTCTAAAATTATTTTTTTCTATTATCAAAAAAAATGAGAAGTACATTACCATGGACAATTGGTAATATACTTCTCATTAAGTCTATACAATAAAAAATTGTTATTTAATATCTCTGCTTATCTTTTAATGCTCTATTAATTTCCTTATTAGCTTCCTTTTGTTTTAGTACGTGACGTTTATCATAATTTTTCTTACCTTTTGCAACACCTATTAATAGTTTTGCATAACCATTTTTTATATATAGTTTTAAAGGTATTATACTAATTCCAGCCTCATTTTGAGCATTAGTTAGTATTGCAATTTGTTTTTTCTTCAGTAATAGCTTTCTAACACGTAGTGGTTCATGATTAAATCTATTACCTTCTTCAAAGTGAGAAATATGCATATTATAAACAAACATTTCTCCTCGTCTAGTTTGACAATATGAGTCTTTAAGATTTATTCTACCACGACGAATTGATTTTATCTCAGTACCTGTTAGCACTAATCCAGCTTCATAAGTATCTTCAATAAAATAATCATGACTAGCTTTTTTATTTTGTGCTATAACTCTACTCTCTTTATTCATATATATCTTCCTCTATTTTCTATTTTTTATTAAAGATTTATGTTTTAAAATTTTAAAGTCTATTTCATAATTTTCTAAATCTACATTAGCAACTTTAACTATTGCTTCATCTCCAAGACGATATATTTTTTTATTTCGTCTACCTACTAATAACATATTCTTCTCATCATATGTATAATAGTCATCATTCATTGCTTTAATGTGCACTAAACCTTCTATATTATTTTCTAGCGTAATGAATACACCAAAGTTTGTAACACTAGAAACAACACCTCTGAATGTTTGTTCTTGATACTTCATCATGTATTCACATTTTTTCATCTTATCTACTTCACGCTCACAATCAACTGCGCGCTTTTCATATTCTGATGAACTTTCAGCTAATTCAGGAAGTTTAGTAGCATAATGTTCTAATGTAGATTCTTTAACATCCCCTTCAAACAGATACTTCCTAATCAATCTATGAACTAATAAGTCAGGATAACGTCTTATCGGCGATGTAAAGTGAGTGTAATACTTAGTAGCTAAGGCAAAGTGTCCAATATTTGTTGTTGAATATCTTGCCTGATTCATCGTTCTAAGTAGTATAGTCGATAACATAGGCTCTATAACTTCACCTTTAAACTTCCTTAACATATTTGATAACATGTATGGTTCTACTTCTTCTATACTACCTTTTACTCTGTAACCAAAGCTTGCAGAAATATCAAAGAATTGTTTTAACTTTTGAACTTTAGGCTCTTCGTGAATCCTGTAGACAAATGGTACCTGCATCCAATAGAAATGTTCCCCAATTACTTCATTTGCACTAAGCATAAAGTCTTCTATTAATCTCTCTGCTACACCACGTTCACGTAATACAACATCTAGTACTTCACCTTTTTCATCTACAACAATTTTTGATTCAGGTTTATCAAAATCAATCGCTCCACGTTTTTCACGATTTAACCTAATTTTTTTAGATAATTCCAAGGCTGTTCTTAACATTGGAACGTAAGGTTTATATTCTTCAATAGCTTCTTTATTTTCTTCATAAACTTCGTTTACCTTTTTATAAGTTAACCTACCTTTAGATTCTATTATTGCTGGGTAAATATCATAACTTTCCGGTATTCCTTTATCCGTAAAATCAATGTCACAACAAATTGTATATCTTAATACATGTGGATTTAATGAACAAATATTGTTTGAAAGCTTTCTAGGCAACATAGGGACTACTCTATCAGCTAAATAAATACTACATCCACGTTTAGAAGCTTCTATGTCTAATGGACTATCTTCAACAACATAGCGGCTAACATCAGCAATAAACACTTTTAATCTATATCCTTTTTTTGTTTTAATAACCGATATCGCATCATCCAAGTCTTTAGCATCATCACCATCTATTGTTACAATCATTTCTTTTGTACAATCACGATATTTATCTTCTTTTTCTATTTTATCGCTTATGTTCTTAGTTTGTTCTTCTACATCTTCTGGAAATTCACTAGGGATTCCATGTTTATAAATAACAGATAATATGTCTACTCCTGGATCATCTTTATGTCCTAGAGATTTTAAAATAATACCTTTATGATCTTCAAAACTAACTTTAGAATAATCAGTTATTTCAACTAATACCTTACTACCATCAACTAAATTAAAGTTCTTAGCATTAGTAATTTTAATATATTTACTAATATTTTTATCATCACTTTTGACGAAAGAAAAATACTTAGCGTTAGTTAGTGTTCCTACCGTATACTTAGTGTTTCTTTCTATAACTTTTTGAACTATTCCTTCTATATTTCTATTATCACTATAAACACTATCTACTTTTACTAGTACTTTATCTCCGCTCATAGCACTTTGAGTGAATCCTTTAGGAACATATACTTCTATTCCTAAATTCTCCGAATAAACAAAAGCAAATCCTTTCTGATGTATCCTAATTATTCCTTCTATTTCTAATTCTTCTTTTACATAAAGAAATTTTTCATTCGGTAACTGTATTATTGTTGATTTTTGTTCTAACTTTCCAACATATTTAACTAGTTCAACAAAATCTTTTGCAGACTCTACTTCTAATTTTTCTTTTAAATCTTCTATACTTAATACTTTATACTGTTTAAATAAATTTATGATTTTTTCTAACATTTAACCCTCCTTTATTACTAATTAAATTTTCTTATAATTACAAATACTAGAATTTATAATTTCAGTTCAAAAATTATATGGATTTAGTATTTGTTAATACAATATTTTTTACTAAAAAAATAAACCTAAAATGAAAGTACATTTTAGGTTTATTACTTTAATCTATAATTTTAACCAAGTAAGACACACTAGTGATATAAAAAATATTAGTCCTAAAACTATAGTAATTCTTTGTAAAACTAATTCAGCACCTCTTACTTTTTGTTTACCGAACAATTCTTCTGCTCCACCAGTTAATCCAGATAGACCACCAGATTTACTGTCTTGTAATAATACTACGATTATTAGCAAAATACTGCTCATTATTGCTGTTGCCATTAAAAAAGTGTGCATACTCTCCTCCTAAAATACTAATTCATTAATACAATACAACTTATAATATCATATTTTTTTAGAAAAAGCAAACCTTATTAAACTATTTTTGTAAAGATAATTCTACCAGATGAAGTTTGAAGAACACTCTGCACTTCGACTTCAATATTTTTCCCTACATATCGTTTTCCATTTTCAACAACTATCATAGTTCCGTCTTCAGTATAAGCAACACCTTGATTATTTTCTTTACCTTCTCTTAATACTTGAACTTTTAATCTCTCTCCAGTTGTTAAAATTGGTTTAACTGCATTACTTAAATCATTAACATTAAGAACTTTAATTGATTGAAGTGTTGCAAGTTTGTTTAGATTGTAGTCTGTTGTAATAATCGCACATTTATATTGTAAAGCATAGTCAATAAGCAAATTATCAACGCCTTTGTGTTCATTATAATTATATTTATTGTCAATCTCAAGATTAATTTCTTTCATCTTTTGTAAGTCTTCAACACAGTCAAGTCCTAATCTACCTTTGGCACGTTTTAAAGGATCTTCTGAATCTGCGATAAGTTGCAATTCTTTTAACACAAACTCTGGGACAATAATTTTCCCTTCTAAAAAGCCTGTTTGAGCAACATCATGAATACGTGAATCTATAAGTGCGCTTGTGTCTATAATTTTAGCAATTACCTCAGTTGTCTTTTTAGTCTTAGATTTTGATTCCTTTTCTTTATTTTTACTTCCAAACTTAACTGTAGCTAAAGAGTTAAGAAACTCGCCCTCTCTTCTATATCCTAGAACTAGTCCCAAATAACCAAAGATAAAATAAATTGTGGCAGAAATAACTCTTCCCATAATTCCAGCTCCAACTACTATATCAACTCCTGATGATAATAGTGATGCTAGTAGAAGACCTAGTATTAAACCGATAGTTGTAAAAACTATTTTTTGAATTGGCATCTTGGTTAAACGATCTTCTATGCTTTTTAATCTTGTTACAAATCTATCAGAAAATAATAAAGACATTAATACAAATAGTATTGCCATTGCAACTGTAACAGCTATTCTTAAGACCGTTGGATTCATAGAAGGAAAAACATTGTTATTAACTAGTGCACTAGTTGTCAATGATCCTGCTGTTATACCAAGGAATAATGAAATTACCATTAATGCTTTTTTCAACATATAATCACTCCTTTTTATATTTTTTTTTAAAAATATTTTTTAAATTTGATAGAAAGTTAAATAATAATCTAAATTTCTAATAAATCTAACATATTCTATCTTTTATTCTACTACATTCGCTTAAAAATTAATATAAGTTTTTTAAAAATAATTATTATATTTTTATTACAAATGTTACATTTTATTTAATAAAACAGAATAGAACTAGTATAGAGTGTTCTACACTAGTTCTATATTTAATTTAAAATACATTGCCAAATGCTATATCTAGACACTCTCTTATATCTTTTACAGGTATTATTTCTATACCTGATGGGAATTCTGAATTTTTCATATTCCCAACTGGCACAATAACCCTTTTGAATCCATGTTTTTTTGCTTCATTTATTCTTTGTTCTATACGACTAACTCTTCTTACTTCCCCAGTCAGACCTACTTCTCCAATAAAGCAATCATTCATATCAACCGCAACATCTTTAAAACTTGATGCTACTGCAACAACAACACCTAAATCAACTGCGGGATCATCTATTTTCACCCCACCAGATACTTTAACATATACATCTTGTTGTTGTAACAAATATCCTGCTTTTTTTTCTAAAACAGCCATAAGCAAAATTAATTTATTGTACTCTAATCCTGTAGATATTCTACGAGGATTATTAAAAGCTGTCGGTGTCGTTAGAGATTGAATCTCGACTAATAACGGTCGACTTCCTTCCATTGTACTTATAATAGTAGCACCTGCAAGATTTTTACTTCGTTCTTCTAAAAACATTTGTGATGGATTAGCTAGGTCTTCTAATCCACTAGTTTTCATTTCGAAAATACCTATTTCATTAGTAGAACCAAAACGGTTTTTTACCGCTCTTAATATTCTATAACTATGTTGATTTTCTCCTTCAAAGTATAGAACAGTATCTACCATATGCTCTAACATACGAGGTCCTGCTATTGTACCTTCTTTTGTAACATGTCCTACTATAAAAATAGCAATATTTAAGCTTTTCGCTATTTTCATAAGCTGTTGTGTACATTCTCTTACTTGAGTAATACTACCAGGCGAATTTTCTAAATTAGGATTATAGATAGTCTGTATAGAGTCAATAACTAAAAACTTTGGTTTTATTTTTTTTACTACTTGATAGATTAAATTTAAATCAGTTTGTGCATAAACATAAAGCTCATCAGTATTATTCTTTAATCTATCTGCTCTTATTTTAACTTGTCGTACAGACTCTTCCCCTGTAACATATAGAACATCATGTTCTTTTGCTAAATATGCTGAAATTTGTAATAGAAGTGTAGATTTCCCTATCCCAGGGTCACCACCAAGGAGCACTAATGATCCACCTACTACTCCTCCACCTAAAACTCTATTTAGCTCACTACTATCTGTAAGTGTTCTAGGTACATCTTGTGTAGAGACAGCTTTTAATTTACCTGCCTCTACACGTTCAGCATCATTTGTTGTTGCTTCAAAACTAGTGTGTTTAGTTGCTTTTTTTGCTTCTAAAACCTCTTCCATTGAAGCCCATTTTTTACAATTTGGACATCTTCCCATGTATTTTAAACTTTGATAACCACATGCATTACATTCATACTTAACATTAACTTTCGCCATGATTACCTCTTAGTTTTTTTCACTACAAACTTATCATTTTTATAATCAATATTTATAGTACCAGTTAAATCTGGGTTTCTTAGTAATTCTTCACTAAGTAAATCTTCTATATTTTTTTGAATACTACGTTTTAATGGACGAGCACCATACTCTCTAATACTTCCATCTTCAACGATTTTAGCCATAGCTTTTTTACTTAATTTAATATTGATATCTCTATCTTCTAAACGTTTAGATAAACCATTAATTAATAATTGAGCAATTTTCTCTAGTTCTTCTTTCTCTAGAGTTTTAAATACAATTATATCATCAATTCTGTTTAAGAACTCTGGTCTATATTGTTTTTTCAGTGCTTCCATCATAGTATTTTGAACATTTTTGTAATCATTTTTAATAGATTCACTTCCACCAAATCCAACAAATTTTTGTTCTTTTAATTCACTAACTCCAACATTTGAAGTCATGATAATGATAGTATTTTTGAAGTCTACTGTACGACCTGAAGCATCTGTTAAGCGTCCATCATCTAATACTTGTAATAGAATATTAAATATAGATGGATGAGCTTTTTCAATTTCATCAAATAACACTACTGAATATGGTTTTTGACGAACTTGTTCAGAAAGCTGACCAGCTTCTTCATATCCTACATAACCTGGAGGCGCTCCTACTAATCTACTAATAGAATGTGGCTCCATATATTCACTCATATCTATTCTTATCATATTATCTTCAGAACTGAATAACGCTTCTGATAAGCTCTTAGCTAGCTCAGTTTTACCTACCCCTGTAGGTCCTAAGAAGATAAAACTTCCGATAGGTCTATTTTGAGCTTTAAATCCGCTTCTTGCACGTCTTACAGCTTTAGCAAGGCTCACTACAGCATCATCTTGACCAATTACACGCTCGTGTAAGATTTCTTCTAATTTAAGTAATCTTTCACTTTCTGTTTCAGTTAATTTAGTTACTGGTACTCCTGTCCAAGCAGCTAATACTTCTGCAACATTATCAGCTGTAATCTTAATTTTATCTTTGCTTAAACTATCTTGCCAAGAAATTTTAAATTGTTCTATTTTATTTAAAATTTGATTAACTTCATCACGTTTTTGTGCCGCAACTTCAAATTCTTGGTTCATTACAGCTCTATCTTTTTCTTTATTTAAGCGACTTAGTTCTTCTTCATACTCTTTTAATTTATCTGGAGATTTATAGAATCTAAGTTTTACTTTTGAACATGCCTCATCTATTAAGTCTATAGCTTTATCTGGTAAGCATCTATCTGTAATATATGTTGTACTTAGTTTTACAGCTGCATCAATAGCCTCGTCTAAGATTTCTACATTATGATGATCTTCATATTTGTGACGTAATCCTTTTAAGATTTCTATAGAGTTATCTGTATCCGGCTCTTCAACTTTAATCGGTTGGAAACGACGCTCTAAGGCAGCATCTTTTTCGAAATATTTTCTATATTCTTCTGTAGTTGTTGCCCCTATACATTGAATTAAACCACGAGATAATGCAGGTTTTAAGATATTAGATGCATCAGCACTTCCTTCTGTACCACCTGCTCCTATAATAGTATGAATTTCATCGATAAATAGAATAATATCTCCAGCTTCTTCAATTTCTGAGATAATATTTTTTAATCTCTCTTCAAACTCACCACGGTATTTAGTACCCGCAAGTAATGTCCCCATATCAAGTACCATTACTCTTTTACCTAGTAAGTTACTCGGAACATTTTGAGAAACTATTCTTTCTGCTAATCCTTCTACGATAGCAGTTTTACCAACACCAGGTTCCCCAATAAGAACTGGGTTATTTTTAGTACGTCTATTTAAAATTTCAATCATACGTGTAATTTCTTTATCACGTGCTATAACTGGATCTAGTTTATTATTTAGTGCGTCTCTTGTTAAATCTTTAGCTAATGAATTTAATGTTTTTGTTTTTTCTGAACTATCATCAGAAGCCTCTAATTTTTTAAATCCATCAAATAGTTTAGAGAACAATCCTTGACTTTGTTTTAATAATTCAAAAAGTTCAGTAATTATTACACTTGTATTTATATTGAATTTCTCAGTTAATAATCTATGTACTGTACTATTCTGTTCATTTAATAAAGATAATAGTAAGTGTTCACTAGTTACTACAAAGCTAGAAGTATCATCAGCAAATTGTTGACTTTTCTCTATAGTTCTAACTGCTCCATTAGTGTAATCTATCTTCATTAGAACATTTTTATGGAATTCCGTTCCTTCAAGTTCATCTTCATAAAATTCCGCAACACTCTTTCTGAAATCATCATAATAAATTCCGTGTTTATTTAATGTTCTACAAGAAAGAGTATTTTTCATACTTAGCATAGCTAATAACAAATGTTCTGTTCCAACAGCTTTCACACCAAAGTCATTTGCTTCTTCTTTTGCTGTAGTTAAAACCATAAGTGCCGTTTCATTAAATCTTATATACATAACTTTATCCTCTCTTATTATATTTTATATTTTCTAAAAACTTAACAGTCATATCTTTTAGATGTACCTTAGTATTAGTTTGCATTTTTTCAGCAACATCATCTTTAACATATTCTAAAAATTGATTGTACGTAGCAACTACAGTATCAACACTATCAGCAAAATGATTATAATCAAACTTGTCAATATACCCTTTATCTAAAAGTATTTTTACTATTCTTACTGCTTCTTCAACTTCTATTGTATCTCCATCGATATTATCTATTAAATAATCTATATAGTCAGTATCATTGTGAAGAGTTATTTTAGTTATTCTAATAAACCCTCCACCTCCTCGTTTACTTTCAATTATAAATCCATGTTCCGGTGTAAAACGAGTTTTTATAACATAGTTTAATTGAGAAGGTACACAATCAAATTTCTGTGCAACATTACTTCTTTTTATTACTATTTGATTTTCTGACGCTTCTTCAAATAATTCCTTTATATACTGTTCAAGTATATCCGTCATATTATTATTCATAAGGTCACCCTCCTTTATTGACTAAAATTGACCTTTAAATAAATTATACTATATATTATTTATTTTGTACACTAAAATACTATATATTTAACTATAACAATATCACTTAAAGAATCTATGTAAATAAAAAACCACAAACATTAAGTCTGCGGTTTTTTAATAAAAATTATTTCTGTTTTTGTTTAGATCTTCTGTTGAAAATTAGGTTCATAACAATCGCTACTACAGTTCCTAATACAATACCACTGTCAGTAAATGTACGAATAAATGATGGAAGTTGAGCGAATGCCGAAGGTACTGTTGTAACACCTAATCCTAATCCTACTGAACAAGCAATAATCATTAGGTTTTCTTGTTTAGCAAAGTCTGTGTTCCCTAACATTTTAACACCGTAAGCAAGAACCATACCAAACATACTTATCATTGCTCCACCTAACACTGGTTGAGGAACGATTGTTGCAAATGCTCCAACTTTAGGAATAGATCCGAATACTAATAGTAATAAGACCATTACATACATAACCTTTTTACTTTTTACACCAGAAATTTGAACTAAACCAACGTTTTGTGAATATGTAGTATATGGAAAAGCATTAAATGTTGAACCAATCATGACTGCTAAACCTTCTGCTAAATATCCTCTTCTTAAATCATTTTCTTTAATTGGTTTATCACAAATATTTCCTAGGGCATAATATACACCAGTTGATTCAATCATACTAACAATACCAACAATTACAAATGTTAATATCGAACTTCCATGAAACTCAAATCCTGAAAATTTAAATGGTGTTGGATGTTGGAACCAACCTGCTTTTATAACTTCATCAAAACTTACCATACCCATAAAGCTAGCAATAATTGTACCAACTACTATACCTATTAATATTGCAATAGACTGAGTAAATCCAGTAGTAAATCTATAAATTACTAAGATTATTGCTAATGTTATACAAGCTAATAGTACATATTTTGGATTCCCAAAATCAGAAGCACCTTCTCCACCTGCAATATATTTCATTGCAACTGGAACTAATGTTATACCAATAATTGTAACAACACTACCTGTAACAACTGGAGGGAATAATTTAGCTACTTTTGCAAAAATAGGTGCTATTAATACAACAACTAATCCTGAAATAAAAATAGATCCATACATTGTAGCAAGACCCACTGTTTTTCCAATTGTTATCATAGGGGCAACTGCTGTAAATGTACATCCTAATACAACAGGCAATCCAATACCTGTAAATTTACCTCTATAAACTTGTAAAAATGTCGCAATCCCACACATAAAAATATCAACTGATACTAAATACGTAGTTTGCTCTCCTGTAAGCCCTAACCCTTGGGCAACAAGTATAGGTACGATAACTGCACCTGCATACATTGCCAATACGTGTTGTAAGCTTAAAATAAATGTTTTCAAAATAATATCTCCTTTTTTATTGTAGCACTAATTTCAATAATAAGGTTAAGTTTCTAAAAAATAAAAAAACTGACTATAAAAAATATTATAGGCAGCTTTCTTTATATATAGTCATTCTATATTTTTTAAATATAAATAATAACATTATTAAAAAGAATGCCCATAGTCATCAGATTTACGGTTAGATGGTAGAAACTTGCAAGCCATATTCTTGCTATTATATGTGCGTATTTTCTATATATCATAGCAACTTTTTTACATTTTTGCAAGGTTTTTTTATCAATTCCCATATATTTGTCACTATTTTAGTATTTATATATAATTGAAAACGTATAATTATATTTTTAGATTAAAAGACTAGTAATTAAAAATCACTAGTCTTTTAGTATTTATTCTATTACTTTTAATTTTCCTCTAAAGTCATCTAAACTTTTATAACCTTTTTCTTTCATTACTTCTTGAAGTTCTTCAGCTAATCTAGAAAATACAGCTACACCTTCTTTGTGTAATGTTGTTCCTACTTGAACTAAATCTGCTCCACATAAAATATGCTCAAATACATCTCTACCATTTATAACCCCACCAGTTCCTATAATTTTTATGCTAGGATTTAGGCGCTCTCTAAATGCTCGAACATTGGCTAAAGCTGTAGGTTTAATGTACTCTCCCCCAAGCCCTCCAAAACCACCTTTAGGTTTTATTACCACTTGTTCTTTATCAATATCAATGTATAATCCATTTCCTACGCTATTTACACTATTAACATAAGTTAAAGGAAACTTATTTAGTATTTTTGCCATTTCATCAAAGTGGGCAATATCAAAATATGGAGGTAATTTGACACCAATAGGTTTTGTAAAGAATGTAAATACCTCACTTAATAATTTTTCTGTTAATTCAAAATCATAAGCGATTTGTGGTTTACCTGGTACATTTGGACATGATAAATTAAATTCTGTAACTCCCTCATACTCGCTTTCTTGAATTTTTTTCAGTAAAGAAATATTTTCCTCATAACTCATACCAGTTACTGATAAAAATTGCAATTTAGCTCCTTCTTTTTGTCTTTTAATTACATAATCTAAGTAGTAATCTAATCCATTATTTGGTAATCCCATAGAATTAATACTTCCTAGGGCAGTATCATAATATCTAGGTTCAGGATTTCCCTCTCTATAATCACGAGTTGCTGTTTTTGTTACAAAAGCTCCAGCAGCACTTCCTGCTAATTCATCTAACTCCTCAGTTGTCATGCAGTGTACACCAGATGCATTCATTAGTGGATTAGATAATTCTACATCTAAAAAATTAGTTTTTAACATTCTACAAACCTCCTAAGTTTACTAAATATAGTTTATCATAAAATATAATTAATAACCATTGTTAGCAGCATATTTTTCTATATATGTTCTTATTCACATAGAAATTAATAAAAAAATATAGAACTGAAAAAATTCAATTCTATATTTTCTTCTACTTATTTAGTTTCGCATAAATATCTAAATCTATGTATTCACCATTCAATACTTCGTGTTCTACTAGTGTAGCTTCTTTAAAATAACCTAAACGTTGAGGAACACTTGCACTCTTATAATTTTCAGGATGTACCCTAATTTGTAATTTATGTAGTTTTAATTCGTTAAAAGAATACTTTTCTATTATATCAACAGCTTGTGTCATTATGCCATAACCTTCGAATTTTTCACTTAGCCAATAGCCAATTTCAGCCCTTTTTGAACTTCTATTTATATTATGAAGGTCAATCATTCCTGCCACATTTTCATCTACTAGGATAATAAACATCATCATTTCTTCTTTATGAATCTTTTCTATACTATACTCAAGGAATTGTTCCTCATCCTGAACTGATTTCATATCCATTACCCAAGGTAAGTACTTTGCTAGTCTTAATCTTTCTTCTACTATTACTTTATAAATTTCTTCGGCATATTTTTTATCAGGTAATACTAGTTTACATTCACTACCATTGTTTAAAATAAACTTCTTTGTTTTATAAATAAACATTGTACACTCCCTATTCGTTTTCTAATTCATCTACAGCTTCTTTTAATAATTCATATGAATGATGTTGAGCTTCTTCATCATAAATATATGAATTAATCATAAGCTCATCAAATCCTACTCTACGTTTTAAATCAGCAATTTGTTTTTTTACTGTTTCCTTACTACCAATAAACGAAATTTTAGTCATTTGTTTAACTACAGATTTCTCATGATCAACTATTTCATCATGTTCAAAAGCTATTGGTCCAAAATGTGGAACCTTCGTAGTTGCGATATAGTTTTTCCAAACAGCTTCTTCCGATTGAACTGGTGGAACCATTCCTTGTGGATTACTAGTTATTATATTTAAAAATGACTGAATTTGTGTAGTTGAAAGCATTTTTGCCTCTTCATCTGTATCAGCCACTACTGCATTAGCTCCCAAGATTACATAAGGTTCTTTTAAGACATCAGATGGTTTAAAATAATGTCTATAAATAGCTACCGCATTTTCCATCATAGCAGGTGCAAAGTGTGATGCAAATGAATATGGTAATCCTAATTCTGCAGCTAAATATGCACTATCTGTACTAGATCCAAGAATATAAAATGGCACATCTAAACCTGCTGCTGGATATGCATGAACTGGTCTAGTATCTTTAAAGTAACCTGAAAGTTCAAGTATTTCTTTTTTGAAATCCAGTTCTCTATTTGTATCTCTTCTTATAGCTCTAGCAGTATTATAATCTGTGCCAGGTGCACGACCTAATCCTAAATCTACACGACCTGGATATAATGTTTCTAACGTACCATATTGTTCAGCAACTAAATATGGACTATGATTTGGAAGCATAACTCCACCTGAACCAACTCTTATATTTTTTGTATTAGCTAACGTATGTTGTATTAATAGCTGTGTCGCACTACTAGCAACACTTTTTGTATTATGATGCTCAGCAACCCAATATCTCTCATATCCTAATTGTTCTGTTTTTTGTGCTAATCTTACCATCGCATCAATTGCATCTTTAAAGTTCTCCCCACTTCTAAGTGGTGCTAAATTTAATACTGATAATTTCATATTATTCAACCTACCTTTATTATTTTTTATAAATTATTTGCTTGTGCAAACAAGCATATTCTCAAATTTAAAAATCAAAACTATTAACTTTGATTTTAAATTCTATCACAGTTTTTTTCTAAAATTTCAGCTACAATACTAGTAGCATGTTCTAAATATTCTTTTCCTGATGGAGTTAGCCTAATACAAACGCCTCTTTTATCTTCAGCTGAAGAAAATCTTTCAATAACTCCACAAGTATTCTCGAATTTTGCTAACATTCTAGATGTCGCACTCAAACTAAGTGAAATCTTCTCACTTAAATCTGTCATTCTAAGAATATTTCCTTCCGTTTCATTTAAATAATGCAAACTATAATATTCATTTAAAGTAATAGGCTGCTCCCCTTTACTTAAAGCTTCCTCTAGCTCATTACTAATATTTTTCATTCTATTATGAAAAGATAGCCATTTACTTACTAATTCATCTTTATTCATATCACACCACCTTTATTGCTTGCGCAAGCAAGTACTTTTTAACTATCTACATATTACTCCTATTTCTTCTTTCTGTCAATATTTTTATCTTCACAAAAAAATAGAAATAATTCTTTTTAAAAATTATTTCTATCATACTTATAAGTCTAAAGAAAAATATCCTTTTGTGCTAAATTTTCAATACACTCTTGATAATATTCCTTATTATGTTCTTTATATATAGGTGATTTTATCTTTACTTCTTTTAAATTTTTATGGGGATTACAAACTTTCCCTCGATAGTTTTTATCAAACCATTCTTTACTGACATTATATCCTCTATTTTCCATCTCTTCCATAATTAATTCATGGTATTTAAACAATAAATATGGCTCATACTCAAATACATAATTAACCGTTGCATGTTTCTTTCCCCAACCATTTCCTCGAAGGGCACAGCATTCTCTATGTTGTCCCAAAAGCTGTTGTCTAGGTAATTCTGATATTAGTTCTTCATGCCAAAGTCTCATCTTTTCCTCCATTGATAAAAGTAGACTGTTCTAAATACGTGTTTGGATATTTTTCCAGTAGTTTTTTCACTTCTTCTATCAAATCTTCTTTTGTAGTTTTATTTATATGATAATCTTCAATCATTTCAAAAAAATTATCTTTTTCTTCTTTTGTAGCAAACTTTTTAAAGTATCCCCAGACATGATGTAAAGCGTTAGTTACTTGACCTTTATCCTCCGGTAAATTAATTGCTTGTTTTATAAGCTTATCTACTTTTTCTAAAGACACCTCTTCTTGTTTTAAGTATGTTCTAATTTCCAAATATATTTTACTTGAATAACTTAAAACCAAATATTTATTTTTTGCCCATTGCTTTTGACAAAGAACTTTTTCTTTTTTTATATCCATATTTACCTTTCTTAAACATCTTTTTAACTAATTAATATTGTATTATATTTTTCAAACTTTTACTATATCTTTTATCTGAAAAACACTGCACTAAGAAATATCTTAACACAGTGTCTATCTGTTATTTTTCAACAGCACCAAATTTTGCACTATTTTTTTCATTTGACGCAGCCATATTAATACGTAATAAGTTCGATAAATTATCATTGTCTATTGTGACTTTACCAGAATCGTCTACTTGAATAGCAAGATATTGTTTAGCTCTTGCAAGATAATCCATACCTTGTAAATCTACATAGCCATCACCTCTAAAATCGACAGCTCCTAAATAGAAAATAGTTTTTGCATACATGCGTTCAAACTTATTATCACTTGTACTAGTTATGCCAACTAGTGACGCAAAAAATGAGCTGTATTTTGATTTATAAGAAGTTTGTTCAACATATTGATATGTATCAACTGTTGGTACTTTTAAAGATAAATAGACAGTATTACCTTCAACTTTATAGTCTTCTAAATCATATGCTCCAGCTTTCCCATAAGCATTACTATTAATTTTAAAATACATAGCACCATATTCCTTCATGTTATAATTAACATCCTGAAATTTGAAATTAGTTTCATTATCAGGTACTCCTAATTTCTTACTATAATCGTCATAAAGTTTTTTATACATTTCTTTTTGATTATTAAAACCTCCAGCTTTAACAACAACATCTATATTTTGTTGATTAACATAAAAAGCATCAACTACTTTAAGTGCTTCTTGAACTTTTTTATCTGTAATAGACTTACGCTTTTCTTCTAATTTACTCTGTGCTGTTTCTAATTTAGTAAGATCTGCAGTAAAACTTTTTCCAGAATTTTCCTCAGTATAAGTACGCTTTTTCCCAACTGGTGCAACTTTAGCATTCCAGTCAAAATCTTTTCCTGGTCCTTCTACAGCCTCAGCTTTTTGTTCGGCCTGTTTATTTTCTGTTGATTGTTTAGCTCCACATCCAACTAAACTTATCGATAACAGAATTGCTGCTGATATCTTCAAAAAAATTTTCTTCACACAGTTACCTCCAAAATTAGCTATTATATTATGTTATTAATATAATTATAACATATATCCTTATAATCTAAAAATTATAGTTTAATATAATGTATAATATTTTATTATTAAAAAAGAAGCACCTTTTAAAAGTACTCCTTTCTTAAATATTATAAATTTTAAAATACCAATGGAATATTTCCATATAAGATGATTCTAAAAATACCTATAATTGCTAAATGTATTGGATAATAATAGTAGAAGAACCATTTAGAACCAATATGCTTACCTCTAGTACCATCATATCTCATTAATAGTGGTAATGAGAATAAAGTTGCAAACTGCAATACTCCATAGAATACATCTATAAAGATAATATAAACAGCTGCATAAACACTTATCCAGATAGCATAGTCAAGTATTTGTTGTTTTTTATTACCTCTATGATTATATAAGAAGAATGGCATCATAAGAGCAATTGAAGACCAATCCGCTACAAATGTTAATAAACAAAAAACAACAATTGCTAAAATCTTTAATGTGTTGCTTATCTTTTCACTTCTAAAGATTGCAATTAATAATACAGCCATAGCTAATGGGAATAAGACACTCGTCTTATTAAATATACTTCCTGTCATAATATTAAACGGTATTCCTAAACCAAAACAAAATGCAAAGTGGCTGACTACAGCAAAGCTCATAATTCTATAGAAATATTTTTTAATATCTTTTGTATAATAACATCCTTCTGCAATAAAATACCACATGATTGGTGCTGTTAAACGGCCAACTATATGCATAAGCACTGGTATTGGTTCTTTAACTAAACCTGGGTATAACAGCCATGCTAAATGATCTATCGTCATAGCAATTATAGCTATATATTTTAACTGCGTTCCATCAAATTTTAAATTTTTCATTTTCTTCCTTTCAATATTATTTAAGCTATAAATTATATAATATAGTCCCTTAATTAGGGATAATGAGAGTACTTTATACTACTCTAGCATATAACAATGTTATCATATTTATATACAATATACAATTATTTATCTAAACAATATATATAATTCAAAAATAAAAGTCTTTCTTATCGGAACATAACTATCTCTAGACTATCCATATATTGTGCTAATGACTTATTAAATTTTTCATAGTCAGCCGCTTGAAATTCCTCTGTAACACATCCCACTGAACATCTAACTACTTGGAGTTGATTATAGAAAGTTATCATCAATGGTACTCCAATTATTTTAGAAATACCACGTATAGTCATATTTCCAGCTTCTTCTAATTCCATAACTTGTTCTTTTGAGTTTATATTTACTATTTTATCATCAACAAGAACTTCTACATTATCATAATAATCGTAAGCTAATTTAACTCCTTTACAAATATGCTCCCAACCTACTCTATAAGTTAATCTATATTCTGCAAATAGCCATCCATTTTCTTTTTTTACACCTAGTAAAAGCATAATATTCATCTCCTGATACTCATAATGTATTTTATTATTAGTTTAATTATATTCTAACTAACACTTATAAGCAATAAAAAAATGCCTAAGCTATTTCACTTAGACATTTTTAATTTTATCTTTCTTTTGTAAGGATACCATCTTTCATTCGGTAAACATGATCACATTTTTCAATCATTCTATTATCATGAGTAACCATAATAATAGATTTATTTTTTTCTCTACACTCTTTTGACAGTAAATCGACTACTTCAAACGCTCTGTCTGAATCAAGACTTGCTGTAGGTTCATCAGCTAAGATAATTGCTGGATCATTGTAAAGAGCTCTGGCTATAGCTAGGCGTTGTCTTTCTCCACCAGATAAATCTTTTGGTAATTTATTTTCTAAATGCTCAATTCCTAATTCTTTAAACAACGAATGTTTATCTTGAATTGTTTGCTTATTATTCTTATTTATTCTATCAACTAATTCTAACTGTTGTTTGGCAGTTAAAAATGGTACTAAATTAGATGCTTGTAGAACAAAACCAATATCATTAAAGCGTAATTTAGCTCGTTTTTTTTCTGATAAGTTTGTATAATCTTTTCCATTAATAATTATTTGACCTTTAGATGGAGTTTGCAATCCTCCAGCTAAAGTTAAGAAAGTTGATTTACCTGAACCTGATGGACCTATTATCGCAATAAATTGCCCTTCTTCTATTTTAAAATTTGTTTCTTTTAATGCTTCTATTTCATTATTTCCATCTTTGTATGACTTAGTAACATTTTTAAATTCTAATACATTCATATAACACCTACCCTATTGCTTTTAATGGATCAATTTTTCTAATAGCTAAAACAGAAAATAGTGTTCCTACTAAAGAAAAAACGATTAAACTAACGAAGATAATACTGTAATATAGTCCATTACCTAAAAACGGTACTGCTGGTGGTAAAACAAGTGAAGTTAACCATGTACCTAACAGTCCCAAAATACTTCCTATAAGCGAAAGTATGAATGTTTGAGATAAGACAGCCGAACCTATAGTTTTATTTGAAATACCTTGAGCTTTCATAATTCCAAAAATAGGTGTTTTCTGAATAGTAAGTACATACATGAAAATTCCTATAATAATAGCTGAAATAACTATTAAGAATCCTATCATTAAACCAAAAGTTAAGATTTGAGCACTATATCCAGGGAGTTCATTAATAAAGTCATCTACACTTACTTTTTGAAATACTGAACTATCATAATCTTTTAATTCACCTTTTACTACAAAAGCATTAATCATAGGATTATCAGTAACTTTATTCGCTCCATATTTTAAAGTTTGAAAATCACTAATATTTATATATATAACTGGAGCAACATTAAATCTAGATTTTTCTGTATAACCTACTATTTTTAATTCAGTATCAGAGTTTGCGGTTTTAATTGTATCACCAATAGCAAAACCTTCTTTTTTAGATAAACTCTTTTCAATCACTACTTCATTTTCTGCTTCAAAACTTCTTCCTTCTATTATCGGTGGAATCAAGAAACTCCCACTATTCACTCCAAAAATACTAACCTTCTGTTTAACATCATCATTTGAATTCTTTTCAGTCTTAGCAACTGTAACCATTTGACTAAATGGCTCAACATTATCCGCAGATAACGATGATTTATCCGATAATTTAAGATTTGATAAAGCTAAAGTTCTATTAGCCTCTGAAGAAAGTAATACTGTATCTGCCTTCCAATGATCAATAGAAGATCTATTCTGATCAATCAATCCAAAAGCCAATCCAGATAAGAAAAACATCAAATAAGAAACTAGTGTAAGTAAACCTACAATAAGACTATACCTAAGCTTAGCATCTTTTATTTCATTAATAGCTAAAAACATTTTTCCTCCTAAAATTTTATTATTTATATTTGTGTCCATAAATTGCTAATACATAGCATATATAATATAAGTTTTAAAGTCAAATTATTGAACTATAAAAGATAGTAATTATTACTTCTATTCCCTTAGAAATAATCTTCTTTTTTTATTATTAATATAAATAAAAAAAGCCTTTCAAATAATTTGAAAGGCTCTCTTATCATAACAATTTATCACCTAAATTTCTTACTATTAATTTTAACGTTATTTTCTATCTTACTTTTTATTAATCCAATCATTAATTATTATTGCTATTTCTCTAGGTTTTTGTGTATAAAGTTCATGCCCACAGTTTTCTAACATTGTAACTTTAAAATTTGATGGTAGTTGACTAAGTGCTTCTTTTCTCCACTCCGGTTCTTCTTGATAAATCGGTGCAATAAATAATACATCTTTTGAATCTAGATTTGTTTCAAAAGGTTTTATACTTCGTCTTAATCTAAGTAAATTAAGTATCTTCTCCAGATCTAAATTCAGCTCAAATTCTTTTGTTTTAATATTATAACGATATGAATTTCTTACCGCTTCTTCTAGATTTTTTGACCAATAGCTAGACTGAGATTTTTCGCTAGCTATGACTTCTTCTATATCATGAAAAACTTGTTGTTTAAAATATCCTTTGGTATCTGCTAACTCATCTTCTAAAGGCATAATTTTGTCTAGATTTAAATAACCCCCATCTAGTAAAACAAGTTTAGTTACCTGTGAAAACTGTGAAGCTAGATAGCGAGCCAAATCTCCACCAAGTGAATGACCAATTAAATAAACCTCTTCAAAATCTTTTATTTCATTTTCAAACCAGTTTCGTAAATCTTCCTCATTTTTTATATTTTCTATATACGGATTTAGAAATACTACTTTTTCATCAAGCTCTTCAATGAAATCTTTAGCGTGATAAAAGTTACTACCTAATCCACCTATAAAAAATGTTTTTGTTATTTGATTCATTACTACCTTCATCTCCTTAAAATATTAAGTTAAATATAAACTCAATATTTTCTATATACTTATTTAAACTCATATATTATAGACCTTTAATTTTTAACCAAAGTATCTAAGCAGCATTATAAACATAATGATTATTATAAGTAAACTAAGTATAAGCCCAAATATCGCTAAAACCATTTTAAACGGTGAGTTATATTTACGTACTTGAATAGATATATCTAATGGTTCTCGGACTCTTTCATCACATCCATAAGAGATAATATACTCTCCTGCCGGAGCCTCAAATGAATATCGCTCTTCTCTGTGACTTCTTAGGCCTGTTACTGTTGTTTGAAGATTACTTTCATTTAGAAGTAATTTTTCTCCAGTATATCGATTCATTACACTTATTCCTAAATCTCTAGTTTTTGTTTTACCAAAAATCGTACTTATTAACCTAATAGAGTAATTTACCTTTAACCATATAGAATATTTCCCGTATTCGCTTATTGTAAAAGTAGTTTCTTTTTCATTACTAGGTAAATCACAAATCGCTTTATTTATTATAATTTTCACAATCGTTCTTATACAAAATAATAATAACAATACGCTAATTGCTATTAATGCATAATATAAATTAACCACACTATTCTCCTTAATTTTAAGTTATTCAAATACAAATAATTACTGTAAATAATTAAATTCTAATAATAATATTATAAACTATTTACTTTATATGAACAATAAGGAAATAGAATTACGATAAAGAGTATATTAGATTCAAAATAATTCCACGAACCAAAATATCTTGATTCGTGGATTTAATTATTTTATTCTATTATTTCTTTCTATAGCTTTATTTGACAGTATTATCGCTAATACAATAACTACTACTTTACAAAGATATGATACATATGTATTTCCACCTTCAAATATCTGTGAACAAACATTAATTAGAGAATGAGTCATTGCACATATCCAAAGGCTTTTTGTCATATTATAAAGTGTCGACAATAAAAAACTATTAGTAAGTAATCCTACTAAAAATGGAATTACACTTACCTTTGATAAGGAACCATCTATATAGAAAAATAGAAAATGCCAAGTTCCCCACAATATGAATGTTAATAAAGTTGAGGTAATATAGCTTAGTCGTTCTTGTAATAATGGCTGAAACAAATATCTCCAGCCTATTTCTTCAAAGCCACCAAAGGCTATATGTTTAACAAACATTATTATTGGAATATACCAAACTGTTATGGCTACATTCCCTCCAAAGATAACATATAAAAAATTTAAAGAAAGGAAGAATATAACTAAAAGATGATTTTTATAACTTTGCTTCACTCTAAAGAAATCTGATATAACCGTTTTAAAGTCTATCTTCTTATATTTTATGGCTATGATAGTTCCCCATTGAGCCGATGATATCCCTCCAACTATAATCGCTACAATACCAATAGTTGTTGTGTAGTCAACGGTAGTTCCACTTTGACGTAAAAAGAAAACCACAAGACACACAAGTGTTATTTGACCTAAGGTACCTAGCAAATATAACTTAAGCGCGTTGCTTCTTAATGAATTCATCCTTACCTCCTATACCTAAAATTCTTTTATTATTTATTAGAAGCTTCGAAATGAATTACAATGCATTCCAAATAAATACAAATGCAAAGATACATCCCCAAGCATTATTAGTTTTAGCTTTAACTATCAACATTCCATATATAGCAATATATGTTGTAATTAATTCTATAATTCCCCAAAAGTCTGTTTTTATTGGATGAAATAACAGACAAATAAACGCACAAGTAATCGCTCCATAGTTTAACCAAGTACTCTTTGTTGGATAGCGCTTATTGATTTTATCGGCTATAACAGCATAGTTAAAACCTTCAAAAAATCCCCAAACTATTAAAATCAAACACGTACCTAGTATATTTATTGAAAATCCACTAACAATCACATCCTTAGTAATTGAAATATGTAATGGATGATAACCTTTAAAACTTCCTGAAGCAAAAATATAAATAATTACTGGTAGAAAACTAACAATAGTTCCTAGGATTGATTTAACAATATTATTCATCTTTAATCCATAACTAGAAAAACTCTCTTTTCTAAAAATCATAACAATAACTATTCCTAATCCAGCAACTCCAAATTGTATACTAGCATTTAACAATAGTCTTGAAACAACATTTATATTTTCATTTGAAATAAAACTGTTAATTTGTTTTGCATATAATGCAAATAACCCAAAAACTAAGAATGTAACAATTCCTATAATCGTTAAATCTAAATCTAATCTTTTTTCCTCTACAGTAAGTTGTTTTTTGCTCATAAACTTTCTCCTATAAATACTTATTAACTAACATTTTACCTTCCAAAACTTTTTTCTTTTCTCAAAAACATTTAAATCTATTATAACACATAAAATTATATAATGGGTTATTTATATTGAAGTATAAACGTGATATAATAAAAGTAAATAGAGATATTTAATATACATTTAAACAATTAGGAAATTTTAAAAAAGGGAGTTCAATTATCTCTATAGATAGTTGATGATTTAAAGTCTACAATAATGTAGGGAAAGAAATTAAAGGTGACGTATTATGTCAAAAAAAGATTCAAAAAATCAACAAAAATTTATGTCGTTTATGTTTAGGGGAAAAGAGATATTTAAACCATTAAATACAGGTTATATAGATGATAAAGTAAGCTGTATTAGGGAATATGTCGCAAATATATACTTTTATACAAAAGATGGTTATACAATTATGATTGATGCTGGATATAACTACGATAGGCTGGCAGAAAAAATGAGATGGCTTGATATTAATCAAAAATGTATAAATGAAATACTTATTACACATCAAGATACCGATCATGTTGGTGCTATTGAAATAGATAGCGATAATTTATTTAAAGAATCAAAAATATATATCGGGAAAATTGAAAACGAGTATTTAGAAGGAAGAAAACGACGTAAAGTTTATTGGGGTTTATATAAACTACCTCAAGTAAATATAGTAAACGAAAAAACTTTAATTAATGATGGAGAAGTATTCTATATTAAAAATATTAAGGTAGAAGCCTTTCTCGTTCCAGGTCATACATGGGGGCATCTTGTCTATTTAATTGATGATACATATTTATTTACAGGTGATACCATTTGGTTTGGAGCAGATGGTGGCTATGCATTTTTAAATACTCTCGCTGAAGATAGAAAGTTACAATGTAAATCACTTAAAAGATTAGAAGAAATACTAAGAAAAAAAAATCTTAACTTAAAAATTATCACTGGACATACCGGTTGGACTGATGACTTTAATTTTGCTTTTGCTCATATAGATGAAATTTGTAATACATTAAAAAGAAAACCTAAAGTGCATGACCCAAAAGCACCGTTTGATGGTTTCGATGAAAGTGATGATACAGAAGAAAAAGCAAGAAATGGATTTCTTGAAAAATGTTATCAAGCTAAGTTATAAAAACAAATGCAGAGAATTATATTATTTCTCTGCTTTTTATTGTGTATTTATATTCCCTATTTCTTATGAATTAACATTCCTATAGTCATTCCAATCATCGTTCCTAAAGACATTCCTATAGATGCACCCATACCTGATTTACTATCATATAAAGTACCTATTAAGGTACCTATAGACATACCAATAACCAAACCCAAGAGTATATAATCACCTTTATAACGCTTAGTTTTATCCCTCGATATTCTTATCATTCTTACTATCTTAACTATTATAAGCAATATACAAACTACAAATAATAGTAATATTGGCCATAGTGTTGAAAAAAAGCTCATATTATTTACCTCTCCATTCTATTTTTTTGTCTTTTAATACCATTAATCTCTGTTGGTTATGAGATTCATAATTAATATTTTACAAATATAATTCACTACATGATAATAAACTAATCCCTATTACCTATAAATTTACTAGCTAACTTATATACTTGATTGATTTCTTTACTCTCCAAATTCCAATTTTCTAATTCAATTTTAATTAAATCTGGGAATTTTTTACTTATATCCCTCAAAGCATTACCTACAGATTTCCTTACATATTCACTAGAGTCATCTTTCAAGTTAGCAATTCGTCTAATAGCTTCATTTGGATTTTCTTTAAAGTATGTTCTACTTGTCCAAATTCTTAAACCCTCTACTACTGCTCTTCTTGTATTTGGATTTTCGTTACTCAACCATTCATCGATAACTGGAAGTGACTTTTCATACCCTATTTTCTTACAAAATTCATCAAAAGCCTTTGCTAATACTTCTTGCACTCTCCAATTACTGTCCTTTGAAACCTCGTCTTTCATATATGTTTGTATATCACTATCTTCTGATAAATATCCAAAAAGAAATACACCATACATCCTTACCTGATAAACATCTGATTTAAATGAGGCTAATGCTAATCTCTTAATATAATTTTTATCATTAGATTTATAATCAACTAGAGCCCTTTTTTCTTCCTCCTTAAAGCCATGTTCAAAAAAAGATAATTCTTTTTCTAAACTTTTAATATAGTCTTCCATATATACTCACCCCATTAAAAACTAGCTATTAAAATTTTTGTCATATCAAAACCTCTTTTATTATCCAGTATATCTTTTATAATATCATACCAACCTTTCTTTTTCTATCCAAAACTAGTAAACAATAGTCAGCTTCCCACTAAAAAAAGACGATAGCCTTCACTATCGTCTTTAATATCTATTTTGTATTTTTTATAACTATAACCTAGAGAAATTATATCTAAATCAATCCTGCATCTTTTAGGATTTCTTCAATATATGTTCCTTTGATTTTTTTCAATACACGTTTACTAATTGCTTTGGCAAATAAAGGTAGTTTAACTTCTTCAAGTTTTTTACCATCCATTAGGCGATTAGTTGATTTAGTCATTACACGTAAATCATATGCAGAATTAAATACTTCAGGTACACCTCTATCAACATCTAGTAATGTGTATACTGCTTCCATAGCTGTACGAACAGAATATTCTGTAGTAAAGACAGTGTCGCGTGGTGTTTCAGAGAAGTTACCTATAAATGCTAAGTTTTTAGAGCCTTCTGGAATAACTAATGGTCTATCACCATCATGTCTTGGCATAAAGTAACTTGTTATATAAGGCATATAACATGGAACTGTGCTACAACCTTTGCTTGCAAATTCGTGAATAAATTGTTCAGGAACACCAATATGATAAAGCCATTCTTCTGCGATTTCAATACCTGTACAAGCTTCTATTGGTTTTTTAATATAGTTACCTGAAATATTTGAATATAATCCGTAAATCCAAACTACTAATTCATCTTTCGATTGTGATTTAAAGTGTGGTTGACGGTTAAGCGTAAAGCTCATCATCCAATTTGAGTCTCGTGCAGTTACTATACCACCAGTTACTACTTTACCTGCATAAGGATCACGTTTACAAATTTTTTCTATATATTCTGCAACTCTTTTATCTGTTACAGTTGTTGTAGCTGAAACAAACCAGCTTTGATCTGGAAGATTTTCACAAAATACTTCTGGACGTCCAAAACGTTCATCTTGTTTAGCTAAGTTTTTCCAAAGTTGCCAAGCTCCACCAAGTTCTTTGCTGACTGGAGCTGAAGTATCATTGTTACCATATGTTGTAGATGCTGTGATACTACCATTTGTAACAAATACTAGGTCATCTTCAGTTAATTCTCTAACAACAGGTTCTCCGTTTACTTCTAAAATTAGATGTTTAGCTACTAAATCTTTTCCTTGTTTTTCAACTTTAATATCTTTAACTACAGTATTATACTCAAAAGTTACACCATGATCTTCTAAATATTTAACTAATGGTAGAACTAATGATTCATATTGATTATATTTAGTGAATTTAAGTGCTGATAAATCAGGAAGTCCTTTAATATGATGAATAAATCTCAACATATATCGACGCATCTCAGCAACTGAATGCCATTTTTCAAAAGCAAACATTGTTGCCCAATAAGTCCAGAAATTAGACTCAAAGAATTCACTACTAAAGAAATCTGTTATTTTCATACCTTGAAGTTCTGATTCAGAAGTTAAATATAATTTTACTAATTCCTGACTAGATTTATCAGATAATGCAAAAAGTCCATCATTAGGAATTTGTTGTCCACGGTTTTCAATAACACGACATTTTGAATAGTTAGGGTCTTCTTTATTTAGCCAGTAGAACTCATCTAAAACAGATGCATCCTCTACCTCTAATGATGGTATAGATCTAAATAAATCCCAAAGACATTCAAAGTGATCTTCCATTTCACGACCACCACGAATAATAAATCCACGAGTTGGATTCATAATACCATCTAAGCTACCTCCTGCGATAGGCAGTTCTTCAAGAATATGGATTCTTTCCCCTTTCATTTGTCCATCACGAACTAAAAAGGCTGCTGCCGCAAGAGATGCAAGTCCAGAACCTACTAAATAAGCCGATTTTTTATCAACTCCTGCTGGTTTTTTTGGTTTAGCAAATGCTTCATAATTTCCGTTTGAATAATACATAAAAACTCCTCCTAAAAAAGTGCATATTAATATCACTATTAATATACACCTTCCATATCCATAAAACAATTTACAATTTTTGACTTTTGCCTAACTATTTTACAAATTCAATTAATTGTAAAAGAGCTTAAACTTTATTTAAAGAAGAGAAATTATCTCACCCAACATAACCTTTTCAATTCTTTCAACTAGTTCTTCAACACTTTCTGGCATTTGCTTTTCTATCCAATCTAACCCCACTCCAACCAAAGCATATGTATAAAAAGAATATGAAAACTCTACTTGTTTAGCTTCTTCTTTTGTTACTTCGATTTTTTTGAACACCTGATTACTTAGAAATAGTTCAATCTCCTGTCTTAGTACTTTTTCTAAAAATCCTTTTCCAAAAGAGCGATAGGTATTTAAAACAAAAACATGATTTTCTGAGATATATTGGAAAATTGATGTTAGAGCATCTTGCCATTTATCATAGATTTTCCCTCTTTCGATTGGAGTCACTACCTCTTTAAGATATATCCATTCTACCAAATCATAGATGTCTTTAAAATTATTATAAAACGTTTGACGACTAACATCACAAGCTTGAGTTAAATCATTAATTGTTATTTTTGATAATGATTTCTTTTCCGCCATTTCTTTCAAAGTTGATGCCAGTACTCTTTTTATTACTATTGTCATACCTAATCACTCCCTTTCATTTATTCTCTAAATCTTATATTATTATTTTCTCATAAAGTACACTATTTTCTCAACCAATAAAATGCTTCTTTTAATTTTTCTGTACCATTTTCTAAAATTATCTTTCCATGAGAGAAAACAATTTTATCAGGTTTCCAGCTTTCAATCTTAGAATAGCTATCTTTAGCTTGTTTTTTAAAGATAAATGATGATCGTAAATCTCTTGACGTTCGAAACTTAGGATACTTATTATCTCCAAACTTAAATACAAGTTTATATAATAACGGTAATTTATTCACTTCTATACTCTCTATTAAGTCCGTTAATATTAAGGTTGAACTCTTTTTATGAAAAAATACCATCTCTTCCATGGCTATACTTCCTTTAAATGGAGTAAAAAGTATCTCCTCTGACCAAGAAGTTTTTGAAATATTATCTAGTGATACAAAATTTTCTCTTTCATCAATTTTAAGTTTGGTACTTACTCCTTTTGCTAACCAAACTTTTGCATCTGGATAATGTTTATACCAATCTAATACATAACTATAATGATATTTATTAGGAGCAATTATATGCTCGATATCTCCTAGTTCTTTTATTTTATCGTTTAATTCCTTATTAAAAGCTATTGGTGAATGAATCCATAATTTGTTGTTATCTAGTTTAACTATTGTCATCCTTGTTGTAAAAGGAACTTTAAAAAGTTTAAAACTCATATGTATTTCATTTCCATCAATGATCCAAATGTCCTCACCAATTTGTTTTAATTCATTAATAGGAGAATATAACTTCAACATTCCTTCCATCAAACATTCACCTTCTTTCAATTAAAATACTTCTAGTTTTCTTCTAAAATCTTAGCTATTTTTTCAAATGTATTTGAATTCCTAATTGTTATTTTTTTATAGAAATCTTGCTTTATTAATTTTTTATGATATGTAGTTTTTAAATATTCTGACTCATCATACTTGCCCCAAAATACTGCATGTTTCCCTACATACACTACTTCATTATGAAATATAGATTTATCTATAAAGTCAAGGATATTTGATTTATCAAAATTATATGAAAAGAACAGTACATCTTTTCTTGCCAAGTCTTCCTTCCACCAATCTGGTAATCCCACTTTTTCTTCTAAATATTCCTCTTTTGTGATTAAAGAAAAAGGTATTGAAAAATCATAATTAGTTTCTAACAAATCTCTTATTTTTGAGCTGCATATTTCATGATTTTCTAAACTACTAAAGAACAAATTTCCACTGTTAATATATGAACTAACATTTTCAAAACCTGTTTTTAACAATTGTTCTTTTAGTTCACTCATAGATACCTTATTCTTTCCACCTACATTTATACCACGTAATAAAAGTACATATTTCAATAAACTTTCCTCCATAAATTCTAATCTTAATGGTACTTACCTATTATATTTCTTAAAAAAGCTGTAAATTACTAAAATTTTACCGATACCTTTTCAATTTCATACCACAAGTAGTTTTTTAGTTATTGCTCTTTTAAAAATGGATAAACCAACTCCACCCACTCCTGAGGTAAGTATGTTGATAAATATCCATGATTATAATCCTTTGCTTCGTACGAAATAGTATTTGGATGAACCTGTTGAAATAATCTTGCCGATTCTTTAATACAGTTCAATTCTTTTTCACCATAAATATAAAGAACCTTTGCCTTACTTTTAGAAATCGTACTTTTTAACTTGTAATGCTGCATATATGTTTTATATATTCTTATTAACGTTTTAACAGACATCCTTGGCATATCCTCCATATAATATCTTTTTAGTTCATCAGGATATGCTATTTTTGGATACATTTTATCCATTAAGCTTAGCTGAATTTTACAAGCAAATTTACTGAACATCAGTTTACCAAATAAAGATACAAGTAAAATACTTATTCTAGCTAACTTTGGTTGAGGGATACAAATACTTCCATCTATTATTGCTTTCTCAACTATTTCACTATCTTGTGATAGTATTTCCATAACAATTTGACCACCAAGTGAAACTCCTCCAATAGCAAACAACTTTCCGTTACAAGTCTTTTTAATATAATCTAGAATTTCTAGTGCGGAATTTTCAGTAGAAACATAGTCTACCTGATTTTCTTCACCATGTCCATCAAGAGTTGGTAAAATTACATGGTATTCTTCTGAAAGGATACGTGCTTGCCGAAGATAATTCCACCATGAATTTCCTCCTCCATGTATTAAAATAATATCAGGTGAATTCTTATCACCAAATTCATGAAATTTCATACTCAAACTCCTCTACTTTGTATTTATATTCGTTCAGAAGTTGTTTTGAATAATTTTTTTCTTTACTCGAGTTTCTAACTTCTTTCCGAAGGATAGCTGCAACTTTTAACTTGTTGGAATAATTATTGCTAGATTCATCTGCGCAAAAGTCTTTTTAGACAGGATAAATCAATTGCTCTAATTCCGCTTTTGAAAGATACCCTTGGTTGAAGAGTTTTCTAAAGTAAGCCTTCATCAACTTTGATTGAATAATAGTTAGTCACAAATGCATAAAATCTCTATTACGGGTCGATACGCAGTCAGCTGGCTACACTTAGAAATATTCCTCACATCATACAAATACAAATACATCTACATTTAATCTAGTCTCCTAAAGTATGTTCTAAAACATTATAGTTTAACACATAGTGTAGCTATATAGTCATTTCCATAACGTGATAATCTGTGTCTTTTGTCACACGATTCATAAAAATCTATCATAGCGAGACCATTTTTTAGTTGTCCTCTAATCTGCGTTTCTAAGGTATGGCTAAATTCATATCCATATTCTGGATTTATGGTTATCTTGCCTTTCTCTTCAAGCTCTCTTGAATTAAACGGTATTGAAAATTTTAAAAGCAATTCCTCATCAGGTTTATCCCATACAATGTCAGCATCATACATGTATATCCAAGGATTCATAAATCCGACCATTAACAATCCACCTTTTTTCAATACTCGAGAGGCTTCTTTATATATGTTCTCTAAATCTTCTACATAAACATTTGAAACTGGATTAAAAATAATATCAAAAGTTTCATTTTCAAATGGAAATGGTTTTGTCATATCGGCTTGAACTGTGTTGATTTTTAAGCCTTCTCTTTTAGCAACCATATCATCTCTTTGTAATTGTGATTTAGAAAAATCCATTATAGTTACATCATAACCTTTTACAGCAAAAACCGGTCCCTGCTGTCCACCACCACAAGCTAAACCTAATATCTTTTTTCCGTTTGCTTTTTCAAACCATTCTTTTGGAACTTTTTTCCCAACAGTTAATGCAACAGAAATTGGATTATTTCTAGCTTCTTCTAATTCTTCATGTGTCAATGGCTCAGTATAGTCATTTTTCACATTATTCCATCTATCTTCATTTAATTTTATATAATTGTTCATCTTATAATCTCCCGCTGTTTTTTTAAGGTATGAGCTATCGTTAAAAAGTTTCAGTCAGATGTTTATTTGCGATACTCCTCTACTTTATATCTATATTCATTAAGCAGTTGTTTTGAATAATTTTTTTCACTCTTCGAGTCTCTAACTTCTTTCCAAAGGATAGCTGCAACTTTTAACTTGTTGGAATAATTATTGCTAGATTCATCTGCACAAAAGTCTTTTAGAAATTGATTCCACTGACAAGCTGAATTATCATACTTGGCGTAATCTGACTCTCCATAATATATTTTAATCATATCTTGGATTGTAAAATTTATATCATTATCTCTTTTTACTTTTCTCCATGCCGTTGCCATATCAGCATTAAATTTAAACGGACTAACTCCTGTTACGGCTGAAAAATAATCTCTAAATTTTTGGTTAAAAGAAAAACCACACTCTAGCAATGGTGTATTTAAAGATATTACTTCGGCATGTTTTTTGTTTACTTTCCTTGTAGACTTTTCTATTTTATTCCCTTTAAAATATTGTTCAATAATATAGTTCAATTCTTTCTTCGTACATCTATACTCTAGTCCAAGAGACTTACATATTTGTGAAAGTTCTTCTCGATACCAATAGTATTTGTTAAACTCTTCAAATGATTTTATATCTTTAAAACTAGGTCTAATTTCTATCACACACTCACCGCCAAAACTTGATGTATATCTCTGTTTTTATCCTTAATTAACTTTCTTTGTTCTATTATACTATATTAATTGGAGTTCATAAATCATAAAAAATACAGAACAAGTACACTACCTTTCACCACTTTATTTTGTCAAAACTGTACATTCTTATTTTATCATTTTCACTATTCTATTATTATATTTTTTGAGATTAAATTTGATTATATAATCTCACATGATATTTAATTATATAATATTATAAATATGCTAAACTAAAAAACGATGACCCAAAAAGTTAGATATCTCCTATCTAACTTTTCGAGTCAATGCAATATAGATAAAGTATTTATTAATCTATCGAAATAATACTCGCGTCGACAAATCCAAAAGAAAGATTCTCATCAAAGTAGAGAACAAAATTTACTTTTTTGTCGTTAGATTAGCAATCAAAAAGGAAGTTTACGTTAATTTATCTTTACTTCCTTGTATTTTTCCATTTATGGCTTACTTGAAATTTTTTTGATGGGCATTTATTTTTTTTATAGCCCAATCATAATGGCTAGAAGTAGCACTGACAAAATAAGATCCCAATGTACTCCCACCAACCCATTTATAAACTTTTTTTGAAAATAATTCTTCATTTGTAAAGTTTTCGGCTAGTTTCAAAACATCTTTATGAGATTTTTTTAAAGCTTTTGTCGCATCTTCCAGAGACGTATTCTGATGCTTTTTCCAAAATTCTACATTCATATCGCCGTAAGTTCTCCAGTTATATGGTTCAGGAATAAATGATTTCTCTTCTCCCTTTTGATTGGAACGTACCCAATTCAAAACAAGTTTATGCCATTCATAGAGATGAATTAAGATATCTCTTAAGTTTTTATCTCTTCTCCAATGAGCTTCTTTTTTCTTTTTATCTTTTGAAAAATCAAAAGGTGTATTTAACTCTTCACTCGTCATCTTTGAAATAAGTAAGTTTAACTTTTCATAGTTTTCCTTAGCAGCAGTCATCAAATCATTTTTTGTCGTTGGTCTTGGCACAATTAATCCCTCCCTTTACAAAATATTATATTATTTTCTTTTATAATTTTCTCCTATTAATCACCTTTCACAAGCAATGTCACGCACTCTGCGATTCGCTGTTACCTCATCACTACCGCAAAGAATACCCTAATGCAAGAGTATTCCTCCTCAAAATCCGATATGGATGAACTTTACAAAATACGCAAAACTATGGAATTTATATGGGTAAGGAGATGGAGAGATAGCTTCCATCTCTACTCTTCACTTTTCAAAGTTAAATCTCCTATTGTTTTTCTATTAGTCCAGTAGCTTCCTTTTATGCTGTCAATTTCATCAATTTGCAATTTGCAAGTGCCTATTTGTATTGGATTTTTTTCACTATATCTACTTAAAGGATTAGTAATATAAGTGTAATATAACACAAATCCTCCGTTTTCTTCAACTAAATTGCTGGTAATAGTTTTACTGCTTAATTCATCAGATTTGAGTTTCACATCTGTATAAAGAAAACTTTGCCTAATCTCAATTTCAACTGCTTTTTCTCCAGATTCACCCTTATAGTTATAACTTAAAACTCCAGTATATTTTTTCTTTAATCTTGGTATTTTCACAAAAGGATTGTATTTCCATAAATATCTTTCATATATAGCTATTGCAATAACAGAATATGCAGCGGACTCTAAAATCAAATCCCAATAATCCAAACCCGACTGAGGCTTCTTAAACTTATACAATATAATGAAAATAAAAATTATAATTATTCCAGATAATTTTATCAGTGATTCCATTTTAGATTTCATAACTATAAAATCCTTTTAACTCATCTATGAATCCTTTATATACCTTCTCTCTATCAGCAGAATCATAGCATAATTTTTTAATACCGTTAACTTCAACAAAGCTATTAATATTATGTTTATTATCATAAAGAAACTCTACAATATCATCAAAAATATATTTGTAACAATCATACTTTGTAAAAATTTCATCAGGAACATTATAAAGTAAGCATTCTATACCAAAAGAGCTTGCTTTCTGTGCAAATTCGTATCCTTCATCTTGCATTTGATACCTCATCTCTTTTGCTATTCTAACCATTTTCTTAAAATATAAGTTTGTTCTTTTATTCTTATCTATCCCATTCTTAATATGTTGTTCCGGATAATTTATTACTTCAGTTCCATCATCAGCTTTGATAAGTATTCCTCCTACATAATTTTCTGGATCAAACTTGTAATCACAAGAGTAATCCCTATATCTTAATGCTGGAACCGAATCAGCATCTTTTCTATAAGAATTTCCATGTATTTTAATAGATTTGTTTTTTCTTTCCACATCATCACCAAATTTATTTTCTAATGCGGATTGAACTATATCTTTAAAAGTCTTGCTTTTTGAAATTGCACTTATGAAACCATAATTAGTTTTAGAAACACCAACTCTATATTTTGGTCTAAATTGATCTATTTGAACAACAGCAATATCTACATCACTATGCTGTCTAACATTAGTATTGTTTGCATAAGATCCTTGTAAAAATATTTTAACCTCATAATCATCATTACTCTTCATCATAACTTCAAATGAAGGTGTCTCACTATACATTTTTTGAATGGAAGTCCTTTCATTAAATCCGATAGTTTTTAATGCATCAACTACCATTCTTATGGCATTTTTACATTGATTTTCCTCTGTTTCACTCAAAGGTTTTGCATATTTTCTTAATTGCTCTTCTGCGAATATCATTTACTACTAATCCTCCTTTGATACCATCATTTAACATCTATTCAAACTCAATCTCTTCATTAACTTTTTGGTGAATATCTACTCTATTAACAACATCGATTACATTTACCAGCCAACCATTTAGTGTACAACTTCTGATAAATTCATCAATTCTATTAACTCCATTCATTTCTTTGAGTGTTACAACAACACCAAACCTAACTCCTACACCATCTTGAGGAGCTAATCGGTTATTTGTTTTTATTTCCATGCCCCAATTCTTATTTCTATAAGAGTCTTTTGGTATCATTCTTTTTGTAGCACTCTCTGCGATATACTTTACATTGTCCCATTTTCTAAACTGCTTTCTGGCTTCACCTTCCAAAAGATAATTTCTTTCTCCCTCTAAGGTGTCTTCTGTATTCTGTTTATCTCCCTTAATATCCTTGATTTTTTTATCATCTCCTATTCGCCCAAAATGTAAATTCAATTCCGTATTTGTATAATCAACACCTTGCAATCTATCACACAATGGAAAATAACACATCGTAGCCTTTGCAATATATGGATACTTATTATCTTTTAGAGGAACTGGAAAATCGTAGTTATAAGTATTCCATTTTTCGCTAATGTCTGATACCACAAATTTAATTTCATCATCTTTTGTTTGAATAATATCGTTTATATGAATTGGTACAACTCCATGCCCATATAAAGCAACTTCCTCAGGAGTTGGTTTTTCATCCCAACCTCTTGCAGCATCAATAATCATGGCTTTTGCAATTTCTCTATTAAGTCCTAACACATCAATTAAATAAGATAATTTCCTCGCAATCCAAGGTGCAGCATAAGAAGTACCAGCAACACTTGCAGCCCCTAAAGGTTCACAAACCCTAATGTACTCTTCTTCACTGCCACCATAATAACTCACATCAGGCTTTGCAAAGAAAGATAATACTAATCCTTTACGAGCATATTTAGTAGATAGACCATTCTTACTAACTGAATTTACAACTATGCTATTAACAGAATCTGCCGGAGAGCCTATTTTTACTATATCTGCACTTGGTTTATTTGTTCCTGCCACAACAAATATTACATTGTTATCGAACTGAATTTTATCTAAGGTCGCAGCTTCAGCAGAAATAAAGTTGTCATTAATTTCTTGATTACTACCAAGTGAAATATTCCAGACTTTTATATCTGAATTATTTACTACAATACTCTTTATTTTCTTTATTATTGAAAATGATGAAAATTCAGCACCTACCGCTACCCCAAAATGCCTAACTTTAAACCTTCCGCAACCATCATCCAACCAAGGATTTAATCTTGCTCCATCAACAATAATGGAAGATACTGCTGTCCCATGACTATAATCTTTTGGATTTTTTGGTATATCTTCTGAGACCATATCATGATATTCAACCCAATCGCTAAAATAAACACTTTCATCGAATAAGGTATCTATCACCCCAATTGTAGGTTCAATAGTTGGGGATGGTATAGTTACCATTTTTGTTTGATACTCATCGATAAAATAATCGGGTGATAAACTTGACAAATTAACGGTTGCCATTGAAACAAGATAAGGTGCTTTTTCGAAAAGTAGTTCTACCTGCTTTTCATCTAAGTAAACAGTTTGATTATCTAAAATTCTGCTACTTAAAATATCTATCCCTAATCTTTCAAATAATAATTTTGTATCTTTTCTTACATCATACAAAGTTATAATGCTCTGTTTTACATCTATCGTAGGCAACTCTACCTCAAAAGAATCAATATATGATACATCTGCAATCACCTGTTTAAATGTAGACATACTTACAGGGGAATCTTTAAAAACTGTTGGATTAACAATATTTTTATCTTTAAATATATCCTTATTGATCTTACCCTCAAATTTTTGAGACAATATATTTGAAGTATCTGTAATCAACTCTATGCTTTTAGTCAAATCATAATCATAAAGAAAGTATGTGATAATGTGTTTACTCTTATCTCTATTAAATTTTGCTCCAACAATTGCTTCATTAGAATCCGCTCCTTTAAAAAGTCCAGCAATTCGATTACTTTTCGCTACAATCTTATTGTAATAAACACTAACCAAAATACCTTCAAACGGCTTTGTTTCTTTGTCCCAGAATTCTTTAATTTGGCTTAACTGAGATTTCAACCTTAACAAATGCTGTGTGCTAACATCATTTTTTCCATTCATGGCTATACCACCGCCATTACCATTTCTACGTGCTTGTACAAAGCGTTTCCCTTTTAATTCCAAAACATTATTCACTATCTACTTCCTCCTTTTTCAGCTTTCTTGATACAGCACTTTTAGACTCACCTTTTAATTTTTCTATTTCTCTTACAGTAAATCCTTCTTCATGAAGTTGGTTTATATCCTTTTGATCCAAACTTCCTATCAAGCTATTGTATAATCTTTTCAAATAATCATACTCAGAACCAACATCGCTAAATGCAAGTGATGTTTTTATAATGTTTTTTAATTCTCCGGGATAAGGTATTTTTTTTGCTGTCTTCAATATTTTTTTAAATAATCTTGTATCCTTGGATATTCCTTTAAAATTCTTGATGAATGAAGAAAAATAATATTCAGCTACTTCTATTAAATCCTCATCACTATACCTATTGAAATTAATAACAGCATCAAATCTCCTAATTAATGCTTTATCAAAATTTGAATATAGATTAGTTGTTGCAATAAGTACAATCTCTTTATTAAGGTCTGTCAGTCTATCTAATTCTCTTAAAATTGTAGATGTTACTCTTCCCATCTCTCTAATATCATTAGAATTGATTCTATCCAAAGCAATAACATCAATTTCATCAAATAAAACCACAACCTTATTTGCATTCGGAAGCATATTTATTTCTCTAAATACTTTTATTATGTTTTTATTAGTCTGTCCCAACTTGCTATCTATCAAGTTTTCAAAATCCACCCTAAAAAGAGATCTATCCAATAATCTTGCAACATTTTTGGCTGCTTCTGTTTTTCCACTTCCCGGTAATCCTTCAAATAAAAATTTGTTAATACCAACATTATGATTTACAGCGTTAATAATACCTTTTATGTCTTCTGTTATTTCAAGTGGTAAATTTAAAGCCTCTAAATTTCTTATTTCTACTTGTTTTAAAAACTCACTTTCAAAATCACTACTTTGTGGTGAATATAAATTTGATTCAGATATTAATCCCATAATATATTCAGATAACTGATAATCTCCTATGCTATCAAAATATCTTGCTATTACTATAGCCTCATTTCTAAAGGAATTTTCATTCCTTTCCACATGGTATTTTATTAAATTCAAAACATTTTGTTTTTTCATATTGCCATACCTCCTATTTTCTCTATTATTATATCACAAATCGGGACGTATTTCTATACTTATGGGACAAATATAGAAAAATTTAATTTTCTGTATCAAAGGTTATATTAGCAATAATGATCACCCCTAAAAAGGGTGGTTTTCTCTGTGGGTATAACCCTTTGTTACTAACACGCACCTCAAGACGCTGGCTTTCACATTCGTTTAAGCCCTCCTATTGTATTTTGACGCCCACTACCCGTTAAACAGGTTTATTTATTATTCACGAATGGATTTGTATATTCTTTTGTTGTTAACTTATCCATTGCGATATCGTGCGATTCTTGTTCCCTGATGTATTTCCTTATCGTACTTTCATTCAATCCTACTGTACTTACATAATATCCTTCTGCCATAACCAAGATTTTTAATACATTTACTATCTGTGTAATAAATTCCATAACTTATTCTTCCTCATTTTCTTCTTTCTTTTCAATTTTGTTGTAGGACTTCACTACAAAGTATTTGTAAGTCTTTCCCTCTTTTTCACGCTTCTTAAAGTAGCCAAAGATATGGATTAAATCACCTTTTTCAAAGTCCTTTTCCTTCTCTACTTTTTCTCCATAGGCTGCACAGTTGATGTACTCCTTTCCCTTTCTGTACTTTTTTACAAGCGTGAAGTTTACAATCTCTACTTTGTTTCCCTCATTTTCCCGATTGCCTGATAGCTTCTGTTTTTTTTTCTCCAATAGACCGTAAACTCTCATCTCTGAAAAATATGGCAGTAATGATATCCCTTTCTTCTTCTGTAAAGGAATTTAATGTCTTATTCAGTTCTTCGATTTGCATTTTTACTTCTACAATTTTTTCAATATCAATGCTTTCATCTACGATGTTATCTATAAAATGTCCGTCATAGTAAAATACAGAAAAGGGAAGTACATTATACTTCCAATCTTTTCTTTGGAGATATTTGTCATGTTCTGTTATTCTCCCGTAAGCTCTGTATATATCCTCATTCACCTTAACCTCTTTTCCTTTGACATAAAGGAAATATTCTTTTTTATCCATTGTATAATCCTCCTTTTTCTGCTCTCTGATTTTGGTTTTTGAGCATAAAAAAGGAGGACTTCTACACTTTGGCGTAAATAGTCCTCTTTCAAAAATTATGATTTTTGGTTTTTTAGCAAAAAATCAGTGAAAAATCACTCGTTATTCCATTCCACATAGCTTCTTTATTTTTTATTGGTGATATATTACCTCCCGTCGTTTGTATTACTACCTAAAGTAAGATTCCTTTCAGAAAAAATTTTTTTTGCAACGAATGTAGCATTTAAGACTTTTGGAAAACCCACATACGGAATGCACTGAATAAATGTCTCAATAATTTTTTCCGGAGATATTCCCACATTTAAAGATCCATTAATATGAACTTCTAATTGTGGTTCGCACCCTCCTAATGTCAATAAACTTGTGATAGTTATCATTTCTCTTTCTTGCAAAGAAAGTCCTTGTCTACTATAAATATCTCCAAATGCAAATTCGATAATATATTCTCCTAAATCTGGAGCAATATCTTCTAATGTTTGTATAACTTTTTCGCCACTCACACCATCAATTTCTTGTAATTGTTCTAAACCTATTTCAAATCGTTTACTTTTCACTTGAATTCACCTCCTTTTTTCTTTTATAATATAACTATACTACTTAAACTTTGGTTTAAGTCAAGTTCTTTTACTTATGAATTTTAAAAATTAGGAAAGGAGTCATCTGCAATGAAAATAGGCGAAATTGCAAATAAAACAAATCTTCCGGCAAGCACCCTTCGTTACTATGAAAAAAAAGGATTACTCAAAGTAGATAGAGACAAAAATGGTAGGAGATATTATAAAGAAAGCGATATAGAGTGGATAAAATTTATAAGACGGCTGAAAGAAACAGGAATGCTTATCAAAGATATTCAACATTATTCCGAGTTACGATATGTTGGCTCGATTACAATGCCTGAACGATTACAAATTCTCCAATTACACAGGAATTATGTTTTAGAACAGCAACTAAAATGGACTGAGTATCTTCAAAATTTAGATGATAAAATTGAGTTCTATCAGCAATCTATTAAAAATATGACAAAACATAACTTGTAATTCGATAAGATCTGTTACATTGAGTGCGTGAAAAAAAGAAGTCTATAATTAGGCTTCTTTTTTCACTAACTTTTTATATTCACTTAGTGGTATTCCGCTTTTTTTCAGCGTTTTAAGTTTCTCCTGTTTGAGTTGCTCCCTTTTCTCCTTGTATCTGTCCTCATATTCTTTTTGCTTGCCGTTTGCTTTACGATTAAGGTAGTTTTGATGAAGCCTGTCTTTTCTTTCCCGTTCTTTTTCTTCCTCCTCCCTTAATTTCTGCATTTTTTCTTCGGATAATTCTTCTTTCGGAGGTTCATAGTTGCCGATAAAGTTGAAATAGATTTCAACTTTCTGATTGGCGGTTTGACTGCCTTTTCGATCTCGTTCGTGGCCTAAGATTTTTCTACAAACTCATTGATGATGGTCGGTGTCAGTTCGTCAAAGTTATCATAGCGTTCAATCAACCGGATAAACTTCTTAGCTCTGTCTGTTTCTTTTTCGTATCGCTTGAGGGCTTTTTCCAACCCATCGATTTCTTTGCTAAGTTCCCTTTGCTCGGTTTCATACTGATTGTTTAAGATTTCATATCGGTTATTCGGTATCTTCTCCAATATCATATCTTCGTATATCCGACACATTAAGCGTTCAAGTTCCTGAAGCCTGTTTTTACTATCTGTGAGCCTTGTCCTTTTCTTTTCGATTTCCATTTTCTCGCATTTTTCCATTTCGTTTTGAATGGAATGGAGAAAGGCTTCGTTATCTTCATCAAGGCTTTTCTTAATGTCTTGTAGGAAGCTTTGAATGAGATTTAATAACACTTCCGCTTTTATCCTGTGAGCGGAGGGACAAAGTGTTCCACAAGGTACTTTTATGTAGGCACTGCAAGTATAATAGGGAATATTCTTGTAGTTGCTCGTTCTGTGAACATACATTTTACTGCCACAATCGGCACAATACATCAGTCCTGTAAGGGGGTGGTACTCGCCCCAACCGTCAGGATAGCGTTTGACATTTCCTCGTATTCTCTGCACATTATCAAAGTTTTCTTGGTCGATAATCGGCTCGTGGGTGTTTTCAAAGATGAGCCTGTTATCTTAGAATACATATTTGCTTTTCTTGTCTTTGAAATGCTTTCTTGTTTTGAAGTTGACCGTATGCCCTAAGTATTCTTGTTTTTTTAGGATACTTGCAATCGTGGAACTACACCAACGATACGGATATTCAAACACTTTGCTTTGATGTAGTCCATATCCCAATTTCTGCTGATGATAGGCGGGTATATCTACCTTGTCGGCTTTAATATCCTTGCTATGGCATAGGGTCCTTTTCCGTCCATTGTCAGAGGGAATATTCTTCGGACAACCTCTGCCGCTTTTTCGTCTATAATACACTGATTTTTATCGTCCTTGTCTTTGATATATCCATAGGGTGGACTGCTTCCTGTGTGCTTTCCGCTTTCTCCTTTTGCTTTGAATGTGGACTTGATTTTCCTTGAGGTATCCCTTGCATACCACTCGTTCATAATGTTTCGAAATGGAGTAAAATCATCGTCTCTGTAAAAGCTATCTACATTGTCGTTGATGGCAATGAGCCTAACTCCCTTTTGTCTTAGTATCTCCATACATTGACCGACTTTGAGGTAATCTCTGCCAAGTCTACTCATATCTTTTACGATGATACAACCGATATTTCCTTGATTGACTCCGTTCATCATTGCCATAAATCCCGGTCTGTCAAACTGTGTTCCGCTGATTCCATCATCGGTAAAATAAACTATGTTCTCCAAGTGATTTTTCTTTGCATATTCTTCCAAGATTTTCTTCTGATTGACAATCGAATTGCTCTCACCTTGTAGTTCGTCATCTCAGCTTAACCTCTCATACAAGGCGGTTATTTTCTCGTAGTTCCTCACGATTACCTCCTTTCGCTCAAATTCTTCAATAAAAAAAGAATTAAGCAAAACATCTTTCACTCAAATAGTGATGAAGTGTTCTTCTTAATTCTATTACTCCGGTAGCCAATTTGTACTTTTTATATTGCTTCACCAAAAAGTGTGTAGGTTCCTTCTTTTCTAGTGCTTCAAAGAGTTTGTCTATCGGATTCATATAGGTTTCATCATCTTCTCTAACTTCTGAAGCATCTATCATATCGAGAAGTGTTGCAAAGTTCTTTTCTTCTCTTGGAGCTTCATAGAAAATGTATGTCCAATATTTCTCATCATAATAGTTTTTACCGGACTTCTTATTTATCTCAATCCAATAGTTTATCGATTGCAATACTAAGTCTTCATTTAACTCTAATACTCTTGCTAATACTTTATTTGCAACAATAGGCTGTTCGTCAAATAAATACATACTCATATCGTCGCCTCCTTTCTGTTCAATTTTTAGCATAAAAAAAGACGATAGTATTTTATCTATCGCCTCATTAGTTTCTTTATATTTCTTTCAATCTGTCTCTTGCAAATTTAATATATGCTGTAACCCATAATGCAATTTTAGATAATCCATAGGAACTTATAAAAAATGCTATTATCAGTGTTTGAATAAAAGTAGTTGTGTCTTTTTGTACAAGTGCTGAAATCGAACCTAATACCACTAAGAATGATAATATCCCTAAAATCATTCCACTAACACTGGTTATGAATTTTAGAAAAGAAATTAGTATTGATAGAAGTAATATTATTGGAAACAAGATTATTTTTAATATCCATCTCATAAATACCCTCCATTTCTACTAAATCATTTTAAAATTCCTTAAAGCATCCTTGATAACTTCCCCTTTTTCCGGTGTGCATTGTGGAATAACTTGTTTTTCTTTTTTTGACTTATAATAATTTTCTCTCAATTCTATTCCACATTTCTTTTTAATTTGGGCAATATAGAGTCCTGAAACTTTTAAATCAAAGTTTTCTAATATATATTTCTTAATCAGAGCATAAGTAGCTTTGCTCTCTGCACTTGTCAAATCAAGTTCATCTATGTTATTTTCAAATTTATATACTTAGCAACATAAAGCTAGTTCAAGAAGTGTTACCGACTCAACGTGTGGTACTAGCAAACATCTATATTATAGAACGAAAGTAATAAAGTGTTTTATAGAATTATACTATAAAACAAAAAGTATTACACACTCAACTCAAACAACTTATAAAATTCACCTCTCCTATTCATTAAGTCGCCAAATGAACCATCTTCAACAATAACTCCATTCTTCATAAAGAGAATTCTATTGTATTTTTTCAAAATGGTATCATTTAACTTATGCGTGACAACAAGAGCAGTCAGATCCTGAATTTCTAAGATTGAATTTTCAATTTCAGTAGTTACTTGATTATCCAAAGATGAGGTAGCCTCATCCAATAATAAAATTGGTGTTTTTCGAATTAAGGCACGCGCAATACTAAGTCTTTGTTTTTGTCCACCAGATAGATTTGAGCCATTCTCACCGCATAACGCTTGTAGACCAGATTCATTTTCCAAAACATAACTTTCTAAACCAGACTGCTGTACAGCTTGCCTTATGTCCTCTTCATTGAAGGTTTTATTAAGGGTGATATTTGCACTTAAAGTATCATCAAAGATATAAACATCTTGCTGAACAACAGTCATTAAGTTATAAAGGCTCTCTGTTGAAATAGCTTGTATATCTTGATTATCAATTGAAATATGACCACTTGTTACATCATAAAAACGTAGCAATAGATTGAGTAAAGTTGATTTCCCGCTACCAGACATACCTACAATTGCAATTTTTTCTCCCTTTTGAATTTTCAAAGATAAATTATTAAAAATTTTTTCTTCAGCATTAGGGTAAGAAAAGTCTATATTTGAAAAAGAAATAACCTCATCAAAATATTCTTTGGTTTTACCAGTTTTATGTTCGATTACATCTTTTACCTCAAATGCATCTAGCGTTGCCTGACCTTCACGGAATTTACTCATTCCAATACCTACTTCATTTAGTGGCATTACTACAAAGTTAACTAGTTGAACAATAGCTGTTACACTTCCAATTGTGGTTTGACCATTAAAAACGAGATACATTCCTCCACCAAAGGCTATCAAAAAAACAATCATCCCTGAAAGCTGAGAAATAACGTTGGCCAAAACATCAAATTTTCCTTTTAAATAATATACCTCATCCAATTTCTCACTTTCATGATTATAATCCTGACGGATAACATCCTTCACATTAAAACTTTTAATAATTAGAAAACCAGCTAAAATATCTTTAACTTTGGCTAAATATTTCTGATCGGCAATCATGGAGCTATTTTGTAGAGAAGCTGATTTTTGTCCAATAAATCCTGATATCGTCATAGGAATAATACTGGCAACGATAATCAATAATGTTAAAAACCAATTACCTACAAACATAGCTACTAACGAGAAAATCATCAAGGAAAGATTTTTTGAAATATTAAAATATTGGTGCAAATAATCCTGCTCAATTTTCTTCATGTTTTCAGTCAATATTGAAATAAATTTCCCAGATTTTTCCTTAGAAAATTCTCTATAATCCCTATCTAAAATAGATTGGAAAACCTTGTTTTTGTAACTTGACATAATTTGCCTAACAAGTTTATTTCTAAATCTAAGGGATATAAAGTTGAGGATTGCATAGATGAAAATAACAACCACTCCTACTAGTACTGATTGGGTTAAGGCTACTCTATTTTTTGACATCCCACTATCAATAATATCTTTAATAGAATAAGCAAAAGCAATATTACTTAAAGGGACCAGTATATTAAAAATCATAAAAGCATAAAAAGCCTTATGATAGTTTTTTATCAATTGTTTCATTCTTAATCTCCTCACTATTCTTGACTATTATTTAGAAAACGTGACATGAAGTACTCTTCTAAATCAACATCCTCTCTCGCAAGTTCTTTCATAGACACCTGTTCAATAATTTTTCCATTTTTGATAATACCAATCTTGTCTGCTATATGTGAAATTTCTGACAAAATATGACTTGAAATTAATATTGTAATTCCATGTTCTTTAGAAAGAGACAGTAAAAGATTTCGAATCTCTTGAATTCCAACTGGATCTAACCCATTGATTGGTTCATCCAAAATTAAAAATCTAGGTTTTGTTAGAAAAGCACGAGCTAAACCGAGCCTCTGCCTCATTCCTAACGAAAAATTTTTTACTTTTTTAGTCGTATTTTTCAATCCAACCATTCTTAAGACTTTTATTATATCTGATTCTGTAATATTTTTTCTCATATACAGAGCGTGAATTTCCAAAATTTCTTTTGCAGTACAGTCCTCATAAAAAATTGGTGTTTCTATAATACTACCAATCTGGCTTAGAATTTCCTCTCTATGTATTTGTAAATTCTTTCCAAAAATTTCAATACTACCCGATGTAATAGTTGATAAGGATAATATGCATTTCATTAAAGTTGTTTTTCCAGCACCATTTGGACCTAAAAAACCATAGATTTCTCCTTCAGAGATTTGAAGATTAATACCACACAAAATTTCATCCTTATCAATAGTTTTAAAAAGTTCTTTTATTTCAACAATATTTCCCATTTTTATACCTCTCTTTCTATATAAGCTTTCAAATTGAAATTTCTCTTCAAAAGCATAAAATCTAACTCATACAATCTCTTTTTTATAAAAGTTATGAAAGAATTATTTCTACCCCATTTTTTATAGTTTCTTTTTTATGGACAAGAGAAAACATTCTATTCAATTAAAATCAAATATGCTACTTAATCTTAATATCTTCCCTTGAAATATTATAAATTGAGAATGAAACAATAATTAGACTTATTAAACTAGTAAATATTAAAAATAATGAGTTATCAACAAAATTATTAGTTAAGTTTCCTGGGGTTACATTAGAAAGTAATGCAGCTAAACCAAGTCCTGAAAGCATTGTTATAGGAGTTGAATACCTAATCATTCCTAAAACAAATGGTAATACTCCAATTAATACTATCCCAAATGTGATTCCAGCCAGGTTAATCAGTTGATTAGCTACTAAGATATAATTTGATTCAGTTAAAACTGCTACTAATTTAATTAATAATTGAATAACTAAATGTGCAGTGAACTGAGCAATAAATGATATTAGAATTACTGATAGAACTTTTCCCCATAGTAACTTTATTTTAGAAATAGGATAAGAAAACAACTGAAAACTTGTTTTTCGTTTAAATTCATCAATAATAATCGAAGACAATAAATAAGATTCAAAAATCAAAAATGCTGCTTTTGTAAATAAAGCTGAAAATAATGATGCTGCAATTGCCCAACCTTCCCATTTACCAGTAATTCTATCCTCATTGGTACCCTGTCCAACAAACTCTCCCAATTTATTATCTGTACCTAAACCCATGATTATGATTCCCGTAATACCTAATACTATAAATATAGTAACTAACCAGGCTATAAATAATTTAGTTTTTGAAATTTTTTTTATTTCAATTTTAATAAGTAATAACATAGATTTTCCTCCAAAAAGTAAATATAGTTAATATTATTCAAACTATTCTCAATAAACATTTAAAATAATATTTTTTAAAAATCAGATCAAATGACATACCAATGGTATGTATAAGAATTAAAAATGAACATACTCTTGGTATGTAAAAACTAAAAAAACAAACATACTAGCGGTATGTAATAGAATTTTTAAAAACATACTGATAGTATGTTATTTATAAAATATTAAATACGTAAAATATATTTTAGAATAAATTAAATTTGTACATTGATTAAGTTAGTTAATAATATATCAATAAAAAATTATTAATAACAAAAATCTCATAAAACTATTTATTTATCCTTTTTAAGTGGTCAAATAATTTGAAAATTACCTCCATCATTTCATCAGAAATCAACTGTACCCCTAATCCATCAAAAGTAAGCTTAATAAAATTCATCTTTCTCTTTAATTCCTCTACTGAAAAAACAGAAATTTGGAATCCAATCCAAATATTTAGAGTTAAAACAATTAAATCTGCTAGTTCTTCTGGATACTCTGTTTTAATTGACTGATCTTTAACACCTTCGTAAACTCTTTCTCTAATTTCTGGTAAAAAATCAGAAAATAAACCTAGATACTGTTCTCCTAACAAGCGTGGACTTCTTAGCATAATTGAAGCTGAATATACTAGTCTTTGGTGTTCAAAATTAGAAAAAGAATCCATCAAAGAATTTTGTATTTTTTCTAATCCAGTATCTCCCCTCCAATTATAATTTGAAATTTCTTGATTATTTTCTCTGATGATTGATTGTAATATTTCATATTTAGACTCAAAATGATGATAGATAACACCTTTCGTCATTCCGCCTAATCCATCGATTATATCTTGGATTGAGGTATTATCAAATCCTTTTTCTAAAAATAAATCTTTAGAAACTTCTAGTATTTTTTTTCTAGTTTCATGTGAGTTTCTGTTTCTTGCCATTATATCTCCTTTCAATCATACCGGCGGTATGTGTTTTTATTATAATGTACAAAACTAATAATGTCAAGTTATCTGTTGTTTTTAAAATTCTATTTTTAATCTCAATTCAAGTTATGGTACAAAATAATCTTTCTCAAATTAATACTATCATCTTTTATTCATTTTTATATATTTTGTTAAAGCATAGTAGGTAAATTGAGAAAACGCAGAAGAAATATGATTTTCTCTTTAACTACTTTTACCCCTTTTTCCAAAAAAGTGAGCATAAGAAAAACACCTACTTTTTTGTAGATGTCTTAATATTATCAAACTGAAATCTTTAATCTATATATTATTATACGATTTATTAATAAATTAATAAATTAGTAAATTCATAAACCCTAAAATTTATCGAAACTCTACGCCTCTCGCAACCTGGCTTTATTTTACAATATCAAATAAAAAATAGATTCTATTAAATGGTATATTTATATAAAACCCTTAATTCCAAGACTTTTATACAGTTTTAATCCTTTATTTTTGAGAGAAGAACTACCGCATCTACATGAAACGAGTGAACACTAAGTATATCAAGTGAACCTGTCTATATCTAGGACTATAACCACTAAACCATTTAACTATAGCATAAGGTTATCGTTAAATGGTATTACCTTGATAAACTGAGATTTTATTATTTCTTTTTCTTTGGTTTTGGTGCAGGTAACTCATCATACATTGAATTAAATAAGCCGGTTAAATATTCTTTGTTATCAACATCATCTACCAATAACATTTCCTTTGCTCCATCATATGGTAACTCGTACTTTGCATTTGGCATGTATGCTATTGCAGATTTAACAGGCTTCACTAAAAACCTATCATCATAAATTCCACCAACAATTTTTCCACGATAATAAATTATATATTCACCCATCATTGACTTATATGATATTTCTTCCAAATCAGATAGTTGTTCTAAAATAAAATCTAAATATTCTTTCCTTGAAGCCATACCCTTCACCTCCAAAAATTTCAATTTGTCTTCGTTTAAAAATAAATCCCATTATATAATTCTATAAACTCTTTAGAAAACTATGTGACAAGTTCATGATCAAGTACAGTGGCTAAGGTTTCTCTCCTCTATCTACGAGTTCTATCCTAGAGTATAAAATATTCTTCTACTTCTCTAATTAGTTCGTTCAAGAAGTGTTATCGCCTCAACCCCTATGGTTAAGGGGAACATATCCACACTCGTAGTTGGAAACATATCCAACATTGGCTCTCGTTTGTGGGAAGATATCAACGGTTTTGTCTGTTCGTGAGAACATATCAACTCAAATCATTTCATGGTTAATCCCTTATCAATGGCTTCCTGAATAATCTTATGACAACATACCCCCAAAGGATTGTTTTCCTTACAAAGCGAATTTTTCATTGCTCCAGTTATGGCATTTACTTCTTTAACGGTTTTCGCACCATGCTTTACAACTGCTTCAATTACCTGATCTTCTGTGACTTTGCTGCAATAACAAGCATACTTAGGATCTGCATCTTTCTTAAACCAGATAGGAACCCTAACTTGGTCTTTTAAGAATTTTATTTCTTTATCTAAGTTATAGTAAATAACGTCGCAGTCCTCATTCATGCATATCTTATATTGATCTCCATCAACGGCATTACGATAATCATCTGTCACCAAGTGTTCAACGGTTATCCTACTAACTGTTACTCCTTCATTATTACAGACAGGGCAACTCTCCTTTGTTCTATTTAAATTTTGTGTGATACATTCACAGCAACATTCATCAATAACTTTCAATTACATAACCTCCATATCTTTAAAACCATTTAATTTAAGGTAAATCCCAACCAATTTTCATTTATAGTTTTTAAATTAAAAAATACCCCTTGATTGTATCGTCAATTATCGGTATCATTCAAGGGGTGAATAGGAAAAATAGTTTATAGATTCTTTACATTCAAAGCTCTAAAAGCATTTAATACTGCGATGATAGTTACACCTACATCTGCAAATATAGCTGCCCACATAGTAGTTATTCCAAAAGCACTCAAAATAAGAACAATTATTTTTATTCCAATTGCAAATACTATGTTTTGATGTGCAATTTTTAGTGTCTTTTTAGAAATCTTCATTGTAGTAGCAATTTTCGATGGCTCATCAGTCATAATTACAACATCAGCAGCTTCAATGGCCGCATCAGAACCTAAACCACCCATTGCTATTCCAATGTCTGCACGAGCTAATACAGGTGCATCATTGATTCCGTCACCAACAAAGGCAAGTTTACCTTTTTTAGATTTTTGCGAAAATAATTCTTCTAGTTTTTCAACTTTGTCTGCTGGCAACAGTTCTGCATAAACCTTATCAAGACCAAGCTCTTTAGCAACTTTTGAACCAATACTTTTATTATCACCTGTCAACATAACTGTTTGTTTAATATTAGCTGCCTTAAGTTCCTTGATTGCTTGTGCTGAATCTTCCTTTACCTCATCGGCAATTACAATGTAACCTATATATTTGTTATTAACAGCAACATGTACAATAGTACCGATCAGCTCTCCCTTGAAATAAGGGATATCCATCATTTTCATAAGTTTGATATTTCCTGCCATAACCTTTTTGCCATCTACTGTTGCAATAACACCATGACCTGATATCTCTTCTACATCTGAAATACGTCCATTGTCTATTTCTTTGCTATATGCACGTTTCAGTGAAAGTGAAATCGGATGATTGGAATAGCTTTCCGCATGTGCAGTTAATTCTAGTAGCTCTTCTTTGGAAACTCCTTCTGGATGAATTTCCTGTACATTAAATACACCTTTCGTTAGTGTTCCAGTTTTATCAAAAACAACAATTTCAGTTTCTGCTAATGCCTCTAAATAATTACTACCCTTGACTAAAACACCTTTTTTTGAGGCTCCACCTATTCCACCGAAGAAACTCAAAGGAATTGAAATAACTAAAGCACACGGACAGGATACCACAAGGAATGCTAGTGCTCTATATATCCAATCACTAAAAGTCGCCCCGTCTATAACAAGAGGTGGTATAATAGCTAGAAAAACTGCAATTATAACCACAACCGGTGTATAATATCTCGCAAACTTCGTAATAAATTGTTCTGAATTGGATTTTTTACTACTTGCATTTTCAACTAAATCAAGAATTTTACTTACAGTAGATTCTCCAAATTCCTTGGTAACCTCTGCTGTAATAACCCCATTAATGTTGATGCACCCACTTAGGATATCACTTCCAACTTCTACTTCACGAGGAACAGATTCGCCTGTTAGTGCCGATGTATCAATCATTGAACTTCCCTCAATTACCTTGCCATCAAGAGGAATTTTTTCTCCTGCTTTAATTACAATAATATCTCCAATTTGTACTTCATCTGGGTCAACTTTGACAAGTTCATCACCTTTTTTAACATTTGCATAATCTGGTCGAATATCCATAAGGCTTGCAATTGACTTTCTCGACTTGCCAACTGCATAGCTTTGAAACAGTTCTCCAACTTGATAAAACAGCATAACTGCAACACCTTCAGGATACTCACCAATAAAAAATGCACCAATTGTTGCAATACTCATTAAAAAATTTTCATCGAAAACTTGACCTTTAAAAATATTTTTTACAGCTCTTTTTACAACATCTCCACCTACAATAATGTAACTTATTATAAAGAGAGCAATCTGTAACCATTCGTTATTTAAACTAAGCAATACTGCTGTAGCTAACACGGCTGCACCAATAATTATTCGCCATAGTCGTTTTGTCATACTAAATAGCCTCCTTTAGGCCTTTTTCATAGTTGTATCGGGTTCGATTTTTTTAACTATTTTTTCGGCCTCTGCTATTATTGTTGGCATTTTTTCATCCTCACCATCAATAACGAGTTTTGTGGTCATAAAGTTAACAGTAGCTTCTTTCACTCCATCAAGCTCATTAATAGCCTTTTCCATTTTTGCCGCGCAATTTGCACAATCTAAACCTTCAAGTATAAATTTCTTTTTCATTATTAAATCCTCCTAAATATTATTTGTAATTTTATTTTGAATACTACAAGTCTTTTTCAAATTTTCTTGAAGCATTGCTCATTTGAAATGAAGACTTAAATATATGCCCAAATATCTTCAAAAAATATTCTATTCTACCGCATTACTACTTCTCGTTGATATGAATTAGACCTTGGTCAAATATTTCTCTTACATGATCATCAACTAATGAATAATATACTACTTTGCCTTCTTTTCTGTTTTTCACTAAATTAGCTTGTTTTAAGATTCTCAGCTGATGGGAAATTGCTGATTGTGTCATGTTAAGTAATACAGCGATATCACAAACACACATTTCAGCTTCATGTAAAGCCCATAATATCCTGATTCGTGTTGAATCTCCAAATACTTTAAATAATTCTGCTAGATCATAAAGGCTTTCTTCTTGAGGCATTTTATCTCTAACTTGATTTACAATATCCTCATGAATTGCATTGCAGTCACATCTTTCAATTGAATTAAATTTTTTAGTCATATTATCACCTCTTTTTAAATCATTTCATCTGATTACTTGGACAAGCATTCATACGTTGTATATTTATTATATTATTATTTTTATCTTGTGTCAATAGTTATATGAGCATTTATTCAAGTGTTTTTTATATTATTTAAAATATCTCAAAAACATCTACTAAGACATTAGTACAGTCCTTTCTCGGTATCCTGTTCCATACATATCCTTTAAACAATTCCTTAAAAATAAAGACTTCTCCTTCGTACAAGTTTTCGTTTTCTTTAATAGCTTCCTCTAACAGCTTATTACATCACTCATGTGGTCAACTCCTTATCAATAACCTTATAAACAACATTTTTGATAATATCACATGTATAAATCATGTAAAAGTCAAAAATTAAACTGGGATTTATAACAAATCCCAGTTTCATAATTAGCGTGTTCTTTTAATATAATTTTGTTTTAATTTCCCCCCTCTGCCCGTTCGTTTCTCTTATCTTTAAATAACTAATATATTTCATCTTAATAATATATTATAACACTTAGAGATATATACCTGCTATTTTACCAATCATTCAACTTACACTTCTAAAAATATGTTAACTTACTCTTAAACTTGCAATAAAAGAAGCTAACGCCCAAAATAAGCAGAACACCATAATGATATACAACAACGCCGTTCCAGTACCAAGTAGGAATGTAATAAATGCAGAAAGTCATATGCTGTCATTCTTTTCTATTAAATCATTTTGAAGTGTCTCAAAGCATCCATGATGGCTTCTTCTTTTTCAGGTGTACACTGTGGAATAATTTGTTTCTCCTTTTTTGACTTGTTGTAATGTTCTCGTAATTCTATTCCACATTTCACGTACTAAAAATGAAATGACAATATAGCGTGATGATTGTAATTCTTTTGTCATTTTCCCTCCTGAAAATAAAAAAAGGAGAACAATATACAATTGTTCTCTCTTTAGATAAATATTTATTGTTGTATTCATTTTTCCGATGCGCAAACGACATCTACAAATACATATACATCTATGTGCCTTTTTAGGACTTTTTTGACGTCAAAATTGCCTTTATCTACAAACACAAAATGCTTGTAAAACAGCTTAAAATCAAGGATTTTCACCTTCTTGTTCATTGTAGCAATACCACGACTCAGCGGTTCGCTGTTACCGCATCACTACCGCTCTGCGACAGCTATCGCATAAAGCATTCGTAATTAATGACTTCGGTCTACGCCCTTGTCATTAAAACGACTGCTTCAACATGATACGTTCCTGGGAACATATCTACAGGTTGCACTGCACCTAGTTTATAACCTAGACCTCTCATGATTTCCATATCACGTGCTAGAGTTGCAGGATTACAGCTCACATAAACTATCTTTTCTATTCCCATTGAAGCTAAGTCTTTTAAGAAACTTTCTTCGCATCCTTTACGTGGTGGATCGACTATTACTGCATCGATTTGAACATCTTTTGAAATTAGATCCTTAATGACATCTTCGCTTTTACCTAGTAAAAATTCTGCATTAGTTATATTATTATTTTTCGCATTTTCACGGGCATCTAATACTGCTGCTTCTACTATTTCTATACCATAAACTTTTTTCACTTTTTGTGCTGCAAATAAACTTATCGTACCTATCCCGCAGTATGCATCTATTATAGTGTCATCTTGATTTAATTTCGCTAATTCTAGTGCTTTACTGTATAGTACTTCTGTTTGAATTGGATTAACTTGATAGAATGAGCGTAAAGAAATCTTAAACTCTATTCCTCCTAAAGTATCAGTTATAAAGTCTTTTCCATATAGATTCTCAGTTTTATCCCCAAAAATTACATTAGTTTTCTTATTATTAATATTAAGCATGACACTTACTATTCTTGAATCAAATTCAGTTATCTTCGTAACAAATTCATCAAGACCTGGGAATTTTTCATTTACTATTATTCCTACCATAGTTTCTGTTTTATTAGAATTCGTTCTAAACATTATATGGCGAATCGCACCTTTATGTGTTTTTTCATCATAAATAGAAAGATTCATTTCAGCAATTAAATCTCTAGTATAGTTCATAAGTTTATTGTGTTCATCATATTGAATAAAACACTTCTCTATATTAACTACATCGTGGCTACGTGGCTTGTAGTAGCCCATTTTTACTTCATTATCTACTTTTTGAACTGGAATAACCGATTTATTTCTATAATGATATCCATCTTTCATTCCTAGTGTTTCTAATACTTCAACACTATTTTGTCCTAATGTTTTATTCATAACATTTTGAACTTTTTTCGTCTTAAATCTTAGCTGCTCTTCATAGCTCATATGTACTAAATTAGCTCCTGAAGTTTTTGGAATACCTTCTACTCTATTACTTGATTTTTCAATAATCTTAAGTGCTTTACCATAACCAAGATTCTTTTTTAATTTAATAATTTTAAATTCTACTTCTTCACCTTCTATTACATCTTCAATGAAGATTGGAAAATTATCGATTTTAACAATTCCTAAACCATCATGAGTATAATCAATAACTTTTCCAGTGAATATTTCATTTTTCTGCATATATTCTCCTTTTATAACGAAAAAAGAGAACTGACTAGGAAACTACATTCCTCTCCAGTTCTCCTATTTTTTTATATACTTTATTATATTTTTTACATACTAACGCCAATAACTTTAATTTTATTGACAAATTCAAGATTTTGTATTCTCTTAGTTAGTTTTTCTATATTTGTGTGAACAGGATCAATTTCTAGTGAGATAATGATAGTAGCACGAGAATTAATCGGTACTGTTTGGTGAATTGTAAGTACACTACATTTTTCTTCATTTACTACTGAAAGCACTCTCCCTAAAATTCCTGGTATATCATCAACATCTATTGAAAGTGATAATATAGATTGTCTTTGTATTTCTTGAATTGGAAAAATAGTATCTTTATACTTATAAAAAGCACTTCTACTTAAATCAAATCTTTTTGATGCCTCCAAAATTGATAATTTTGGATTTTCTTCTAAAGCTTTTTTCATAATTATAGTCTTCTTTACAGCTTCAGGAAGCACATCTTCTCTAATTATGTAATATACTTTTTCATTATCCATTATGGTATTTCTCCTACTCTACAAATTCAAACTCACCTTTAAGTATTTTAACTGTATCTCCATTTTTACATCCGCGTTCGCGTAAAGCATCGTCTACTCCCATAGAACGCATTTGTTGAGCGAAACGTCTTACAGATGCATCACGGTTGAAGTCAGTCATTAAGAATGCACGCTCGATACCAGGTCCACTAACAACATATGCTCCTGTATCATCACGAGTAATTTTAAATGTTTCATCTTTTGGTTTATGTTTATAAATAACTCGGTTTTCCATGCTTTCTTCTTCAGTATCTAATTCGTAAAGCATATTAGGATCTGTGTTATCTAAAATATCACTAATTTTATATAATAAGTTATCTATATTATTTCTCGTAAATGCTGATATTTCTACAATATCAACATCTTCTCCGTCTTCAGCTAGACGTTTTTTAAATTCTACTAGGTTTTCACTAGCCACTGGAATATCCATCTTATTAGCTACTACTACTTGTGGACGTTCTAGTAAACGCATATTATATTCACCTAGCTCTGCATTAATAACTTTATAATCTTCATAAGGATTACGACCATCTGTTGCTGACATATCAATTACGTGAACAATTACTTTAGTTCTTTCAATATGACGTAAAAATTGGTGTCCTAATCCTACACCTTGGCTTGCTCCTTCAATAAGTCCTGGTAAGTCTGCCATTACAAAACTACGGTGATCTTTTGTTTCTACTACACCTAAGTTCGGTGCTAATGTAGTAAAGTGATAATCAGCAATTTTTGGTTTTGCTTTTGAAGTTATTGATAGTAATGTTGATTTACCTACTGATGGGAATCCAACTAGCCCAACATCAGCCATTAGTTTAAGCTCAAGTGTTAAGTTTCTTTCTTCTCCTGGTTCTCCATTTTCAGCTATTTCTGGTGCTGGGTTTGAAGGTGTTGCGAAACGACAGTTTCCACGACCTCCACGTCCTCCACGAGCTACTATTACTTCTTGTTCATGTTCTACTAAGTCAGCTAGTACTTCACCAGTATCTGTATCACGAATAACAGTTCCAGGTGGTACTTTTAAGTATAAATCTTTTGATTTTCTACCATGCATTCCTTTACTCATTCCGTTCTCACCATTTGGTGCAACGAATTTCTTTTGATAGCGGTAGTCCATGAATGTTCTAAGTCCTTCATCTACTATAAAGACAACATTAGCTCCACGTCCACCGTCTCCTCCAGCTGGTCCACCTTTTGGTACATACTTCTCACGTCTAAACGCTACAAGACCGTTACCACCGTCACCAGATCTGACGAATATTTTTACCTCATCTAAAAACATATTAATCTCCTATTATAATTTTCTTTATATTTCTTCTTTTTTCATCAGTATTATCATACTATTCCTATAGTCATATCATGATTAATTATACCATAAAATCAGCTTTGATAATACTTATTTATAGCTTTTTACAAAAAAATATACGGCTGCATACACAGCCGTACTTTACTCCACAGGTAGGACTCGAACCTACGACCCTCTGATTAACAGTCAGATGCTACTACCAACTGAGCTACTGTGGAATGATAAGTCTAAAGCAAAAGCTAAAGACCTCTGAAGCCTGGCAACGTTCTAGTCTCGCAGGGCGTAAACCCAACTACATTCGACGCTAAAGAGCTTAACTTCTGTGTTCGGTATGGGTACAGGTGTGTCCTCTTCGCTATCGCCACCAGACGAAAACTTCATACATCTATTATATCATCATTTATTCCTTTGTCAACACTTTACTTAAAAGAACTTCACTTGATTAAGTCCTCGACCTATTAGTATTAGTCAGCTGAATGTGTTACCACACTTACACTCCTAACCTATTCTCCTTGTCGTCTTCAAGGGGTCTTAATATCCGTGGGAAATCTCATCTCGAGGGGGGCTTCATGCTTAGATGCTTTCAGCTCTTATCCCTTCCATATTTAGCTACCCAGCTATGCCACTGGCGTGACAACTGGTACACCATTGATATGTCCATCCCGGTCCTCTCGTACTAAGGACAGCTCCTCTCAAATTTCCTACGCCCACGACGGATAGGGACCGAACTGTCTCACGACGTTCTGAACCCAGCTCGCGTACCGCTTTAATGGGCGAACAGCCCAACCCTTGGGACCGACTACAGCCCCAGGATGCGATGAGCCGACATCGAGGTGCCAAACCTCCCCGTCGATGTGAACTCTTGGGGGAGATAAGCCTGTTATCCCCAGGGTAGCTTTTATCCGTTGAGCGATGGCCCTTCCATGCGGAACCACCGGATCACTAAGTCCTGCTTTCGCACCTGCTCGACTTGTAGGTCTCACAGTCAAGCTCCCTTGTGCCTTTACACTCTGCAAATGATTTCCAACCATTCTGAGGGAACCTTTGAACGCCTCCGTTACTCTTTAGGAGGCGACCGCCCCAGTCAAACTGCCCACCTGACACTGTCTCCCGGTTTTCTATGCCGAGGGTTAGAATTTCAATACAGCAAGGGTAGTATCCCAACAACGCCTCCTCATACACTGGCGTGCATGATTCCTAGGCTCCTACCTATCCTGTACATACTGCATCAAAATTCAATATCAAGCTACAGTAAAGCTCCATGGGGTCTTTCCGTCCTGTCGCGGGTAACCTGCATCTTCACAGGTACTATGATTTCACCGAGTCCATCGTTGAGACAGTGCCCAAATCGTTACGCCTTTCGTGCGGGTCGGAACTTACCCGACAAGGAATTTCGCTACCTTAGGACCGTTATAGTTACGGCCGCCGTTTACTGGGGCTTCAATTCATACCTTCGCTTGCGCTAAGCACTCCTCTTAACCTTCCAGCACCGGGCAGGCGTCAGCCCCTATACTTCACCTTTCGGTTTTGCAGAGACCTGTGTTTTTGATAAACAGTCGCTTGGGCCTATTCACTGCGGCCTACTCTCGTAGGCACCCCTTCTCCCGAAGTTACGGGGTCATTTTGCCGAGTTCCTTAACGATGGTTCTCTCGCTCACCTTAGAATTCTCTTCCCAACTACCTGTGTCGGTTTGCGGTACGGGCACCTCTTATCTCGATAGCGGCTTTTCTTGAGAGTTTGGCTTCATTGACTTCGCTACTATGTTTCGCTCCCCATCACACTTCAACCTTTACAACAAGCGGATTTGCCTACTTGTCAGTCTTTGTGCTTAGACGCCCTATTCCATCAGGGCGATCAATTAGCCTCCTCTGTCCCCACTTCTCTCAATCGATATTCGGTGGTACAGGAATTTCTACCTGTTGTCCATCGGCTTCACCTATCGGCTTCACCTTAGGTCCCGACTTACCCAGAGCGGACGAGCCTTCCTCTGGAAACCTTAGTCTTTCGGTGGATAGGATTCTCACCTATCTTTCGCTACTCACACCGGCATTCTCACTTCTAACCTCTCCACCTCACCTTCCAGTTCGGCTTCTATGATGTTAGAACGCTCTCCTACCATATAACATTAGTTATATCCGCAGCTTCGGTTGTATGTTTAGCCCCGGTACATTTTCGGCGCGATGTCACTCGACCAGTGAGCTATTACGCACTCTTTAAATGGTGGCTGCTTCTAAGCCAACATCCTGGTTGTCTGTGCATCATCACATCCTTTTCCACTTAACATACAATTTGGGACCTTAGCTGGCGGTCTGGGCTGTTTCCCTTTCGACTACGAACCTTATCACCCGCAGTCTGACTCCCGTTGATATTTATCTGGCATTCGGAGTTTGTCTGAATTCGGTAACCCGGGATGGGCCCCTAGTCCAAACAGTGCTCTACCTCCAGTAAACTCACAACGAGGCTAGCCCTAAAGCTATTTCGGAGAGAACCAGCTATTTCCAAGTTCGATTGGAATTTCTCCGCTACCCACAGCTCATCCAAACACTTTTCAACGTGTCCTGGTTCGGTCCTCCATTCAGTGTTACCTAAACTTCAACCTGGCCATGGGTAGATCACTTGGTTTCGGGTCTACTCCATCATACTATTTCGCCCTATTAAGACTCGCTTTCGCTTCGGCTCCATGTCTTCCACTTAACCTCGCATGATAAAGTAACTCGCCGGTTCATTCTACAAAAGGCACGCCATCACCCCCTAAAGGGCTCTGACTACTTGTAAGCACACGGTTTCAGGTTCTCTTTCACTCCCCTCCCGGGGTTCTTTTCACCTTTCCCTCACGGTACTGGTTCACTATCGGTCACTAGGTAGTATTTAGCCTTACCAGATGGTCCTGGTAGATTCCGACGGAATTCCTCGTGTTCCGCCGTACTCAGGTGCTCTCTCACGCCAACTCAGCATTTCGTATACAGGACTTTTACCTTCTACGGTCTAACTTTCCAGCTCGTTCTACTATACTTTGTCATACGCTTTTCTGAGAGTCCTACAACCCCAATATGCAAGCATATTGGTTTGGGCTCTTTCCCTTTCGCTCGCCGCTACTTAGGAAATCGATTTTTCTTTCTCTTCCTACAGGTACTTAGATGTTTCAGTTCCCTGCGTTACCTCGCTTTCGCGTACCGCCCTTTTAAAAGCGGTGGGTTCCCCCATTCGGATATCTACGGATCTTTGCTTACTTACAGCTCCCCGTAGCGTTTCGTCGTTTGTCACGTCCTTCTTCGGCTCCTAGTGCCAAGGCATCCTCCGTGCGCTCTTTTCTACTTAATCGTGTGTAGCTTTTACGCTTCGTTCTTCTTCCTTGAACTCTTGTGAATAAGTTTTACAACTTACTTACTTTTTTCTCGGTTTTGTAAATCTGTTTCTTCTAGAAATAAATTTGATCTAATTAAATGTATTCAGTTTTCATTGTGCTTGAGTATTCCTTGAACACTCAAAACTAAACGAATTGTCAACTAATTCCTTATCCTTAGAAAGGAGGTGATCCAGCCGCACCTTCCGATACGGCTACCTTGTTACGA
>ERZ781274.31-NODE-31-length-158980-cov-9.338613_pt1 | contig 158980 bp, 149 predicted proteins | sample MGYA00375852_ERZ781274 | MGnify/ENA primary metagenome ERZ781274 (study PRJEB29790, sample SAMN03653692) | human gut metagenome | host: Homo sapiens | place: USA: Dallas, Texas | collected 2013-07-09 | study: EMG produced TPA metagenomics assembly of the Gut...
GAAAAATCTAAGAATACTGAACGTATCTCGGCATAACATCTATCTCGTCATAAGGCTCTATCATCAGTCCTATCCTCGCAAATATCTACATGAACGAACTGGATAGCTATATGACAGAGTATGCAGAGAAATTCAACTGCGGAAACCGCCGTAAAATCAATCCTACGTTCAAGAAGAAGTTGGATGTCTGCCGAGGGAAAGAACAAAGGCTTAAAAGAAATCTCTCTAAAATGAGCGAGGAAGAAAAAGAGGGCCTAATTGCAGAAATCCGGGAACTGCGGCGCAGTCTGAAATCTATGCCGTATAGCGACCAGATGGACGATAGCTATAAAAGGATTTGCTATATCCGATACGCCGATGATTTCTTAATCGGAGTTATAGGTAGCAAAGAAGACGCAGAACAGATTAAACAAGATGTAGGCTGCTTTATCCGGGAGAAACTCCATCTGGAAATGTCCGAGGAAAAAACATTGATTACTCATGGACATGACTCTGCGAAGTTCTTGGGATATGAGGTCACAATCGCCAAAGGCGAACACAACAAAAAGACCAAAACTGGAGCTACCAGACGGGTAAACAACGGAAAAGTCTTGCTCTATGTTCCGCATGACAAGTGGGTAAAACGCCTGTTCTCCTACAATGCCCTCAAGATTAAATACGACAAACAAAATGGAAATAAAGAGGTTTGGGAACCTGTCCGGCGCACGCGCCTGTTGCACTTGGACGATTTAGAAATCCTGAACCAGTACAACGCAGAAATCCGTGGATTGTATAACTACTACCGACTTGCAAACAACGTGTCTGTACTCAACAACTTCTACTATGTAATGAGATACAGTATGCTCAAGACCTTTGCTGGAAAATATCGGACACGAATCAGCAGAATTATCCGCAAGTACCGTCAAGGGAAAGATTTTGTTGTGGAATATCCGAAGAAAAACGGCAAGGTTGGAAAGGTGCTGTTTTACAATAATGGGTTCCGCCGGAATATCAAAGTCGAAGGCGGCAATCCCGACATTGTAGCAAGAGTAGTTGAGAATTATGGGCGCAACAGCCTGATAAAAAGGTTGAAAGCGAACAAATGCGAGTGGTGTGGCGCAGAAAATGTGCCGCTTGAAATACATCATGTACGAAAACTCAAAGATTTAAGTGGCAAAAAACAATGGGAAATCGCCATGATTGGGCGCAAGCGCAAGACAATGGCACTCTGCGTCTACTGTCACGATAAGTTACACGCTGGGAAATTAGACTGACATCTGGAGAGCCGGATACGCTGAGAGGTGTAAGTCCGGTTCGGGGGGGAGTTCTCGGAAACCTGCCATAGTGATATGGCAAGGCGCCGGGTTCTTACCCTACTGTATTCGTCAATCGGTGCAATTCCATTTGCCACTATGAGCAACCGGGAATGGGGACAGATTGGCAGCAACTATTTAAGGGGATTGTTTGCACTAGCATTTCAGGGATTTTTCATCATGGTGTGTGTGGGCATTTACTCCGTACTGGTTGCTAATATACAGGTATCAGATAACGTGCATACAGCATTGCTCAGTGTAATGGCTTATACGGTTGTACTATGTTTCAGCCTTATGAAAACAGCCAATTTCTCGAAGAGTATCTTTAATGCACATTAAACTGGAAAGAGGAGATGATAGAAAATGGCTTTTGTATCAGTACCCAAAGATCTGACAAAAGTAAAAAATAAGATTATTCTGAACCTTACAAAACGTCAGCTCATCTGCCTTGGCATTGCTGCAGCAGTAGGGTTTCCGTTTTATTTCCTTACAAGAGGGTTGATTGGTTCGAGTAATGCGGCAACCGGAATGTGTCTGTTGATGCTTCCGGCTTTTTTATTTGCCATGTACGAGAAAGACGGACTTCCTTTAGAGAAAGTCCTGAAAAATATGATTACAGTGAAATTTATCCGTCCTCCAGTGCGGAAGTATGAGGTGGAAAATCTGTATGAGAAAAAGAGAGTTGTAACAAAAACAAAGGGAGGTACAGTTCGTGGAAAAAAGAGAAAACGATAAATGGCTGCTTGATCATGACGAAGATTCTTCTTATCCGGAGGACTGGTGGTTAGACGAAGAAGATTCTGCTGATGACTTACCAGTGTTTGATCCGGACGAGGCAGAAGATTATGCAAAGGACAGACAGCGTTTGATCGGAGTACCGATGGTTACAGGGTATGAAGCACTGGAGCGACACCGAGGTGTCCGCAGACCAAGACGTAAATTAAGTAGACGAGAGCAGCGGGCATGGGAAAAAGCGCAGAAGTATGAAGCGAAACTTCATAAGGCACAGGAAAAAGAAGATAAAAAACGTGCGAAGCAGGAAGCAAAGCTGGCTGCTCGTGAAGAAAAAGCAGCACAGAAGCAGGCGAAAAAAGAGAAAAAGCATAAAAAGAGAACGAAACCGGCAGCTTCCTCTTCCGTAAAATCCAGTGGAAAAAAGAGTGCTGCAAAAAAAGTGAACAGCAATAAGAAGAGTGGAAATAAGGAAAAGAAGATTACCGCACAGCAGTCTATTCCATACAGAGAAATGGGAAAAGACGGTATCTGTCGTGTGGAAGATGGTTACTATTCCAAAATGATCCGTTTCTATGATATTAACTATCAGTTAGCACAGAACGAGGATAAAAATGCAATTTTTGAAAACTGGTGTGATTTTCTGAATTATTTTGACAGTACGATTCATTTCCAGTTGTCCTTTATCAATCATCACAGCAATATGGCAGAATATGAAGATGTGATTCGCATTAAAAAGCAGAATGACAGTTTTGATGATCTGCGTATGGAGTTTGCTCAGATGCTTAGGAATCAGTTGGCAAAGGGCAATAATGGTCTTGTCAGAACAAAGTATCTTACATTTGGAATCGAAGCAGACAATATCCGGGAAGCAAAACCGAAACTGGAGCGTATCGAAACGGACATTCTCAATAACTTTAAGGTATTAGGGGTGTCTGCTTATCCATTGAATGGTGTAGAGCGTTTGCAGATTATGTATGAAACGTTCAACCAGGACAATAAAGTACCGTTCCGGTTCAGCTATGATGATGTGCTGCGTACCGGACTGAATACCAAGGACTATATTGCACCATCCAGTTTTGTATTTAAAAATGGAAAAGATTTTCAGATGGGAGATACTATCGGCGCAGTATCATATTTGCAGATTCTGGCACCAGAGCTGACGGATAAAATGCTTGCGGAATTTCTGGAAATGGACTGCAATCTGCTTGTTAATCTTCATATCCAGTCAATCGACCAGATGAAAGCGATTAAGCTGGTAAAAGCAAAGGTTACAGATATTAACAGAATGAAAATTGAGGAGCAGAAAAAAGCAGTTCGTTCCGGATATGATATGGATATTATCCCGTCCGATCTGAATACTTACGGAGGGGAAGCGAAAAGACTTCTGGAAGATTTGCAATCCAGGAATGAGAGAATGTTTCTTGTGACGGTGGTGTTTTTAAATACTGCGAAAAATAAACAGGAACTGGAAAATGTGGTATTTCAGACCGCAGGTATTGCACAGAAATATAATTGTGCATTAAAAAGGCTTGATTATCAGCAGGAACCGGGACTTATGAGCAGTCTGCCACTTGGAAAAAACTGGATTCCTATTAAAAGAGCATTAACGACAACTTCAACAGCGATTTTTGTTCCGTTCACGACACAGGAATTATTTATGGGTGGAGAATCCATTTACTATGGACTGAATGCCCTGTCTAACAACCTGATCATGGCTGACCGGAAGAAACTGAAAAACCCGAATGGATTGATCGTGGGTACTCCGGGAGCTGGTAAGTCCTTTGCGGCAAAACGTGAAATTACCAATGTTTTTATCGTGACAAAGGACGATATTATTATCTGCGATCCAGAGGGCGAGTATTTTCCTATAGTCCGGGCATTCAATGGACAAGTTGTTCGTATTTCGCCAACCAGTCATGATTATATCAATCCGATGGATATTAACACTAATTATGCGGATGATGACGATCCGTTATCTCTGAAATCAGATTTTATTCTTTCGCTTTGTGAACTGGTAGTAGGCGGAAAGAATGGCTTGGAGCCAGTAGAAAAGACAATTATTGACCGTTGTGTCCGCTTGGTATATCAGGACTATCTTGCAGATCCAGTTCCAGAGAAGATGCCGATACTGGAGGATTTATACAATCTGCTTCGCAAGCAGGAAGAACCGGAGGCACAGCGTCTGGCAACAGCACTGGAAATCTATGTTAATGGTTCTCTGAAAGTATTCAATCATCGTACTAATGTTGAGTTGAATAACCGTCTGGTATGTTTTGACATTAAAGACCTTGGTAAGCAGCTTAAAAAACTTGGTATGCTGATTGTTCAGGATCAGGTCTGGAACAGGGTAACAGTCAATCGTGCTGCACATAAATCTACCAGATATTACATTGATGAGTTCCACTTACTGCTGAAAGAAGAACAGACAGCAGCATACAGCGTGGAGATCTGGAAGAGATTCAGAAAGTGGGGCGGTATTCCGACTGGTATCACGCAGAACGTAAAAGACTTGCTCGCTTCAAGAGAAATTGAGAATATCTTTGAAAACTCTGACTTTATTCTGATGCTTAACCAGGCATCCGGGGACAGACAGATTCTCGCCAAACAGCTTAACATCTCTCCGCATCAGCTTTCCTATGTGACAAACAGTGGAGCAGGAGAAGGTTTGATTTTTTATGGAAATACAATTATTCCGTTTAAGGACAGATTTGATAATTCTCTTATGCTGTATGCGTTAATGTCATCGAAACCGGAAGATGTGGAAAAGCGTGAAAAACTCGGCATCAAAGACAGGGACGATTAACAGGAGGAGCGGCAGAGTGAGGCGGTTTATAGCAGGAATATTGATGATTGTTTCGATTATTTTGCTTACTATCAGTATTTACTTTCTGATGGGAATGTTCATACAGGAAAGACAGGATAATCAGTTACAGCAAGAGTTGCAGGAACTTATACAGGAGAAAGAGGACGAGCCGGGAGAAAATTCTTCCGGCGATTCTTTTATAGAAGTAGATGCTGGAATACTGGCATTGCATGAGGAAAATCCAGATTGTATTGGGTGGCTTACGATTGAGGGAACAAAGATAGACTACCCGGTCATGTACCGGCCCGGAGATAAGAATTATTATCTGCATCGGGATTTTAATGGGGACTACTCAGCAAATGGCTGTCTGTTTCTGGCAGAGGAATGTGTGCCGGGAGATTCAGACAATCTGATTATCTATGGGCATCACATGAACAGTGGAAAGATGTTTGCTGACCTTGAAAAATATAAAGACAGGGGATTTTATGAGGAGCATCCAACAATCCTGTTCCGTACCATATGGGGAAATGAACAGTATCAGATATTATCAGCATTTACAACACCGGTTTATACCGGAAATGATTTTAACTATTACAGTTTTATAAAAGCACAGAAAGGGGCAGATTATGAGTACTTTATTAGAGAAATTAAGCGAAAAGCAATCTATGAAACCGGAATCACAGCAGAATATGGGGACAAGCTGCTTACATTGTCCACATGCGAATATTCACAGCGGAATGGGCGTATGGTCGTGGTTGCAAAAAAAATTCAGCAAAATGAAAGCTGAGAAAGAACCGGAAGAATTTGAATTTGGCTGTGAAGATCTGACGAAAGATTGGTTTGATGAGATAAGTGATCTGGAAGAGCAGGAAGAGAAAAGTGAGTGCGATGAAAATAATTTTTTTGATAATGAGCAGGACAGTGTAGAGCCGGATTTTGCACCAGATAAGGTAAGAACAGGAGGTATTTGGGACTGGGACAGTGAAGATTACTGGGCTTATGGGAAATCTGAAAGATCACTTTTAGAAATGGCACATAAAGATATGCTTTGCATTGCTGGTCTGTTAGAAGTAATGGATTCATTGACGCTGCTTGCAGATACACAGGAGCGAGAGTTACAGAGTGATCTTTCCGATATTTCAGTGAAATTAAAGGATAAGGCGATTGCCATTGAAAACAGATGGAACACGTTTCTGAACAAAAATTATGAAATCAGGAGATGATGACCATGCAGGAGCATGAATATAAAGCAAGGGACAAGACTGTCCAGAAGATGAGCAGGGATGGACTTCGGGAAGAAAATCTCCGCAGTAAAAAGGAGAAGCGGATTACCAGACGTGAGGCAGATGAGAAGAAAACAGCCGGACACAGGGAACAGGAGCTGGATTTTGGAAAGGCAAGAAAAGCTCATACTGCAGAAGAACCAGTAGAGGAAGGAACAGAGGGAAAACACAGATTACAGTCCAGACACGCTTTTCTGGAACAGGAAGAAATTGCTGAAGTGGAAGAAATGGAAAACTCAGAAATGAGTGAGGATAAGGCAGGCGGGGAGAAATCTCCGTCTGTTTCACGTTCCAGACTTCGGAAAGAAAGTATCCGGGGTCATCCAGGACGGGATGCCGAACGTGATTCTGAAACATCAGAACCGGACAGACAGAGCCGAAAGAAAAAGATGGTCACAGCCTATGCAGCAAAAGAGCAGAAACGCTACCATGAAAAGTCAGAAGTCGATGAAAAATCAATGGAAGATTTTCGGGAAGAGATCAAAGGCAAGACGAAAAGGGAACAGACGCTAAAAGAACAGAAAAAATCAAAATCCCGTCTTTCCTTTGAAGATGAAGTCAAAGGTATGGTTCCCGGCAGTGGAATGGAAAGAAAGGGAGCAACCGTTGTTTCTGAAACGGTATCTGCCTATGGTCAGAAAAAGATCAGAGAGGATACCGACGATAATGCGGCTCTTGATGCAGCAGATCGGATGGAACTTGCGGGAGAAAGTCTTGCAAGAAAGTCAATTTACGTCCGGGAACGGTTAAAAGAGAATCGGCAGAGAAATAACCGGTTAAGGGAATCTGTTCTGGAAGAAACGGAAAAATCCCGCCTGCAGTTTGGTACCAGTGTTTCCAATGAGGCAAAAAAGGCGGTTCAGAAAGAAGCAGAGCAGAAAAAACAGTCTGCCTTAAAGAAATTATTGCAGAAAAAGCGTTACCAGAAGCAGTATCAGGCTGCGAAACAGGGAAAGGCTGCGAAAGACGCAGTACTTGTAAACGCACAGCGGTTTACGGAGAAAGCCAAGGCTGCGGTCAAGGAGATTGTGGCACAGAACAGGAATATCCTCCTGTCTATAGGAGTTCTGGTTCTGTTGTTTGCGTTGATGGCAACAAGTCTGTCAAGCTGTGCAGCGTTATTCCAGGGCGGTTCCAATGCTATTATTTCTACCAGTTATTCCAGTGAGGATGAAGATATTTATGCTGCGGAAAATGCTTATGTGGCATTGGAAAATGCACTGAATGAGCAGATCAATCAGATGAAAGCAAACCATTCCGACTATGACGAGTTCCAGTTCCAGATTGATGAGATCGGACACAACCCGTATCAGCTTATTTCATATCTGACAGTCAAGTATGGCGGTTTTACCTATGCAGAGGTTGCAGATGAGATTCAGGAGATTTTTAAGGAACAGTATGGGTTGTATACGGATTCGACACGAGAAACGGTAACAGAAAAGAAAAAGGTTAAGGTGGGAGAATCACTGGGACAGGTTGTGACCAGTGGATATTGTAACTGCCCGATCTGTTGCGGACAGTGGAGTGGAGGCCCGACAGCAAGTGGAGCATATCCACAGGCAAATCACACGATTGCGGTAGATGCTTCTAATCCATTTGTGCCAATGGGAACCCATGTCATTATGAATGGTGTGGAGTATGTAGTTGAGGATACCGGAAATTTTGCACAGTATGGTGTGCAGTTTGATGTATTCTACGGCGATCACGCTTCTGCGTCAGCACATGGGCATCAGACCTGGGAGGCATACATAGCAGACAGCAATGGAAGTCAGGAAGTAGAAGTGACAACAACAAGAGAAGTGAACCGGCTGGATGTAACACTCACGAACCATAACCTGGATGCAGTTTTAAGAAACCGTATGACAGATAAGGAGCAGGAACAGTATGACGCTTACAATAAATACTATGGAAATCGTGATTATCTGTTTGACCTTAACTCAATTCCGACAGGCGGGGCAGGCTTTGGATATGATATTCCGGCAGAAGCACTTTCTGATCCACAGTTTGCCAAGATGATTCGGGAAGCAGAAAAATATCTAGGTTATCCGTATGTTTGGGGCGGTGCATCTCCATCTACCAGTTTTGATTGTTCCGGTTTCGTATGCTGGGTAATCAATAACTGCGGAAATGGCTGGAACGTGGGAAGAACAACTGCAGATGGGCTTCGGTCTTATTGCTCTTATGTATCTCCGTCTGATGCAAAGCCGGGAGATCTGATCTTTTTCCAGGGAACTTATGACACGCCGGGAGCGAGCCATGTGGGAATTTATGTAGGAAATAACATGATGATCCATTGTGGAAACCCGATTCAGTACACAAGCATTGCAAGCTCTTACTGGCAGCAGCACTTTATGGCATTTGGAAGGATTCATTAGAAGGGAGTGATGGAATATGAACATGCGATTAAAAAAGGTTCTGGATGACATTCAGAAAACGGAAGATAAGATTCTGGAATTACAGGAATATGTAAAGAAACTGAAAATTCAGAAAAAGCAGATGGAGGATGCAGAAATCATCAAGGCAATCCGTTCCATGAAAATGGACAGCCGGGAGATGCTGACTTTTCTGGATGGGATTCAGAACGGAACAGTTACCATGCAGTTTGATGAGGAGGGAAATCTTTCTATGGATAGTTCCGAAACAGATACAAAGAAAGAAGAGAGTCTGGAGAGAAACATATCAACCGGACAGGTAGAAGAAAGAGAGGATTTGGAAGATGAAGAATAAGGTAATGAAAAAAGTTTTGATGGTCATGCTGTCGGCAACAATGCTGATTGGTTCTGCCAGTGTGACTGCTTTTGCACAGGCAAATGAAAATGCAGAGCAGACCGAAGCGACAGAACAGGTTATAGAAGAACAGCCTGCAGAGCAGCCTGCCACAGAGGGAACACCGTTTTCTACACCGGGAAACGGACAGCTTGTGGATGATAAGGAGAATGACAGTACCAAGCAGTTTCTGACGGTACAGACAAAGAATGGAAATACCTTTTATATGGTCATTGACCGTTCTGGTACTTCTGAAAATGTGTACATGATGTCACTTGTGGATGAAAATGACCTGGCAGAGTTCTTAGATGAAACCAAAGAAACTGAAAAGAAAGAGGAATCTGTGGTTGCTCTTCCGGAAACGACCACAACACCAGAACTGGAAACTACAACACAGCCGGAAACAGAGGCAAAGCAGGAATCTGGTATTAACAAGATGATTGGATGGATTGCTTTAGGAGTAGTTGCAACGCTGGCATTGGGTGGTCTTGGCATGTTCGCTTTTGGAAAATTGAGAAAGAAAAAAGAGGACGGCATTGTAGAGGAAGGACTGGAATTTGCTGATGACAGTTACATCAATGAAGATGAAGAAAATGCAGAAAATCAGCAGAAATAACAAAAAATCATAAGGTATGGAGAAAGGGCAGTTCTTTTTGGACTGCCTTTTTGACAGGAACAGGAGGAAAATATGGCGAAATTTTTAGTGATTGCAGAGAAACCAAGTGTGGCACAGAGCCTTGCAAAGAATTTATCTGCATATCAGAGAGAGGACGGGTATCTGGAGGGGAACAGTTGCATTGTAAGTTGGTGTCTGGGGCATCTCGCAGAATATGCGCCACCGGAAATTTATGATGAAAAGTATGCAAAATGGCAGTTTGAGGATTTACCAATCATCCCGGAAGTATGGAAAGTGCAGGTATCAGAAGATAAAAAGAAGCAGTTTGAGGTATTGTGCAGCTTAATGAACCGGGAAGATGTGGCATATCTGGTCAATGGCTGTGATGCCGGGCGAGAGGGAGAACTGATTTTTAAAAGAGTTTATGATCTGGCAGGCTGTCAGAAACCAGTGAAGCGTCTGTGGATCAGTTCAATGGAAGATGAAGCGATTCAGAAAGGTTTCCAGACCTTAAAGGATGGGAAAGAATACACAGGTCTTTGTAATGCTGCGGTATGCAGAGCGCAGGCAGACTGGCTGATCGGAATGAACGCAACGAGAGCCTACACAACCAGATATTTTAAACGTCTGGTAGTTGGCAGGGTACAGACACCGACGCTTGCCATGCTGACGGAAAGAAAAGAGAAGATCGAGCTTTTCAAGAAAGAAGCCTATTATAAAGTTTCCCTGTCAGATGGGAAACTTACGGTAACATCAGAAAATATCCAGTCTGAAGCAGAAGCAGACGAATTAAGAAAACTTTGTGATGGGGCAGAGGCAATGGTTACAAAAGTAAAAAAGGCACAGAAACGAGTTTCAACGCCGAAACTTTATGACCTGACCAGTCTGCAAAGGGAAGCGAACCGTTATTTCGGATACACCGCACAGAAAACACTGGATATGCTGCAGGAACTGTATGAGGAAAAGATGGTTACCTATCCGAGAACGGATAGCCAGTATGTAACGGAAGATATGAAAGAAACGGTAGAAACACTTGTAGATGGAATGACAGATTTTCTCCCATTTTTGAAATCTGAACAGTCTGGAGGAAATGCAGAACGTGTAATCAATAATGCAAAAGTATCAGACCACCATGCAATCCTGCCGACAAAAGAGGCAGTAGAAAAAGGTATGGGAGGACTTTCAGATGGAAAGAAAAATCTTATGATGCTGATTGGACAGCAACTTGTACAGGCAACCAGGGAAGATTATCTTTATGAGCAGACAGAAATTTCCGTACAGTGCAAAGAACATGAATTTGCTGCGAAAGGAAAGTTGCCTGTGCAGATGGGATTTAAAGAAGTGGAAGAAGCCTTTCGGAAATATTGTGTGAAGGATAAGAAAGCTGATGAACCGGATAATAAGACAGAACTTCCAGAAGGGTATGAAGAGGGAATGATTCTTGATTCTGTGAAAGCAGAAAAGAGTACCCATTACACTTCCCCGCCGAAGATGTTTACCGAAGATACTCTGCTTGCTGCAATGGAAACAGCGGGAAATAAGGAATTTGATTCTGAAACAGAGAAAAAGGGACTTGGGACACCAGCAACCAGAGCCAATATTATTGAGAAGTTGGTATCTTCCGGGTATGCAGAACGTAAAGGAAAACAGATTCTTCCTACGGTGGCAGGCTGTGAGCTGATTCATGTAATGCCGGAGAATCTGAAATCTGCAAGCCTGACAGCAGAATGGGAGAATCAGCTTCTGATGATGGAAAAGGGAAAAATCCAGGATGATGAATTTATGGATGGGATTGTATCTATGATTACCGAGATTCTTTCTATATGCAGGGCGATTCCGGAAGAAGAACGGAATCGTTTTCAGACTGCAAGGGAAGTAATCGGGAAATGCCCGGTATGCGGTTCCGATGTATATGAGGGTAAGACTAATTATTACTGTTCTGACAGAAGCTGTCCATTTGCCCTGTGGAAGTCAAACCGCTTTCTGGAAAGCATGAAAAAGTCTATGGATAAAAAGATGGCGGTGGAGCTTCTGAAAAAGGGGCGTACCCATGTGAAAGGGCTGTATTCCAAGAAAAAGGACAGCAAATTTGATGCTGATCTTGTACTTGGGGTGGAAGATGGAAAAGCCAGATTCAGTCTGGAATTTCCTAAAAAGAAAACAAACAGCAACAAAAAGAAAAAATAAAGAACTGACGGAAGGAGGAATAAGGTTATGGCTCGATTGGAAGATATAAGAGGTCTTGCAGAATCACATGCATCCAGTATCAGCAGTTCACCTAGGGACTGGATGAACTACCTGGATACCGCAGCCAGATTATACCGATACCCATTTATGGATCAGTTTCTGATCCATGCACAGCGTCCACAGGCAACTGCCTGTGCGTCGTTGGAATTATGGAATCAAAAAATGTTCCGATGGGTAAATAGAGGGGCAAAAGGAATTGCTCTTATAGATGAAACTACGCAGAAAACAAGACTTCGGTATGTATTCGATGTTCAGGATACTCATATGGTAAATGGTGGAAGAACACCGTATCTGTGGAAGTTACAGGAAGAACAGCAGGAAGCGGTACTGCTTCATTTGGAAGAGGTTTATGGATTGGAAGCGAAAGATACGGAAAATCTTTCAGATGCTTTGATGGCAACCGCTAAATATATGGTGGAGGAAAATCTGGAGGAGTATCTGGATGGTCTGTTGTATATGACAGAGGGAACCTATCTGGAAGAACTGGAGGAAGATACCATCCGCAGTGAGTTCCGAAGCCTGTTGACGGATAGCATTTATTATACACTTGCTTCCAGATGCGGACTTGATCCAATGGAACGGCAGGAGGAAATGGATTTTGTACATATTACAGATTACAACCGTCTTTCGGTGCTGACATTCATTGGAAATGCCACAAGCAGAGCGAGTGAATCAGTTCTGGTGGATATTGGAAGATATGTACACCGTATTTCATTAGAAGAAATGAAAAAAGGTATTGAAAATTCAGAAGAAAGGAATTATAATAACTTTAACACGTTAATTCGTGAAAGTAGAGAAAACAACGATACTATTACAGAAAAAGAATATTCACAGGAAAATGAAGGAGGAAATGAGTATGGCACTGACATATCATCGCAAAGGGGATTATCTGTTTCCGAACCTGACAATTCAGGAAACAGAAGCACAGATCGGGAAATACGGAATGCTGCGGAGGACATTTTTGAAGGAGTACAAGAACAGCCTGTACCAGAGCTTGTTGCTGACCGGGAAACTGAACAGCCATCTGGAGGAGATCGAGAAAGCAGCGCAGGAGAGATTGGAAGTACAGATGGAGAAACTGTTGGAGAAGAATCCGGCACCGTCGAAAGAGGAGAACCCGATGGCGTGGACAGCACATATGAACAGTCTGACGGCAACAGCGGAAGAGAGCATTTTGACGGAATTGGTATACAGTTAATTGAAGATACAAGTGAAGATCAGTTAAGTAAAGCAGAGGAAGAAATTGCCTCTGCTTTATCTTTGCCAGAACTTCCGTCTGTAAATGAACAGAAAAGGGAAATTGAAAACAGAGTAGCAGCCCTTTATGCCGGGGAGATTGCCATTCCAAGTGAAGTGGTCGATGAGGTTTTAAGAACCGGCGGAAACCGAAGCAAGAGCCAGCTTCGTATTATCTATAATTTTATGAGTGAGCAGACACCGGAAGAATATACGGAGTTTGTGAAACGGGAGTATGGCACTGGTGGAAAAGGCTTTGAAATCAATGGTATGGAATATTCGGTCTGGTTTGACGAAACCGGATTGCAGATTGCAGTAGGGCATACGGTTACCGATCAGATTCTGGATAAGGCGTTTTTGTCCTGGGAAGATGTGAGTGGTCGTATTCATCAGCTTTTGAAACAGGGTGAGTATGCACCACAATCTGTACTTGACGTTGCAAGGGAAAATGCGATAAAGGAACATGCCCAGGCACTTGCCTATATGAAAGCGGATATGGCAGAGGGTGTAGCGGAACTTGTCTTTGATGAAGAGGATTTACCACATCTTCGCAGTATTTATCCGGAAATAACAGATTATCTGGAAGAAAAGCTGTCAGATCCGCAGTGGCTGTCAGATATGAATGAGCGTCTGGAAGGACTGGCAATGGCTTATGAGGAAGATAAAAGCATTATGCGGTTCCGTACCTATAACCCGGTCAGAATATCCGGTCAGTTCCAGAAATTTGCTGCAGAAGTGATTCCATACAGTGCCAGGGATGGGTTTGCATGGCAGGAACATAAGGTGTTTATTACCCAGGACGAAATAGACGCTTTTCTTGCTGGTGGAGGTCCGTATTCCGATGGCAGGCTTTCTACTTATTCCTTTTATCTATTAAATGAAGATGATAAAGCCAGAACGGATTTTATCAAGGAAAGATATGGTACAGGTGGTTGTAGCCATGCTTTATGTGGCGCAGATAATTCTCATGCAGATTATGACGGGAAAGGGTTGAAACTGGAGAGAGGAGATTATGGGAATCCAGATACTTCGGTGGTGCTTCCCTGGGCAAAAGTGGCAAAAAGAGTTGGCTATCTGATTGATAATCAACAGTTTTTACGTTCTGCTGATTATTCCCATATGCCAGATTATGAAAGGGAACAGATTGCAGGGAAAGTGATCAGCTTTTATGCAAGACTGCCAGAAGAAATTGAGCGTCCATTTAAACAGGATTTCTTCAATGAAGAAGCAAGAAAAGAATTACCGGTTATGCTGAATGATTCGGAACAGGCACAGAAACTGTTACAGGCGATGGACGATGCACTGGCAATGCTGCCATTGGATTTTGAAGCAGTGAATGAAACTTATGAGAAGAAATTACAGCTTTTAACGGAAGTACATCAGTATGTGGAGGGCAGCTATACGATTTTCCCAACACAGGAAGTGCCGGAGCAGACGGAAGGCTTGTCAGGATACCAGATGTCTTTATTTGACATTATGAGTAATTCTGAACCAGAGGAAACTACGGAAGAACCGGAAGTAGAAGAATCGACTGCAGAAATGGAAGAGATACAGGATGAAGAACCAGAGGCAGATCCGCATATGTCCTTTGAAGAAGCAAAAGAATTGTGGGAAGATGGCTTTTATCAGGATGATTATGTATTAAAAAGTCGTGTAGGCGAACTGATTTATGACAGCATGGATACAGTTGGAAAATCTGTAGAGGATTTTTCAGAGGAACAGATGGCTGTTATCCGAAAGCTGGCTGAACAGGAGCGTATGTTAGAACCAGTACTGAATCCAGACTTTTCACCGGAGCAGATGCAGTTGGTTTCTGACATTTCGGAAAAACTCTGGAATGATAATGGCAGATGGCAGGAGGATATGATTGAGCCATATACAGATCATGTCATGAATCCAGAAGAAATTACCAGAGTACGACAGGAACTGGATTTACAAGAATCAGAATCTGAGCCAGAAGATGTAGTTGTACAGGAACAGTGGGACGAGGATGTATTTGAATATCAGGGGTATCATTTTGAACCGGTGGGGGTTCTTCCGCAAGGTCTGGAAGGGAAAGAACTGGTAAACCAGACAAGAGGAAATACAGAATTGCACTTGACTACCTATGAGCGAGAAGATAATATTTTATATTCCTATGCAGGATTCTACGAAGCAAGTGGTTCATCAAAAGCTGATATTTTCCGGTGTATGGAAACCGGACGAAATTATATTCCAGGGGAGAACGAACTGTTTGGCTATGAGGGAGAATTTTTACCATATCTGCAGAATGAACAGGTGCAGGAACAGGAACCTCATAATTTCCATATTACGGACGATAACCTTGGTGCTGGCGGTCCGAAGGCAAAGTTTAAAGCAAATATGGAAGCTATCCGGCTGCTGAAAGAACTGGAACAGGATCAGAGATTAGCAACATCGGAAGAACAGGAAGTGTTGTCGAGATATGTTGGATGGGGCGGTATTCCCCAGGCTTTTGAAGAAAGAAACAGTGCCTGGGTAGAGGAATACACGCAGTTAAAAGGAGTCCTCACGCCAGAAGAATACAGTGCAGCAAGGGCATCAACGCTGAATGCCTTTTATACTTCTCCGACAGTTATCAAGGCTATGTATGAAGCACTTGGAAATATGGGACTGAAACAGGGAAATATCCTGGAACCATCCTGTGGAGTTGGTAACTTTATGGGACTTTTACCGGAAAGCATGAGTGCTGCAAATATGTATGGCGTGGAGCTTGATCCGGTTTCCGGGCAGATTGCGAAACAGCTTTACCAGAAGAACAGGATTGCAGTACAGGGATTTGAGGAAACCAGTTACCCGGACAGCTTTTTTGACTGTGTGATTGGAAATGTACCGTTTGGGGCATATCAGGTCAGTGACCGCAAGTATGACAGATACCATTTTACGATCCATGATTATTTTATCGCAAAATCCTTAGACCTGGTACGTCCGGGAGGAGTGGTGGCAGTTGTCACATCAAGCGGTACAATGGATAAACAGAATCCGGAAGTCCGACAGTATTTTGCAAACCGGGCAGACCTGCTTGGGGCAATCCGCTTACCGAACAATGCTTTCCAGAGAAATGCCAATACCAGTGTGGTTGCGGATATTCTGTTTTTCCAGAAAAGGGACAGGGCTGCGATCACAGAGCCAGACTGGGTACAGTTAAAAACCACATCAGAAGGCTATACGGTCAATTCTTATTTTGCTGACCACCCGGAAATGGTGCTTGGGGATTTCACAACAGAAAGTACCCAGTACGGAAAACAGGAAGTAACAGTAAAGGCAAAAGAGGGAGCAGATCTGGCAGAGCAGATAAAAGAAGCGGTAAAGTATATCCAGGGAACTATCACAGAGCAGGAGATTTTGGATACGGAACTGGAAGAACAGGTGGTATCCATACCGGCAGATCCGAACATTAAGAACTTCAGCTTTGCACTTGTCGGAGAGGATATTTATTACAGGGAAAATTCTGTTATGAATAAGATGGAACTTCCCGTTGTGACAGGCGAACGTGTCAGAGGCATGGTTGCCATCCGGGATGCAACAAACAGGCTTCTGGAACGGCAGTTGGAAGAATGCAGTGATGAAGAGGTTGCCAGCTTACAGGCTGAATTGAATCAGGTTTATGACAGCTTTACTGCAAAATATGGACTACTCAGCAGCAATGCGAATAAAAGAGCGTTCAGCATGGACAGCAGCTATTGCCTTTTGACTTCCCTTGAATTTTTGGACGAAAAGGGCGAGTTGAAGCGGAAAGCAGACATATTTACGAAAAGGACGATCCGCAGGGCAGAGCCGGTAACATCGGTAGATACTGCAAGTGAGGCACTGGCGGTATCTATCGGGGAAAAGGCAAAAGTGGATATTCCTTATATGATGGAGCTTACCGGAAAAACAGAGGAGGAGGTCACAGAGGAGCTTACAGGTGTTATCTTCAAGAATCCGCTTACGGATAAATGGGAGCCATCCGACGAGTATCTTTCCGGGAATGTCAGGGAGAAGCTGAACATTGCAAAGCAGTTTGCAGAGAACCACCCGGAATATATGGTCAATGTACAGGCACTGGAACGGGTACAGCCGAAAGATCTGGACGCTTCCGAGATTGAAGCAAGGCTTGGTGCAACATGGATTTCGCCGGACTATATTACAGAGTTCATGGCAGAAACATTCCATACACCACGACAGCATATCAATTATGAGCGTATCAAAGTACAGTATGCAGAAGTGACCGGACAATGGAACGTAAAAGGAAAGAACGTGGACAGCAGCAATAACCCGCTTTCCACCGCAACTTACGGAACACAAAGGGCAAATGCTTACAGGCTGTTGGAGGATGCACTGAATCTGCGTGACACAAAAATCTATGACACAATACATGATGCGGATGGGGAACACCGGGTACTGAACCGGAAAGAAACCACCCTGGCACAGCAGAAGCAGGAACTGATCCGGGAAGAGTTTAAAGAGTGGATTTTTAAGGATATGAGCCGACGGGAAACACTCTGCAAAATTTATAATGAACGGTTTAACAGCATCCGGCCAAGGGAATATGATGGCAGTCACATTCAGTTTGTCGGAATGAATCCGGAAATTAAGCTGATGGAGCATCAGAAAAATGCGGTGGCACATATCCTTTATGGAAATAATACCCTGCTTGCACACTGTGTAGGTGCAGGCAAGACGTTCCAGATGATCGCAGCCGGTATGGAGAGCAAGCGTCTGGGACTGGCACAAAAGAGTCTTTATGTGGTTCCGAACCATTTGCTGGAACAGTGGGGAAGCGATTTTTTACGCTTATATCCGGGAGCAAATATTCTGGTGGCAACGAAGAAAGACTTTGAACCGGCAAACAGAAAACGGTTCTGTTCCAGAATCGCAACAGGGGATTATGATGCGGTCATTATCGGACACAGCCAGTTTGAGAAAATCCCGCTTTCCAGGGAAAGGCAGATTTCATTGTTGGAAGATCAGATCGCAGATATTACCTATTCTATTGAAGCAGCAAAAGAGGAAGCGGGACAGCAGTATACGATCAAGCAGATGGAAAAGACAAAGAAAACCCTGAAAGCAAAACTGGAAAAACTGAATGACCAGACACGAAAGGATGATGTGGTGACTTTTGAGCAACTAGGCGTGGACAGGCTGTTTGTGGACGAGTCACATTTTTACAAGAACCTTTTTTTATACACAAAAATGCGGAATGTGGCAGGCATTTCACAGACCGATGCACAGAAAAGTTCAGATATGTTTATGAAATGCAGGTACATGGATGAGATTACCGGGGGAAAGGGAATCACGTTTGCAACGGGAACACCTGTATCAAACAGTATGACTGAATTATACACCATTATGAGATACCTCCAGTATGATACTTTAATGAATATGGGAATGGGACATTTTGATTCGTGGGCAGCAACTTTTGGAGAAACAGTTACGGCAATCGAATTGTCACCGGAAGGGACGGGCTATCGTGCAAAAACACGATTTGCCCGTTTCTTTAATCTTCCAGAACTGATTTCCATATTTAAAGAAGCTGCGGATATTCAGACTGCAGATATGCTGAATCTTCCTGTACCGGAAGCAGAATATATCAATGAAGTATTAAAGCCGAGTGAGGAACAGAAAGAAATGGTGGAAGCCTTTTCGGAACGTGCAGAACAGGTCAGGGGCGGTGCAGTAGATCCAAGGGTAGATAACATGCTCAAGATTACCAATGACGGAAGAAAATGTGCATTAGACCAGAGGCTTTTGAATGATATGCTACCGGATGCAGGGGAAAGCAAGGTAAATGCCTGTGTGGAGAATGCTTTCCAGGTATGGGAGGACGGAAAAGATACACAGGCTACCCAGTTGATCTTCTGCGACCTCAGCACACCGAAAAATGATGGAACATTCAACGTGTATGATGATGTAAGAAACAAGCTGGTGGAACGGGGAATCCCGAAAGAGGAGATCGCATTTATTCATGAATATAATACGGAAGTAAGAAAAGCGGAGCTGTTTGCAAAGGTGCGGGCAGGGCAGGTAAGAATCCTGATGGGTTCCACTCCGAAACTCGGTGCTGGTACCAACGTCCAGGACAGATTACTTGCACTGCATCATCTGGACTGCCCCTGGAAACCGTCTGATCTGGAACAGCAGGAGGGACGTATTCTCAGACAGGGAAACCAGAATGACAAGGTAAAAATCTTCCGGTATGTAACGGAAAATACGTTCGATTCGTACATGTGGCAGATTCTGGAAAACAAGCAGAAGTTTATTTCACAGATCATGACCAGTAAATCCCCGGTGCGTGCCTGTGAAGATGTAGATGATACAGCTCTGTCCTATGCAGAGATCAAAGCACTGGCAACAGGAAACGAGTACATCAAGGAAAAAATGGATCTGGATGTGCAGGTAAGTAAGCTGAAACTTTTGAAGGCAAACCATACCAGTCAGATCTATCGCCTGGAATCAGATATTGCAAAGAGATACCCAGTACAGATTGCAGCATTGAAGGAGAAAATTGCCGGTATGCGTGTGGATGCAGATGTAGTAAAAGGAATAGATTTACAGGACAATGACCACTTTGCAATGACAGTCGGCGGAAAGCTGTATACCGATAAAAAAGAAGCGGGAGTTGCACTACTTTCAGCAGCATCCGGCTTGAAGTCCGTGAAATCAGCAGGGCAGATCGGGGAATATCATGGTTTTGCACTTTCTTCAGAATATAATTTCCTGTCGAATACTTATACCATGACGATCAAGGGAAAATGTTCTTATAAAATTGAGTTCGGAAAGGATACTCTGGGCAATATCCAGAGAATTCATAATGCACTCTCTGCAATCGGGAAAAAGCTGGCAGATACCGAGCAGAATCTGGAAACGGTACAACAGCAGTTAAAGACCGCACAGGAAGAGGTGCAGAAGCCATTCCCGAAAGAAGCGGAACTGAGTGAAAAAATGGAACGTCTGGCAGAATTAAATGCCATGCTCAACATGGATGAGAAAGGGGGAGAAAATCTTCTGGCAGATGAGGGAATCGGGGAAAACCCGGAAGTAAACATGCCGGAGGAACGACAGGACAGAATTGCTGACAGTGTTCATAAAACGTCTGTTCTGGAAAGACTGAAAGAACAGAAACAGCAGGAGCAGACAAGAGAAACACAGCAGAAACCTAAAAAGAAACATGAACAGGAGTTATAAAGGGTATCCCGTCAGAGTGACCAGAGCTTTGGCGGGATTTTTCTATGGAGGATTTGATTATGGCAAACAGAGAAGAACAATTAAAGCAGATTACAGAGCAGTTGGAACAGGGTGTTGCAGAAATATTCACATCAGAAAAGTATACCGAATATCTGAATACAATGGCAAAGTTCCATAATTACAGTTTCAATAATACTCTGCTGATCGCCATGCAGAAACCGGAAGCGACACTGGTAGCGGGGTATCAGGCATGGCAGAAGAAATTTAACCGGCAGGTAAAAAGAGGGGAAAAAGGCATCCAGATCATTGCCCCGGCTCCGTTTAAAGAGAAACAGGAGATTGAAAAAACTGATCCGGAAACAGGAGAGATTGTGATCGGGGAAGATGGACAGCCGGAAACAGAAGTAGTAGAGCGTGTCATTACAAGATTCCGGGTTACGACAGTATTTGATGTCAGTCAGACCACAGGAGAACCGATTCCAGAGTTTGAGGTATCAGAACTGGAGGGGGATGTTCTGATCTACCATGATTTTATGGAAGCACTGAAAACGGTTGCCCCGGTTCCCATCCGTTTTATTGAGATTGATGGGGAGGCGAAAGGCTTTTATCAGCTTGTCGATAAATATATCGCTGTCCAGCCTGGCATGAGTGAAGCACAGACCATGAAAACAGCGGTGCATGAAACGGCACATGCAGTATTGCATGATCGTGACCAGATGGAAGCAGAGGGCATCGTAAAAGACCAGCTTACAAGGGAAGTGGAAGCAGAAAGTGTTGCCTATGTGGTATGCAACCATTTTGGACTGGATACATCGGAGTATTCCTTTTCCTATATTGCGAGCTGGTCTTCCGGTAAAAATATGAAAGAGCTTCGTGCTTCTATGGACACCATCCGTAAGACTTCTGCTGATATGATCGGACAGATTGAGGAAAAACTCAAGGAACTTCATATCGAAAGGCCAGAGCAGGAAGTAACTGCTGTGGAGCAGACAGAAGAACTGAGTGTCATGCAGTATGCGGAGCAGACCATCAACCGTCTGGAACAGGAACGGACGATTTTCAGCAATGACCAGAGAAACCTTATCGTGAATTTTGCTTATAAACTGGATGACAGGGAAGCAACGGAAAAACTGGCAGAGAATCTTGCAGAATCTATTCTGGATGGAAACAGGGAAGCGGTACTAAAACTGATTGGAGAAGCGGAGGAACAGATTGACAGTCTGCCGGATTCGATGATCGGTTTATCAGAATTGCATGAAGCCGGATTTTATTCAGAAAGTATGCTTCCGCTTACCAGGGAACGGGCAGTGGAACTGCACCATGAGGGAGTAACAGTTTACGGGCTGACCGGAGCAGTGAGTGGTCAGGAACAGTCACAGAGGGTTATGAATCTGGAACTGGATATTTTACAGCATGACGAGTTATTCGGAGTGACGAAATTTGAATGGGAAAATTACCGGAGAAGTCAGGAAACGGTTATGACACCGGAAGAAAAAGCAAAAATCAAAGAAACACTTCTTTTAGAAAGTGATGGAAACCGCTATGGAATTTACCAGATCAACAGCGGACAGGAAGAAAGAGGGTACCAATTTTTAAGTCTGGAAGCGGCAAAAGAAATGGGATTTACCGTAGATGGCAAAGACTATCAGATGGTTTACAGTGAAAGACTGAGAGATGCTACGACACTGGACAATCTTTTTGAGCGTTTTAATATAGAACGACCAAACGATTTTACCGGGCATTCCATGTCAGTCAGTGATGTGATCATTATGAACCGGGGCGGCAGATTAACCGCATACTATGTAGATTCCTTTGGATTTACAGAACTGCCGGACTTTGTGGCACAGAGAGCTGAAATGTTAAATGCCAATCCAGTAAAAGCATATCCGGAAGTTTATATGGGAACTTTGGAAAAGGCTATGCAGGAGAGAAATGTAGATGCTTATCTGGATTCCAGAAAACTGAACATTGACTGTAAAAATGCAATCGAGCAGGCAATCGCAGAGGGCTTTGACGGTATGCGTTTAAATCCAGATACTGCAGTAAGCGTGGTTGAGAAATACGGAGAAGAACGGGTTGCCTTTGTTCTTGCAAATACATTGAAACAGCTTTCCCATGATGGAAGATTTTCTGATGGCAATAAACGATGGGCAGATGGCATTGATATTCCGGAAAATATCAGCAGGGGAATGGATCTGAACAGGGACTATATTGTGAGCAGTCATCCGGCAGTTCTGAATGGTTTCATTGACATGGTAAGAAACGAAATCCGTACCCGGAAACTGGAAGAGGTGCTTGGCGTGAAAAATCAGCATATCACTGAAACTACAAGAGGATATGAAGCAGACGGACATACAGGCACCTGGTATGCGATGGATATGAAAACGTATCATGGGGAGAGATTCTTCCAGATGCGAAATGAGGAATACGGTCAGGACGTGGCAGACATTATTGTGTCGGAAAATGGGATACTGGTGGCAGAGGACATCTGGCATGGATTTGATGAAGGAGCCAGGGAAGCTATTTCAGAATATCTGGAAGGAAATGGTGCAACAGTATATGACCTGACGGAATTACCTCAAAATGCAATTATTTCGCTGAATAGTGGTCAGATATTAAGAACAGAAAAAACACAGGTTGTACAGGAAGATAACTGGGCAGAAACGTTGGTTGGAAAAAACGAAACTGGAAAAGAGGTATGGTTTAATTTCTGTGCAGTGAGTTCGGTTGTATTGCCAGATGGTATTACGTTAAGAATGCCGGAATTCCATTATATTGACAATTATTATCTGATGGAAGATATGAATGCAAAAGGTGTGGTTAAGGTTGAACGGTTTGAATCGTTGGATGATGCCATGTATAAATATCTGGAAATTCCAAATCATCAGAAAAAAGTGCTTGGCATTCAGAATACAGAAAACATGCAGGAGAGCATTGATTTTATTGTATGTGAAAATGGAATAGACAAACTGACACATGAGTATGAAAAGATTGGTGGCTGGCTGAACCCGGAAGTATACGAAGCAGTGAAAAAAATGGAAGATCGACTGGATATGTATGATGTGCAGATTGCATATCAGGTGGGAGAAAAGTATTTTACTATTCAGACTGCAGAAGATGGTTACGATTATACATTTTATGATAAGGATTATCTGGAATTGGATGGCGGTGTTTATGATGATCCGACTATCTCTATTTCGGAAGCAATGGAGAATATTTTTGAAGAGGAAGGACTTTCGGTAGAAGATGCAAGGGTAATGAACTATGAATCCCTGGAAGTTCAGACAGAACATGCGGAAAAGGAACATATCGTACAGGTACTGTTGGAACAAAATTGCCCGGAATCTATTTTCGATGGCTATGACAGGGAAGTAGCTATGAAAAACTATGAAGGAATTACTGTACAGTTTGCAGAAGCAAAAACGTATCTGACAGTACAGCCGACAGAAGAAGGATATGCCTATATTTTTTATGATGCTGATCTGCATGAGGTTGTCAGTGGAGAACATGACCATCTGGATGATTCTATTCAGGAAGCAACTTATGAAATCCTGAAAAAAGAAGGAATGGAGAAAGAGGTATGTGTCAAAGTAGATGATGCAGAGTTCCGGGAAAAATTAATCAGCAATGCAAAAGCATTATTGGAGAATGGCATTACAAGAAAGACATCTGAGCTTGGCAGATGCGAAGCAGCACTGAATGGAATGAATCGGGCAGAAGTGGAATATGACGTACTGGCTCATACAAGGGCAGTTCTGGAAGAAATGGGACTGGAAAATGAAGTTACACTGATCGGGGCGAGAGTGTATGGTTCCAGAAGCAGGGATGATCTGTATTGTGAAGATTCTGATCTTGATGTGGTGCTTTCTTATCGAGGAAATCTTCGAGAAGATAGTTTTTTTGACAAATTGAATTCCTATGGTATGGCAATAGCAGGCATTAAAGTAGATATTAACCCAATTTCAGAAGAAAGGATTACTCTGGCAGAGTACATAAAGGAATCAGAAGCTTATCTTGATCAGCAGGAAATCAAGAAACTAGCAGTGGACTTGGATAATTTTAGTTACGAATATGATATTTATGAATATAAGGATACCGTTGAAAATAGGGACGAACAGGTCGAGAAAATCACAGAGGATATTTTGCACAGGGAGACAGCAGGTTTAAAAGACTGGCTGACTGAGGTGGCAAAAGAATCGAATGTAGACAGTGATGTAATCACTGCCCGGTCATTACTTTCACGTCTGGAAAATGCAGAAACATACTCTGTTTTTACCAGACAGTCAGAGCAGGAACAGACAGAAGCCACAATCATTTTTTATGTTGCAGAGTGCATGGAATTTCCAGTTATGGGCGAGTATCACGAAAATCTTACTTTAGAGGAAGCCTTACAAATCTATGAAACTATCCCGGCAGAGCGTATGAATGGAATAAAGGGTGTTGGATTTGAATTGCATGATGGAAGTGATTATGACGGACCGTATGATCTTATGCGACTGGGAAAAGTTGACCGGGAAGGTGTGGAGATGATCCGACATTATAAGGAGAGTCCATTAGTTCAGAAAGCAATGGACGATGTGGAAAAATATTTTGCTCAGAAGCAGGAGCTTACCAAAAGCACAGAGCAGACAGTTGGAGATAAATCTGTACAAAAAGAAAATGATTCACAGCCAAAGAGCAGAAAAGAATCAGTTCTTCAGGCACTCCGGGAACGTCAGGTAAAAATAAAAGAGCAGGAACAGAATGCAGCGAAAGAAAAATCCAGAACACATAAGAAGGGAGAGGTGTCATTATGATGGTAAGATTTGAGGAAGATGAATATACTGCTTTGGCAATTTTTGATGCAGGAAACCGGGTACAGACAATGGAAGCAATGGATGAGATTTTTTCCTATCTGGACGAAGATATGAAGCTGCTGATTTTCACAACGATTCATAAGCTCTATTATCTTAGCGATGAGGGATATGAGGAATTGCAGAAAACGGTAGAAATTTATAAAGCAGATCTGGAGGTGGATGGAGAATGAGTACAAGTCAGTTTGCAGTTTACCAGTTAAAAAAGAAACCGGAATTGAGAAATCTTCTTTTCCGGACATATGAAGAACTTGCGCAGGATCAGATTCCGGTGCAGGTGGCAAATTATGAACAGGTGTATCTTGGAACAATGAAGCCGGGAGAAACGCCAGAGCAGATAAAAAAGGATCTGGAGCAGAAACAGCCCCATAATTATAAAGGTCATGCGGTCAGTACCAGTGATGTGCTGATTCTTAATGATAATGGTGTCACGACCACTTACTATGTAAACAAAGACACTTTTATAGAGATTCCTGATTTTATGAAAGTCACATCTTCAGAAAGTGGTGGACTAACAAAAGATACAGTTGGATATGAAATAGAGGGAAAAGACGGAACCTGGGAAGTAGTAGATTATCTGTTGGTAGAGGGGAAAAATTATTTCCTTATGGAGCATGAGCAGTATGGAACGAATGTTGCGTATGTGATTTTAGATCAGAATGGCAAAGTGATTGTAGACAGCGTATATAATGGATTTGACGATATGGTAAAACAGCAGATTCGTGACTATTTGCATCCGCCAGTGCAGGAGCAGACAGGAAATAGTAAACCGAAACTGGATAACTGGCAGAAGTATATGGAGAATGGGGAATATCTGCGAAGTGCGGAGATCACAGAGGAAGCAAATTACAATATGATTGACGGACTTAAAAATAATGCAGCACCGAAAGAGAAAAAGAATCGTCCCAAAGAATCTATCCTTGCAAAATTGAACGAGAAAAAGGAAGAAGTCGCAAGGCACAGTGGACAGAAAGCTATGCAGCAGGTAATGGGACAAGATATGGAACGTACAAAAAAATAAAAATGAGAAGCTGGTCACTTTGTTGTGACTGGCTTCTTTTTTCGCATATAAAAAGACTGGCCAGTGACGAATGCTTCGGTTAAGGCTAGTCTTTGTAGTGCGTTGCAATATCTTCAATTTTACAATCCAGAATGTTACAGAGTGTATTGATGGTGTTCATACTGACACCCTCATTATTCTGCAAGCGGTGTATCAGGGACTTACTGAAATGGTATTCTTTATGAAGTGTGTACTTTGTAATACCTCTTTCCTGCATGGTAAGCCACAATTTATCATATTTAATCAACGGCTATCTCCACCTTTTTCTTGTCTTTCCCTCATTATAGGGTTAAGATAGAAAGTAACAAAGGTTCTGTTTTCGGAACCCATATCTAGGAGGAGATGGATTGAAAAAGCAGAGAATAAAAGGAATTGTACTGGTAGTCGTTTGCTTTATATGCGTGATGTGTATATGTAGTGGATTTCATAAAGCACAGTCGGAGAAACTTTCGGAGATTCCAGATGCAGTTAATAGTACGAGATTTAACACTACGGAACATTTAACGGTTGTAGCAAATCAAGAGGAAATTGCTGATAAAAAGGAACTGGCAAAACAGATTATAAAAATGTGCAGGGAAAATTCTTTTCAGTCTATAAAGTTTTCTTATGATATGGTATGCCCGACAGAATTACAGATTAATGTATATAAGACAGAAAAAGACCTTAACGATAATAAGCAATTCTGTGAGATAGAATATTTGTCAGAGGAAGAAAATGAAGAATATGATATTATCCACAATCCTGAAAAATTTATATTGCATGTAGATGGAGAAAAAGTAGAATAGAGAAATAGAGGTTTGCTTCCCTGGATTTAAGGAAGAACCTCTATTTTTATGAAAAAAAGTCGTCGGTTATGATTTTTCTTGTGTATGTTCACGCTGGCGATTTTGAACTTGTGAGGTTCCAAGAATAATATCTACATTGGAACACACTGTACGGAGTTCCCGTTCATGTTCCCGTCGGGCATTAAAGTCCTCACGTTGCATCGTCTGTAATTCTGTTAAGCGATTCTTTTCCTCACGCAGCATTTTTAATGTAGGAAGTTTATTGCCCTGTGATTTTTCTTTGAGTATTCGGAGGGCAGATTCATAGAGTGTAAGTTCTGCCCGGTGATCATCATAAAATTTGTTTTTATTCCGACTTTTGCGGTAATCAGAATATATAGATTTATTGGCAAGATACTGTCCGGTATAATGAATCTGTTCATTGACATTCTTCAAAGTATCCTCTGTGGATTTTAGTGTATTTCTTGCATCAGTGCTTTGAGCAGAGGCATCGGAAAGAGCTGCATCTAAATCTGCCTTGGATTGAAAGCCATGTTCCTGTACATAGGCAACTGTCTGAGCCATCATTTTCAGGTTAGACAGTTTTACTTTTTGAGCATACGCCTGACTTTGCTGTGCTTTAATACAATGCTGCAAATCTGTTACCAATCGTAAATCAGATTTTATAAAGAGGAAAGTATGTGGAGCTTCTGTAGTTTCTGTAGTTGTAGCAGTGTAGGCAGAAACTGTTGGAGTTGAAGAATTAACAACTTGAGAAATATCAGGAACCGGATTTTCAGTAATCTGTGAGGTAGAATTTTCTTGAAATATTTGCAGAAGATGTTTTTCCTCATAAAGCGTACCAAGGCTTCTTCCAGTAATGTATTTACTGCGGTTGGGATGCAGGTAGCTGTATCTGCCACGACTGACTTTGAATGTAATATTATATTTTTCAGACAGCAATCTGGAAAAATCTTCTTGTGATATTGCCTGTGAAGCAACTGTATCAATCGCATCACGAAGATATTGCTTCTCGGTTTGAAAAGTAGTCTGCCTTGGAGTCAGTCCTTTTTTTTCAAGTTCTGTATTGTGTTTATCGAGATTTTTCTGTCCTCTGCGTTTTGCCCAGTACTCTTTTTCAGAAATTTTCCTTTCCGCAGGTGTTAGTAGGTCTACCTGGTTCAACCCATTGGCGGTACACATATCCATGACTTTTTGCTTCAAATAGATTCGGTATCTATCGGAAAGATGATGTTTATAGCCAGCTTTGGAATCCCGATCAAATTCCATATAGGGCTGAGGCTCAGTGTCATATTTGCGGATACTGTTGATTACGATATGTACATGAATATTGCCACTGCCATTATGACCGTCAGTGTGAGTACAGACAAGTGCCTGGTGTCCGGGAAAATTCTCTTTGGCATATTCCACGCCAAGCTGCTGTGCCAGTTCTCCAGTTAATCCATGTTCGTCCCGGTCTTTAGGATCGAAGCTGATGATATAGTGGTGTGACTTGATTTCATTGTAAGATTGGTTCTTATGAAAATAAGCATTTGTTTCCTGACATTCCGCTGCAAAGGTAAATGAATCGCAGTTTATACCGTCAAGGTAATATTCCTCACGAATAAGCATATGACCGTTTTCATCAAGGATAGGTTTCTGTGTATATTCGTCATGTTGAAAGATCAGATAACGTTCAGCTTCTCCATAATCTGTATTTTTACTTGCGATATGTTTCAGTATTGCCATGAAAGTCACCTGCCATTTCCATTACCTTATATTTCATTTCGTATAAATCTCGAAGTCGCTTATTTATTTCTCCACGCATTTCTTGAGAAAGAATGCCGCCCTGGTTAAAATATTTTGCAATCTGATTGAGGTTGCTACCTATCTTTCCAAACTCTGCGAGCAGTTTCTTTATTTCTGGAACATCAGCAACCAGATTGTAATTTACAATTACCTTTTGGTTATTCAATACCTTTCTGACGTATTCTGAAATGGAAAGGTTTGCGTCCTGGGCGGTTTTCTGTAAAATCTCATATTCTGTTTCGGTTAAACGGAAGTGTACGTCTTTGGTATAGGTAATACATTTATCTTTCTTTGGTCTAGCCATGTTTATCAAAATCCTTTCATATTTCTATATTTGTTTAAAGAGAATCCATACAAACTGCTCTGGCAGTACATAGGGGAAGTGATAGGAAATATCACGTTGCGATACGGTAGTAGGAGCCAGAAAAACATATTTGTTATATGCGTCGAGGGTATGGGGAAACGAAATCCCCATCAAGTTGCTGATAGCCAATAACCGCAAAGCGGGTTATTGTGCTACAAAGCGAAACTTGCTCTAAGAAAGAAATCCCTCTACTAATAAGGCTTTGGAAAGCCTGTTTACCAACCCTCAAAATGAAAAAAATAAAAAAACAGGAAATGCAGGTTGGTAAATATCCTCTGCCGAGCTTTATAGGTAGAAGTAATTTTTTCCGGGAGGTGTAAAAATGGCAGAGAAAGAATTACCAACACCAGAAGAAATGCAGGAGATGGCAGAGATAGATATTAGAACGGTGGACACAAGCAGTCTAGTAGATATAGAGCAGGTGCAGATACAAACAGAACTGCCACAGGAGGAACGGATTGCAGATTATATCAGGCAGATTAAAAATCCGTATTGCTATATCTCTCATGGAGTAGTGGTAAAAATAAGTTTTAATGGAAAATGTACACTGGAAGAAAGCCTGAGCAGGTGTATTTCGTTATGAAAATGAAGAAAAACAGGATGGAAAGAAATTTAAAAAAGAATGAAAAAAGGTATAGCAGTGAGCCAGAAGTTATGTTAATATGGTGTTGGGTCAAAATTTAAAAGCATTCAAGAAGCCATGAATTTCTTGGTTTACACTGCCGGACGGCATAGTAAATTAGGAGGTTGATGGCTTTATGTATTTCAATCAAAAGTCTATATTAGCAGCGGACTATCTAAGACTCTCCAGAGAAGACGGAGATAAATTGGAAAGTGATAGTATCCGCAATCAAAGAAGTCTGATTAACGATTTTGTAAAACAGCACCCGGAGATCACATTGGTCGATGAATATGTTGACGATGGTTACAGTGGAACAAATTTTGAACGTCCTGCATTTAAGCGATTGCTTGAGGATGTGAAAAAAAAGAAAATCAACTGTATTATCGTCAAGGACTTATCCAGACTGGGAAGAAACTATATTGAAACAGGAAGATACCTGGAAAAGATATTCCCGTTTCTTGGAGTAAGGTTTATTGCAGTTACAGACCATTATGACAGTGCAGCAGAATCGGATGATGCAGACCAGATCATTGTTCCTTTTAAGAATCTGATAAATGATGCTTATTGCAGGGACATCTCAATTAAAATCCGAAGTCAGTTAGATGTAAAAAGAAAAAATGGACAGTTTATTGGCAGCTTTGCAGGATATGGCTATCAGAAAGATCCAGAGAATAAAAATCATCTCATCATAGATGCATATGCAGCAGATATAGTTCGATATATTTTCAATCTGAAAATGGACGGGTACAGTTCTCAAAGGATTGCTGAGAAGCTGAATGAAATGGGAGTGCTTCCACCAATGGAATATAAACGAAGCTGTGGTATGAACTATAATAGTGGATTTCGTTCAGGAGCCAAGCCTAAATGGGCGGTCACAACTGTAAATCGCATTTTGACAAATGAGTTATATACAGGAACGATGGTTCAGGGCAAGAATCGTAAAATCAACTATAAAGTAAAAGAGTGCAGACCAGTAGCTGAAGAAAATTGGATTCGTGTAGAGAAAACGCATGAAGCGATTATTGCAGAGGAAGTATTTCAGTATGTACAGTCATTGATGGAACTGGATACCCGCACAGCACCAGAGGAAGAATCTGTATATATTTTTTCGGGATTTTTGCGATGTGGAGATTGTGGGCAGAACATGGTAAAGAGAAGTACAACAAAAAATGGAAAACGGTATTATTACTATCATTGTTCTACATATAAAAATGGAGATGGCTGCAGTTCTCATCTGATTAGTGAAAAGACGGTTCATAAAGTTGTTTTGGATGCCATACAAAGGCAGATTGCCTTATTGGTAAATGCGGAGAATATCATTCAGAACAGTGGAATGAAAAATTATAAAAAGACAGAACTGGATTCACTGGAAAAGCAGTTGTTGGTTCTGCATGAGGAAGTAGAGAAGTATAAAGATTTGAAAACCCGGTTGTATCAGGATATGTTAGATAACATTGTGACGAGAGAGGAATACCATGAGTATAACCGGAGATTTACAGACAAGCTGCATAATGCGGAAAAGGCAGAACGTGAATTAGAGCAGAGGAAAGAAAAGGCCACTGCGGAGGGAAAACGGGAACACCCTTGGATTGAGGATTTCAAGTGCTATCAGAATATTACACAGCTTGATCGTAAAGCGGTAGTTACTCTGATTGATAAAGTCATTGTGTATGGGAAAGATCGTCTGGAAATTTGCTTCAAGTATGCAGACGAAATACAGGAAATGACAGAAGCAGCTCAGAATATTCGGGAAATGGAAGAAAGGGAAGGTAGATTTAAATGCGGTGCGTAAGTTATACAAGGACTACATCGTGCAAAAATACAAAGAATATTCCATCAGATATTATCCAACAGCAGAATGAGCATATTCAGAACTATATACAATCACATGGTTGGAAGCTGGTAGCAAAATACAGTGATCGGAAAAAAGATGCAAACGAAAATACAGCTTTTGAAGAAATGACAGCGGATGGAATTAACCGTAAATTTGATATGGTGGTAGTAGATAGTGTTGACCGTTGTGGAAAATATATTTCCTGTGCGGAAGATGTACTGGTTAAAACATTCTTCCCGGCGGGACTTCACTTTGCGATAGTGCAGAGCGATTTTTGTAGTATTGGAAAAAGCAGGGAAGAAATAGATGAGTATTTCAGAAAAGAGAAAATTGCGGTACAGGTAAAAAGTATGCGTGAATATACGATTCGTGAGCAGATAGAGGGATATTACACAGTTCACGATGAAAAATACGGATACATACTTTCAGAAGATAGAAAAGAATTAATTGTCGAGGAAGAGGCTGCAAAGATTGTACGGGAGATATTTCAAATGACATTGGAAGAAATGTCTATAAAAAAGATAGTAGCCATTCTGAATGAGCGAGGAGAAGAATCGCCAATGGTACATAATGCGAGAGTAGGGCATAAGCACTGGCCGCATTATGAAAATAAGTGGAGCGAAGGTGCTTTGCGTAGGATTTTAGAATGTACGGCGTATGATGGCTATTGGAAGAAAACAATCAATGGAAAGGTCTGCACACTTTCTATAACACCAATATTAGATCCGGGCGTATTTGATAAAGCAAGGGAAATTATAAAGAATCGAACGACTACGGATAATATCATAGGTGGGAAGCCGGGACCATATGTAAGAAAAATCTATGATGAAGCAACTGGAAAGCCGTTGTACCTGAGAAACTTTAGAAGTGGTGATGTTGCTTTTGTGTTCAATCCGCAGATGGGTGAATTACCAAAGAAAAGAAAAATTTATATAGAAGAAGCTAAGGTTACAGAGGCAGTAAAAAATGCAATTTCTTTGGAAATGGATATGGCTGAAAAAATGAAAGCATATTTGCAGACAGAAAAAATGCAACAGCTATTACAGAAAGAGATTCAGCAATATTCAGAAAAGGCGTGGATGATATTTCAGGAAATGGAGCAGGTAGAGAAAGACCGTATTCCTTTATATGAAAAATTCCGGGACTATGAGATTGGTCAGACAGAATATCAGGAGAAAAAAGAAGAAATACAGGCGCAGTTGCAAATGTATGAAAACGATTTTGAAGGACTGATGGACAGGCTTGCAGATATGAAAAAGGCTTACAGCGAGGAAAATGAATGGATAAAAACATTTCAAAGGGAAGAGTTACCGGAGAAGCTGGAAAGTCAACATGTTAAAAAGTGGGTAGATAAAATAATTGTTTCAGATTTAAGAGATGTGCATGTATATCTGACAATGCAGAACTGGAAGAATTATTTCCCGGAAGAATGGATGGAGGAATAGCAATGGCAAGGAAAAGCAGAAGAAATAAAAATGTTGAGGCTGTCAGTAATAAGATTATAGAAAACTGTGAGAATCTGATAGATACCGGAGCGTATATTCGATTATCTGTTGAAAATGGTGGAAATGAAACGGACGAAACTTTAGTTGTACAACAAATGCTAGTTGAAAAGTTCATAGAGGAGCATCCAGATTTAAAATTAGCAGGTACATATATAGACAATGGATTTAGCGGAACTAATTTTGAACGACCAGGTTTTTTGAAACTTATGGAAGATGTCCGGTCAGGAAAGATTCAGTGCATTGTTGTAAAAGACTTATCACGTTTTGGCAGGGATTATCTGGAAACAGGATATTATCTGGAAACGATTTTACCAAGATTAAATGTAAGGTTTATTGCAATCACTGATGATTATGACAGTTCCAGAAAAGAGGACAGGGAAAATATCAGTGTTCCATTAAAAAATATGGTTAATGCCATGTATGCAAAAGATATGTCAAAAAAGATTTTGGCTGCAAAAGATGCACAGCGAAAAAAAGGAAATATCACTTTATCCAAAGTAGCATTTGGCTATGTCCGTTCAGAGGACAGGCATAAACAGATCGTTGATGAAGAGGTTGCACCATTTGTCAGAATGATATTTCAGTGGTATATGATGGGCGTCAGCAAAAAGAAGATTGCAGACAGATTAAATCTCATGGGAATTGCAACACCTGGGCAAAGAGAAAAAACTGGTGTATTGAAAGTTCCGTTAGAACAGACAAAGTGGAGAACAGATACAGTAGATAAGATTCTGAACAACCCTACATATGTTGGAGATATTGTAACCGGAAAGTTGAAGCAGTCATTATATAAAGGGATAAAGCAGTATAGAACTTCGCCGGAGGACTGGAATGTTCAGAGAGATATGCATACGCCAATGATTGCAAGGGATGATTATGAAGAACTGCAGGAAAGGTCAAATAAAATAAGAAAGGTCACAAGAAACTGGCATTTAAAATATATGGAGGACAGAGAAAAATACAAAGACTGTTTTCCGGGTATGGTTCGATGCGGAGATTGTGGACGTCCAATGTATTGTGTACGTTATACCCATAATTACAAGACAATGGAGAAGGTAGGGATTTATTATACCTGTTCTGCTCAAAATTATGTGAATAATTATTGCGGTCAGAAGATAGAAGAAAATCTGTTGAAGATACTTGTAATGGATCAGATTCAGATTCTTATAAAAAGTATGTGTGACAGAAAAAAACTGCTACAGAGATTGAAAAGTGATTCCAGTGAGAAAAATGCTTTTTATGAAGCAGGCGCAAAAGTGCGAATGTTGGAAAGAAAAATAGCACAGGCAGAAGAAAAGAACACTGTATTGTATGAGGACTATGTGGGTGGGATTGTAGAAAAAGAGGACTTCGATATGATGAAAGAGCGTTATATCCGAGAGTTACAAAATCTGAGGGATGATTTGCAAATCGCAAAACAGGATCAAAGAATGTTGGAGAAGAAAACTGACAGATATATGGATATGGTCAGCAACTTGGAAAAGTATCTTTCTGATCGGAGCTTCAATGAAGAACTGGTGCAGGAACTTGTAGAATATGTGGAGATATATAAAGACGGAAGCATTCATGTGTGCTTCAAGTGTGATGATAAATTTAAACAGATAACAGAATTGATAGAGGGTGTTAAAAGTGCGTAAGAATGGATTGTATCTTAGGTTATCTATTGCAGATGGAGATTTGGGAAAAGACAATAAGGACGAAAGTAACAGCATTGATAACCAGAGAACGCTTCTTGTAAATTTTGTTCAGGACAGGGATGATCTGTCGGATGAATATATAGAGTATGTGGACGATGGTTATTCGGGAACAAATTTTGAACGTCCGGCGTTTAAGCGTATGATAGAGGATGCAAAAACCGGAAAGATAGATACGATTATTGTAAAAGATTTTTCACGATTTGGCAGAGATTATATTGGTGTGGGAGATTATCTGGAGCAGGTACTTCCAATACTGGGAATCCGATTTATCTCATTAAACAATAATTATGACAGCAATGATTATTTAGGAAAAACTATGGGAATGGATATGGCAATTCATAACTTGGTCAATAACCTTTATAGCAAAGATATTTCCAAAAAGCTGAAAAGTGCATTGAGAGTGAAATGGAAAAATGGTCAATGGACTGGGGGAAAACCGCCTTTTGGTTATTTGCGAGATAGTAAAACAGGGGAATGGCTGATAGATCCGGTAGCAGGGAAGTATGTGCGAACAATTTTTGATAAGGCAATCGAGGGATGCAGTACTTCTCAGATTTCTTATTATATGAATGAACAGAAGATACCTACACCGGGAAGATATAATAAAGAAAATGGTCTTACGCATTATGGATATAATCAAAAAATGCCAGAGTCGGAAATTTTGTGGGATTGCGGTATGGTTCGAGCCATTCTTGGAAGATATGAATATACAGGAGCTTTGGTGCAGGGGAAACGACAGAGTATTGCGGTTGGCAGTAAAGTAACCAGAAAATCAAGAGATAAAGATGTGGTCATTACAAAAAATGTTCATCCGGCAATCGTGTCAGAAGAAGAATATGAAATAGCAAAGGCAACTATCGCATTTATGAAAAAACCAGATTACCGAGGTGCAAGAAAGTTTGCATTGAAAGGAAAAGTCAGATGTGGGAATTGCAGACGATCAATGGTATTGATGGAATCCGGTGCTAATGACAGGGTATATTGCCCGCATAAAAAGATGACAGGGAAATTTGCCAAGTGTTCAGATGAAATGATTGCTGTTTCAATTATAGAAGGTCATGTCTGGTATGCCTTAAAACGTGTTCTTTATGTATTGAATGCTATACAGGTGGATTTTGAGGAAAAGACAATTAATTTGGATAGTGTCAGAAGAAAAAAGATAAAACAGTTAGAGGCTGAAAGTAATGTATTAAAAAGTGAGAGAATACGTCAGTATGAATCGTATGCAGAAGGTATTATAACGAAAGAAAAGTATATGCTGAAAAAGATGCAGATTACGGATCGAATGAATGGCATACAGGCAGAGATAGAAACACTCACACGTTTATCGGCAGAGGAAGAAGCATATAAAAGTAAAGTTGCATCGGCTGTTGAATTACTGGAAGGGGAAATGCAGCATGAGAAGATTACAAAAGAACTTGTAAATGCCACGATTGATACGGTTTATGTATATGACAAAAAGAGGATAGAGGTAGTATTCAGTTTTGATGACGTTCTGATGAAAGCAATAGAAAAATATCAGAAAGGGGTAAAGGAAGCATGACATTTAAAAATTTTGTATGTAAAGGAATCTTAGTATTTGTAGGGCTGCTTCTGCTTGGATGGATCGGAAAATATATTTATATAGTGGATGGGGAAATTGACTGGTTCAGATTTATGCTGGTATACGGAGTGCCAGTGGGAATCCCACATATGTTTATTATAATTCCCTGGCATTGGGATTTATCCGGTATCCTTGGAATGGCTGCTCTGTGCGTGATAGTAGGCGGTGTATTTGGTTGTGTGATTGCAGCATGGCTTGGAATCCGGTCGGTATGGTATATGGTGGGATTTCCAATCAGCAAGATTGTGGCGATACATAAAAGGGCTTGTTAAAAATAATAGTATGAAATATGACCACAGGTGTAAAGTGATATGCTTGTGGTTTTATTTTGCCATTTATATGATGCGGAAGATGTGATAAAATATCAATCAATAAATCAATGGGAGAAATGAGATATGTTAGATGATGAAAAATGCCTGTGTGGTTCAGGACGCTTGTATTCTATGTGTTATAAACCGTTTAGTGGACAGGGAATAGAGAATTATAAAAAAGAAATCGACAGCAAAAATTATATTAAAGCGTATTATATAGCTGTGGCGATGCTTTCTGATTATTTGGAAGATGTAAGAAAGCACACGAATAGAATATTGAAGGATAACCCTGTAATTGGAAGATTTATGTTGCATAATGATGTGAATGCTCTGTCAGAGTTGGCAGATCGTATTTTTCGCAGTATACCGAAAGGGAATACAGATAACTGGGGAGAACGATTTGAATCTATAAAAGAATTAGTAGATGCAGAGGACTGGAAGAATGAATGCGAATATTATCAGCTTTTATATTATGATTTGAATAATGATAAGGGAAAGTTCTCAGAGCAGATTGAGGCTATTGTAAAAAATATAAAAGTGGATGTACATACGGATCAGAGAATGTTGGAACTGTTACGATCTGTCATTTTACCGACAGGACAATTAATGGAGTTGCTTAAATTGGATGATATTTTGATTGAAAAGACGGATAGTTCCTTAATGAAATTAAAATATAAATTTGATAAGGCAATACAGCTTGAATTGGTTTCTGATAATATAAGTGCGAAAAGGATTGCAGATGAAGTAATAGGAGAACTGGAAAAAGGAGATTTATATACAGAAGATGAAGTGTATTCACAGGATGTTACTGCGATGATGTATGAAATGTATTATAATTTTGATCCAGACACAAAGTGGTTGGAAAAAGCCTTGTATGTGCGTGAAAAAATGGACATCAAAAAGTTTACTGAAGCAGGAAAGGTAAAATATTATTCTGATATTGCCTATACATACTGGAAAATGGGAAATTATGAAGTTGCAGAACAGAATTTTTGCACAAGTCTTGAGTATGCAAAAACAGCATTTGCACAGATATATTTGTTGGATTGTTTGGTAGAACAAAAGAAAATCAAAAACCTGAAAGAGTATCTGGAGAGTGTAGAATTTGAAGATATGGGTGTTGACAGCATAGACTTTCTTATAATTGTAGGTAATGCAGCTATACAGCTTAATGATAACGATAGTATAGAACTGATAAAACGTTATCTCAAGGAAATAAATATAGAAGTTCCATATTATAAGTTTGGCTTGAAAGAGTTAGAATTAGAGTTAGAAAAGAAAAGTGGTAAAATTATGCGATTGCTCAATAAGTTAAGTCCATTGAAGAAGTATCTGATATTGCAACCACAATTAAATGGAGTCGGAATTAATGTAGAAAAGATACTGGAAGATCTGAAAAAATAGATTACGCATAATAAGTGAGGGAAACGTTTTGTGACGCTTCCCTCAAATTTTTTTATAAATAGCAGGCGAGTTCTCCCCAGAAATCGTTAGTTTCGTCCAAAGGTGCTTCATCTGGATAGGCAGCAGAGAAAATCTGAGAAGCGACCTCGAAAGCTCTGCAAGCATCTTCTTCCGTATTGAAAAATTCATTCCAGGTAAAGAATACGCATTGAAGCTGTGTCATATTTTCATAACCTGTTTTAGCTATTTCAATCATTTTTTCTATAAAATCATTTTCAGTAATAGTCATAAGGAATCCTCCCGAAAATTATTTAGTGTCACGCAGACAATCTTTTATGAGTTGAACAGATTTTAAGATCCATTCCATTTCCTGTGGTGTGCAATCAGATAACAGGTTTTGTATTTTCTGATAAGACGGATTTGAAAAAGTGGAATCCGGTACGTTATTAGCGGAATTACTCGCAGGAGCAGTCTTGTGAATTTCTGTATTGTCATCAAGAAGCTGATTCTCTAATTCCTGGAGCGTTTGAGTATATTGTTCCCTTTCAGAGCCGGTCATTTTGTTTAAGAAAGAAACGTAAGTGCTGAGCTTCTGATTGATTATTGGATTTTTGAATGAAAGAGTAAGGGTGTCAGGAATGATATTTCCGCTTGTATCTTTCTGAGAATCAAAGTTTAAATCCAGTTGCTCGTTCATTTTAAATATAAGTGAGAGCAGATCGGAAACTGTATGAATATCAAAATCCATAAAAATATTGATACTAATGCCCAGGGCCTGTGATATTTTCAAGAGTCGCTCCGGCTTGGGCTTGCGTTCATCAGACTCGTATTTTTGCAAAGTGCTTATGCTTAAACCAGTAGCCTGTACAAGTTGTTCCTGAGTGAACCCATGCATAGTTCTAAAGTATTTGATTTTTTCGCCAACGGTCATTATCGCTACCTCCATAAAGGAATTATAACATATTTTTTACTGCTAAATACACAAAAATATATAAAAATGTATTGACACATACAAATGTATGGTATATATTAAAAACACATACAAAAGTAATATTTAAGTAGAACAAGACATACAAAAGTGATAGTAAGAATAAGTTAAGTGATACTTAAATAGAAGCAATTTTGGAACAAAATATATATTAGTGCAACTTAAAGTACAGTTAAAAAACAGGAGGAAAAAGCGATGGCAGAAATCATTTTTGGAATTGATCATGGAAATGGAAATATGAAGGGAGAGAATGTATGCTTCCCATGTGGACTTGTCAGATATGTGTCTGAACCGGGACGTTTTATGAATGAAGATATTCTGGAGTATCAGGGAACATATTATACACTGTCAGATACAAAAATGCCGTTTAAAGCTGATAAGACAGTAGATGATGATTATTTTATTCTCACATTATATGCCCTTGCAATGGAAGCTCGTAATAAAGGAATTACATTAACGGGAAAAGATGTAGTGCTTGGCGTGGGATTGCCACCGGCAGATTACGGTCAGCAGGCAACTTCATTTAAGAAATATTTCTTAGATCATGCCAAACATGGAATCAGTTTTAAGATGAATGGAAAATCCGTTAATTTCTATTTGAAAGATGTGTTTGTTAGTCCACAGAATTTTGCTGCAGTCATGTGTTTTAAGGCAAGTCTTTTGAAGAAATATAGAACTGTAAACTGTATTGACATTGGGGATGGAACTGTTGACCTTTTAGTAATCAGAAATGGAAAACCGGATTTATCGGTTCGTGTCAGTGATCGTTCTGGTATGGCTGTCCTCCGGTCTGAAATATCCAATGCGATTCAACAGAACTATGGCATTCATTTGGATTCGTCAGATGTAGAACAGGTTTTAATGCAGGAAGAAACCATATTAGATGAAGAAATTATACTGGAAATTCAGCGAATGGCAGAAAACTGGTTACAGAGAATTATCAATAAACTGCATACCCATGTGACAGACTTTAGAACAAATCCGGCGGTCTTTCTTGGTGGAGGAAGTCTTTTACTCAGAAAACAGATTGAAAATTCCCCGGAATTTAAATATGTGGAATTTATTGATGACGTCCGGGCGAATGCGATTGGATATGAAAAACTGACAACAGCACGTCTGCGGAGAGGGTAGGAGGTGCTGGTCATGGGACAGATCAAGGTTGTATTGATATTTAATGAAGATGATGAGCGTCAGAGAGAAGCAGGAGAATACTTAAAAACCAAGAAAAGGTGCAAGACGGCACTTGTAACAGAACTAGTTCATGCCTGGATGAAAAACGGAGAGACAGCAGTAAATACAGTTTCTTCTGCCGGAAACATAAATATAGAAGATATTAAAAAGCAATTATTGCAGGATAAAGACTTTTTATCAAGAATTGAGAAATCTATGACTGAGATAGGTAATCAGAATAATCTGGAAGCGGAGTCGGAAGATAATGAAAATCTGGATATGGATGAAGATATGATGTTGGCAGGATTGTCGATGTTTGATTCGGAAATTTAAAATTTGAAGTATGGTATAGGGAAGTTGTGCTGAAAAAGATGGGCACTAACTTCCCTATATGTTGTATATTTGTAAATAATATGTTAGCATATTTAGTATGAATATTGACGGGAGGCGGTAAAATGCGATGGGATAAGAAAGACATTCCACACAAAGGATGGACGGAAATAGGAATGGAAGATTTGGGGGAAGAAGCGGAATTTGGAGAAGATATAGAATACGAACGATGTGAAATGTGTGGTAACGAAAAAATACGATATGTGCATATTATGACACATCCAGAATTCCCAGGAGAATTGAGAGTAGGTTGTATTTGTGCTTGCCATATGACGGATGATTACGAAAATCCGGAAGCAAGGGAAAGAGATTTGAAAAATCGAGTACAACGAAAAAAGAATTTTATGAAAAAAGAATGGCGTCAGGTATTTAGAACTGGGAATTTTACATTAAAGTATAAAGGCGAAAACATTACAATCATGCGTAGCAAATACGATACGGGGTGGGGTGTTATATACGCAGGAAAATGGCGTTGGGATTATCATGGAAGAAAGATTTCAGATTTTGATACAGCAAGATTAGTAGCGTTTAATTTGTTTGATGAAATGTATAATTCCAGAAGCGAAGCACAGCCATATTGGGATGGTGATCGTTGGCTGTATTGTGAGTAAATATATACTGCTGATATACGATGATCGTATATCAGCAGTAATTCTGTTAAAAGTTAAAAACAGCATGTATTTGATTTCCACAAATAGGGTCGTATTTTACATATTCGCCAATAAGATTTCTAGCTTTTGTTCCCAATTGTTTTTTTACAGAAGAATCGGTGATAAAAGCGGAGCCGATGGTTATGGATGAAATATTTTGGGCATTTTCAAGCATTATAGAACCGTTTGTTACTGTCTTGCGGTCTGAATTTTTGGAAAGATTGCTCTTTACCAGGAGAATATAATTATCAGGCAAGTTGGTGGTTATTATGATAGAATCGTCATATTTTTGGATGTCAAAGGTGACATATAATTCTTTTCCAAGTTCAGGAGCTTCGGGTTGCATACTTGCTGGTAATGGCGGGATTTCTCCCATACGGATTTGGCGTCCATTATAATACCAAGTATGATTTTCATCACATGTAAAATATTCTTTGCCACGGAATAATCCATGAAAGGTAACAAATTTTGATTCATCTTCTGGAAGAAGGGGGATTTTTGCACCTCTATCAGTATATACCTTATTATCTACTTTCCTAAATTTCCATACGGCATCTAAAAAACTGATATTGAAATATTGAGCAGCGTCTATAAAAATCAGATCATCACCATGAAAGTATCCATATTTATTGTTGTAATCGTCCGCATATTTTTTTACAAATTTGTACACTTCTTCATCGAAATTCGTATAACTTAGTTGTTTATGTAAAATAATTTTATTGAGAAGGGCATTAACACTGGCTGGAATTTGAACTTGATATTTAGAATACACATTTCTGCGTACTCGTGTAAATAACTCATCTACGTCAATATTGGGTTCTAATATTTCATCACAGATGGCCTTGGTAAAGGGACTCATTTGATTGGAGATACCGATAGAAGTATGCTGAAACTGAGTTCCGTAAGCAATATATACATCTTCAGCAGCAGTTATCTCAGAATAATAACCTTTTGATGATTCAAAATCAGAACGACAGGCATCAAGAATGAGAATAAGTCTTCCCTTTCCCTTATATATGGAAATAATATCTCGAATATTCATTGCTGATGTTTCAATATCCTTGCTTGTATCAAAACGGGATGCGAAATCAATTGGATAAATATAATTATTTCCGTTAGCATGTCCACCATGACCAGTAAAATATACAATATGGATAGCATCGCAAGGGGAGTTGGAAGCATTGTCTTCTAAAGCCGGAATGATTTGATCCTTTGAGACGTTTTCAATCTGTTTTACTTCAAATCCAATTTGGGTAAGTCGTTTATACATAGCATGAATATCATATTTTACACCAGGAAGATCGTCTGCTCTGATTAGAGACGATTTTTTATAATTGCTTGCTGAAAAGAGAATAGCATTTTTTTTCATAAGTGACCTCCGTATTTCCGTTATAAGGTTGCAAGGAAGCAAGACCGCAAAAGTATAAAAGAAGGATGCAGAAATTGGGTAGAATCTGCATCCTTAAATTATTTGCCTGGCTTGTAGTTACGTAATGCAGTTTTTGTTGATTTTATAATTTCCAGTAAAAATTCTTTTTCCTGGTTACTGCAATCAGAAGTAAGCTCTTTTATATCGGCATCAAATTTTGAAACCAGTACAGGCGTATTGTCATATAAAAGCTGATCTACAGTAGTATCAAGGCTTTGAGCAATGCCGAGCAATGTTGCAAGGCTTAATTTGGTATGCCCGTTTTCGATACTGCTGACATAGGTAGGGGCAACGTCAATCATATTTGAAAGTGTTTCCTGAGTCATTTTTTTTGACAGACGTGCAGTGCGGATTCTTTTACCGATAGCAAGATAATCAATTTCTACTTCCAAACCTGTCACCTCCTAGACTTTGACTATTAGTTAAGATTTATTGTGAAACTCCACACACATTTGATATTCCTTATTGTATTCCCAAAAAAGATATATTATAATGAAACATAAGTAGAAGTTTAATGCAATTATTCATATGTAGTAGAAGAAAAAAGCAAAAGACACCGGGGGCATCAAATTTGGAAAGTATAAATACGGGTGTTGAATTTTATTCAAATGTGAAAGCCTCGGAGGTGGAATGGGTATGGTATCCATATATTCCCTGTGGGAAGATTACAATGTTGCAGGGAGATCCGGGAGAGGGTAAATCAACACTGATTATTCATGTTGCAGCGATACTGACAAAAGGCGGATATTTACCAGATGGACAGAAGATAAAAAAGCCAGAGATGGTAATATATCAGTGTTCAGAAGATGGAAAGGGAGATACGATAAAACCAAGACTGGAACAGGCTGGAGCTGATTGTAATAGAGTTGCATTTATAAAGGAAGATAATGATAAATTGACACTGGAAGATGAACGTATAAGAAATGCTATTATACAGATCAGTGCGAAAATGGTTGTGCTTGATCCGATACAGGCATTCATCGGTCATAATGGAAATATGACAAATGTAGTAAAAATGCGAGAAATCTTATCGAAGTTATCCAAGGTGGCAGCAGAAACTAATTGTGCAATAGTATTAGTTGGGCATATGAACAAAAGTGGTGGTGGAAACCAATTATACAGAGGATTAGGCAGCATTGACATTGCAGCAGCAGCGAGAAGCATTCTTATGGTATCCAGAGATAAAGAAGAACCTTGGAAGAGGTATATGTTTCCAGTAAAATCAAGCCTTGCACCAGAAGGAGAACCCATAGGGTTTGAACTGGATAAAGAAAAAGGATTCCGATGGATTGGTAAATGCCAGGTAAATGTGGAAGAGTTGTTGAATGTTGAGAAAAGCACAGGAAAGAAAGGCATTGCTGTAGGATATTTGCAAAAACTGTTATCGGCAGAAGATTTACCAAGTACCTATATCTATGAAAAAATGAAAGAGTATGGTATTGCGAAAAGAACGGTACAGGAAGCAAAGAAAATTGCTGAAATAGAAGCATATAAAAAAGGTAAGATCTGGTACTGGCATATGGAAGTGGGGGACAGCATATGAACGAACAGGAAAAACATGCTGCAAGCCAGGAAGAACGGAAAGAAAAGATTCGTGCAAGGTATAAGGGCGTGGATCGCAGCGAATTAGAGTTCATTCCTGCGAAACAGAAAGAAAAATTATTTGAAGATGCAGGCACAAAAAGGGTGTGTGCTTATTGTCGTGTGTCTACAGATGACGCCAATCAGACATCTTCATATGAACTGCAGAAAAATCATTATGAAGATATGATAAAGGAACATGCAGGGTGGATACTGGTTGGTATATATGCGGATGAGGGGATTTCCGGCACCTCTTTACAGCATAGGGATGAATTTAATCGTATGATTGAGGACTGCAAAGCAGGGAAAATAGATTTAATAGTTACCAAAAGCGTATCACGATTTGCCAGAAATATCGTGGACTGTATTGCTAAAGTTCGTGAATTAGCAAATATGAAACCACAGGTAGGAGTATTTTTTGAAACAGAGCATATTTATACGCTTGATAATACGAGCGAAATGATGCTTGCAGTGTTATCGGCAGCAGCCCAGGAAGAATCACATACGAAAAGCGAAATAATGAATATTTCTATTGAACAGCGGTTTTCAAGAGGGATATTTCTGACACCCAAACTCTTAGGTTATGATAAAGATGAAGATGGGAATCTGGTTATTAATGAGTCAGAAGCAGATACGGTTCGCTTGTGTTACTATCTGTTCCTGAGTGGCTTTCCTACTTCTGAAATTGCTGAAATTTTGATGGATTTAGGACGTAAAACTAAATTAGGAAATACAAAGTGGACAGGAAGCACAGTTGTAAATGTTCTACGCAATGAAAGGCATTGTGGGGATGTTTTATCAAGAAAAACTTTTACACCTAATTACCTGGATCATAAATCAAAGAAAAATAACCATGATCGGAATCAATATAGGCAGACCGACCACCATGAAGCTATTGTGAGCCGGGAGATTTATAATGCAGCGCAAAAAATGCTGGATGCAAGCAAATATATGAAAAAAGGGTATCCATTGCCAACTTTACAGGTAGTGGATCAGGGAGCTTTAAAAGGCTTTGTGCCTGTAAATCGTGCATGGAATGGATTTTCATCAGCAGATTATGAAAAGGCATCATTAAGTGCTTATTCTGAAAACAATAATGAAATTTGTGCAGAGAAAATGGAAAACCGAGGATTTGATTTAAGTGGTTACGAAATTGTGAGGGCGCAGTTCTTTTCAACAAGATTCGATCCGGCAGTAACGATTTCTTCGGGGAAAATTGTATTTAATACAGCTTGTTTGAAAAAATTTGAAGATGTAGAGTATGTAGAATTGCTCTTTAATTCTGTGGAAAAGTGCATTGCAGTTCGTCCATGCGAAAGAAGCAGCATAAATGCTATAAAATGGGGAACTATACGAGATGGACGTTGGGCGGTGCTTCCAAAAAGCTGTAAAGGATTTTCAGAGCCATTATATGAGCTTATGGGATGGAATAAAGACTGCAAATATAAATTGCGAGGGCAGTTTTGCGGTACTGCAGATGAACAGGTAATGATTTTTGAATTAGAAGAACCAGAAGTGCTTGTACAGGAAAAGGCAGAAGAACAATTTGCGGAAGAACCGGAGAAAAAGGAAGAAGCTCAAAAGCTAGTAAAGAGAATACTTTATCCGGAAGCCTGGGCATATAATTTCGGAGAGTCTACAAATAGAACAGTATTTTTACAGAGAGTGGCATATAGAGGAAACTGGGACATACTGCGCCCTGCAAGAACTGTTGAAGGAATGGAGATTATAACCAGAGAAGTTCTTGATGATCTGTTGGAGTCAGCAGAGAAATTGATAGATAAAATGAGGTGTGCTAATTATGCATGATACAGCGGAGTATACGGACGAAAAAGAAATTGTTGATCAGAAAGCAATCGAGTTGGCAGAGGATTTTAGCTATGAGGGGTATCAGGTTGTCAGACGAGAGCTGTTTGCTCATTTAAGGGAACCGGCTGTCGTGATCCGGAGGGATAGTGTGACATTTAATACAGCCTGCATTGCTGGTTTAGAGGATGCAGTTTACATACAGATACTTGTAAACCAGGATAATAAGAGAATGGTTGTCCGAAAATGTGAGGAAAATGATAAAGATGCACTTCGTTGGTGTGTGGCAAAGCCAGATAAACGTAAAAGCAGAAAAATGACAAATAAAATCTTTTCTGCAATGATTTATGAAATGATGGGATGGAATCTGGACTGTCGATATAAAATTTTGGGACACAAGATTACTTTTGAAGATGAAACAATTTATGTGTTTGACTTGATGGAAACAGAGATATTCCTGGATATTAAAGGGAAAAGAGCGAAAAAAGACACAGAAAGTCAGTCTACTACTGAAAGTGCTAATAATATAGAAGAAACGGTATCAAGTAATACAGACAATGAGCGTTCAGCAGAAGAAATAAAAAGAAAGAACCGTATACCATTTTATCCAAAGGAATGGAAAGATTCTTTTGGTTTGCCGGTGGAAGAACATAGGAAAGCACTGGAAATAAATATGCTGGATGGTTATGCAGAATTTACAACAGGGAAATAGTTAAAGGGGAAAGTCTGCCCTAAAGATCGGAGGTATCAGTGTGCATGAACATAATATTGTGATACCGGGGATTTCTCTATGCCAAAAATGGGGAAAGATACGGATTTTTCATTCAACGATAGTGGCATTGGGCGAGCCAAAGTACATACGATTTTTGTTTAACCCTGAAAAGCGGGGATTGGTGGTGCAGGCATGTGCCAGAAAAGAAGCAGAGTGTTTTCGGGTGCCTAAATATAACCCGGAAAATTGGGAATTTAAGATCAGCAGTGTGCCAATGCTGCGAATGATATGGAAAACGTGCGAATGGGATACGGAAAAGACGTATCGTTTTACGGGGATATGTCATTCAGAGTACAATTTGGTGGAATTTGATATGAAGCAGGCAACGGTGTTGACAGTGGAAGTGTTTTAAGAAAACAGCGTAAAATAGGGACTTCTGAGAGATCAGAGGTTCTTTTTTTATACTGTTTTTGAGGGTAATTGCTTGGTGTTGTGCTGAAAAATTTTCTCTGAAAAAAAGTTGTTTCTACCTTTACATCAGGAGGTGATATGTCGATTGTGGGAACCAGACCACCGCTTATTTCGGAAACGAATCTGTATGAGCCACATCATAAAGCTAGACTGGCTATAAAACCAGGAATTACAGGAATGTGGCAGGTTAGTGGGCGGAGTGACATTACCGACTTTGAGGAAGTTGTAAGATTGGATAAAGAATATATTGAAAATTGGAATATTGGATTGGATATTAAAATCCTTTTTAAGACGGTAATGGTTGTAGTGAAAAAAGATGGATAACAAAGCTGCTGATAGTAAGATTTGTTCTTTATTTGATACCTTGCTTTTTTGTACAGGAAAGTTCTCAGTTACAGATTGGTTTGATTGCGGCTGTTGCTTGCTCCTTTATGGCGTATTCAGTTGGAAAGGAAGGTATATGTACAGATAAATTTATAGCCTTTGTAATGTGTGTAGCAGCCATTGTCATATCGTTGCAGGTTCTTACAACAGCGCAGGTAAGAGGTCTGAGCATTAATTCATCGGATTTGAAATGGTGGATGGTTATACCAATAGGCCAGACAAATGCGATTGGAACCTACTTTATCCCAATGATCATTGTGATAGATGGATATAGAAACACAAGAAAAGGAATGTTTAGAAACATTCTAACAATCATAGAAGTGTGTCTAATCGCATCAATTTTGTTCATGGGGTCAAGATCGACACTAGTATTAATAGGAATCTATCTGATTATTCGGTATTTAGTGCCACGGGCTAAAATCAGTAAGCAGATGATGACAAGGATGTTGGTAATTATTCCAATTATTATTGTTGGCCTAATAGTTTTCTTGATGAAAAATATGAGCGTTATGGTACAGTTTGCGGGTCAGTTTAGTTTTGACTCTTTGACTTACACAAGATTTAAGGTTTATCAAGAAGCCTTGGCAGTATTTGGACAGCATCTTTTATTTGGTAGGGGAGCATATCTGGCATACTGGGGATCGACTATACCTTTGAGTCAGGTGACAACAAGGCGGACATCTATGTGGATGGTGAACTGTTTGAATCCCCAACCGTAACATTCGATTATGACTTTTCCCAGAGACATATTCTGGTAGTCAGTGATGACTGTACAGTAAAGAACGAAATCAAGGTTGTGTTCAATACGAAAGAGCAGGCAGATGGCTTCAAAGGAATGTGCTTCAGCTGGGAGTAAAGAAACAAAATAAAGAAAGAGCCGTGTAGTTATATCTATACGGTAGCTGCTCGAAAAATGCACACCGCTACGAGGTGAGCAGCAGGCAACGTTCAATGAACGGCTAAGAGGCAATAAAGGAAAAGATCATGAAAGATATTTATCAGATGGCAGCAGAATTTAGAACTGCCATGTTAAAAGCGAAAGCAAATAGAGAATTTTCAGGTGACGGCTTAATTGAATTTTTCCCAAGAGGAAATTGTGGAATAGTATGTGATTTGTTAGGACGATATCTTCTTGAACAGGCTGGGGTGAGAAGTTGGTACACATCGGGGGAAGTTAGTTCTGAGAGTCATGTGTGGCTTACATTAGAGGATGACGATATAGTTGATATTACGGGAGACCAATATAAAGACCGATCAGGATCACTGTATTACGATTTGCCTGTTTATGTTGGAAAAATGGATGCATTTCATTCTCAGTTTCGATTGAATGGCGACCCTGTGGAAATCACACCAAATGACTGGACACCGGATTTCCTTGGAGAAAATCGGATACAGCGAAAAAAGAGAATTGCTTACGAGACAATTTTGAAATATATCGGATAATTAACAGAGGGCTACATAAATGAGTGAGGCAATAGGAACACGAGAATTTGCTGAAAAATACGGCGTGACGCAGGCTACAGTTTCCAAGTGGTGCAGGGAAGGTAAAATTCCAAACTGCAACCAAGATGGAAAAGGATCGCCGTGGCATATTCCCAAGGATGCTGTTCCACCAGTTGGATATAAGCAAAGGAAAAAGTGATATTGGAAAGGAGCAACTTATGGACCAAGAACTATTTAACCCACAATCTTCTTCCGTAAGTTCCTCCCGAATCATTTACACCCCGTCAACCTTTGCCAGAACATCGTTGCTCCACCTGCAGGAGGTTGGCTCTTTGCAGGCTGTTCACCCACATGTATCCCAGAGAGAGGATTTGGTATCGTTCCTTTGCTTCATCGTTCTGTCTGGCGACGGAGAACTTTCCTATGAGGAGCAAACATATCAGCTGAGCGAGGGAGACTGTGTGTTCATTGACTGCCGGAAAGCGTACAGTCATTCAACTTCCGACAATCTCTGGTCGCTTCAGTGGTGTCACTTCTATGCCCCATCCCTTCCAGCTGTATATGAGAAGTACAAGGAGCGTGGTGGTCGACCTGTGTTTCATCCAGATGATCTAACTCACTTTACATCACTCCTGACAGATCTCTATAACTTAGCTTCCTCATCTGATTACATACGAGATATGCGGATCAATGAGAAGTTGGGGACTTTGCTCACATTGCTGATGGAGCAGTCCTGGCATCCAGAGAGCGTAACGGTGAGCCGGAAGAGAATGGAACTGGCGGCTGTAAAGGAGTATCTGGACGAGCATTATACGGAGAAGCTTACATTGGATGATTTGTCAGAGAAGTTTTTCATCAACAAGTTCTATCTGTCCAAAATCTTCAAAGAGACTTACGGAACGACGGTCAACAACTATCTGATCTCAAAGCGGATTACCAGAGCGAAGCAGCTGCTTCGATTCACGGATATGACTGTGGATGAAGTTGGTGCTGCGGTCGGCATGGGAGATGCGAACTACTTCAGCCGGATGTTCCGAAAAGTAGAAGGCATCAGTCCAAGAGAATATCGGAAACAGTGGTGACATTGAGGCACAGCGAGAAATCACAGCGAGAAATCGCTGTGTTCTTCTTAAAAACATATAGTTTGAAATGAAAATAAAAGGAGACTTACAAAATGAACACAAAGCCAATAATACTCACAGTACCGTCCTTTGAAGACTTCAGAGGATATCTTGCCGTGCCATACGACCAATCTATAAATTTCACTGTTCGACAGATCAATCAGGGATACAGCAGGAAAGCGTTCTCTGCATTTTCAGGAAGGGGAACACGCCCAAGCAAAGCTGGTGTCCTGTCTGCATGGTTCGATTTTCAATGTGGCTGTGGATCTGCACCCGGGAGAAACCTTTGGTCATGCTTACAGTGCGGTGCTGTCTTTTGAAAATCGAAAGCAGATGCTGATTCCCGGAGGTTTTGCGCATGGATACCTGACGCTGGAAGATGATACCCTGATGCAGTGGTGTGTGGATAATGACTTCTACAGTGAAGCCGCCAAGGCCGTGCGGTATGATTCGGAGTTCATCTGGGAAGGTGAGCCGTGGCCGGAAGCTGAGTATATAATATCGGAAAAAGATCGGAATGCTGTGAGATTGGAGAATTTTTGTGGGAGATAAAAGACCATATAAACCAAGAAAACCCGGTGCTGGCCGGAAACCGTTGAAGCCGAACTATGATGCAGCAGCTATCCTGCAGGAGCAGATACAGGCCGTCGTGGTCCTCTACGAAGAAGATAACTCCCTTCAGACAATTGCAGACACACTATCTCTCAACCCCATCAAGGTGCGAAAGCTATTGATCACGGCCGGTGTTTATGAATCGGAAATTGCAGATGTGGTGAACGCTTCTTTTGAGGAAAAACAGGGGATGTCTTATAAAGAAGTATTGGAAGCGGTGGCTGCAGAACTGAATTTGTCAAAAGCATCTGTGACTTCTTACTTACCTTATAAGAAAGGCGTGTATTTCAGAGAAAACTGTGAGAGGGAGCAGATCAGCGTTGTGGCAGAGGGGCTTCGACGAATGCGGCAGAGGAAGAAAGCGGTTGAAGAGTTAAAGCGTAGTCATGATGAGCAGCACCTCTGGAAGTGTATCGTTGCTTTTCAAGGATACCGGTTCAAGACGATATCTGGATTGCCGTTTTCCTATAAGATCAAGACCGGGCGGAATGGGGAACTGACCAAGGAACTGTGGATCGATCGTCGAGAAAGCAGTAAGAGCCTGACGTGGAGTTCGGTACTGCTGGCACTGGGGAATATAAAAGGAGAAGTGGTAGATCGCCCGAAAGCTCTGGGCGATATCCGGGGCGTAACTTATATATTCGGAATGTTCTACCGGTTCGGCCTGATCGATGTGCCAGACGAAGTGAAGGAGAAGATGAAGCACCCAAAGCAAAATACTGGTAAGCAATGAAAAATTCAGTTGCTATGTATAGAACTGTGAGGTAATATCCATCCTAACCAGGGGCAGAATGTATTGCTCACGGTTAGGAAGGTAGGTAGCATTATAGAGAAACTGAAAGAGATGCTAGAGGAATACTTAAAGAAAACGAAACCGAAGTATTATCCGCCAGTGGAGAACTTGCTGGATCTGGTGTATGAGCATTACACAGAAAATAACAGCATTGCACCGGAGAATACAGTGGCCGGGAAAGCCGCAAAGGAAAAAGAAAAGGAACTGGAAACATGGCTTCGAGACTTGCCGAGGATGGATGAGATGGTTGAGGACTACGGAATAGACATTCCGCTTTGGGAAAAAATCATGGACCAGCAAGGCAGTGTGTGCTGTGCATGGGAGAAGACTGCTTTTGAGGAAGGCATGAAAGTCGGAATCAGGCTTATGATGGAAGCAATGAAGTAAGTGCGATCCATTCCATATAGTTTGTAATGGAAATAAAAATCCCTCACTGCGGTGTATGTACACAGTGAGGGTGATGTTCGTATATAATTACTTTTCTTCAGCTTTTTTCTTCTTCGGAGCAATTTTATGACCGGAGTAGATTGCCATGCCCATGCAGACCAAGGAGCCGTAGGCAAAATATTTGTGAGCCTGCCGCAGTTTTTTGCAACCTGTGTAGAAACAGCCTGTCATGCAAGCGAGTGCTCCGAGTGACCAATATTTATGTGCTTTCATTATGTGTGTTCTCCTTTCAGTCGTTATCTTCTGCCCGAATTCTGAGCAGTTCTTTTACTTCGGTATCTGTTGCCTGCCGTACTGCTGCGTGATCGTTATATTCTATTGCGCCGCAATCAGGGCAACGGTCAGGGAACTTCTCGGCAGAGAAACAGTAGTGGCAGGTATCGCAGTAATAGTAGTTCACCTCATTTCACCTCGCTATTCTTCATGGAGTCTTTCAGAAAATCATTGTGGAGTTCAGGAAGAACTGGCAGCTGATATCCTTTTGCCGCGAGGATGTTCAGCTTAAAATCTACGAAGTGTTTTTCAATTTCGATTTTCTGGGCAATCTCAGCCGGGGTGAGTACATCACCGTGTGTATACAGGAATTCCTGTAAAAGTTCCTGATACTTCATCGCCCGGTAAGCTGCAGATGCGTGGGATGGCATATTTGTCTCCAGATGAATCCGGTCGGCATTGAATTCGTAATAGCCAATCGGTTTAAGAATATCATCGTCCGACAGAAGCAGTTCGGAAGCAAAGATATTTGCTCGTCTTTCTGCCTTGGAGTTGTCCAGACTATAAAAATAGGTGTCTTGAAATGCCTGGCCGGAGCTGGCATGCTTCCGGTCAAACAGTGCGTGTCCCAGTTCATGAGCCAGAGCAGATATACGCTGGGCAGCTGTACAATTCGGATTGATGCCGATATATTCGCAGTTCAGCAGGACGGTATAGTAACCCAGAAGGTCGTGGCAAAAACGGATGTCTTTCAATTTGATAGCCCGTTGTGAGATGATTTCTTCTGGATTCCGGGTCTTATAGCGGCGAACCACAGCATCGGCGGTATCAATTATGCGTGTGTTCAAAGTAGACTCCTTTCCTCCGGAGTAAATGTGACTCTTTACCGCAGATATTTTTTTGGAGTAAATTTCTTCGCATCAGCTTTTGCATCGAGGAAAAGTGCTTCCATTTCTTTGATAAATGCCGCTTGATCTTCTTCGGACAGTTCACCGCCTGCAAATAGAGCTGTGGTCTGTTCTTTTATTTTCTTTGCCTGTGCAACACCACGGGAGCCATACTTTTTTCGTACATCTGCATAGAAGAGGTCATCGTTGAGTTCTTGCTGGAAAGTGGCCTCATCCATAAAATAATCAGTGGTGACTCCAAGAGCTGCGGCAATCTTCTGGATTGCATCTACGCTTGGTTCACGCTGGTTGGATTCAATATAGCGGATCGCACGGTCTGACATAGAAGCCCGACGTGCCAGTTCAGCCATACTCATGTGCTGGGCGGTGCGGAGGGCTTTTATTTTATCTCCGTTGGTTGCGTCAGGAGCCAGAGTAGTGGCGGCTTCTGCCTTGGCATCCTGTGTGTTAAGTGGACTGGTTTCAAAGTTTGTTTCTTTTTTCATGTCATGCCTCCATGTGGGATAACCTGTTGTCTGTTGGAGGGAAAGCACCAACATTTACAACATAATTTTGTAAAGCTACTTGACAAGGAACAACTGTTCCTATATACTAAGAACAAAGGTTCGGGAACTCATGTTCCTATAATACAATAGAAGGTTGTAGAAGTCAAGAGGTGATTTTGGAAGTAATTCGTTGAAATGTATGGTGAAAAGGGTACACTAAAAACATTTCAAAAATTAAATTGGAAATGTATTGACTTATACTACGATAGATGATAGTATATGTACATGAAAAACATTTCAAATGTATAAAACGAAATGGCGGTGAAAGTATGAATGTTGAATTTGGAGATTTGATGGGAATGAGCATGGTCGGAAGCATCATGTCCAGACTGCAGATAAAAGAGGATGACAGGATAAAGGGAATCAAAGCTGAAAAAGTTACCGTTCTGGTACCGAAAGCAATTTCTAATGGTAGTGTAAACCATCAAGAGTTGACAGAGTACGAGGTAAAGGAAGGAAGTGGACAATCACGGCTGACTGTTGTCGATGATATTGTTATAAAGCTGACAACACCTTATAGCTGTGCGCTGATTACGGAAGAAGATGAGGATTTGGTTGTTCCGTCCTATTGTATGATATGCAGAGATTTTGATACGCAAGAAGTGGATTTAGACTATCTGGTTGGCTATCTGAATACTGAATATGCACGACAACTTCTTACGGCTGGGGTTGCTGCAACAACCAATTCGATGTTAAAGCCTAAAGATGTACATCGACTTCCAGTACCAATGCTTCCAATAGAGGAACAGAGATTGCTTGGGAGACTTTATAGGCTGAGTTCTGAGAAACAGTTGGTGTTGAAGCAGATGCTTACGAATGAAGAAGCGATGGCAGATAATCTTATAACATCAGCGATTTTGGGGGTGATGAAGGATGAATGATATAAAGTTGGTTGAAAGTAACGAACAGCCGATGAAAAATCATTTGCTATCGAGTCATGAAAGGATTCGATCAATATATTGGGCAATAGAATTAGAACTACGAGGCTGGGATATTAGAAGTGCTTTTGTAGGGGGAACGGTATCTGCTATCGTGTATGTGACTTTTCTAAAATACATCTCAGACAGAAGAGATCAGTTAGGACTACAAGTTTCAGACTTGTATAGATATGATGCCTTGCTTAATCTATATCCAAATGTGGTTAACCAGCAAGAATTGTGCGAATACCTGGGTGATGTGGAAAGACAACTGGGGCTTTCTCAGCGGCTGCTCCAAAATTTTGTGCTGGACATAAAAAGCCCTAATTTAGATACAAAATTTTTGAATGCTTTACACATTGCAAATGAATTGGACTTTAGAAGTAATGATATAGCACAAATTGAAATCGAAGAGCTTGTTCGTATTGTGGAAAAGGTGATTGAATCAGAAGGGAAGGTAAGTGGGCTTGTATATACGCCTTGGGCTATTTCGACTTTAATGAGCGAAATCTGTCAGATTAAAGATGGAATGTCCGTATATGATCCGTGCGCTGGTTGTGGACTTTCTCTTATTCAAGCAATAAGAGGGAAAGACGTTAGCGTATTTGCACAGGAACAAAATATGCACATTGCTGCAATTCTTGAAATGCTACTTATTATGACTGGTGTGCGTAAGGGAGCAGTCCGGTGCGATGATTCGATTTGGCATCCATTAACGCAGACTTTCAATCAGAAGTTTGATTGTGTTATCAGTGAGCCGCCTTATATGAGGCCAGAAACATCCTATAGAATGTCGATTGATAAAAATCTGATTGGTCAAGTCTTATACTATCCGGACCAGAAGATTGAGGATACGTGGATTTTTATTAGACATATAGTGGCGTCTCTTAAAGAGAATGGCAAAGCAGCGGTACTAGTGCCAATGTCAATGCTAACTCGTGAAGGATCAGCTGCTGTCAGTAGGAAGAAACTGATAGCAGATGGTTATATAGATAGTGTTATTGAACTTCCGGCAAACGCATTCTCAAATCGGAATATGAAAACATCAATTCTAATTTTGCGTAAAGAAAGGCCGATTCATAATATATATATGCTGGATCTGTCGAGAGGCTTATGGGACGAAAAGTGTAAGACTGGAAAAGATGGAATTGCCGAAATTACAGAGATGGTGCTTAATCGTAAAATAGTTACGGGTGCGTCAGATATAGTAGAAACGGAAGAAATTGTTCAAAACGCTTATCAGTTAGGAGTTTCTCGTTATGTGCCGCAGGAAATTGATGTGGAACAGTTTTTAGCAGATTCCGTAAAGCTGTATCGGACGGCAGATAAGCTGGAAGCAAAGTTTGAAAGATTATGCAGAGAGTTTAAAGAAGCAATGGATGATTATAATGGATATTGCAATGAAAGAAAGTCGAAATGAAGGAGGAAACCGTATGGAGAATGAAATCTATCCAATTATGACAGAGGATGGAAAAATGTTTTGCAAGTGTCGTAATGATGGAACAACAGTTGAACTGATTGGAAAAAACTGCTCGATGTCTATACAGGAACTTGTATCAAAGGCTTCAAATCCGAAAATGGCACAGCAGCGCCGGTTTAAGCGGAAAAATAGAACGACAAAACAAATTTAAGAAAAAAATGCTAGGCAACCCTGCGATATGGCCACAGTGTGCAAGCGGATTATTTCCCCCGAAGCATTGGACTGTGCGGTTATAGAACCTAATCATATCGACAAATCAGAGGAAGTCAGTAGAACAAATACGAATAATTTCTTACTCTAGAGCGAACCGAGTGGGATGGAATCCACTAAGAGAAAAGCCGGGGTAGATAAAAGTTTTATGGTATAGCCTGTACTCAAATTATTTTGAGTCTTGCAGACAGGAACTTTTATCTTCCTCGGCTTTTTTTGTTGGTATCAGCATAGACAAAATATTTTAGCATAATCGTTAATATACTTAAATATAACAAAAACATACAGAAAAATATATATTTCGGCGCGAAAAACGCAATCTGTTTCGATGTCGAAAAAGACACAAACAGGATATTATAAAGTAGGGAACTACACAGGAGAGGAGGTGGATTGAGTGACCGAGGAAGAAAAGCGGTTCCATGAAAAAATGGCTGACCGACTAATTGAAACACGAGAAGCAGCGGGAATGACGCAGGAGAAACTGGCCGAAAAAGTCGGCCTCCAAAGCAACTCAATCCACCGATATGAAGCCGCAGAGCGAAAAATCAACCTTTTTACAGCTGTAAAGATGGCCGACGCTCTTAATACAACAGTGGACAAGCTGGTTCCGGAGGAGTACATACACAAAACTGAAAAGACGGATATTGAGAGAGAAGCAGAGGATGTATTCCACCAGCTATCACCAGAAGAACAAAAAATGCTCCTTCGACAGATAAAGGGGCTGCTGGCAGTACCAGCATGAACCGTGCAGTAGAAGGTTACTGTGCGGTTTTTATTTTGTCATTGGCGGTCCTCCATGCCAATTATTTTTGAATTTCTACCAAATGGTAGAGCGGGAAACATATCTTCAACAGTCTGGTTGAGGAAAGCCGTTGGTCATTTTGTTATCATGTAATCAGTCCAAGGGACAAGCCCACAGAGTCAAATGAAAGCATCTGTCGGCAAGCCCCGGACAAATAAAAAAATATCGTAAGCCCGATTCTAGAGCAGGCGAAGGATACCATAGCAGAACTTCACAGAACAGCGATTTATTTGCTGGCTGTGGAGGTGTGCGGTTGGGATTATTCCTGCTGTCTCTGGAATCGGGCTTTTTTGTTTTATGCTCCTGCCAGATAGATCAGTGCCTCATCAGCATCCTGCTTTGGTATCTTTCCCTTTCAGAGTCCGGGGGAAAGGACAAAACAATGATGATGAACATGATGACTGGAGCAGTTGCAATCAATGGTGGCGTTGGTGTGATGGAGGTCCGCCAGCCGCAGGTAATGGAGAAAGCGGTACAGGACGCAGGACATATCGCCGCCGATATCGCGGAGAACGCACACATTACCTTACATGAACTGAAGGAAAAGATCGATGCAGTGGTGGAGAAAAAGCTGCCGAGTTTCAAGGCCCTCATGGAAATGAATCCGATGGCTGTAGCCCGGACGACTGTGAATGATGCTTCTCTGACTGTTTACCAGAACGGCTATGCAGTTTACGAGATGGACGGCGCACACACGGTCATGGCAGTGGAGCGCTGCGGGGATTACCGCTATGACTTCACGGACGATACATATCAGGTAGTGCCGGCTGAGACTTTTGAGGAGACTGAGTGGAGCGTACGTCTGCTCATGGAAGGGGAACGCCGGATGGAGCACAATCGGAATAATCGTACTGCTGAGACTGAAAATGTGTCCCTGGAATGCGATGGCTCCGACTGGTCCGCAGCAGTTATGGTGGATTTTTTGGATGAGGATAATGCCGAGATGTTGGCAGATCAGGAACTTCGCCGTCTGTATGCAGCCATGAGTAAGCTGACCGAGCGTCAGACGGAAATCCTTCAGCTTTATTTTTATAAAGGTATGAACCAATACGAGATTGCAGAGGAACTTGGCATCTGCCAGCAGTCGGTTAACCGGATCATGAATCAGGCAGTAAAAAGGCTGAGAAAAAATTTCTAAAAAAGTTTTTAGAAAAGTGTCTGTTAAAAGGCTCAAAAAGATGTTCATAGTGAGAGGGTTACTTCTCAAGTACATGAACAGGAGGTCAGAACTTATGAGTGCAGTAAGCATGAATGAAGCTGCAAAGAAAACTGCCCAGTTAGAAAATGCGAAGGAGGCCCGTCCACCCGGCGGTGCACCGCAGGAAGAACACCTGCCAAGAAAAATCTTCGTCTGCTCACCGTACCGTCCTACTTCACAGGACGAGAAGTGCAGAAAAGATGAACTGGAAGCAAACATCCGCAGAGCGAAGATGGCCTGTCGGATTCTTTCCACACTGGGCTTTCTGCCACTGGCACCGCACCTGTATTTTACCCAGTTCTTAAAGGATGAGGAGAAGCAGGAACGAAATACCGGCATTCAGCTTGGAATGCAATGGCTGGAGGAGGCAGATGAACTCTGGGTGTTTGGGAGTACCGTGTCGGAGGGCATGGCTGCCGAGATCAAGAGAGCCCATGAGTTGCAGAAAAAGGTCCGGAATCTCCCGGAACCGGGGCGTGTGGTTGAACTGCTTTTGAAAAACATTTCAGAACAGTACCATGTGCCGTTGAATGATAAGAAAACAGAGGGGCAGCAGGAAGCTGCAGAAAGTGAGGAAGACAATGGAGAATAAGAACGAGAAGAGCATGACTCTGGAGGAAATGATCAGCGAGATGCTGAAGGATGCCAAGGTGGTAAAGGTTCCGCTTCCTGCCAAGGCAGAGGAAAAAACGGAAGCGCAGAAGCAGGACAAGCCGATGCCGGCACGCCCGTCTGGTGTTCCGTTCCTTTCGCTCAGCATCAAGAACCTGCATGTCCACATGGATGAGCGCATGACCTCTTACAACTACGGCTTCGGTCAGGAGCCGGATGCTGAGGCAGACGACCCGGCAGAGGACATTGACTTCGATGAGATGCTGGATCGCATCCACAAGGAAACCGGTCTGTGTGAGAAGGTCATTCTGGCAGTTCTGAAGGCACAGGCCGATTATCTGGATGACCTGTGGGGTGATGAGGAAGAAGCCGGAGAGGAGGAAAACGCATGATGGACGAACTGAATGCATTGAACGCTCCGAAGAAAGTCGTGGATGGTTTGGTCGAGGTCTTTGATGGCCTGGCACAGATGTTTGCGGGTGTATCCGAGCAGCTGGATATGCTGGCAGCAGATGCAAAGACGGAGGATGAGCCGGAGCTTCCGGTGGCAGAACAGCCGGTACTGCCCGTAACAGAAAAGAAAGGCCCGGCTGCTGTGCATCCCCGTAAGAAGCCGGTCAAGAAAACCAAAAAGGTGGAAGAGACGGCTCCTTCGGCTACCGAGGAAGCTGCAGAGGTGCCTGTGGTAGAAGACCCTGACGAGGCAGAGGAAGCAGTGAACTCCGAGAGTTCAGAATCTACAGAAGGTGAGCATCCGGTGGATGATGCGGATGCGCTGCCGTGGGAAGAAGATACCGGCCAAAAAGAAGTACCGTCCGATAAAACCACCGGCAAGGACACACCTGCTGCCAAAGAGGAAACGCAGTCAGCAGTGACAATCACCAAGGATGAAATCACGGCGGTCATTGTCGCCAAGATCAAGAAGAAGCGTGATAACAACGAGAAGATCGGTCAGCTTCTGAAGACCTACGGTGTGGCCCAGCTGTCTGACCTGCCTGCAGAGAAGTACGAAGCATTTCTGGCAGATGTTTCCCAGATTTAAGGGAGGTCATCATGCCGGAAGTACATGCAATCCTTTCTGCATCCAGCTCGAAGAGGTGGTTGAACTGCACGCCATCTGCAAGGCTGGAGCAGAACTTTCCAAATGAATCCTCGGTGTACGCCGAGGAGGGAACTGCCGCCCATGCGCTGGGCGAATACAAGCTGCGGAAATATCTGCATGAACGGGTGAAGCGCCCAACCTCTGAATATGAGGATGAGGAGATGGAAGCGAACACTGATATCTATGCGGAGTTCATCATTTCCACAGTGGAGCGCATCAAGGAGACCTGTCCGCATCCGCTGGTCATGGTGGAGGAGCGGCTGGATTACAGTTATCTTGTTCCATCCGGCTTTGGTACCGGCGACTGCGTGATCATCGCAGACGGTACGCTTTATGTCATGGACTACAAGAACGGCAAGGGCGTGTTCGTAAACTGTGACCATAATCCGCAGATGATGCTGTACGCCCTGGGTGCTTACCACGCCTACGGATATCTGTACAGCATCAAAAAGGTGTCCATGACCATTATCCAGCCGAGACTGGAAAATATCTCAACGTTTGAATGCAGTGTGGAGGAACTGCTGGACTGGGCAGAGACCTATGTCAGACCGAGGGCAAAGCTGGCCTTTGAAGGAAAAGGCGAGCAGGTTCCCGGGGACTGGTGCCGGTTCTGTCGTGCCAGAACTTCCTGCAAAGCCTGCACCGATGAAGCAATGGCTCTGGTGAAAGAAGAGTTTCTGGATCTGGATGCCGGTGTGCTGGAGGATGAAACTGAGGAAACGGATGCGACGGCATCCTTTGACCCGGACACCTCCGTGCCGACCTTCAAATCCCCGGCACTGCTTTCCAAGACAGACATTGAGAAAATGCTGCCGACCCTGAACCGTATCGAGTCTTGGATCGAAGCGATCTTTGCCTATGTCAGCTCGGAGGCCATCAATCATGGTGTCAGCTGGGATGGGTATAAGGTGGTCGAGGGCCGGAGCAAGAGGCAGTTCCTTGATACGAAATCGGTGGTAGCTGCTGCAGAGAAGGCCGGATACACCGATATTTATAAGACGGAGCTGATCTCCCTGACAGCCTTTGAAAAGCTCATGGGGAAGAAAAAGTTCCAGGAGATTCTGGGAGAGTATGTGGTCAAGCCGCCCGGTAAGCTGGCACTTGTCCCGGATTCGGACCCCAGAGAAGCAGTCGATCTGCAGACTGCGGAAGATGAATTTACTGTCCTCGACTGAGGGCAGCAGCAATACACAAAAACAGATTGATGGAGGATTTTTATTATGGCTAACAAGATTTCCAGTGCAACTAAGGTCGTGATTCCGTGCCGTATCTCTTTTGCAAACATTTTTGAAGCAAAGAGCATCAACGGTGGTGAGGCTAAGTATTCCGTTTCCTGCCTGATCCCGAAGGAGGACAAGAAGACCCTGCTGGCGATCCACAAGGCAGTGGAGGCCGCCAAGGAGGATGGCAAGACCCGTAAGTGGGGCGGTAAGATCCCGCCGAACCTGAAGCTGCCTCTGCGTGACGGCGATATCGACCGCCCGGACGACGAGAACTACCAGGAGCATTTCTTTGTGAATGCCTCCAGCAAGGATGCACCGCAGGTCGTGGACCGTCATGTCCAGCCTGTGACAGACCCGATGATGGTCTACTCCGGCTGCTACTGCAACGTCAGCGTGAACTTCTACGCTTTTAACGCCAACGGCAACCGCGGTGTGGCCGCTGGTTTGGGGAATGTGCAGTTCGTCAAGGATGGTGACCGTCTGTCCGGCAAGGCATCGGCAGAGTCTGATTTTGACGCGCTGGACGATGAGGATGTTCTGGGCGGCGATGCCGGTGAGGAACTGCCGGATTACCTTCGCTAAGAGAAACACAGATAAGTAACCGTGCCGGGGGATGCCAGGGTGTCCTCCGGCTTTTTACATCGAATAGAGGTGAGATATTTGAAAGAAACGCTGATCGATATTGAGACCTACAGCGAGGTGGATATCGGAAAATGCGGCCTGTACCGCTATGCCACAGATCCAAGCTTTGAGATCCTGTTGGTAGCCTGGGCTACCGATGAAGGGGATGGTTTTGGCGAGACCAGATGTGCAGATCTTGCATCAGGAGAACCGCTCCCCAAAGAACTGCTGGAGGATTTCCAGTCTGGAAACGTGCGCCTGATCGCCCATAATGCTTCCTTTGAGCGGGTCTGTTTTTCTGTGCATATGCAAAGACATCTGCCGGGACAGTATCTGAAACCCGGGGAGTTCCTTTCTCCGGACAGCTGGATCTGTACGATGGTTATGGCGGCATCGCTGACTCTGCCAATGGCCCTAAAGGATGTTGGCACTGTGCTGAAGACCAGCCAGCAGAAAGATAAGGAAGGCGAGCGGCTGATCAAGCTGTTTTCCATGCCCTGTAAGCCAACGAAGAGTAATGGGATGCGTACCCGGAATCTTCCGGAGCATTACCCTGCAGATTGGGAGAAGTTTAAGTATTACTGCATTCAGGATGTCAACACTGAGGTGGACATTTATAAGAGGCTGAAGAAATTCCCGATGCCGGAGCAGGAATGGAAACATTACCGGGTCAATGAACGTATCAATGACCGGGGCGTAAAGATCGACACGGAGCTGGTGCAGCAGGCCATTGCCTGTGATCTGATGCTCTCGGACGCCATGAGTAAGAAAGCCTACGAACTGACAGGGCTTGAGAATCCCAACTCTGTGTCACAGCTGAAGTCATGGCTGGATGAGCGTGGCATTCCGATGGACACGCTCGGAAAAAAGGATGTAGCACAGATGATCGATGAACTGGACAAAAACGGAGTGGATGCTGAGGCAATGGATATGCTGAAGCTCCGGCTTCAGATGGCGAAAAGTTCTGTGAAGAAATACCAGGCGGCAGAACGCTGTGTCTGCTCAGATGGCAGAGCCAGAGGGCTGTTCCAGTTTTATGGGGCCAGCCGCACTGGTCGGTATTCCGGCCGGAATATCCAGTTGCAGAATCTGCCACAGAACCATATTTCCACGCTGGATGAGGCAAGGGAACTGGTGAAGCTGGGGTGCTTTGATATGGTCGAGACCATCTACGGCAACACCCCGGATGTGCTTTCCCAGCTGATCCGAACCATGCTGATTCCAAAAGAAGGCTGTGAGTTCATCGTGGCCGACTTCTCCGCCATTGAAGCCCGTGTGCTTGCATGGGAAGCCGGCGAGGAGTGGCGGTTAGAAGCCTTTTTGGAAGGAAAGGACATCTACTGTGCCTCTGCCAGTCAGATGTTCCATGTGCCGGTGGTGAAGCACGGCATCAATGGAGAACTCCGGCAGAAAGGAAAGGTGGCAGAGCTGGCCTGCGGTTATGGTGGTTCTTCCGGCGCTCTTATCAGCATGGGTGCTCTGCAGATGGGACTGAAAGAAGAGGAACTGCCGGAGATCATCGATTCCTGGCGGGAAGCCAATCCGAAGATCGTCCAGTATTGGTGGGATGTGGAGAAGGCGGCAACACAGGCATTCAAAACCGGAAAGCGACAGGAGATCGGCAAGCTGGCATTTGAGTTTTATTCCGGTACGCTCTGGATGCTGCTGCCTTCCGGCAGAAAGCTGGTGTATCTGAAACCGAGATTGCAGCCGAACCGCTTCGGAAGGATGAGCCTGACCTATGAAGGAGTGGGGCAGAACCACAAATGGGCCAGACAGGAAACCTACTCCGGCCGGCTGGTGGAGAATGCGACACAGGCGATTGCCCGTGACATTCTGGCAGAAGCAATGGCTCGGATGGAAGGCTATGGCCTGAATATCGTAGGTCATGTTCATGATGAAGTCATCATTGAAGCACCCAAAGATCGGTACACGGTGGAGGAGGTCTGCAAGCTGATGTCCGTTAACCCGGAGTGGTGCAAAGACCTTCCTCTGAATGCTGCCGGATATAAAGGCAGTTACTACTTTAAGGATTAAAGGGGGAGCGAGATGCCACACGTTCTAAAAATGAAAGATGGAAAACTCCTGACACCCTTTGGCATCCGGGATCTGCTGGATGCGGTGCAGGACTATGCCGGCGAGGAACTCCGCCGGGAGATCGAAAACTATATCGATACCAATGTGGAGGACATTGATGACTATGAAAAGGAGTATGACCGCATGGAGCAGGACAATGAACGCCTTGCTGACCATCAGCGGTCAGTCCTCTGCAATATCCGGGACGAGGTGGATGCTTTGGATACACTCCTGCAGAATACCCGGCTGAACCGCAGACGTATGCAGGGAGCCGTCCGAATAATCCAGCAGATGATCAACCGGGAATTGTAAGCACTTGTAGTTATAAAAATACGGCGTTTTTGTCGGAAGAACACGGACGCATAAACAGGCGTATAAATATGCGCCGCAGAAATGAAAGGGAAAACACTATGAAAACAGGAAGAAATTTGCAGGAAGTCCTGGTTGAGCTGAACCGTCAGAATCAGGCCAAGCAGGATTTTATCAGTCCGGCGCAGGGAATGCGCCTCCGGGAGGATGGACAGACTTTTGAGATCAACCATCTTACGACCAACCAGCAGGAAGTGTTCGGTACGACCTCGCTGTTCCATCGTCAGGTGGCATCAGCACTGGGTATCCCGGCCAAATACTATGATCTCATGCAGAAAGAAAAGCCGGAACTGCTGGCAGAGAATGTGAACAGCTGGTTTGCGGACAAGCCCAGTTCTTACATGGTTCGCTCGATGGATTACGGTGCCGGACAGGTGGCCCGCGCACTGCTGTCAGAACGATACCGCCGTATCGACAACATGGAGATTGCCACAGCTGTCCTGCCGCTGTTTGCAGGCAACGACCAGTACGAGGTCATGTCCTGCGAGGTGACGGAGAACCGTCTGTACCTCAAGGTGGTCAATCACCGTCTGGAGATGGAAGTCCGCAAGGGAGACATCGTCCAGGCTGGCGTGATGATCTCCAACTCCGAGGTCGGTCTGGGAGCTGTGTCGATTCAGCCGCTGGTATACCGTCTGGTCTGCACCAACGGCATGGTGGTCAATGACATGGGCGAACGCCGTCATCATGTGGGCCGGCAGGCAAAAGCAGTGGAGGACAGCTTTGCCCTGTATTCAGATGAGACGATGAAAGCAGAGGACAAGGCATTCCTGCTGAAACTCCGCGATACCACGATGGCTGCCATTGATGAGGCTCGCTTTTCCCAGGTGGTCGGCCGCCTGCAGGAATCTATGGCAGTGCCGATCACCGGCAGGGTACAGGATGTGGTGCAGCTGACTGCCCAGAGCTATGGCATCAATGCCGAGGAACAGGAAGGTATCCTCAAGTACCTCATTGAAGGCGGAGACCTTTCTCTGTACGGTCTGTCCAATGCGGTGACCCGTGCATCGCAGGATGTTGTTTCCTATGACCGTGCTACCACACTGGAGGGCATCGGCTGGCAGGTCGCCACGATGGAGCCGCAGCAGTGGAAGCAGATCAATCAGTGAGGTGACGGTATGGAAGATGTCATTCACTGGATCACCGAACACAAAGAGGAAGGATCTCTGAACAGGAAAATCAGCCACAGCCACCCGGACCCGACCGCCAATGAAGCCATCGGCAATGTGGTTCGGGAAGAGCGCAGGAAGAAGCACCAGAAAAGGAAACACCCGAAAAGGGAATGCCAGGAAAAGAAACGCCCACGCATCGGTGTCTGGCGGGCAGAGGAGGCGAAGCCGGATGAGGGAGAATGAAGTCGAAAAGCAGTTTGTGGAAGCAGTCAGGGCCGCCGGTGGGCAGGCCCTTAAATTCACCAGTCAGAGCATGAACGGTGTGCCGGATCGACTGGTTTTGCTGCTCGGCGGCAAGTGTGCTTTTGTGGAACTGAAAGCTCCCGGCAAGCAGATGCGTATCCTTCAGAGAAAACGCAGACTGCAGCTGGAGGCACTGGGCTTCCCGGTATTCTGCGTAGACCGCCCGGAACAGATCCAGCCTGCTATCCATGCGTTGATTTGCTGGAAACCGGGCGAGCCTATCCCCCAGGGAATCGGGGCGAAGATTCCGGAGATGCCGGAAGTTACGCTGCCACAAGGAAATACACAAAGCGAGGAGCCGGAAACACAGGCACAGGATGTTGGGGAGGAGGTGATGCCCAAATGAAGTTCATTCCACATGATTATCAGAGCTACTGTACGGAGTATATCAAAACACACCCGGTCGCAGCCCTTTTTCTGGATATGGGCTTGGGTTAAGGAAAGACCGTTATCACATTGACAGCCATCAAAGACCTTATGCTGGAGACCTTCGAGGTCAGCAAGGTTCTGATCATTGCGCCGCTGCGTGTGGCCCGTGATACGTGGCCGGCAGAGATCGAAAAGTGGGATCATCTGCAAGGTCTGGATATTTCTGTCATCGTAGGTGATACAAAGACCCGCATTGCAGCACTCCACCATCCGGCGATGATCTATGTCATCAACCGTGAAAATATCAAATGGCTGGTGGAGTATTATGAGAAAAACGGAATGCGCTGGGATTTTGGAATGGTCGTGATCGATGAGCTGTCATCGTTCAAGAACTACCAGTCCCAGCGTTTTAAATTCCTGCGGAAAGTCCGTCCGTATGTGAAACGATGGGTCGGGCTGACCGGTACCCCTTCTTCCAATGGTCTTATGGATCTTTGGGCGGAGATCGGTATTCTGGATGGCGGTGAGAGGCTCGGTAAATTCATCGGCCGGTACAGGGAGGCTTATTTCAAAGCCTCTTCCATGAATCCTTCCACGGGTGTTGTGTTCCAATACAAGCCCAGAGAAGGAGCAGAGGAGCTGATCTACCAGCGAATCTCGGATATCACGATTTCCATGAAAGCACTGGATTACCTCCATATGCCGGACTGTATTCCAAGCCGGTATGAGGTGGAGATGAGTGCACCGGAGCGGGAACTCTACGATATGCTTCGGAAGGACCTGTTGATCCCGTTGAAAGATGGTGACATAGATGCTGCCAATGCCGCATCACTGACAGGAAAACTGTTGCAGATGAGCAATGGCGCGGTCTACGATGAGAACGGAAAAGCTCGTATCATCCATGACCACAAACTGGAGGCACTGGAAGACCTGATTGAAGCCGCTAATGGGCAGCCGGTTCTGGTGGCGTACTGGTTCAAGCATGACCGCCAGCGCATCATGGAGCATTTGGCAAAGCAAAAGATTCCGGTACGGGATATCAAGAGCAGCACCGACATCAAGGACTGGAATGCCGGGAATATCCCGGTCGCCCTGATCCATCCGGCATCGGCTGGACATGGTCTGAATATCCAGCAGGGCGGACACATTCTGATCTGGTTTGGACTGACATGGAGTCTGGAACTGTACCAGCAGACCAATGCCAGACTTTGGCGGCAGGGGCAGACGGATGTGGTCACGATTCACCATATCATCACCAAGGACACCGTGGACGAGGATGTCATGGCCGCTTTGGAGCAGAAAGATATGACACAGGAAAAACTGATCTCAGCAGTCAAGGCACAGCTGGGGAGCTAGGAGAAGATTATGGAAAAGAATACGACCAATTACAAGTTTCTGAATGCAAAGGATCGTGCCTCTGAGAGAAAGAACTCTCACGGCATTCTGGATACCGACCGATATCACTACATGACTGCACCGCATGTGCAGACCAGCAAGCGGAAGCGCGACAGAGATGGATTTTTCACACCGTATGCGATGTTCCGTCCGTACAGTGGCACCGGGCTGTTGTGTGCGATCTTCGGGGAAACACCTGCCCGTAAGACCTCTGACCTGCGAGTCACACAGGATATGCTGGCGAAGGAAGCCTATGAGCATGAGATCGAACTGCTCATGTGTCAGGCAAAATCCTACGAGCTTCAGTTCCACAAGCGTTTCTGTGCGGAAGACCGTGCGGAGGAATGCTATGCGAAAGCAGTGGCAGCAGGAAAACACCCGGATGCACCGAAGCTGACAGCGGAGGATACCAGACAGACGATTTTGGATTCGGTTACCTGGCGTTTCGATTGGATTCAGCAGAACAAGAGAAAATGCTATCGCTTTGCTGAGATCCTGATTGACGCGAAGGAGCACCGTCTGGTGACAGACAGGGAAGAAAAAGAAAACTTTGTTGACCTGTTTGTGCGGAATGCAGCTCTGATGCCGGAGCCGAACCGCAAACTGATCGACTGCATGTACGAGGCGGCATGGTATTCCATCTATATGTTCAAGTATGGACTGGATGGACAGAAGGTGCCGGCTCCGTGGTACGACACAAAAGAACATGATTCAGGAAAGGGCAGGGTGAACGACTGATGGGAATGGCAGCAGACAATCTGGAATGCTACGAGAATCTGGCGAATGCAATCATCCTGCAGGCTGTCAAGGATTACAAAGCCGTGCTGTTCCGTCTGGAGGACCATCCGAACAACCGGGATGCGCAGTTTGAGAAAAAGAGGCTGGAAGGTTTCTTTCACTCCAACTGGTACAATACGCTGACGAATCTGGATGCCGGCACACTCATATCAGGCGTGCAGGCAAGAGTAAAGGTCGAAGCTGTGGGGCGTAGAAGGAGGAGGGCAGAAAACCTGCGCCGGAAAGCGGAGCGCGAGATGAAGAAGCTCGTGAAGCTGCTCACGGAAGCCGGTGCTGCTCTGACTCCGGAGAACATCCGGGCGTTAGGTGACATTGCGTGATAAAAATAAACAGACCAGAACAGGAGGTGCAGTATGGCAGACGAGATGGATTATATGGCACAGGCAAAGGAACTGGCTGATTCCTATAGGTTGCTGGTACACAGGCGGGATATGCTCCGGCAGCAGTACGAGGATTCCCGTTCCTGGTTTTATACTAAGGACGAGATCATCTATAAGCTGTCGCAGGGCGCACATGAGGAATCCGAGTGCGTACAGACCAGTGGTACATCAAATCCGGTGGAGCGCACCGTCCTCAACTGCGATAAGGTGCTGGCATCTATGAACCGTGAGGTACAGACCCAGCGCACGGAACAGTTTCTGGAACCTTACTATGAAGTCTGTGAACAGATTGAACTCTTTGAGATAGGACTTCGCAGTCTGCGCGGACAGACCCGGCTTGTGGCAGAGCAGCTGTTTGTAGATGGGAAGAAGCAGTCGGAGATCACAGGGGCAGATGGAAACAATCTGACCCGGCGAAACGTAGTCCGGGAAAAAGAAAATGCGTTGCAGGGAATTGCGGCTGTGATTCGCTGGAGAAGGGAGGGAGCATAATATGCAGGCAGAAGAAATGATGGAGAAGAAAATTGCTTCAGCAATGGAGGTCTGTAAAAAGTACAATCGTATCAAGGCCGATGGAAAAAAGGCAGAGGAGGTATGGAAGTATAATCTGGATATGGCTGCGGATGCCAAATATCCAAAAGAAACCGAAATGTATGAGGAATATGCAGACAAAGCTCTGACTGGATTCAAGGCTTCGATTAAATGGCTGAAAATAGTAGACAGAGCTATGAGAATGGTTTTGCCTTACGAAGCCGAGCAGGTTTTGATACAGCATTTTGTTGAGGGAAAACCGCTCAAATCTATTCGTGGAGGACGGAACCGGTATATGTCCAGAACGACGGCAACAAAGTATAAGAAAATCGGAATCCAAAAACTGGCTGACAATATTTCTCCTGTTGAGGCCGACTTGAAGAAGCTGGAGGAGATTCTGGAAAATTCTTTGTGATTTGAACATGATGCGGTCTTAAATGAACGCAGATGAACATTTTTCCAGTTTACCGTACATTGGCTTTTTGCTATACTTTAAACTAGGAAAATAGGAGAAACGAAGGCGCAGAAAATCCGGGAGCAGAAGATGCTGTCCGGTATTTTTTACGCCTTTTTACATTTTGTGCCGCCTAAAAGTGTGAACTTGGGCGGCCTTTTTGCTATCAACATGGAGGTGATATCCTGATGGGACGAAAGAAAAGTAATGCCCGGCCGGTAGAGCGCGGCCGCAAGATCCATGTCAATAAATACATCAATCAGCGTGGAAAAACAAAGCCGCACCGCAGATCAGAGGCATCTTGTAAACTGACATCGAAAGAACCTCAGTTTCACGAGTTGCCAGCAGATCAGTGGCCGGCAACAAAGATACCGAAGCAGTATGAAATCTGGTTTGCAGAATTGGGAAATCATTATGGCACTTCGGTTCAGAGCGGAAACCGTCCGGTGCTGGTTATCAGCAACGATATGGCAAACCGCAATTCCCCGATCATCACGGTGATCCCGATGAGTTCTAAGCTGAAGAAGCTGGAGCTGCCGGTACACATTCCGGTCACCGAGAAAGACTGTGAAATGCTCCGGGATGAGTGTCTGGAAGAATCCATTCTGCTGGTGGAGCAGATCACGACCATTGACAAGATGGTTCTGTGCAGCCGGCTCTGCCGTGTGACCTCGGCCAGGAAAAAGCAGGAGATCGAAGCTGCGGTTAAAAAGCAGTTTGCGATGCAGGCTTGTACGGGAAGGGAGGCGCAGGCATGATGGACATCAAGAACATTCCGGGCAAGCTGAAAACGACCTGCAGCTTCTGTGTCTGGAAGTTTGAAAAGCGCAATGGCCAGAAGACCAAGATGCCGTTTAATCCGGCAACGGGAGAACGGGCAAAGATCAATGACCTGCGTACATTCTCAGATTTCAAGAATACCCTCGTCACTTATGCAATGGGTGGTTATGACGGTATCGGTATTGCAGTTGGCAACGGAATCGGTGCTTTTGATATCGACCACTGTATCCGGGAGGATGGCACGCTGAACGATACAGCGGACACCGTCCTTTCTATCTTTCCTACAGCTTACGTGGAAAAATCACCGTCCGGCAAAGGGTTGCGAGGTTTCTTTTGTGTGCCGGAAGACTACGTCTATGACAAGACGGTCTACTACATCAACAACCGCAGCAAAGGTCTGGAAGTGTATATGCCCGGTGCGACGAACCGCTTCGTCACCGTAACGGGAGATGTTTACCGCACAGGTGAGATCCCAAACGATGAAACGGCAATGACAACACTGCTGGACACGCTGATGAAGCGAAACAAGCAGGTGCAGCAGACCCATTTCCAGCACCATTCGTATCTGGATGATGAGGCAGTCATCGCACACGCCAATGAAGCCAGCAACTCGGAAAAGTTCAAAAAACTCTTTGCCGGTGACTGGGAAGACCTCTACGGCAGCCAGTCGGATGCAGATATGGCATTGCTGTCTATCCTGGCATTCTGGTGTGGCTGCGATGAGGAGCAGATGGACCGTATCTTCCGCACTTCCGGCTTGATGCGTGACAAGTGGGATCGCAAGCAGGCTGGTTCGACTTACGGCGCAATCTCTATCCGAAATACGGTTAATACCTGTGCGGCTGTCTATATGCCGGTCAATGCGCAGGATATCGTGGATGAGGAGTTTTCCAAGCTGGATGAGGATGACTATATCGAATTCCAACCAGACCTTACCAAGATCACAGTTACTCTGGAAGAAATGGCTCCGCACACAAATGCCCGATATGGAAGAAATGAGATCGGCATGGGCAATATGTTTGCGGACTATTTCAAGCAGATCGCCCGGTACAACAGTGAGCGCAAGGGCTGGTACGTCTATGACGGCTCTGTCTGGAGACCGGATAAGGGAAACCTCAAGGTGTCGGAACTGGCAAAGCTGCTGGCTGACAAGCTGTATGTGTTTGCTCTGACGATCACCGAAGAGGATGCCAGAAAGCGGTTCATCGACCGTGTCCGAAAGCTGCAGCTGCGTAAGAACCGGGAAACGATGCTGAAAGATGCCATGTCCGTGTATCCAATCTCCATGCAGGCGTTCGACAGGAACAAGTATTTCTTTAATTGCAAAAATGGAACGCTGGATATGCGGACACTGGAATTCAGGGAGCATCGGCCGGAGGATTATCTCACAATGGAATCCGGTATTACCTATGACCCGGATGCAGACTGCCCACGCTGGCACTCGTTTATCAAGGAAGTCATGTGCGGGGATGCAGATCTGGCAGACTTCCTTCAGCGTTCTTTGGGATACGCCCTGACAGGAGATACCTCGCAGGAGTGTATGTTTATCCTTTACGGTGCCACTTCCCGAAACGGCAAAGGCACTGCAATGGAAACATTCCTGAAGATCATGGGCGACTACGGAAAGACATCAAATCCGGATATGCTGGCAGCTAAATTCCGTGGTGGGAACACAGGCGGACCTTCGGAAGAAGTGGCTCGTCTGGTCGGTTCCAGATTTGTAAATATCTCTGAGCCGGAGAAGAAGATCACATTCAATGCAGCTCTCGTAAAAAGAATGACCGGCAACGATACCATCAACGCCCGATTCCTGAATGAGAACAGCTTTGATTTTGTGCCAGTGTTCAAGATTTTTATCAATACGAACTACCTGCCCAATGTTAATGATATGACCCTGTTCCAATCCGGCCGACTGAAAATCATACCGTTCAACCGTCACTTTGAAGAGGGAGAACAGGACCAGGGGCTGAAGGGGCAGTTTGCGAAGCCGGAGAACCTGTCAGGTATTTTCAACTGGTGCTTGGAAGGGTACAAGAAATATTGCCAGCGAGGTCTGGAACTTCCGCAGGCTGTCACAAAAGCTACGGAAGATTACAAGGATGATTCTGATCGAATCGGACAGTTTATCGAAGCGTGGCTGGAAAAAGATAATGAGGCTGAACTTCGGACCGCTGCAGCATACCAGTTGTACACAAAGTGGTGTGAGGAGAATGGTTATTCTTCGGAAAACCAGAAGAACTTCAAAAATGCCATCGGCGTGCATTTTACAGTGGCTCGAAAACGGCCCAAAGGCGGTGGCGGCCAAACGACGCTGATTCTCGGCTGTAAATTCAAGGAAGTGGAAGAAGGGGCAGAGGATCAGACTGTGCAGGATGCTTACAAGCCCAAAGACAGCCTTCTGTAAACTTTTTTCGTGGATTTCGGGCTGCGTTGTAGCGAGTAGCAGGTTTGTAGCCGAGATTTCATACCCCTTTTTATTATTACTTTCTTTTATAGCTTTCTTATATAAAATTCAGCTACATAGTTGCTACGTGCTACATGAGTTGAAAAGAAGAAAAGCAAATAAGAGAATTTGAGGTCTGCTTTTCATCTGGGTGGCCCGGCTTTTTGAACAGCCCCATTTTGTGAGAGACAGAACGTGGTTCTTTTAACCGAAATATTTAACCGAGACAGAGCAGGCAGTCTTTGTGGGAGCCTATTTGTGGGCATGGGCAAAGGCGGCCTGCTTTGTGATACATGAAAGAGAGGACAGAACATGAGTAAGATTATTACCTGTGAACAGGTCAGCAATGGTCATCCCGATAAGATCTGTGACCAGATCGCAGATGCCATCGTGACCGACATTCTCCAGCATGACAGGAACGCCCGTGTGGCAATCGAGTGTCTGCTGAAAAAGAGCCAGCTTTTTATTGCCGGCGAAGTCACTACCGATTATCGGCCAAACTACAACCAGATCGTTCACGATGTGTTCAACCGCATCGGTGCTGAAAAGCTGGGCTGGAACCTGACTGAGCTTCTTCGTATCGGCATTCTGGTGGACAAGCAGTCACCGGACATTGCGCTCGGCGTGGATAAGGGCGGTGCCGGTGACCAGGGAATCATGTATGGCTACGCCACCAACGAGACGGCAGAGCAGATGCCGATCCCGTACATGGTCGCCACCAAGTTCCTGCAGCTGCTGAAGAACCATCCGTCCAAGATGTTCCGTGCAGATGCCAAGGCGCAGATCAGCTACGATTACGACACCGGACGCATCACCACATTCCTCTGCTCCGTGCAGCACAGCCCGGATGTGGAGGTCGGCGACTTCAGGCACATCATCGAATCCATGATGGTACTGGCCGCCTGTGAGTATGGGTTGGATGGGGACTTCACGAAGCTGGTCAATCCGACCGGCCGTTTTGTGCTGGGTGGCAGCTACGCCGATTGTGGTGTGACTGGTCGGAAGCTGGCGTGCGATACCTACGGCGGCATTGGTCGCATGGGTGGCGGTGCTCTGAGCGGTAAAGACCCCACCAAGGTGGATCGCTCCGCAGCATACATGGCACGAAAGATTGCAAAGGACATCGTGCAGGCCGGCTACGCAGACAAGTGCGAAGTCCAGCTGGCCTACGCCATCGGCGTGGTACAGCCAGTGGGTGTGTCGGTGGAGTGCTTCGGTACGGAACACCAGTCGTTGGACTTCATCGAAGCCTACGTTCATGACAGCTACGACCTGACTCCGCAGGGTATTATCAAGCGGCTGGGTCTGTTGGATGTAGATTACAACAAGGTCAGTGCTTACGGTCATTTCGGTAAGGCTGGTCTTCCCTGGGAGGAATAAAAAAGAGCCTATCCGAGGATAAGCTCTCAAAGTGAGTGATATTCTACGCCGTAAGGCTCCCCGTCACTCCCGGAGGATTAAACATCATGCCATTGGTCTAGCTTGGGAAACAGTAAGAGTCAGTCCAAGATGCTGGAAAATGTTTAACAAAGTTCCAAGATTAGGAGTTGTTTTGCAAGATTCAATTCTTGCAACAGAGGACTGAGGAATGCCACACATAGCAGCAAGATCACGCTGGCTTAAGCCAAGTGCGTTTCGCTGCTCGACCATTGCGGTTACGATGGCTGCGATTTCTTCAGTTTCTTCCATGTCTTTTGCAATGACAGGATCGACTGTTTTTACGTGTTCTTTGTAATCGTTCCAAGTTTTCATAATTCACCGTTCTCCTTTCTGGACAGATAGTCATCACGTTCACGCTTTGCTTTCTCAATTTCCCTGCGAGGAGTCTTCTGAGACTTTTTGCGGAATTGATGGAGTAGAACAAAGGTGTCTTTTTGGACGAAGAAATAAAAAACGCGGTTGTTACCGGGACGTAATTCCCAGATGTCTTCTTCCAAATGTTTTGTGATGTTTTCATTCATGTTGGTCCCGTTTAGTGAGAGCAACTCAATGTATAAGCTGGCTTGCTTATGTTGGATGCGGGCATCCTTGTTGGTAGAGGCTTTAATGCGTAACCCTTCGAGGAAGTCCCAAACCTGACATTCACCGTCTCTTGTTTGATAGAACGCAATTTCATATTTAGCGTCGCTCATTAGTGTATGGTCTCCTAAGTTATCTTATTCATTTGTTCAATATAATGATAGCATAAATGCTATCAGATTTCAATAGGAAAGGAAAAGTAAAATGCCGTACAGACCAAAGACACCGTGCCATCACCCTGGCTGCCCGGAGCTGGTGGAAGCCGGCCGGCTCTACTGTGAGAAGCACCTGCCTCTCCATCCAGAAGCCACCCGGCCAGCAGCAAAGCGTGGATACAACAGACGTTGGCAGAAAGCCAGGAAGTCGTATCTTGAAGCACATCCGCTCTGTGTGCAGTGTGCCAAGCAGGGCAAGTACGTCCGGGCAACGGTGGTGGACCACATCATTCCGCACCGTGGTGACCAGAAACTTTTCTGGAATCAGAACAACTGGCAGGCTCTCTGCAAGAGCTGCCACGATAAGAAGACGCTGACCGAAGACATCAACCCGACCTACACCTACTGACACCCCCACCGGGGCCGGGGTCACTTCTCTACGGTGAAGTCACACGGAGACCGGTGGCCCCTTTTGCGTGAAAAACCGCAAAATTCATAGGCCGGGGGTCAGAGGAATAACGGCGCAAAATGAAACAGGAAAATGCACAGGCATCGGAGCTTCGGTTCCGGTGCCATTCTTTTTCCCCGAAATGAACCAAAGTGTGTGAAACCTCTCGTAAACAGGGAGCTTTCGCACATTTTAGCTTGTTCCGGGAGGAGCGAGGGCGAGCGGGAATCGGACGTCGCAACAACGATCCAACCTGGCGGGGCGGTGCCGATTTCCACTTCGCCGCTTTTCGTATGAATTATGAGATTTTTCTAAGAAACCGCCGAAGAAACGGCGAAAAATGAGAGTGGGGTGAGGGCAGATGGAAGATTACACGGCTGAGATGATCAAGGACATGGCGTTTTCCTTCTGTCCTCAGTGCGGTACAGCCATTGTACCGAATCATAAAGGCAGACCGAGAAAGTTCTGCTCACCGGAATGCCGGTCACGGTGGAACAACACCCACCCGAAGCCGGAGAACTGGAAGACCGTGCGGTCGAAGATCTGCCCGGTGTGCGGCAGGGAGTTTTCCTACCGGCATCAGTACGGGTTGGAACGAAAATATTGCAGCCGGGCTTGTGCTAACCGGGGCAGAGGAAAGGAGGCAAAAGATGCAGCCGTTGAGTATTGAACGGGATGTCAGAAGAAATGGTATCCGTATGGATTGTGTTTTTGAAGGAACGGCGTTTGATGCTGCCAGGGAGCAGGTGAGGACGCTGCGGCTTTCTGGAACGAAACTTTCTCAGATCGCAGAGCAGACGGGAATGCCTGTGGAACAGGTGATGGATTACTGCCGAGAACTGGGATTGCCGGAAATAGGAAGCTGCCATCTGGTGCCGCCGGGCAGAGTGAAAGAACGCAGATGTCCAGTCTGTGGAAGAATCATCGGGCAGAGTGGAAGAGGTGCGCCGAGAAAATATTGTTCGGATGAGTGCTATGCTGAATATGAACGAAGGAATTATAAACGGGAAAAGGCTGGCAGGGTAGCATTCTGTCAGAACTGTGGCCGTCCGTTTACGGCAATCTGCGAAAGCAGGAGTCAGCGGATGTTCTGCAGCAGAAATTGTTATTTTGAATTTCGATATGGACTGAAGGAGGCGAAGGAGCATGAGTGAAAAGGTGATCGGTGTGTACCCGTTGTTCAACACCGGGGGTATTTGTGTACATGCAATCGACTATGCGGAAGATAAGGTCCTGGCATCTGTGAACGGGGAAAAACCGGAATGGTGCGAGATGGCAGAGAAACCGCAGCCAGAAGAAGATGGCAGTGAAATGGAGTCGGGCTTTTTGTTCGGCTCTTTTTTCGTGCCGTTCTCCGGGGTCATGCGCATGTGAATCTAAAACGGGAGGGCTTACATGAAAGCGACTGCTGAACTAAAGATGCTGCCGGTGTCTGTACTCAAGCCGGCTGCATACAATCCCCGGAAAAAGTTGAAGCCGGGGGATAAAGAGTACGAGAAAATCAAGAACTCCATTACAGAGTTCGGCTTCGCAGATCCTTTGGTGGTCAATGCCGACATGACGATCATCGGCGGCCATCAGAGACTGACTGTTGCAATGGAACTGGGATACACAGAAGTGCCTTGTGCGGTGGTGGACATCGACAAGACCAGAGAGAAAGCCCTGAACATTGCACTCAACAAGATCACGGGTGCATGGGATGATTCTCTGCTGGCTGACCTGCTCAAGGACATCGAAGATTCCAACTTCGACCTCGGTAAGACAGGCTTTGACCCGCCTGAGATCGAGGAGCTGTTCAACAAGGTCCACAGCAAAGAGGTCAAGGAAGATGACTTCGATGTGGAATCCGAGCTGAAGCAGCCGTGCTTCTCCAAAGAGGGCGACCTCTGGCATCTGGGAAAGCACATCGTTCTGTGCGGGAATTCTACCAAAGCGGAATGCTACGACACCCTGATGGACGGAACCAAGGCAAATCTGGTCCTTTCCGATCCCCCTTATAACGTGGATGTGGAAGAGACTGCCGGTAAGATCATGAATGACAACATGGGAGATTCGGAATTCTACCAGTTCCTTCTGGCAGCGTTCCAGCAGATGCACGGCCATCTGGCAGACGACGGTTCCATCTACATCTTCCATGCAGATACGGAAGGGCTGAACTTTAGAAAGGCATTCAAGGATGCCGGGTTCTACCTGTCCGGGTGCTGTATCTGGAAGAAGAATGCGCTGGTGCTGGGACGCAGTCCTTACCAGTGGCAGCATGAGCCGTGTCTCTACGGCTGGAAGCAGAAGGGCAAGCACCAGTGGTACTCTGACCGCAAGCAGACAACTATCTGGGAGTATGATCGGCCGAAGTCCAACAAGGATCATCCGACCATGAAGCCCATCGGCCTGATGAGCTATCCAATCCGTAACTCAACTATGACCAACGGCATCGTCCTCGATCCGTTCCTTGGCAGCGGCTCGACCCTGATCGCCTGTGAGGAAACGGACCGTGTGTGTCGGGGCATCGAGCTGGACCCGAAGTTCGTGGATGTTATCGTGAAGCGGTACATCGAACACAGCGAAGGCCACTACGATGATGTGTTTGTTATCCGCGACGGTCAGAAGCTGAAGTTCGAGGAAGTGGCAACCTTCGAGCCGGAAAGTGAGGATGCCGATGGAGAATAAACAGCTGACACTCGGCAGCCTCTTTGATGGTTCCGGGGGTTTCCCGTTGGGTGGACTTTTGACCGGGCAGATCACTCCGCTGTGGAGCAGCGAGGTGGAGCCCTTTGCCATCCGGGTCACGACCAAGCGCCTGCCGTGGGTGAAGCATTACGGTGATGTGTCTGCCATCAGCGGTGCGGACTTGCCGCCGGTGGACATCATCACTTTTGGAAGTCCCTGTCAGGATATGTCTATCGCCGGTAAGCGGGACGGTCTGGATGGTTCACGGTCCAGCCTGTTTTACGAAGCAATCCGAATCGTGAAGGAAATGAGGTGTAAGACCAATGGAGAAAAACCAAGATTTATCGTGTGGGAGAATGTGCCAGGGGCCTTCTCCTCAAACAAAGGACTGGACTTCAAGGCAGTCCTCGAAGCCGTCATCGGTGTTAAAGAACCGTCCGCCCAGGTGCCTGCGCCTGAGAAAAAGGGATGGCCGGATGCTGACTACTATTTGGGAGACGGATGGAGTGTCGCATATCGAGTCCTTGATGCGCAGTGGTGGGGCGTACCCCAGCGTAGAAAACGAATCTTCCTTGTCGCAGATTTTGCAGACCAGAGTGCCCCAAAAGTATTATTTGAGTCCGAAGGCATGTCTCGGTATTCTGCGGAGGGCTTCCGTGCGTGGCAAAGAGCTGCCACCTGTGTTGAAAGCAGCACTGGAAAGGCAGGCGGCACAGGAAGAATCTGCCTGAATGATCAGGGTGGGGAGAGGATGGATGTGACAGAGGAAGTGACATCAACGCTTCGAGCAGAAGCACACCATCCTCCGTGTGTTCTGGAAGCAGCCGGTTTCTGTACGGAACACTCTGCCAACGCAAGAAGCATCGGGTATGAAGAGGAACGGTCACCAACTCTCCGGGCTGGTGTTGTGCCTGCCACTATCGCTTTGGAAAACCATCCTGCAGACAGCCGGGTGAAGATTTCCGAGGATGGCAAGGTTCAGACCCTGACCAGTCGATGTGGTACGGGTGGCGGGAATGTTCCGCTGGTCATGGATGGTGTTGAAAAGTCGGTGGAAAGCCCGGTGAAAGATGTTGAAAACTCTCCGGCAGTCACATTGAAGATCCGCTCCGGATGTGAGGGCGGTGGCAAGGGAGCCATCTGGCAGGAAGAAAAGTCAGCCACTCTCGGCTGCAACAACGACCAGACGCTGTTTGTTCCAAAATGCTATGGAGTCTGCTCAAAAGCCAGCCACTCCATGATGTCCGATAATCCGCACAGCGGTTTTTATGAAGCAAACACATCCCGGACTCTTGACCGCAGTGGTGGAGACCCAACCTGTAATCAGGGCGGCATCTGCGTAGTAGAGCCGGTTGCTTTTACCCAGAATCAGAGGGACGAAGTCAGGGATTTGAAGGATAAGTCAGCAGCATTGTCAGCAGAGCCGGGGATGAAGCAGCAGACCTTCGTTTTGCAGGGCAACATGATCGGCCGTAAGGATGAGAATGGTCCGCAGGGGGATGGCGTCAATGAGGATGTCTGCTTCACCTTAGATGCGACAGACCGCCATGCAGTCTGCGCACCAGAAAGTGTGTATGCCATGACAACTGGTTCCTATATGCAGGTGGAGAAAGAAGTTGCACCGACTTTGATGGCACGGGATTACAAAGACCCGACCACCATCGCACCGGCACCGCATCTGAACGAGGGAGTTATGGGAACGGTGGCGACTGGGGCACATCCCAGCGGCTTTAATGGGCAGGATGCTTTCAATGACCGTCTGGTTATTGATAATCCAGAAGTACAGCCCACGCCAGTGACCTATACCGTCCGCCGCCTGACACCGACCGAGTGTGCCAGACTGCAAGGCTTCCCAGACTGGTGGTGCAGAGACCTTGGAACGGAAAACCCGACTGAGGAAGAACTCATTTTCTGGGCAGATGTGTTTGAAACCCACAGACGGATCGTGACACAGGCTAAGAAGCAGAAGACAGAGAAACAGCTGCGAAAATGGCTGGCTGATCCGTATTCGGATGCAGCAGAGTACAAGCTCTGGGGCAACGGTGTCGCACTTCCGTGTGTATACTTTGTTCTCGCCGGCATTGCATGGTGCGCAGGTCTGGAAGAATAAAATGGCCCGCTATATTACAAGGTAGAAAGGCTACCAAGTGATATGGCGGGCTTACATATCGGGCCTATTTACACAAATGAGTTAGCATCTCATTGTGTAAAGGGTCGAACATAAAGATTATTCGGAAATGGACTTGCTATTTGCCCGGTTCAGAGTGATATATGTGCTACCGAAAAAAACATCGGGATGCACAAAAACAAAATAATGAAAAAGGAGCGATGAATCATGTTGAAGTTTGAACTAAATGTAGAGGAGCGCAAAACACTGGCAAAGCGGATGGAGGAGCTGACAGGCATTCATCCTTACTACACCAAGGCCCCTCGGTATGCGTATGACATCGGAAATTACACCATTGACCGGGATGGCAACCTGCTGGTGGAGGCGGAAAATGCAGATCTGGAATTGCTGACTACGCTGATGAATGAAGGCCTGATCCGTGGCGGCGAGGATGTGGATGCAGAGACTTTGCAGGAAACTGCAGACGAACAGCCTGCGGTAGACCTTGCCGAGGGTGTCCAGATGATCCCGGCAGTACATCCAAATGAGCAGGAGACCTGTGAAGGGGATTCAGAAGAAGCCGAGGAAGATGGGGAATCCGAAATGGAGAGTGCAGAGCAAATCCCATCGGAAGAAGGTGAGGAACAGCCTGTGGCAGAGGAAGCAATCCCTCTGGATGCGGATTTTTCTTTTCCGATCAGCCAGCATAACGGCGTATCGCTTCGCAACCTGGTCAATCTGATCTACAGCAGAGGGGAACTCATCAGCAAGGCAACGGACGGCATTTTCCTTGCCGATAAGGGGCTGGTGGATGCCTTGAAAGATGACAGCTGCACTTATGCGGTAGCAAATTTCATTCATGCGGTCAAAGAGTATGAAGAACAGCATGGTGCTTCCCTGGAAGGCTTGACGATCACAGATGAGAAAGTTACCTTTACAGGTTTCCCGACTGCACCGGATTATGACCACCTGACTGCATTCGGACACCTTGCGATTCTGATGAACCAGCAGGCTGTCAGCCAGAAGCGGATTCAGGCAAAAGAGGTGAACGATTCCAATGAGAAATATGCTCTGCGAACTTGGCTTCTGCGCCTTGGCATGAACGGTCCGGATTTCAAGCAGACCAGAAAGATCTTGCTGGAGAACCTTTCCGGCCATGCGGCTTTCCGCACGGATGAGGAAGCACAGAAGTTCCTTGCAAGGGAAAAGGCAAAGCGGGATGCCCTGAAAGCCGCGAAACAGGCAGCACAGGAGGGCAGTGCCTCCGCTGGGGAAACAATCGCATCAGCAGATGCCGAGCCGACACAGCCCGGCTGTGGGGCAGACACGGCGCAGATGCTGGAGGCGGGAGCGTAAGCTCCCAAGCCCCCAATGGGGGCCGGAAAATATGCGAGACCCTCTTCCATTGTACCGATATTAACTCTGAAAATGTACATTATCAAGCAGATAAACCGCAGAAATGTACACGATCATTCCGCCTCATATTTGTCGAATATATGTTCTTTTATGGCCTTGCTATTATGTGCACCTGACGGTAATATGCACATACCGAAAGGGAAAACAAGGAAAAAACAAAGGAGAACATACCATGAACGATAAAACAAGAGAGCAGATTGAAGCCATGAAGAACCAGACCATCGGAGTTGAGATCGAGATGAACAACATCACCAGAGAAAAAGCGGCAAGAAAGGTCGCTGAGTACTTCGGAACCAGAGCATGGAACGCCGCCGGCGAGTACGGATATTACAGCTGGGCTTGCAAGGACCAGCAGGGCAGGGTTTGGAAATTCCAGAGGGATGTGAGCATCTACGGACCGGACGCAGAAAAATGCGAACTGGTCACCCCGATCCTCACCTACGACGACATCGAAACCTTGCAGGAGATTATCCGGCTGCTCCGAAAGGCAGGCGCAAAGAGCGGCCCAAGCCGCGGATGCGGGGTTCACATCCACATCGGCAAAGGCGACCACACCGCAAAGACCATCCGCAACCTTGTGAATATCATGGCGGCGCACGAACAGCAGATCGGCAGAGCCATCCGAATCGATGCAGGGCGCACCGGACAATATTGCCAGGTGGTCAACCATCGCTTCCTCGACCGGCTGAACCGCGAGAAGCCGACCACCATGCGCAAGCTGGAAGACATTTGGTACGAAGGCAACGGTTCCAGCTGGGAAAACCGGAATGCCCACTACAATTCAAGCCGGTACCATATGCTGAACCTCCATGCCACCTTTACAAAAGGGACCATTGAATTCCGCCTTTTCCAATTCGCAGACCCAGCGGACGGAAAGCGCAACGGACTGCACGCCGGTGAGATGAAAGCCTATATCCAGCTTTGCCTCGCAATGAGCCAGCTTGCCAAGATGGTCAGGACGGCAAGCCCAAAGCCCCAGCAGACCGACAATGAAAAGTATGCGATGCGGTGCTGGATGCTGAGGCTGGGATTCATCGGGGATGAATTTGCAACGGCAAGGGAAATCCTTCTGCGGAACATGGAGGGCAACGCATCCTGGCGGAACAAATAAGCCGGGATGCACGGGCACCTTTTGGGCGGGCAACCGCCCTTGAGGTGGTAGAAGGAGGTGCAGGTCTATGAAAAGCACGTTAAAAAATGAAAACACACCGGGTGGCAGAACCTTTAAGGTGACCATCACCGAGACCTACCAGAGAACGGTGACCATTTATGAATCCGAGATGAAAGAGCCGACCGTGGAGGAAGCACAGCGTGTGGCAGAGGACTGGTGGCAGGACAGCCAGATCGAGCTTGGGACAGAGGATTTCCAGGGCGTGGAATTCACTGGCAGGGAGGACGGTGAGGCAGATGTTTGAGTTGATCAGCCGAGTCCCATCCAGATATTATCTTGCCTACGGAAGCAACCTCGACATGGAGCGGATGGGAAAGAGATGCCCCTACGCTGTGGTGGTCGGCACGACCGAGATCAAGGGCTACCGGCTTCTGTTCAAAAAGAGCAAGACCGGCTGCTATGCCACCATCGAGCAGGATGCCAATGAAAGCGTACCTGCGGTGGTCTGGAAACTCTCGGAATACGATGAACTCCTGCTGGACCGGTACGAGGGCTGCCCACGATACTACTACAAGAAGCAGTTCCAGCTTCCGGTCTGGAACCTGAACGGGAACCGCATGAAAAAGGCAAAGCCCTGCATCGCTTATGTGATGCACGAGGACCGGCGGCTTGGATGCCCGGATGCCGAGTATTTTGAACTGCTGCAGGGCGGATACAGCGACTGGGAGTTTCCGCAGGACACACTGAAGCGTGGACTGGCAGCCAGTATCGGAAGGGCGGAAGCCATCCGGTATCTGAAGAAGCGGCAGATGATGTAAGAGTACACGATCAAAAGCAAAAAACATTGTGCAGTATATGATGCTCATCGGCCTTGATAAATCAGGGCAGAAGAGTGATATATACCATACCGCCAGACAAGAGCGGAGAAAACCGAAGGGAGAGATTCAAATGAAGAACAAGAAATATTACATCGCCTACGGCAGCAACCTGTCGGTGGAGCAGATGGCAGACCGATGCCCGGATGCAAAAATTGCAGGGCAGGCGGTGCTGGCCGGCTGGGAGCTTTTGTTCCGCGGCTGCGCCACCATCGCACCGAACCCGAAGAAGAACACGCCGGTTCTGGTGTGGGAGATCTCGGAAAGAGACGAAGGAAACCTCGACCTCTATGAGGGCTACCCGAACTACTACCGCAAGGAAGATCTGAACATCGAACTGCTCCGGGAAAGGGCAGAACCGGAGATGGTGACCGCAATGGTCTACATCATGGAGAACGACTTCGGGCACCGCGCACCGAGCCGGTATTACTACAAAGTTCTGCATGACGGCTACAAGGCATTCCACTTCCCGATGCACATCCTCGAAGGTGCGCTGAAGGAATGCATGGATAAGGATGCCGCCCAGCGGATGATCGAGGAGGTGCAGGCATGAATTTCGCAGATAAGAAAACGGTCGAGAAGCTGAGAAAAGAGTTCCCGGTCGGATGTCGGATCGTCCTCGATGAGATGGATGACAGGCAGGCACCGCCCATCGGAACGCAGGGAACCTGCAACGGGGTCGATGATGCCGGAAACATCTTGGTGAGCTGGGACACCGGAAGCCATCTGAACGTTGCCTACGGCGCGGACAGTTGCCACCGTGTGGCTTTGGAAGCCGAGGTCAAGGTGTCGCTTGACCGTCTTGGTAAAACGCGACAGACCGGCCCACATTGCCCCAGGTGCGGAGCAAAGCCGGACTGTTACGACCATCAGCAGCAGGCACTCAGCCGAAGGGCGGACATCCAGATCTGCAACCGCTGCGGAACGGAGGAAGCGTTAGAGGATATTGCATGGGGCGGACAGCAGAAGATGCAGCTTGCAGACTGGGCAATCGTGAAAGGGGGCTGGGTCGAATGAAAGTTCTTCTGATCAAACCGATGGAGCATCCGCAGGTGGTTGACATTGAAAACTCCCTGAAAGAGTTCTACCGCATCCTCGACTGCGACCGCATCACAGCCACGTACCCGTGGGAAGCGGATGCCGTGGCACTGGTAACGGACGACAATGGGATGTTCACTGAGAAGCCGTTCAGCCGGTACATTCCGGAGCTGGAGCAGCCCATCAAGGGAAACTTCTTCATCTGCGGATTGGGAGAGGAAGATTTCGCAGAGCTGCCCCAGGACCTCATCCAGAAATTCAGGCAACGCTTCTGGGTGCCGGAGGTATTCGTCAGCATGTTCGGGCATATGGCAGTCATCCAGATGGATGACGGAACGAAGCCGGAATAAGATACCACAATTAGAAAAAATACCCTCTCGGCCAGAAAAGACCGGGAGGGCTTAGTTTAACAGGAGGAGCCTATGGGACACAGAAAGATGCCGGCTTATGGCGAGAGGGAACACGGCGGCAGATACGTTCTGGATGAATACGAATGGTCGAGAAACCACTGCAAGGCGGTGACCATCCGCAGATGGAAAAGGGATCTGAAAAAGAAAGCCAGAGCGCATAACCGCAGGGTGATGCATCAGGCAATACAGGGCGAAGCCGATTAGACGGAAAATGGGGGCCTCAAAAGAATGAGAACCCCCTTCCAGTTTACTGTATATTACCTCTGGAAAGCAACGATAGCAAGGAAAACCGCCGCCATAATGTACACAAACATCTGGCAGCGGTTTTGTGTATCATACCAAACCAAAACGGGGGATACGAGGCAGAGCCCCAGCCTCTGCTGGGGAGCCTCTTGGGATTCCTTAGAAGAAATCCCTCATGCTCATGCCGACCTCGTTCAGTCGTTCCTCCATGCTGTGGTAGTGCCAATCCTCTTCCTCTTCTTCGTCCTCTTCCTCAAGCTCCTCTGGGAAAGGGTCGTGCCGCCATCCGGCTTTCTGGTATTCTTCTTCCCGAATGTCGTTGCGGTCGTAAATGTCCAGCTCGTATTCTTCTTCAAGTTCTGCGATGCGGTTTTCGATTGCGTTTTCAACTTCTGTAATGGTCTTTTTCATGGTTTTTGTCCTCCGTTTTTGGTTTGGTTTTCTTTGCTTTCGTTGTGTGTATAATGCCGCAGAAACACATATATAGCAAGTCAATCAGGGGTCATATATGTACCAAACATGAGGGACGAAGATCGTTGATAATATGAGGTTTTATGGCCTTGCTATCACAGGGCAGTGACGGTAATATACAGCTACAAAAAGCAAAGGAGGACAGCAAAATGGCTGATTGGAGAACATGGAAAAAAGGAAGAAAGACAACATGGCACTGGGACGAATTCGATGGTAGCGGAAGCCGGGAAGGAATCATCACCGAGGTTCATGAAAACCACGCAATCATGGAAGCAGACGGCATGCACCTCTGGATCGACGATGACACGGCAGAGATGTTCAGCTAAGAAAAACGGGGAGGGAAACTTCCCCGGATAAACACATAAATCCACCAGTTCAGGGCGCAGATGATCGTGTACTTTAGCCGCTTGATAGTGTCCGGCAGTGACGGTAATATACAGCTACCAAAACGAAAGGGGCAAAGAACATGGAACGCTACACTTACGAGATTATCTTTACACGGCTGGATGGACAGCCGGATGAAATCCAGCAGCACACCAGCGAGGAGCTGGCAAGAGAATGCTTCCGGCTTTTCGATGAGCCGGACAGCGCAGAGATGTACAGCAAAATCGAACTTAGCTGCCATGACTGGGAGACAGGCATGGATGAGATTCTGGAAACGATGACATTCTGAGGAGAAAAAAACATGACCTACACAAAAATCAGCCTTTACCTTGCAAACGGAATTCCAGAGGCACTCAGCAACCTCTGGTACGGAAGCGACAGCGCGGTGGTCGAAATCAGGGATGCCGTTGAGGATGCGAAGAACGGCAAGGACCTTCTGAACCGCATCCAGAAGATGAAGCTCCTGCGGAAATTCACCCTCGACAGGGAGAACGACAAGCGCATCCGCTTCAAGGGAACGGACTGCTGGGGCAACGTAAGCTACCTTGAAATCATCCGCTAAAGGCAAGACCGACAGGCGCAAGGGGCTGGAAATGACCAGCCTTTTGCTCGTGTCTGTCTTCCGAAAGCTGGCATGAGAAGCACATAAATATGACAATTACAGGATTGAATGATCGTGTAGTTTAGCCGCTTGATAGTGCTCCGAGGTGACGGTAATATACAGTCACCGAAAGGGGAAAACAACAAAAACGGAGGATACGACAATGACGAAGAACGAAGAACGCATCAATAAACTTTTCAAGGAACTGGTACCGGAGACGGGCAAGGCAGACAGCCTCGCAGGGGAGCTGGTAAGGGCAATGAGCCGCATCGGATACCGCTTTTACAACGATGGCGACCAGCTGGGCATCGGCTACGGCAAGGAAACCTGCAACCCTGCAGGGAGGTTCCTTGGAGTCAAGGGCAACGACAAAATCGCAAAGCTGACTGCAGATGCCTGGGCAGTCTACAGCGAGGAAGCCTACGAAAAGGTTCTGGACATCCTTTGCGGAGCGGTTGCCGACTATGTTGAGCAGAACCCAGACCTTAGAAACCAGCCGACTGAAGATATGTGGGACTTCAAAGATGAGGAAGAAGACCAGGATGATAGCTGGGATGAAGAGGAAGATGACTGGGACGAAGAGGAAGATTACGAGGACGATGAAGACTACTAAGCCAGAGAAACACATGGGGCTTGCCGGAAACGGCGGCCCTTTTCTTCTGCCGTAATACGCACAGTTCCGGGGGAACATATTTGTGTAGTATAGCCGCTTGATAGTGTGTGACATAGACGGTAATATGCACATACCGAAACGGAAAACCAAGAAAAACGGAGGAAACCACCATGAAGAAGAACATCACCAAGGAAGAGGAAAAAGCCCTGCTGGAGATCGCCAAGCGCCTGATGGCAGCGGTAGACAGCCGGGGCGACCTCGAAGCCCACGACAATGACAGCGAGGACTTCATTGAGGTTCCGGTCTGGGGCATCCAGAAAGCAATGGAAGAAGCCTACCTGCTGGGACGGATGACCAGATAAACCGACAGCCCCCGACACAGCCCCACACAGGGGCTTGTGCCACGGGTGGCAAAACGATCCGAATGAACCGACAACGTCCAACACAGGGGCAGATGTGGCGGCGTGGATGCGCCAGAAAGGAGAAGCACATGGAAGAGCGGATGATGGATGTCATCGTGGAAATCTACAACCACATGGATGACAGCGATAAGGATGCCTTTACGCTGGAGGATGCCGAGGATATGGTGGAAGACCAGATCAGGATGGATAAGGAAGCCGGACGGGAACCGCTGGCATATGACCCGCAGTTCTTCTACGATACCATTGTGGAACTCATGGAACAGGATGCAGAGTGATGTACATTCTGCTTGGTATTCCGGGCAGAAGATCGTGTACTTTAGCCGCTTGCTATCTGCTGCACCTGACGGTAATATGCACATACCGAAAGGGGAAAGCCCCAAGGAAAAAACGAAAACACGGAGGATTTTACCATGAAGAAGCATTTGATTGACTTTCCGGAGGACAACATCAGCATCGAGAGCTTCTACGACCGACTCAGACCTTGCTACGACAGCATCATGCAGTTCAGTGACCGGGTTCTGGTTGCCCAGATGAACTGGAATGGCATGCTGGAGGGAGCGGTATACGGCTTTGTGGAAGACCCGGAGGAAGGCTGGTCACCGATTGAATGCCGGCTGGAACTTCTGAAGATTTCCGATGAGACCTACACGGATGCCGGTCACGCAATCGAGTGGTGCATCAAGAACGCACACTGAAAAAGGGCAGAGCTCCTTCGGGGGCTTTTGCTCGTAGTGGCGGATTTCTCCAGTGTGGAAATACACATAAATCCGACAAAAAGAGGTGTGTATGATCGTGCAGCATAGCCGCTTGCTATGTCCGGGCAGTGACGGTAATATACAGTCCCAACGAAGGGAAAAGCCCTACGGAAAACAAAACACACGGAGGATACAGACCATGACGAACAAAGCAAAAACCTACCTCAAGAACATTCAGGAAGCCGACACCGAGAAGAAGCTGATCGGCATCGAGATCGCCTTCAAGCAGGACATGACTCTCAGCTGCAACGACCTCGGAAGCCTTTGCAGGGCGGCAGAAGACAAGCGGTACAGCCTGCGGAACAACGAGGAAACGCTGAAGCTGAAGCAGATCCTTTTCTTCCGGACGAAAGCGGAGATGGATGCCTACCACGACATGAGCCGCAAGCCGGAAGACTGGACGGAAGCGGAGATCGAGCAGCAGAGAAGCCGCTTCTGCAGCGTCTGGCAGGTCATCGAGGAAGCGGAGCTGGTCGATGAATACGAGGCTTGGAAGGAAGCCAACCCCAACGCCTAACAGAACCCAAAAGGTACACGCCCCGAAAAGGGGCTGTGCCTCGTATCCGATGTGTTTTATATAAAGTTGCCGAAATGGGAAACTATTTGTTAGTTATACAGAAAAGTTTCCTGTTTAGGAAAATGATATTTCGAGGACTTCTTTGGAGGTCCTTTTTCTTTACCCATTTTTGCAGAAAGGAGGAGATGCCAATGGCTACCAGAGGCAGAAAACCAAAGCCGACCGCCATGAAGGAACTGGAAGGTAATCCGGGCAAGCATCCGCTGAACACCAGCGAACCGAAGCCCAATAAGAAAGCACCGGCTTGTCCGAAGTGGCTGGAGCCGGAAGCAAAGAAAGAGTGGCGTAGACTTGCCAAACAGATGGAAGCCATCGGCATCCTGACCGAAGTGGACATGGCGGCCTTTGCCGGTTACTGTCAGGCGTATGCCCGATGGAAGGAGGCAGAGGAGTTCATCACCCAGCACGGCACTATCGTCAAGACCCCGTCCGGGTACTGGCAGCAGGTGCCGCAGGTGTCCATCGCCCAGACCTATCTGAAGATCATGAACAAGTTTGCAGAGCAGTTCGGTCTGACCCCGTCCTCCCGAAGCCGGATCATTGCTTCGGACGGCGGTCCTGCGGATGCAGCTGATGAGATGGAGAATCTGCTGGGAGGAGGTGGAAGCTGATGGCAGAGTGCAGACCCCAAAACTATCCGAAACTGAAGGACTACAAACCCAGCCGGTTCATGCTTCCGACCTGCCATTACGATGCCGCAAAAGCAGACCGGGCAGTGACTTTTATCGAAAACCTGCGTCATACCAAAGGCAAGTGGGCGGGCAAGCGGTTCTGGCTGCTTCCTTGGCAGGAGCAGATCATCCGGGATGTGTTCGGCATCGTGGATGAAAAGGGAAACCGTCAGTTTCGCACGGCTTATGTCGAAATAGGTAAGAAGAACGGCAAGTCCGAACTTGCCGCTGCGGTGGCCTTGTATCTGCTTTTTGCCGATAATGAGCCATCTGCCGAAGTCTATGGTGCGGCGGCTGACCGCCAGCAGGCATCCATTGTTTTTGATGTTGCCCACCAAATGGTGCAGATGACCCCGGCACTTTTGAAACGGTGCAAGATCATGGCAGCCACCAAGCGCATCGTGAACTACGGGAACGCAGGATTTTATCAGGTTCTGTCTGCCGAAGTTGGTACGAAGCACGGTCTGAACGTGTCAGGTCTGGTGCTGGATGAGGTTCATGCCCAGCCAAACCGAAAACTCTACGATGTCCTTACCAAAGGTTCCGGTGATGCCCGTGAGCAGCCGTTGTTCTTCCTGATCACCACGGCCGGCACGGACAAGGAGAGCATCTGCTACGAGCTCCACATGAAAGCCCTTGACCTGCTGGCTGGACGTAAGATCGACCACACCTTTTATCCTGTGGTCTATGGACTGACAGATGAGGATGACTGGCATGATGAAGCCAACTGGTATAAGGCAAATCCCTCATTGGGGCAGACCATTCAGATCCAGCGTGTCCGGGATGCATATCAGGAAGCACTGGATAACCCGGCAGAGGAGAATGTGTTCAAGCAACTTCGTCTGAACATGTGGGTGTCCTCGCTGACCCGGTTTATCCCGGAACACATCTATGACCTCGGCAATCAGCCAATCGATATGGAAGCACTTAAAGGCCGTGACTGTTATGGAGGACTGGACTTGTCCAGCACTGGAGACATCACGGCTTTTGTGCTGATGTTCCCGCCCAGAGTTCCAGAGGAGAAGTACATCATGCTTCCGTTTTTCTGGATACCGGAGGATACGATCCCCCAGCGGGTGCGCAGGGCATCCGTTCCGTATGATGTCTGGTATCAGCAGGGCTACCTGATGGCGACAGAAGGCAATGTCATCCACTACGGATTTATTGAAAAGGTCATCGAGGAACTAGGCAAGACCTACCATATTTTAGAGATTGCCTTTGACCGATGGGGAGCCGTGCAGATGACCCAGAACCTTGAGGGGATGGGATTCACAGTCGTTCCTTTCGGTCAGGGCTTTAAAGATATGAGCCCGCCTACCAAGGAGTTCTACAAGCTCCTGATGGAAGGCGGGATCATCCACGGCGGCAATCCGGTTATGGCATGGATGGCGGGGAATGTGGTCGTGGATACCGACCCGGCTGGCAACATCAAGCCGACCAAGGCGAAGTCGCCGGAGAAGATCGATGGTATCGTCGCTGCGATCATGGCACTGGACCGCTGCATCCGAAATGAAGGTCAGCAGCAGGGAAGCGTCTACGACGAACGTGACATGATCGTTTTTTGATATGAAGATTTGGAGGAAAACACAATGAAGTATCTGATGAGTGCAGAATGGTGGAAGGCAGCCGGCATCCGTGCTGCAAAGACGATGTTCCAGACTGGTGCGGCTCTGGTCGTGACACAGATGCCCGGCGGCACTGTGGACTGGGTTGCAGTTGGCAGCGCGGCTATTGTGGCAGGTGTTGCGTCCTTTGGTACCAGCCTTGCCGGCCTGCCGGAACTGGAGAAAGGAGATAAGGCTTAATGGGATTCTGGGAATGGATGGGGTTTGAGAACCCAAGGGATTCTCCTAAAACAGAACAGCCAAAAGAAGGTCTGCCGAAGGTCACGGATAACGTCCGTGATTCCGGGCAGACCTTTGTGTTTGGCCGTTCCAATGCCGGGGAGCAGGTGGATGAGAAAGCCGCCATGCAGATTCCGACTGTGTATGCCTGTGTCCGTCTGCTGGCAGAGTCCATTGCGGCACTGCCGCTGCATCTCTACCGGGTAACAGACGATAACGGCAATAAGGAAAAGGCACGGGATCATCCGCTGTATAAGATTCTGTATCGCCAGCCTAACCCGGAAATGACATCCTTTGTCTTCTGGGAAACTCTGATGACCCATCTGCTCCTCTGGGGCAACGCTTATGCACAGATCGTCCGGGATGGCAAGAACACGGTGCTGGGGCTGTATCCTCTTTTACCAGAAAATGTTGAAGTCGACCGAGATGAGAGTGGCGAGCTCTACTATATCTACCACGCATACACGGATGAAGTTCCGGGTGAACAGAACAAAGACCTCTACTTCCGCCGGGACGAGATCTTCCATGTGCCGGGACTGGGCTTCAATGGTCTGATCGGTTTCTCACCGATCGCCATGATGAAGAACAGCCTCGGCACATCCATTGCGGTGGACAAGTATGGCTCGTCCTTCTTCAAGAACGGCGCACAGCCAAGCGGTGTGCTGGAACATCCCGGCGTTGTGAAAGACCCGAACCGTATCCGGGATAGCTGGGAGGCAGCATATGGCGGTGCAGCCAATGCCCATCGTGTGGCTGTGCTGGAAGAGGGCATGGCCTACAAACCAATCTCCCTGCCACCGGAGGACAGCCAGTTTTTGGAAACGAAGCAGTTTTCCGTGACGGAGATCTGCCGTATCTTCCGTGTGCCTCCGCATCTGGTAGCCGATTTGTCCAGGGCGACCTTCTCCAACATTGAATACCAGTCGCTGAACTTCGTGATGCATTCCCTGACCCCGTGGCTTGTCCGCATCGAGCAGGGCATCATCAAAGATCTGCTACTGGAAGAGGAGCAGGATACCTACTTCCCGAAATTCAATGTGGATGGTCTGCTCCGTGGCGATTACCAGAGCCGGATGAACGGTTATGCGACCGGCATCAGCAACGGCTTCCTCTCTCCGAATGATGTGCATCGTCTGGAGAACATGGACCTCATCCCGGCAGAGGAGGGCGGTGACGACTACTACCTGAACGGCGGCTATGTGAAGCTGAAAGATGCAGGAGTGGCACAGCAGAATAAAGCTGCCGCAGGCCAGCAGAACCAGCCGAAAGAAACACAGCTCGACCCGGAAGAAGAACCTGACAGCGATAATCGGCTGAGTGAGAGTAAGCCACGAAAAAATGGAAGGAGAACCCGATGAAGAAATTCTGGAACTGGATCAAAAACAGTGATGATACCAGAATCCTCCGGCTGGAAGGTCCCATTGATGAGGAATCATTCTGGGGTGATGAGATCACGCCGGAGATGTTCCGGGATGAGCTGGAATCCGGCGAGGGGGATGTGACCGTCTGGATCAACTCTCCGGGCGGCAATGTGTTCGCCGCTGCCGAGATCTATACCATGCTTAAGGACTACAAGGGCAGCATCACGGTCAAGATCGATGCGATTGCGGCATCTGCTGCATCCGTTGTGGCAATGGCTGGTGATACTGTCCAGATGAGTCCTGTTGCCATGCTGATGATCCATGACCCCAGCACTGTTGCAATGGGCAACACCAAGGACATGGAAAAGGCCATCGAGGTGCTGACCGAAGTCAAGGAAAGTATCATCAATGCCTACGCAGCGAAGAGCGGCCTCAGCCACGCCCGTATCGCCAACCTCATGAGCAATGAGACCTGGATGAATGCGAAGAAGGCGGTGGAGCTGGGCTTTGCAGACGAGATCCTCTTTGCAAAGAAAGAAGAGGAGCCGGACAGTGACCCGGCAGACCCGGAGAATCCGGAAGAAGACCCCGACAGTGAATCGGGCGAGAGCGAAGAAAAGAAGCCGTTCCAGAAGGATACGGCAGGGCACCTTTTCTCCAGCCGTCAGATGGATTTAATCGTCCTGAACCGTCTGGGTGTGAAACCGGAAGATGTGGGTCAGAAACACACTGAGCCGAAGGAGCCGCCTGCTGACCCGAAACCGTCCGCAGAGCCGACCCCTCCGGCAGAACCGCCTGCTAATTCCGGCCCTGTCCTTGACATGGACGGCAAGACCGAGGATGGCAGCATCCCCTACAATATCCTGATGAGACAGCTTGAGTGCATGAAGTGATGTGCATTCAGGCTGTTTTTCATATCACCACAAATCAATCTATGGAGGACAAACACTATGAGTAAGATTCTGGAACTGCGCACCAAGCGCAACACTCTCTGGGAGCAGACCAAGGACTTTCTGGAGAAGAACCGCGGCGAGAACGGTCTGGTAAAGGCTGAGGCCGTGGAGCAGTACAACAAGATGGCACAGGAGGTCAAGGACCTGGGTGCAGAGATCGAGCGTCTGGAGCAGCAGGCACAGATCGAGGCACAGCTGTCCGCACCGACTTCCAGTCCTGTCCACGCGGACCCGAAGAACGGTGCCAAGAAGGATGTCAAGCCGACCGCCACTGCCGAGTATGCCGAGAACTTCTGGAACATGATCCGCAACCGCGGCCATTACGGAGAAGTCCGCAATGCCCTGTCTGTGGGTGAGGACACCGAGGGCGGCTTTACCGTTCCCGACGAGTTCGAGAAGAAGCTGGTAGAGGCACTGGAAGAGAACAACATCTTCCGTGGTATGGCGACCGTCATCCGTACCAGCTCTGGCACTCGTAAGATCCCCATCGCGGAAGATACCGGCGAGGCAAGCTGGATCGATGAGGGTGAGGAGATCCCGGAGAGCGATACCACCTTCGGTCAGACCATGCTGTCTGCGTACAAGCTGGGCACTATGATTAAGATCTCCAATGAGCTTCTGAACGATTCCGCATTCGACCTCGCCACCTATATCGCCCGCCGTTTCGGTGTGCGTATGGGCAACGCAGAGGAGCGCGCCTTTATCACCGGTGACGGTGTGGGCAAGCCTCTGGGTCTGCTGGCTGAGACTGGCGGTGCCAAGGTCGGTGTGACCGCTGCGCAGAAGGATGCTGTCTCTTTTGATGAGATCTTCAAGCTCTACTACGCACTGAAGGCTCCGTACCGCAAGAAGGCACAGTTCCTCTGCAACGAAGCCCTGGTGCTGCAGCTGATGACCATCAAGGACAACAACGGCAACTATATCTGGAAGCCGGGTCTGGAGATCGGCAAGCCGGATACCCTGCTGAATCGTCCGCTGAAGACTTCCGCCTTCATGCCGGAGATCAAGGGTGGCAGCAAAGTCATGGCCTTTGGCGATTACAGCTACTACTGGGTGGCTGACCGCCAGAACCGCACCTTCCGCCGTCTGAACGAGCTGTATGCCCGTACTGATCAGGTCGGCTTCCTGACCACCCAGCGTGTGGATGGCAAGCTGATCCTGCCGGAAGCCGTACAGCTTCTGCAGATGGCACCGCAGGGCTAAGAAAGCCAGGAAAGGAGGAGCCGGTTATGGCACTGATCCCGCTTTACGAAGCGAAGACCTATCTCCGCGTGGACAGCAGTGATGAGGATGCCCTGATCGGCATCCTTTTATCTTCTGCGGAGCAGATGTGCAAGGACGTGGGCCGTCTTTCGGAAGACCAGTGGGAGGCAGTCAATGCCGCTGACCGGGATGCCGAGAACGGAGTACAGCCCACAAGGGAACTGGAAGCCCTGCGAAGCACCTGCCGTGTGGCGATTCTGTATGCACTGGGGTATCTCTATGAGCACCGGGACGAAGCTGACCATCACCAGCTGATGCTGACGCTTCGTTCCATTCTGTTTGCTGTGAGGGAGGGGGTGTTCTGATGATCGAGAAACTGAATGAGCGGATCATGATCGAGAAAAGCACGGTCGTGACCGATAAGGTCGGAAACCATCGGAACACATGGGAGGAATATTTCACCTGCTTTGCCTACGCTTCGACCTATCAGGCACAGGAAGAAGAGGGTGAGGTCACAGCCGAACAGAAGAGCGTGGTGTTTACGGTTCGCTGGTGCAGTGAGACAAGAGGTCTGACTTCCACTGGTTTCCGCATCCGCTTCCGAGAGCAGCTCTACAATATCGAATCTGTTGACCCGATGAACTATCAGAAGAAGATCCTGAAGATTCATTGCAGACTGGAGAGGAGGCAGCCGGATGAGCAGAACCGTCAGCATCGATGAGATGGCAGATGCCATCAACGAGGGATTAAAAGAATATGCGACCCTTGCCTCCACCGAAGTCAAGAAGGCAGTCCGCAAATCTGCCAAAACGGTCAAAGACCAGATCTCGGCCAATGCACCGTCCAGGACGGGCGCGTACAAGGGAAGCTGGGTGGCGACCAAGCAGTCCGAAACCAGCCAGAGCCTTCAGATGGTGGTGCATTCCAGGAACCGCTATCAGCTGGCACATCTGCTGGAAAAGGGACATGCCAAGCGTGGCGGCGGACGGGTGGCGGGAAGACCCCATATCGCTCCGGCAGAGCAGGCTGGCATCGAGCAGCTCCAGTCTCTGATCGAAAAGGCACTGAAATAGGAGGAACCAATGACCCACGAAGAAGTAAAAGCTCTGGTGGAGGAGATGGGACTTCCTTATGCGTATGACCATTTCGCAGAAGGGGAAAGCCCGGACCCGCCGTTTATCTGCTTCCTGTATCCGAGGGCTGAAAACTTCGGTGCGGACAACCTTGTGTACCATCATTTCAACCAGCTGGACATCGAGGTGTACACCGACTACAAAGACCCGGATATGGAGGCAAATATTGAAGAAGTCCTGACCGCACACGAACTCTACTATGAGAAAAGCGAGGTCTGGATCGAAACCGAAAAGATGTATGAAGTCCTGTATGAGCTGACCGTGTGATGCTCATGCGGGATATTTTTATGGGAGGAACACTATGTCGAAGAAAAGCAATAAGGTCAAATTTGGCCTGAAAAACTGCCATTATGCCAAGGCAACCTTTGACGAAGATGGCAGTGTCACCTACGCAAAGCCGGTCCGCATCCCCGGTGCAGTCAGTCTTTCTATGGATGCCAATGGCGAGATTGAACCGTTCTATGCGGACAACATCGCCTACTATGTCGTGAATAACAACTCCGGCTACGAGGGTGATCTGGAGATCGCACTGATCCCGGAGAGCTTCCTCACGGACATCATGCACGAGGAGCTGGATGGCAACGGCGTGCTTGCTGAGAACGCCAATGTGGAACTGGAACATTTCGCCTTCCTGTTCGAGTTCGATGGTGACCAGCGTCACATCCGCCATGTGCTGTACAACTGTGTGGCAAGCCGTCCGTCCATCGAGGGTGAGACCAACGAGGACAGCAAGGAAGTCAAGACAGACACCCTGAACCTGCAGGCAACCCCTCTGGCAAACGGTTATGTCAAGGCAAAGACCGGCACCAACACCACCGATGATGTCTATAACAAGTGGTACGATGCGGTCTATGAGCCGCAGGCGAAAGCTGTGGACACCGAAGACACCAGTCACACCGAGGAGCCGCAGGGCTAAGTGACCGACACATACCGCAGGGCTTTGGCTCTGCTTACATTATTATAAAGAGGTATACGACTATGAAGAAGATTTTTCCTTTGTTTGCAGTGATCATCGTTCTGGTGCTGGCTGTCTGCTCGTTCCACATTATCCCCACCGGCTACACGGGCGTGAAGACCAGCTTCGGCCAGATCCAGGAGACCACTATCCAGAGCGGTAAGCTCAACTTCTGCATTCCCCTTGTGCAGAGCATCCACAAGGTCAACAACAAGCAGCAGGATAAGCACATCGAAGCGCAGGTCTGGGGTGAAGCCTCCGACAAGACCCCTGTGTATGCCGCTGATGTGATCGTGACCTATCAGGTGCTTCCTGAGAAGAGTGCATGGCTGTATGCGAATGTGTCCGACATCAAGAATCTGGTCGGTGATGAGCTGGTGGCATCGGCAATCAAGTCTGCGATGGCCGAACTTGGCCCCAATGAGGTGACGAACCGCACCAAGATCGAACCTCTGGCACAGCAGAAGCTGGCAGAATCCCTTGTGCAGAAATATGGTGAGGATGTTGTGTTCGTAAACAAGGTCGTCATCAACGACATGAATTTCGAGGATGCCTATAACGAAGCCATCCAGCAGAAGTCCATTGCACAGCAGAACGCAGATAAGCAGAAGATCGAGAATGAAGCCGCCATTGCCAAGGCAGAAGCGGATAAGCAGGTGGCAATTACCAATGCAGAGGCGGAAGCCCAGAAGACTTCCATTGCCGCAGAAGCACAGGCCGAGGCAAACCGTAAACTGGCAGAAAGTCTGTCCGATACGCTGATCGAGTACCAGAAGATCCAGAAGTGGGATGGAAAGCTGCCTACTGTGAGTGGCGGTAATGCACTGGTCAGCATTGACCCGGCAGAGTAAGAAACACGATATACGGCAGGGCTTTGGCTCTGCCAATTTTACATGAAAATTTTGGAGGATTACGATTATGGCAGTTACAAAGAAAATCGAGATCGATGGCAAGGAAGTCACTTTTAAGGCAAGTGCCGCCGTGCCGCGCCTGTACCGCATCAAGTTCGGCCGTGACATCTACAAGGACCTGCGCCAGCTGGAAAAGAGCGTGGGAGAGAATGATGAGGATAGTTCAAACCTCGACCTGTTCAGTCTGGAAATGTTCGAGGACCTGGCATGGCTGATGGCCCGTCATGCTGACCCTGCGAATGTGCCGGACAGCCCGGAGGAGTTCCTGGACCAGTTCAATACCTTCTCCATTTATCAGATCCTGCCCCAGCTGATCGAACTGTGGGGCCTGAATGTGCAGACGGAGGTGGAATCCAGAAAAAACCTCGAAAAAGTGAGCGGGAAATGACCACCCCGCTCTTTCTGCTGCGCTGTGTACAGCTCGGTATCAGCATCGCCGACCTCGACCTGCTGACCATCGGGTTGGTCAATGATATGTTCACGGAGCGGCAGAACGACGATTATCCGTACAAAGAGCTGGCTTCTCAACACGACATGGATGTCTTTTAACAGAATAAAGCTCGACTTCCGTGCTTATTTCGATTACAATATAAGCACGGAAGGATGGTGATTCTGTGGATGAGATGACAAGATTGGTTCAAAATTATGATTATATTACACCGAAAATTGCGGAAAAATCTGGAGTTTCAAAATTTAAGTTTTACAAATATGTCCGAGAGAACGGATTGGAGCCGGTCAGCCGTGGCGTTTATTCTACGGGATTGGATTGGGTAGATGAACTGTATGTGCTTCATAAGCGATGTGCAAATGCTGTTTTTTCACATGATGAGGCTTTTTATTATCATGACCTGACGGACAGAGAACCGTTTGTTCATACACTTACAATATATAGTGGTTACAATACACATCGGCTTATAGCGGATGGAAGTTGTAAAGTATATACGGTAAAACGGGAATTACTGGATGTCGGAAAGATCATTGTGAAAGACAACGACGGAAATATGATTCCAATGTATAATCTGGAACGGACGATTTGTGATCTGATGAGAAGCCGGAGCAGTATTGAAGCACAGGATTTCAATTCCGTTCTGAAGACGTATGTTTCCAGAAGGGACAAAGATCTGAATCGACTCATGGAATATGCAAAGCTGTTTCGGGTCGATAATGTGATCCGCAGATATATAGAAGTTCTTTTGTAAAATACCCTTGACTATACTTCGGTACACCGATATAATATAAGAGGAAGGAGTTGATGATACATGATTATTGATGAACTTCTTAGGGAAGCCAAAATGAGTCGCTATAAGTTGAGTAAAACAAGTGGTGTTGCACAAGCCACAATATCGGACATTTGCAGTGGAAAAACTTCGATGGAAAAATGTTCAGCTGGAACATTATATAAAATAGCAAAAGCGTTAAATGTTACAGTTGATGCTTTATTGGAAGCAGATAAGCAGGAAATGGTGCAAAATGCAGAATACCGTAGTTCTTTTGAGACTTTCAAAAGCAACACTTGCCATCATGTAAAGGATATGGGTGACATTGATTTTATTATTAATACTTTGGAAAAAGATACAATCCGAAGTCTTTATAAAAAGATGTGGTATCCAGAATCCTTGTATTTGCTGGGAATGATTGATTATTTGTCGAAGATTAATGACCTTCCTATGTGTACGAATTATAACGATATACGTAGACATAAATTGGCACAGGTGGTGTATCCTTCAAGTGTGCTGATTCAGGCTGCGGTTATGCATAGTGAGACTGTAAAAATAGAGGCAAGAAAAAGGGCAATTCCTGAGTTTATGAGGTTTAATATTGTAGAAAGCGAGGTAAGAAACCTTGTCTGAAGTACCATTTACAAAAGATAATTTGGATGGGTATCTGAAAGAATTATCGAAAGAATTTAGGAAAATGAATGGATCACGAATGCCCGCTGAAATTATTTTGATTGGTGGTGCAGCGGTACTCATCAATTATGGCTTTCGTGAGATGACATACGATATGGATGCAATTATACAGGCATCATCCTCTATGAAAGATGCCATTAACCATGTTGGAGACCGGATGGGCCTTCCAAATGGATGGTTAAACACAGACTTCATGAAAACAGCATCTTATACGCCCAAATTGATCCAGTATTCGCAGTATTATAAGACATTCTCAAATGTTTTAAGAATCCGGACTGTATCAGCAGAATATTTGGTTGTAATGAAGTTAATGGCAGGCAGACAGTATAAAAATGATCTGTCAGATGTTGTAGGAATTCTTATTGAGCAAAAGAATGCTAAAAAAGAAATTAGCTTAGATAGCATCAAACGAGCTGCAGATGAATTGTATGAGGGGTATGAGAACTTACCGGAATCATCGAGAACCTTCATCGAGGCAGTTTACCAAACGCCGGATTTTTCGACACTATATGAGAAAATCCGTGAAGATGAAATGCAGAACAAGGATATTTTGCTGGAGTTTCAGGAGGATTACCCGGATGTTCTGAACGGAGACAATCTTGTGGATATCCTAAAAGCAGCCAAAGCAAAAAAGAAAAAAAATAACAACTGATAATATACCCTTGTCGGAGAAATCTGGCAGGGGTATTTTTATACCCGTTTTTCGGATTGGCTACATGCGAATTGGTGGAAAATGAAAATTCATGGCTCATCTTGCTTTGGAAATTTCAAAAAAATGGCTTTTTATGAAATTTCTTACAGGAAACAATTTCACAAAAATGCATAAACTTGAAATTTCTCAGACGAAAACATAGTAGAAATTTCAAGTTTAGCATTTCATATTTCACTTTTGCCCTACTTGCTTCAACGCAGGCGGGGCTTTTTTCATGCCTGTAATAGGAGGTGGTTACGCAAATGGCATCCAGAATCCAGGGCATCACCGTCGAGATTGGCGGCGATACCACAAAGCTCTCCAAAGCACTGGAAAGTGTAAACAAGTCTATCAAGGGGACGCAGTCCGGACTGAAGGATGTCAACAAACTCCTGAAGCTGGACCCCTCCAATACAGAACTGGTCGTCCAGAAGCAGAAGATGCTCAAGGATGCCATTGAAGCCACCAAGGAAAAGCTGGCAACTCTGAAAACTGCCGCACAGCAGGCGAATGAGCAGCTTGCCAACGGTGAGATCACCCAGCAGCAGTACGATGCCCTCCAGCGTGAAATCGTGGAGACCGAACAGAATCTGCGATCCTTACAGGACCAGGCGGCGACCACGAATGCGACCCTTGCCAAGATCGATGAAGCCGGAGAAAAGCTCCAGAACATTGGATCTTCTGTGGAGAATGTCGGTAAGAAGTTCCTGCCGGTGACTGCCGCTGTAACGGGTCTTGGCACTGCCGCAGTGAAGACCGCAGCCGACTTCGATTCTGAGATGAGCAAGGTTTCTGCCATTTCCGGTGCAACAGGGGATGACTTTGACCAGCTTCGTGCAAAAGCCCGTGAAATGGGTGCAAAGACAAAGTTCTCCGCATCCGAGGCGGCCTCGGCGATGGAGTACATGGCCATGGCCGGATGGAAAACGGGGGACATGCTGAATGGTATCGAAGGTATCATGAACCTCGCGGCGGCATCCGGTGAAGACCTCGCTACGACTTCGGATATCGTCACCGATGCCCTTACCGCTTTCGGTTTGTCTGCGGCGGATTCCGGGCATTTTGCAGATATCCTTGCAGCCGCTTCCTCCAATGCGAACACCAATGTCAGCATGATGGGCGAGACGTTCAAGTACTGTGCGCCTATCGCCGGTGCGCTTGGGTTCTCGGCAGAGGATACCGCAGAAGCCATCGGTCTGATGGCAAACAGTGGTATCAAGGCTTCTCAGGCTGGTACTTCCCTTCGTACCATCATGAACAACCTTTCCGGTGAAGTGACCTTTGTGGGCAAGAACATCGGTGAGGTCACGATTGCGACCAGCAACGCAGATGGCAGCATGAGAAGCCTGAACGACATCCTTGCGGACTGCCGTGTGGCATTCTCCGGGTTGTCGGAATCTGAGAAAGCTGCCAACGCAGAGGCACTGGTCGGCAAGAATGCCATGTCCGGCTTCCTTGCCCTGATGAATTCCAGCGAGACGGACATCAACAAACTGCGTGGAGCCATTGAAAACTGCGATGGCGCATCCGAGAGCATGGCAGAGACCATGCAGGACAACTTAAATGGTCAGCTCACCATCCTGAAATCTCAGCTGGAGGAGCTGGCTATTTCTTTTGGTGATATCCTGATGCCGACCATCCGCAAGATCGTATCAGCCGTGCAGCAGTTCGTGGATAAACTGAACAGCATGGATGAAAGTACCAGGGAAACGATCATCAAAATCGGACTTCTGGCAGCATCCATCGGTCCGCTGCTCATTGTGCTGGGCAAGACCATATCGACCGTCGGCACAGCGATGCGGGGGTTCAGTTCTCTTGCAAAGGGTGTCCGGCTTCTCATCACCCATGTGGGCAGTGCCAGCGGTGTGTTCAGCAAGCTGGGTGTGGTTCTGGGTGGTCTGTCCGGGCCGGTCGTAGCAGTGGTGGCGGTCATCGGCACACTGGTGGCGGCGTTCATGAACCTCTGGAACACCAACGAGGAGTTCCGTGCTGCCATTACCGGTATCTGGAACGACATCGTTTCCAAGGTGAAAGGCTTCTGCGACCAACTGACACAGCGGATCAACGGGCTGGGCTTTGATTTTAAGGATGTCACTGAGGTACTGAAAGCAGTATGGGATGGCTTCTGTCAGGTGCTTGCACCGCTGTTTGAGGGAGCATTCCAGAATATTTCGACCATCCTTGGCGTTGTTCTGGATACCTTACTGGGTCTGTTCGATGTCTTTTCCAATGTGTTCTCCGGCAACTGGAGCGGTGCATGGGAAGCGGCAAAGGGCATCTTCTCCAGTATCTGGGATGGCGTGAAGTCTGTATTCTCTACGACTCTTACCGCATTAAAGAGCGCACTGGATGTGTTCCTTGGTCTGTTCGGTACGGACTGGCAGACAGTCTGGGGCAGTATTAAGAGCTTCTTTGAGACCGTGTGGAGCGGAATCAGCAGCTTCTTTTCAAACACAGTTTCTGCTATCCAAAGTGTGGCAACGACTGTGTTCACTGCAGTTTCGAGCTTCTTTACGACTGTTCTTACGAGTATCCAGACGACCTTCAGCACCATCTGGACTGCCATTTCTACAGCAGTTTCGTCTGTGCTGAATGCGATCCATACCACGGTGACAACTGTGTGGACGGCGATCTCGACTGCGATCTCTACGGTCATGAACACCATCAGCACGACCATCACTTCGGTGTGGAATGGCATCTACAACACCATGAAACCTCTGTTGGATGCGTTCAAATATCTGTTTGAGACCATCTGGCAGGCAATCCAGATCCTGATCGGCGTAGCACTGACCGCGATCCAGACGAAGATCACTTCCATCTGGAACGCCATCGTCGCCTTTGTGACTCCGATCCTGACTGGACTGCAGACGACTTTCTCTACGGTTTGGTCGGCAATCCAGACAGCCATCTCCACGGTGCTGACTGCAATCCAGACCGCAGTGACAACTGTATGGAACGCCATTGTATCGTTCCTGTCTCCGCTGCTGACTGGCATCCAGACCCGGATGAGTACGGCATGGAATGCGATCAAGACGGTCATTTCGACTGTCCTTTCTGCGATCCAGTCCAAGGTTTCTTCTATCTGGACTGCCATCAGCAGCAAGATCTCCGGTGTGGTAAATAGCATCAAATCGGTGGTTTCTTCCGGCTGGAATGCCATGAAGTCTACGGTTTCGTCCCTCAGTAACAGCATCAAGAGCGCAGCGACCACAGCTTTTAACTCGATGAAATCTGGGATTTCTTCTACGATTTCCGGTATCAAGACCACCATCACGAACGGCTTTAACAGTGCAGTTTCCTTTATCAAGGGTCTGGCTGGACAGGCATTCTCGTGGGGCTCTGACATGATCGGCAACATTGTGTCCGGTATCCAGTCGAGGATTCAGGATGTGGCAAGTGCCGTATCGGGAGTGGCGGACCGTATCCGTTCCTTCCTGCACTTCTCTGTGCCGGATGAGGGGCCTCTGGCAGATATGGAAAGCTGGATGCCGGACTTCATGCAGGGACTGGCAAACGGCATCACGACCAACACCAGCCTTGTAACTGCGGCGGCAGAGAACCTGTCCACCACGCTGTCTACCTCCATCACCAACTCCATGAGGGGAGTGGAGCAGGCATACAGTAAGAGCTGGGCAGCCATAAGCCAGACGGTAAGAACCGGAACGGCAGGTGTGAGTGCCGCGATGAAATCTGCATGGGGTTCCATTACGACCAGTACCGCCAGCACATGGAATACCATCAAGTCCAGTATCCAGAACAGCTTTTCGGCGGTGAAATCCAATGTGACCTCTGCGACAGCAGCTGTCAAATCTTCCATGACCAGTGCATGGAATGCGGTGAAGTCGCTGACAACGACCAGCTGGAACGGAATCAAGAGCGTTATCACCACAGCATGGAACGGAATCAAGTCTCTGACTACTTCGGCGACTGCTTCTGTAAAATCGTCCATGACAAGCGCATGGAACGCAGTGAAAACTCTGACGAACACCAGCTGGAATGGTATCAAGACGGTCATTACGACGGCGTGGAACAGTATCAAGTCTCTTACAACTTCCTCTGTATCCGCAGTTCGCAGTACGGTCACAAGCGGCTGGAACACACTGAAATCCACCACGACCTCTGCTTTCAATAGCATCAAGTCCACGGTGTCTTCGGCAATGTCCAGTCTGCGCAGCACGGTTTCCTCCGGTGTTGCAAATATCAGGAGCAGCTTTAACTCGCTTGGTTCGATCGCTTCTTCGGCATACCGCTGGGGTGCAGATATCTGTTCCCAGATGGCGGCAGGTGTCCGGGCAGCGGCCGGTTCCGTGATCGCAGCGGCAGAAAATGTCGCAAGCAGGGTCAGAAGTCTGCTGCATTTCTCTGTGCCTGACGAAGGACCTCTGTCCGATGCAGACACCTATATGCCTGACTTCATGAAGCTGCTGGCGACCGGCATTAAGAAAAATGTCAAGTCGGTAGTGAAGGCTGTGCAGGGGCTTGCCGGGTCTATGAGCAGCAACCTCACGACTCCGGTGGATTCTCTGGGCGACTGGATGGATTCTGTGGTCGGCAGTTTTGCTACCACGATCAAGAGAAGCCAGAGTGGTATCGGCAGTGCTGCAAGGGATGTGGGCAGCGGTATCCAGTCCCAGCTGATGACCGGGCTTTCCGGACTGAAAACACAGTTCCAGCAGCTCTGGACTGACCTGCAGGGCATCACCAAAACTGCAGTCGGCAGTATGAGCGATGAAGTGAAGCAGGGCTTTGCGGATATGAAGGATTCCATTGGAGAGTTGAGTTCTCAGATCAGTTCCCTTGGAAATGCGATCCGCAGCCTTGGCGATACCTTCGACTCGGATTTCCTAAAGAGCCTGGGCAACGGCATCAGCAAAGTCGGTGACACGGTCAATACGGTCACCGGTCTTGTGGACAAACTCGGCTCCATGAAGAACACAATCGGAAACCTCGGCAGTACGTTGCAGAACCTCGGCAATGTCCTTGGCTCCGAAAACGGAGGCGGTCTGCTATCCAACATCGGCAGTTTCCTGTCGAAGATCGGCAGTGCAGATGGCGGTCAGATCGTGTCGAACTTTGGCAACCTGATCTCCGGGCTGACCTCCAAAATGGGCGGTCTGGGAGAGGGAATCTCCGGCATCATCTCGAAGCTGGGAAGCCTTGGCTCCAGCGGTGGGGGAATCCTGTCGAATCTGGGCGGGCTGCTTTCCGGTGTAGTGTCGAAGATCGGTGGCTTAGGTGGCAGTCTTTCCGGCATCGTATCGTCTATTGGTTCTTCGCTGGGCGGTATTGCCGGGACAGTCGGGACAACACTTTCTGGTCTGCTCGGTTCTGTCGGTACGACCGTATCTGGTTTGGCGGCAGGTGCGGGTACGGCTCTTGCAGGCGTAGCAAGCTCCGCAGGTGGTTTCCTCGCATCCGCAGGCACAGCACTTGCTGGTCTGGCGGGTCCTGCAGGTATCGCAGTGGCGGCCGTTGGCGGCATCGGTCTTGGACTGACCGCTCTCTGGAAAAACTGCGATGGCTTCCGTGAGGGTGTCACAAATATCTGGAACAAGGTCACGTCGGTGTTCTCTAAGGGTGTGTTGGCCATCAAGAACGGTATCTCCAATGCGGCTTCTGCCATCGGCAACGTGGCTTCGTCCATCTGGGGCGGTATCAAGAACGTGGCTTCCTCGGCAGTCAGCTGGGGAAAGGACATTGTTGGCGGTATTGCAGGAGGCATCAAGAAGGGCGTCAGTTGGGTCGGCAGCGCGGTGAAGAGTGTTGCAAAAGGAATCCGCTCGTTCCTGCACTTTTCGGTGCCGGACGAGGGCCCGTTGTCTGATGCCGACACCTATATGCCTGATTTCATGAAGCTGCTGACTGGCGGCATCAAGAAAGGCGAGGACGGACTGATCAGCCAGATCAAGTCGATGGCAGCAAAGGTACAGCAGGGCATGGAGGGCATCAGCTCCTTCAGCCTGCCGGAACTGACCCTGCCGCATTTTGATGGTTCCGGCTGGAACTTTCCGCAGGCGGCTCTGGCCGGAGGCGGTACAACCCGGACAACGAATCTCGGCGGTGTGTATATCACGGTCAATGGCTACAATGCCCGGAACGATGATGAACTCGCACAGACCGTTGCGGATAAGATCAACGGCATGATCCACGAGGATGATTCGGTCTTCAAGTAAAGGAGGAGATGCGTATGGGCTACAACGCCCCAAAGCAGACAGTATCACAGTTTCAGTTAAAAGGAAGATACGCCAGACAGTATCTGTCCTTTGCAGGGAAGTCTAGCAAGGACTTCCTTTTATATTTGTCTGGCCCGGGTGTATATGATTCCCCGGCAGCGGATGTGGAGAGTACTTCTGTGCCTGGCAGAAACGGGGACATTATCACAGAGAATGCAAGGACAGGCAGACGCAGATATCAGAACGTGGATATCAAATACAAGGCTTTCTTCTTCAATGGTTTGCCTGCCAAGACTGCTGCAGTCAAGGCGTGGCTGCTTTCGCCAGTGGGATATCAGAAGCTGCAGGATACCTACGACCCGGATTTCTTCCGGATGGCAGTCTGCAAGGATGCCCTGGAATTCGATGTGACAGCCCAGAAAGCCGCTGAGATGGAACTTACCTTCAATTGTAAGCCCCAGCGTTGGAGCGTGGATGGGCAGAGGGTGATCCGGCTGGATGGCAGGTCGACCTTAAAGAATCCCTTCGCTTTTCCGGCACAGCCCATCTTCAAGGTCTACGGAGATTCTGGCGGCGAACTGTATGTGGGTGAAGAGAAGATCACCATCCACAGCATCAAGGATTACGTGCTGCTCAACTGTGAAACGCACAATGCTTATAATGCCTCCGGATTCTGCAACGAGACCATCCTTTCAGAGGATTTCCCGGAACTGCCGGAGGGAAAGACACAGATCACATGGACAGGCGGTATCACAGCGGTGGAGGTGACTCCTCGCTGGTGGACGCTGTAAGAGGGAGGTGCTGCCAGTGATCCCATGTTTATATGATTCCAGAGAAATGAAATTTGACCATAACGGCATCGGAAAACTGGCAGATGCACAGTCCTGTACCGTGACGGAAAAGAAAAACGGAAGCTATGAGCTGAAGCTCATCTGCCCGGCGGACGGTATCCATGCAGAGATGCTGGAGGAGGGGAATATCATCCTTGCCAAGCCATCCGATACCATGCAGTCTCAGCCGTTCCGCATCTACAAGATCACGACCCCTATTGATGGCAAGCTGGAAGTGCAGGCACGGCATATTTCCTACCAGCTTAACTTTATCACGGTATCACCTTTTTCAGTGACCGGCTGTGTCGGGGCAATGCAGGGACTGAAAAGCCATGCGGCTTCCGACTGTCCGTTTAATGTCTGGACAGATGTGGAATCCAGTGCAACCTTTACGCTGGGAGTTCCATCCTCCTTCCGAAATTGCCTTGGAGGTATGGCCGGGTCAGTTCTGGATGTTTTTGGCGGTGAATTCGAGTGGGACCGGTATACGGTCAAGTTCCATAAGGCAAGAGGTGCTGACCATAACGTCCACATCATCTACGGTAAGAACCTGACGGATTTCAAGATGGAAAGATCCATCGAGAACACGATCACTGGTGTGCATCCGTACTGGGTGGATAATGAAACTCAGGTGGTCATGGAACTGCCGGAGAAGGTGGTGCTGCAAAGCAAACGGTCAATCCCATACCAGAAGGTCACCGTGCTGGACTGTACCAGCAATTTTCAGGAAAAGCCGACTGAGACGGCACTCCGGGAATACGCACAGAATTATATCGACACCACGGACTTAACGGAGCCGGAAATCGACATCAAGATCGACTTTTTACAGCTCTGGAATACGCCGGGGTATGAGGACATCGTGGAAGCAGAGCGTGTCTCCCTTTGCGATACGGTCCATGTGTATATCTCAAAGCTTGGTATCGAAGTCAGCTCCAAAGTAACCGAAACCGAGTATGACGCGCTGCTGGAACGCTATAACAGCATCACGCTTTCAAACTCCACGGTCAGCAGCCGGAATTCCTCCCTGACAGGTTCGCTCAACAGTATCCGAAATACAGCTGTTATTGCCTACGACACTGCTGTCCGTGCGGAGACTGCAGTTGGGGAGCAGGTCGGTGGAATCACAGCGTCTATCATTTATGACGGTGCGCTTTTTGCTGCACTATTTGGTCTTCATTATAAGAATGAGACGGACAGCAAAGGCAATACAATCCGGTATGCTTTTAATGCTGCATCCCTGAAACAGTCAACAGTTGCGTGGAAGAACAGCCCTGCTGGATTATTTGTATCCACAGACGGCGGTAAGACGTGGGGCTACGGATGGGAATCCGATGACACCGCAGTCCAGACAGCGATCCTGTTGGAACAGACTCTCAAGGAGTTGGATGACCGCTACAAGAAAGCTACGGAGCTTTCCGAGGAACTGCTGAAAGAACTGGATGATCGGTATAAGACGGCAACAGCTCTTTCTTCCGAACTCCAAGAGCAGCTGGATCAGCGGTATGAAACTGCAAAGAAGTTATCCAAAGAACTGGCTGAGGAATTGGATAGACGATATGGAAATGTCACGACACTCTCGGAAGCACTGCAAAAGGAATTGGATGAGAGATACAGCGTGGCAAAGAAGCTGTCGGAAGATGTCGAAAAAGAACTGGATAAAAAGTATCAGCCGAGTATCCCAGTATCGGAAACCGCACCAGAGGAGCCGGGGAACGATGCATTGTGGGTCGATAAGAAGAATCTGCGGCTGAAACTGTGGGATGGAGAAAACTGGCGGACTGTTGGATATGAGCCAGAAGACCCAAAAGAACCAGAGAAACCAGTAGAGCCAGAAGAACCGGACAACACCGGGCAGGGAGGAGGCGAAAGCGATGGCAGTAAGGAGGAAACGAATAGTGGAAATACAGACACAGGAAGCACAGGAGACGGTAGTAACAACAGTGAAACCAGTCCGGATCTTTCAGGAAATTGAACTGTCTTTCACGGAGAATCTGATCCCTGTCCAGATCCCAGTCAAACAGTTTGACAATCAGGCACGAAAAGTCAGATGCCGACTATATCAAAATTCGGTGGAATATGTTGTGCAGGAAGGTACCATCGTCAGCTATTCAGGTACAAGGCCAGATGGAGCAGTGTTCCAGTATTCCAGTGAGTCCAGACCGGAGCTTGTGTTTGTGGATTCCGGTACGATCATCCTGACCGTCACTTCTTTTATGACGGAAGTATATGGTCGTTTCCCCATCGACATTTACCTTCTTTCCGATGAAGGAGATGTGCTGGGAATGTTCAACCTGACGTTGAATGTGGCACGGGCGGCGATCACGAACCGGAAGATTGCAACGCTGACTTATAAGCAGTGCGTGGATGCAACGATGTCTGGCATTCAGGGCTTCTATATTTCCGAGGATGGATATCTCGTCATGGAGTCGGACGATGAACTGGGGCTGATGAAAGGATCTTATTCCAGTACGATGGAAAAAGTGGCAGCAGATGTGTATGACAAGATGGTCAACAGTTCTATTGACGGAAACGGCTATCTGAATTTTCAGTCCTGGGATGATCTGGGTCTGGTGTTTTCTTTGGATGAAGAATCACAGCTGGTCATCCAGTATGGAGAAGAAAAGGAACAATGATGCCGGAAATCCGGCAGGAAGGAGATATAATGGGAGAATTTCTTGGAAAGAGAGTCATTCCCCGTCATGAGGGAGACTGGGATAAGGCGAGAAGTTATGAACCGCTGATGATCGTCCTTGACCCGGAAACAGGGGATGGCTATATCAGCCGGTATGATGTTCCCGCCGGTACGCTGCTCACAAACGAGCACTACTGGGCAAGGTGCAGTCATTTCAATGCCCAGATGCACCGTCTGGAAACGGATGTGGCAGAAGATGTGGAAGGAATGCACACAGACCTTGCCAATACGAAGTCAGCAATGAGTGAGGAACTTTCGCAGACCCATCAGAAAATGGCAGAGGAACTCTCAGAAACAGAGAACCGGATGGGTGAAAAGGTAACTGCTGCAACGTCTGCCATGAAAGACACACAGAACAGCATGGATGCGGCAGTTGCCCAGATGAATAAACGTCTGGATGCAAATGTGACGGCATCCACGGACAGCAAGGCGGACTATGCCGCAGAACTGGTGGATACCAGAGTGGACAGCGAAGGAACTACCTATCCGAGTGCCGGGGAAGCCATCCGCAGCATTACGGCAGGTTTGGCAAGAAAAATTGTTCCGGCAGAAATGGGAACTGCATACCGGAATGAGAATACTGTTCAGAATAGTATGGAAGGTGCAGCTGTTCACTGTCTGGTTCATCATGTTTCTGGCTACACGGGAACCTTTCTTGGCTTCTTCGGTTCCTATGAAGAGTGCAAAGAAAAGTCGTTCCGGGTCGTTATTCTAAGCAACAAGGTGCCGTATGAAGGACAGGCTATCATTACAAATTCTCCGAATGCATGGGGCAGCGACAATGGAAAGGTTGGCTGTGTAGCTCTCGGTGCTGTAAAGCTGAATGAGGAAAATGGCTATCTGGCAGCGTTTGATCTGGATTTTTTCGAAAGCCGCTGGGAAGAATTTGTGACGAAGTACACGGCATCCAGAAAATTCTATTTCTGTATCCGCAGGGAAAAAGCTACTGCACAGGACAGTGAGTTTTATGTGTATGCGTATGAAACAACAGATGTCAAGGATTTTGGCTGGAAATATGTTTCTGAGCATGACTGTCTGCGGATTCTGGAGCAGGAAATCATCAATGCCAGAGCCGGAGAGGCATCCTTACCACAGCTTTTGCGGGCGCACGAGGCAATCCTGAAAGAGGTGACGGACTGTCATACAGATTCTGCAGGTGTGGAATACGACAGCCTGGCTGAGCGTTTGAAACTGATCGATGCAATGGCAGCACCAAGGCTGCCGGTATCCTATTATTTTGGACCGAAGGACAATACGAATGGCGCATTGTCAAAAGGTGTGACAGGAGCAGAGGTGGATGGTCAGAGTGTGGTATTCAAGTTTGACCATGCTGCTTATGTGACACAGTATGAAAAGCTCCAATGGTCATCTCTGCATTTTGCTTACTGCATTTCCTATGAGCAGATGATGAAGCTGAAACGGCTGGACCGGCTGTATTTGGAACTGACTCTGGAGGGCATCGGACCGGAAGGAAACAAGGAGCTTGAAGGGGCAGAAGTGAAAGTTCGCTTTTATGTCAACAGTATTGGAAGCTGGGCATCCACGGTCACCCCGATCATTACCACATCCGTTACGGTCGGCTCCCGGATATTTTACCCTCTGGAACAGGAGATAGTGGAAAAAGTCATTGCACTGGGGAAACCGCTGTATATCGTTTTCGCAGGCAGTTTTCTGAATGACAAAATCGTAGAAAATCTGGGACAGATTCAGTTGACAACCTCTATTGTAAACCAGCAGTCCTTCATTGCCCGGTCACGGTTTATAAGCCGTGCAGACCATGCAGAAACAGCGACATTTGCTAACGAAGCCGGAAGTGCTACCCATGCAAAGGAGGCTGAGAGTGCAGAGGAAGCCGGGTATGCCGGAAGCGCCGGGAGTGCAGTCGTTGCAGATAACTTCTTTATGGTGTCGGCAGACGAACTTTTGAATCAAGAGAAGGTACGTTACTCTCCAGGAATGGATACGCTGCAATACCCGGAGAAGTATCCATATGCCTACCGTTTTGGATTCCAGAGTACCGGCAACCGGGCAAGTGCAAAGATCAGTGGTACAGGTTTTGACCAGGTGGTCGAGTTCAGCATCGGTCTGAGCAAAGAATCCGATCAGCCGCATAACCAGGGATATGCCAAGCAGCTGAGCGGCATGATGTCCTTTGACGAGATGCTCCGGAAGTTTGAAGAAGGCTACCAGTATTGTTATCTCTGTGAGATCGAGGAATTCGAGAACTGTCCGGAAGGTGTTCAGGGTGGTGCGTATGATAACCGGCTGTTGATTGCCTATTATCTGGATAGCAAGTTCACGAATCCAATCAATGTTTCACCAGTGCTGAAGCGTACCATTTACGGAAACCGAAAGATGTATGTCTGGAAGTTTGCTTTTATGCAGGAAATACTGGAAGCAATCCGAGTACAGAAAGAAGCAGGAACATTCAGTGCCAGCTGGTTTGGCATCTGGAACACCCGGAAGTATTCCGGAGAGGAGCCTATTGTATGGACTCCGAAATGGTATTGGCAGGATTATGCTTTTGTGGATGACAGTTTTTCCAATGAAGATATGGCAACCTTCTTCCAGAGTAAATACACCTACTGGTGTTCCTATGTGAACCACGGAAAGCTGAAAGAACGCTTTGCAGAGGTGGATGCTTCGTTGGAACAGCTGAAATCCGGCGCGGAGAAGGCAGAAGAAAGACTGAATGGGCAGGAAGCACGAATAAAAAATCTGGAGAAGCCGACGGTACTGACAGGTATTGTCTGTTGGGGCGATTCTCTTACCGCAGGAGGTGGATGGACGTCCACTCTTCAGAAGCTGTCCGGGATTCCGGTCTACAACGGCGGTACCGGTGGCGAGAATGCCAGAACGATTGCTGCCCGTCAGGGAGCCGATGTGATGCTGGTCAATAATATCACGATCCCGGCCGCCTGTGAGCCGGTAACTATCGCTGTGCGAAAAACAGATTCTGGTATTCTGACCGAGGAAGGCTACAAGGTGACACCGCTTTTGCAGGGAGGAGCCCATGTCAATCCGGTCAAGATTGGCGAGGTAGAAGGTACACTCCGCTGGACTGGCACGAACTATGCAGATACCAACGGCATCTGGACGTTTACACGTTCTGCCGCTGGCGAAGCAGTCACAATCAAGCGTCCGACTGCGGTCCGTACTGCATTTGACCGGCTGCACAATCAGCCTTCTGAAGTGATGATTCTTTTCATTGGTCAGAATGGTGGCTATGCAGACCTTACAGATCTGATTCGGATGCACCAGCAGATGATCAGCCACTTCAAAGGAAAGGAATATCTGGTGCTGGGCCTTTCGTCTGGAACGGAAAGCCAGCGTGCAGAATATGAAAAGCAGATGAAGCAGGCGTTTGGCAGACGTTTCGTCAGCCTCAGAGAGTATCTGGCGCATCCGGTGTATGACACGGATGGCAAGACGGTCATCAGCTGCTATGGTCTGGACGATGCAGGCATTGATCCCACGGATGCGGACATCGAGCGTATCAAACAGGGACAGGTTCCGCAGACACTGCTGGCGGATTCCGTTCATTACACAGCTGCAACCAAGACGGTCATCGGAACTATGCTGTATAAGAAGATGATCGAACTTGGAATTTTGGAACAGTAAGAGAAAGGACACTAAAATGAAGAAAAAGCGGTATATCGAAAAAATGTTCGGGGGGGGGGTAAAACCTGACCACCATAAGAAAAGAACTCCTCCCTGACCGGGTGACTATCCGAAACTGTTATGAGGACAGCCGGATAAACACCGGCAGGAAGGAGATTTTTTATGGGAACTTTTAAGGGTAAGCGGATCATTCCGAAACACGATGGCGTATGGAATCAGAAAAAGGAATATGAGGAACTGACAATCGTTCTGGACGCGGAAAGTGGGGATGGTTATATTTCCAGAAAGCCAGTCCCGGCAGGTACAGTGCTGTCCGATACGGATTATTGGAGCCTGTGCAGTCATTTCAACGCCCAGATGTACAGACTGGAAACGGATGTTGCAGAAGATGTGGAAGAAATGCACAGGAGTCTTTCAGAAACAGAATCTGCCATGCACAAAGAAATATCCGAAGCAGAGAGCAGGGTGAACACAAAAGTATCTGATGCACAGAATGCCATGCAGAAAACAGAAGATGCCATGAACACAGCAGTGGAACAGATGAACAAACGGCTGGATGCAAATGTGATAGCTTCTACAGACAGTAAGGCAGATTATGCGGCAGAACTGGTTGATGTCCGGGTTGGGCAGGATGGAACGGTGTATCCGTCCGCTGGTGAAGCAATCCGGGGGCAGTACAGTCTGGCTGTGGAGAATGGGATTACCGGAGCAAAGCTGGCACTTGCCGGCTCCAATGGTAATCTGGGTGAGGTGTTCCCAAAGGCTGCGATGCCGGCTCTGCTGGGAGCTAAATGTGAAGCAGGAGAATTTCTGGATTACCGGATCACGGGAACTACGGATTACGGTCAGTTCTACCATCGCTTTACCAATATGCTGATGGGAAAATTCCGAAAATATCTGTTCATCTCCAAGATTCGGGAGATTTCCGGCTCCTGCGCCGGTGTGAGCTGCTATCAGTACGATTCCAAAGGTGCAAATCTGAATACTCATGTGACGAAGGCGATAAGAGTTGCCCACGGAAGTGAAAGCTATGTAGTATTCTTCGGAGAGATTCTGGAGAATGCATACCGGCTGGACATTTCGCCGTGCGTTGCAAGGAAGGAGGCCGTGGTAGAGTGCGACAGCCGATGCGTTCTGCTGAATGTGACTGGGCAGAGCGATGATGAATTGCAGAAAGTTCTGTCTCTGATCAGCAGCAGTCCGGTTGAAGACAGCATCCTTCAGTATTATGACACATGGGGCATTGCCGGAAAAGTCATGAGCGTTCCGTATGCAGACAGAACTGGTATTTCAGACCAGGCACGGGAAATGCTGGGCAATGTAGCATATGGATGCCCTGTCTTTTCTGAAATGATTCCTTTTTCTAGTAAGTTTCAGGAAAAGGACACAACGTATGCGTGGGCAAAGGCTGCTGTGACCCGCAGCGAAGACTGGGGCGTGTTTGGCGGAGCACGGCTGAGTGGTCTGGCTGCTGGGAAGTATCTTGTCTTTGGCAGGGTGGAATCCGTAGAAACGGATGACGCACAGTTGGGAGAGGTCTCTATTGGCATCATCGAACCGGGCATTCCAAACTGGGCAAAACGTGTGCCGTGTGGAACACTGAATAAAGCAACGCTTCCGTTTCAAATGAATCTGGTTTATGAATATGCCGGTGGAAAGGATAATCTGAATTTTGCGGTGCAGCTGACGGGTTCCAATTACACTTCCTTTGTTGTGACCATGTGGGTGCTGAACGTGACCGGGCTTTCCAATGAGGAGATTGAGGTACTCAGTCACAGCAGCATAACGGAACGTGCCTCCGCTGTGAAGAATGCGACACACGCCATTCTTACAGAAAAAGCGGAAGTGGCAGTAAAAGCGGATCATGCTGAAAATGCGGAGACAGCGAAAAAGGCAGATCATGCTGGGGCATCTGATACCGCAGAGAAAGCTGTTACTGCCGGATATGCGGAACTGTCCGGTAGCTGGAAAGGGAAGAAGGCTCTGGTCATTGGTGACAGCATTACGGCGGCTGGAAAATGGCAGAAGAAGCTGGAAGAATTGCTCGGTATGAATGTTGCTACCCATGCAAAGGGCGGCATCGGAATCCTTCGGATGACGGACGGTGACAACGGTCTGGATGGAACGTACAATGCAGAAACGGATAAGAATGGTGTCCTGCGACCGCTGATGGCCGCTGACGTGGAAGGCGTCAGCTTGATCGTGATGCTTCCGGCCTACAACGAAAGAGCAACGGTTCTTGGCTCGGTCGGAGACTGTCATCCAGAACAGGAAACCATCTGCGGGCGAATCCAGTATCTTTTGAACCGCATCTATGAAGAACTGGAGGATGCCGGGAATCTGCTATGTCATGTGCTGGTGGCAACGCCGCATTGTGCGGGCAAATATCCGTATGTGGATGCAGACGGATACGAAGAATATCCGACCGGAACTGGCCAGACAATGGAAAAACTGTCAGATACAATCAAGGCTGTGGCGCAGGCAAATAATGTGGCAGTCTGTGATCTCTGGCATGAGAGTGGGATCAACCGTAGGACTTGGAGTGTCTTTGGCGCACAGAAGAATGCTGTGAACGAGCAGTATGCCAAGTATCAGATGGATGCATCCGGCAGGGTGGTTGGAAGTGCACCGCAGCGGTATGTGAACGGACAGTCATATTACCAAAAGCGGAATGGCAGCATTATTCTGGAAAAATATACAGGATCTTCGCCGTATCCGTTTAATGGCGACCAGCTCCATTGCAGTACGGAGGGCTACGCCAGAATTGGAGAATGTGTGGTAGGATCTGTGATCCGGGCATTCGGAAAATAAATTTCCACTGATTTTCACGCAAAGTGTCTGTTATTTGCTGTGAAACGGTGTTCATTATAGAAGGAGTATTTTTTTCGTAAGGGCGGCAGAGATACCGCCTGTTTTTTATGCCCAAAAGGGCTGGAAAGGACAAGATTATGCAGAATGTGATCGATAAGATTGAGTGGATGTTCGCAGGTCTGGGTGGTTTCCTGGGCTGGTTCTTCGGCGGATTTGATGGCTTCCTTTATGCACTGGTGGTGTTTGTGGTCTGCGACTACTTCACTGGGGTGTTGGCAGCAGCCATCAAGCATGAACTTTCTTCTGAAGTTGGCTTTAAGGGTATTGCCAAGAAGGTGTGTATCTTCGTACTGGTTGGCATTGCCAACATCATTGATACGCAGATTCTTCAGAATGGCGCAGCTATCAGAACTGCTGTTGTGTTTTTCTATTTGGCAAATGAAGGTCTGAGCTGCCTCGAAAATGCAGCTGTCATTGGCCTTCCGGTGCCGGATAAGCTGAAGGAGATGCTGGCACAGCTGAAGGAAGAAAAGAGCGACAAACAGAACAAAGAGTAAGGAAAACGGGGAGAGGTGATGAGCCTCTCCTTCATTAGTAGGAGGAAAGCAATATGAGTAAGAAAGAGTATCCCGCAAAGCTGACAAACGGCTATTATCGTGTGCGTGAAGTCTGGGAAGATGAGGCATCCCAGTTGGGAGCGTACCGTCTGCTGGCGAATGCAAAAGCCAAGTGTGATGAAAACCCTGGCAGCCGTGTGTTCGACAATGACGGCAACGTGATCTATCCGGAAGAGGCTGTACCAGATACTGGTGCAGATGAGAGTGAAGAGAAAGCAGTCGTGGACGATATCCCGGAAGAAAAGCCGGAAAACACAGCACCTGTGGAAGATACCCCAGTGGAGAAAGAAGCAGAGGCCGAAGTGGATGAGAACGAGTTCCCGACTGCAGAGGAGCTTCCGGCAACCATTGCCTACGGCAAACTCAAGACCCTCATGAATATCCGGGAGATGCCGGACACTGGCGCAGAAGTCGTGACCGTTTACAAAAGGAACACACTGATTGAAATCGTGGAATTCTGTGCGGGCTGGTTGAAAATAAAGTGCCCGGAAGCGGTGAGTGGTCTGGCCTATGTTCTTAACAGTGTGGATACCTATGCCTTCACAGCCAGCAAGATCTATACTGTGGTTCCCGGTGATAATCTCTGGAAGATTGCGGAAAGGGAACTGGGGAGCGGCAGCCGCTGTGCAGATCTCCGTGTGCTGAATGGGCTGACTTCCAACGCCATTCGGGTTGGTATGAAACTGCTGATCCCGTAACAACCAAATAACCACAGCACGAGGTTCAGAGTGATCTGAGCCTCAATTTTTTTTAGAAGGAGGAAATCATTATGGGATATACCAATAGTCCACTCGTTGTTTACACCAAGCTCTCTCCGAACCATTCCGGTCAGAGGACACACAGCATCGACCGCATCACGCCGCATTGTGTGGTCGGTCAGCTTTCTGCGGAAAGCATCTGCGGCTGTTTTACCAGTACGAGCCGTCAGGCAAGTTGCAACTACGGTATCGGTACAGATGGCCGTGTGTCGCTTTGTGTCGAGGAAAAGAACCGCAGCTGGTGTTCGTCCAGCAATGCCAATGACCAGAGGGCGGTCACCATCGAATGTGCCAGCAATATGAATGAGCCGTATGCCATGAACAGTGTGGTGTACAGTTCACTCATTAAGCTCTGTACCGATATCTGCCGACGAAACGGCAAGAAAAAACTTCTGTGGCTGGGAGATAAGAATAAAACTCTCAATTATGTACCTGCCGCAGACGAGATGGTTCTGACAGTTCACCGCTGGTTTGCAAACAAAAGCTGCCCTGGAAACTGGCTGTATGCCCGTCTTGGCGATCTGGCCGCAAAGGTGACTGCAGCACTGGGCGGTTCATCCTCATCTGGCATGCAGGCTTCTTCACTGAAAAATCTTTCTGAAGCAGAAGCAGTTGCAAAGATCGGTCCGCTGTTTACTGCGAACCAGAAAACCACTGGCATTCTTGCTTGCGTGTCAATGGCGCAGTTCATTCTTGAGTCCGGCTACGGTAAATCTGAGCTGGCACAGAATGCTAATAACTGCTTTGGCATGAAGACTTCGCTTTCCGGGAACAGCTGGAGCGGCAGCAGTTGGGATGGCAAGTCTGTCTATACCAAGAAAACACAGGAGCAGAATGACGATGGCTCGATGGTCACGATCACAGCCGACTTCCGAAAGTACAGTTGTGTGGAGGATTCCATTGCCGACCATGCCGCATATCTGCTCGGTGCGATGAACGGCAGTAAGAAACGCTATGAAGGTCTGGCCGGCTGCACGGATTACAAGAAAGCGGTACAGCTGATCAAAGATGGTGGTTATGCGACCAGCCACACCTATGTACAGAACCTTTGCAGTATCATTGAGCGTTGGAACCTTACGCAGTATGATGTGGCAAAGGCTTCTGAGGGTACGGTTATCTCCGGCTGGTACCGTGTCCGCAAAAGCTGGCAGAATGCGGCTTCTCAGAAGGGTGCTTTCCATGACCTGGCTTACGCAAAGCAGTGTGCGGATGTCAATCCGGGCTATTTCGTTTATGATCCGGCGGGTAAGGCAGTCTACCCGGAAGTTAAGGCAAACTGCCCGTATGCGGTACGCGTTTCAATCAGTGACCTTAATATCCGTAAGGGACCTGGTACGAACTATGCTAAGACCGGGCAGTACACTGGAAAAGGCGCATTTACAATTGTAGAGGAAGCAGACGGTGAGGGAGCAACCCGTTGGGGTCTGCTGAAGGCCTATGCCGGTAAGCGTAATGGCTGGATCAGCCTTGATTTTGCCAAGAAACTGTAAGAGATACGGCTCTGTCTTTTCAGGCAGGGCCTTTACATATTGGATGGTGCAGATAGGACAATAATCGGGTGGATTATTCTCCGTCTTTCTGCACCGAATTTACTTGATAATATCACGCAGTAGAGGGAATATGTGACTGCCCGAAGAGAAAAGCAGATGGGCGGAAAGGAGAGAACAAGATGAGTACAGCAAATGATTTTTTGCAGAAACTGCAGAGCGCAACGGTCAAAAGTACCGTACAGCAGAAACAGAAAAGCCGCCCGAATGCTTCAGCAGCCGAGCTTTCAAAGATGTTGATGGCAGCGACCGGACAGGGCGAATCTGTTCTGCCGGAAACCACATCTGTGACTCAGATGCCTGTGCAGGAAAAGAAATCCCATGAAGCGGTGAAGGAAAAAAGTGGTGCAGCTGACCTATCTGATAAGAAGGCGGCTGCATCTTCTTTTTTGCAGGAAAGCGTTGTGCGCCAAGAGATGTCTACCCAACAAAAAGAGAAAAAGACAAAGTTGCCGTTATCCAAATCCAAGGAAAACGGAGATGCCGGAATTGCTTCCCTGATCCAGAAGGCGCTGGCTGCAAAGGAGAAAATGCAGCAGGCAGTTCCTGTTATGGAACGGGTCGGTGGGCTGAGAAGTGAGTTCGAGGCGGTCTTCCAGCCACAGGCAGAAGCAATGAAAGAAGAAAATGGATTTATTTCCACAGCTTCTTTTCGCAGGACAAAGGAAAAGGAAGGGTATCTGAACGTAGCCGCTTACATTCGAGTTTCCACTGATTCCAGTGACCAGGAAAACTCCTACGAAACGCAGGAACGGTATTTCCATCAGCTGATCGAAAACAATCCAGACTGGAATCCAATCGGGGTTTACTCCGATTATGGAATTTCAGGAACGGTCAAGGATAAGCGTGTTGGATTCAAAAGACTTCTGCGACACTGCAGGGAAGGGAAAATAGACCGTATTGTATGCAAGTCGATTTCCCGTTTCTCCAGAAATACGGCGGATTTTATGACCGCCCTTAATATTTTGCATGACAACAATGTGACGATCTTTTTTGAAAAAGAAAATCTGGACACAGCTGATCCGACCAGTGATTTCATTCTTACGACACTTGCGGCGATTGCACAGGAAGAAAGCCGGAGTATTTCCAGAAACATCAATCTTGGAAATAAGATGCGCTATCCGAGAGGTGAGGTAAAGAACATGGTCATATATGGATATCGCTACAATGGAAAGATGGTCACGACAGAAAGTGGATATCAGTATAGGGATATCGAAATTGTGGAAGAAGAAGCAAAAATCGTGCGCCGGATTTTTCAGGAGGTGGCAGAGGGTACTGCCTATACAGATGTTGCCAGAGGTTTGAATTATGACCGGATTCCAGCTCCTGAGACCGTGGCGGTCAAAGCCAGAAAAAAGAACTCAAAGAAAGGACAGCTGAACAGTGATCTGGAAGAAGGATGGACTGGAAGGATTATTTCTCAGATGATACAAAGGGAACGATATACAGGAGCTGTCCTGATCCAGAAAAAATACACCGTGGACTTTCTGAACCATAACATCCAGCGGAATAATGGAGAACTTCCGCAGTATCTGGTGAAGAACCACCATCCGGCGATCATTGACGAAGAACTGTTTGAAACTGTTCAGGAAATCCGCAGAGCCAATGCTGCCAAAAAAGAGAAGGGAGTAAAGAAAGGATCAAAGCCATTCTCAGGAAGGATTTTGTGTGGGGAATGCGGCAGGTTTTTCCGTGTGAGAAATTCAAAAAACTATCCTATCTGGTACTGCCCAACAGCTGAGATTGATAATGGAAAGAGAATCTGCCACTGCGAGAAAATCTATGAAGAGCAGATTGTGAGGGCTTTCCGTAAAGCAATCATTGAACGATTCCGGCTGAGCACACAGCCAATTCATGACAATGTGGGAGTGGCAGATATCATGAGCGGCCGTTACGGAGAGCAGTTTGAAGGTTTTACAAAGGAAGCTGATGACTTTGTTCCGCAGATGATCAAAAGACTGGAGAATATCCAGCACACTGATTTTATGGAACGGGACCGTGCTTTTTACAAACGGCAGATTGCCACCCTTCAGATTGGAATGGAAAACAGTGGGAAAAAACTGCGTCTTCTGGAAAGCCAGAACGATGTGATGCAGACCAGACGCGAACTGCTGGGAGATGAGAGCATCGACGAGGCAGTCATTCAGAGCAATGCTGAGAAAATCAGAAGGTTGAAAGAAAAACTTGACCGGGATATGGATGAGAAAAAGCATCTGGAAGAACGGTTGGAGTATCTGGAAGGGTACTGGGAGGATTTGGAGAATGACCACGAGAGAAGAGAACGGGCAATTGAATGGATGAAGGAACTTCCGAAAGGAAGGGATGGCGTGGTGCAGTTTTTGAATGGAGTGACCTCAGATTACTGCAAGGCATTTGTCCTTTCTATTACGGTCCATTCCCCGTTGAACTATACGGTTCACTGGTATGATGATACAAGGACAGAGGTTGTCATGTACAGTAATATAGAAGATTACCGGTATACGGCATCTTATTTTGACGGACAGGCCATGCGGGATAACTGCTACCGGAAAAAATATGTAAAGAAAGGGTGAGGAAAAATGTCAGAGGTTTTACGATTGATAAAGGAAGCGACGGCTCAAAAGGCTGCCCAGGAAAAGCCGAAGGGGTTAAGGGTGGCAGCTTACTGCAGAGTGTCCACAGATTCAGATGAACAGAAAACGTCCTACCGGACCCAGAAGGCATTCTACACGGATATGATACAACGGCATCCGGGCTGGACATTCGCAGGAATTTATGCAGATGAGGGAATCACCGGAACAAGCCGCCTGCATAGGGATGAGTTCAACCAGATGCTGGAGGATGCGAGAAATGGGAAAATCGATTTAATAGTCACAAAATCCATATCGAGATTCGCAAGGAATACCGTGGACACCCTCGACTGCGCAAGACAGCTGAAACAGCTGACACCTCCTGTGGGCATCTTTTTTGAAAAGGAAAACATCAACACTCTGGATTCCACCAGTGAGGTGATCCTGACCATTTACTCCGCACTTGCCCAGGAAGAAAGCCATTCCATTTCGGATAACATCCACTGGTCTTATCAGAAGCAGTTCCAGGAAGGGAAGCCGATGGTCCATCTAAGCCGGATGATCGGATATGACAAAGGGGAAAACGGAGAATGGATCATCAATGAAGAGCAGGCGGAACCGGTGCGTTACCTTTTCCGGAGATATGCCTGCGGAGCCGGCCGTGCAACTATCATTAAAGAGATGAACGAGCGAGGCTGGAAAACGGTATCTGGCACGGACTGGAACCCCAGCAGCTTCTCGAATGTAATTCTAAATGAGAAGTATGTGGGCGATTTGGAAATGCAGAAATATGTGACCAGTAATTTCCTTTCCCATAAGGCGGTCCCGAACAGAGGGCAGCTTCCCAAGTACTACATCAGGGACCACCACGCACCGATCATCGATCGGGCAACTTGGTTGATTGTGCAAAGTGAAATGAAACGGAGGCCGCCGCTACTAAGCCGTGATCCTCTCAATATCTGCTATGTAAACCTTTCGTGTCCAGCGTGTGGAAAGACACTGATCCACAAGAGGAGAAAGATTGCTGCATACTGGGTGGATGCAGAGTCCATTGAAGATACAAAGGAACGGCAGGGACTTGCGATTTATGGTGTTGGGAAGATGCGCTGTTCGGATAAAGACTGCACAGAGGAGCTTTATGAGGTCGCTATTGAACAAGGCTTTATGGAGATGCTTTACCGGTTGAAACGGGGTTACGAGGAAAACAAAGAGCAGTCGGAGCTGGCGGTCAAATACCGTGAATGCCAGAGGGAGCCGGAAGACCATTCAGGACGGATTTTGGAACTCAGGGAACTGCTTCAGAAACTGGAACAGGAATGTAAACGCCTTATGAAAAAGCAGATGGAAGCACAGAAGCAGATGGCCGAGAGAGAAAGGGTTTACCTGCAGGAGAGCTTACAGGAATCCATTCGGGATGGGAGCATCCAGATGGATAATATCATGGAAGGGATGGATCAACAGCGTGTGGATAGTGTTTACACACCTGCGGCCGGAAGTGCCGAGGCAATGTACAATGAACTGCTAAAGGATATTCTGAAGCGGAAAGAAGAACTGGAAAACGAACTACACATTTTGGAAGAAAGCAGTGAAGGCGGTATCATTCTGAAAAAGAGGTACGAATATTTTCTGGAGGAACTGCTGGCCCTGCCGGAGCAAAACCGCTATGGACAGAAGCTAGTGGTGCATGGTCTGGATGATAAAGAACCGCAGTGGACGGAATCGGGTGTGTTCTTGAGTACACCAGATATGCTAACCTTCAGCCGGGAAATGTATGCCGTAAATATTGAATCTGGCAGAGTGGACGGAGATGTGATCCATTACCGGACCATTTACGGAATGGAATTTACTGCTTTCGGAGCCAGAAGGACTATAAAGGACTTCAAGGATTATCGGGTATACGGCAAAGATGGAAAACCAAAGCTTGCGGAAAATGAGGCGGAGATTCTTGGAGAAACGGTTCAGGTAGAGTATAGAAAGCGTCGGAACGGAAAAAAGATATGAAGGAAACGGAGGAGAGCATATGACACAGAAAAAAGTAGAAGTGATACCGGCTACAAAGCGGTCGGTGCATAATGGTGGTCAGCTGAAGGTGCAGAGCAATATCCGTGTGGCGGCATACTGCCGAGTCTCCACAGGGGATGAAAGCCAGCAGACTTCCTATACCACGCAGAAAGCATTTTATACAAATCTGATCACGAACAAACCAGGATGGAGATTTGCAGGCATTTATGCAGATGAGGCAAAATCAGGAACCAGCAGGGAACACCGTGAGGATTTCAACCGCATGATGGCAGACGCCCTGGATGGAAAGCTGGATTATATCGTGACCAAGTCGATTTCACGATTTGCCAGAAACACGGTGGACACCTTGAATTGTGTCCGCCAGCTTCGGCAGCAGAATCCGCCGGTTGGTGTTTACTTTGAAAAAGAGAATATCGACACGCTGGATGCGACTGGTGAATTGATCCTTACCATTCTTTCCGCACTGGCCCAGGATGAGAGCCGTTCCATTTCGGACAACATCCGCTGGTCAATCCAGAAGAATTTCCAGGCAGGCAAGCCCAAGGTGGATCTGAACCGGATGCTGGGATACGACAAGGGTGCCAACGGCGAGTGGGTGATCAATCCGGAGCAGGCAAAAACAGTCCGCTATATTTTTGAACGGTATGTATGTGGACAGACGGCAAACCGTATTGCAAAGGAGCTGAATGAACTTGGCAGAAAGACGGTGAACAAAAAGAACTGGTCGGCAAGTTCGGTGCTCACAGTTCTTCGGAACGAAAAATATGTGGGTGACATTGAGATGCAGAAGACCATCACAAAGGATTTCCTGACCCATCGGTCCACGATCAACAAAGGTGAGGCACCTCGCTATTATGTAGAAAACCATCATGTTGGCATCATTGACCGCAGTACATGGGACAAGGCTCAGACGATGCTTTATGAAAAGCCCAGCAAGGTTGGAGATTCGGTACCGGCTCAAAAGAAGAAGAGAGGATACACCGGCTCGCCATTTGGAAATCTGGTCTGCGGTGCGGTTCTTGAACATGGAGAAAGAGCCGGAAAAGAATGCGGTGAGGGATTCTTCCGTGTGACCTATACAGGTGTGGCAACCGGGTACACGGATGACCGAAGCCTTGCAGCAACTGGTGGCGATATGGATATCTACCTTGAAAAATACGCATATGCTTATCCCGTGTGGCGGTGTAAACAGAAGATGGGAAAGCGTGAGGGCGAAAAGCCCAGACAGAATGGCACACCGGATCAGAAGCTGTACTGCAGGGAAAAACACGGGAGATTGTCGGATGCCGAGAGAAAAGCAGCCAATGAAAGATGCCCTTCGGAAAGCATCCATGAATGTGCCTTGGAACAGAGTTTTATGGAAATGCTGTACCGCCTGAAACGGGATTACGAGAAAAACCATGAAGCTTCGGAAATCAGCACACTTTTTCATAAAGCCTGTGAACAGATGTATCAGCAGATGAAAGGAAACAGCGTATCGTTGGAAAGACTGGAAACGCTGGATGCCCAGATCAAGGAGCTGGAAGAAAAACTGCAGGAGACGATCGGCCGTCAGGTTACGGCCATGCGGGATGCGGTGCTGGAGCAGAATTTGGAACTGAATGAATCACTGGCGGAGGGCAACATCACATTGGACGAGATTGACAGTGATATCCGAAATGGGCTGACGGGAAATGATATTGGTACGAGTTTCTACCATGCTGACTATGAAGAAGGGTCTGAAATCGAAGCCTATGCAAGTCTGGCAAAGGATATCCGGCAGCGAATTGAGAGTTTCCGAAAGGAAAAAGAAACGCTGAGCCAGGAACAGGGAGCCCTTACGGTTATGAAGAAGAATTTTGACCTTTTCATTGCCTGCCTGAAAGAACTGACGGAACAGAATGCCGCCGGTATGCCGCTGAAGGTGAACGGGCTGGATGTGCAGGGCAGCCTGTTTCGGGATGTGGATGGAAAGCCGGTTGGTGGTGCGGTCGCCAGTTTGAACAGAGGACGATTGAAGATGACGCCGGAGAGGATCGCGGAAGCACCAGACCTGCTCCATTTTGAAAAAGGTATCTACTGCGCTTTTATGAAAAAGGGAACGGTGAAAGGCGACATCGTACTTTATGAAACGAATTTTGGTGTAACGCTACCCACCTGTGGAAATCAGAGGACACTGACCAGTTTTCTGGGATTTAAGAAATGCAGTCTTGACGGGCTGGTGACTCTGGTTGATGCCCCGTACCGGGTATATGACAACACAGTTCAGTACCGAAGATATCTGAGAAGTAAAGCAAAACGAGAGCAGGCTATATAAAGGAAAGAATGCCCTGTCGGATGTGTGGAAATGCATACCGGCAGGGCCCTTTTTTGCTTTGTACGGATTTTTTATCGTACATATTGCTATGTGCAGAGTTTTGGTATATGGTGAGGATACAGAAATACACATGGCAGGAGAGATTGACATGAAAAAGTTAGCTTGGCTGTCCGTTGAGGATTATGGAACAACAGTGATGGAAATCATTGTGGCAAGTGCAATGAAAGGCTATCTGAGGCGGATGTCAGAGGAAGAAGCCTTGAAAAAGGTGGAGAGTATCATTGAACCAAAGATAATCCAGCTGTTCGGTGAAAGTGGCGCACCGATGCCAGTGCAAAGCCATGTTGATGGGGCAAAGTTTGCTGCGTTCATCGATGAGGCCGTGGCGGATTCGATACGAGAACTGGAAGTGAGGGAAGATGATATGTCCGGAGTCAGTATTGCTGTTTTGCAGAATGTAGAGGGAAAGAGTGTGGTGGAGACAATGAGTCCGGAATTTGTAGGATTCATTGGAGATGCGTATCGAAGCCTGAAATATACAAATCATTTAGAAAAGCCTTGAAATAAAACTGGAATCGAGTATCCTTAAAATTAGAAAAAATGATATTTAGGGCTTGACGGGGACAAAGTCCCTATGTGCTATACTCGGTTTCAGAAAGGAGGTCGAATGTTATGAGACCAAAAGAAATACAAGAAAAATTAGGCATTGATGCAGAGCGCATAAAACTCTTTAAGCGTGAGGGCATCTTCAAACCAGAACATCCGCCGGTGGGAAACAAGGCAACGGATTATACGGAAGCAGATTTCAAAAACCTGCAGAGGATTGTTGTCCTTACAAAATCTGGCTTAACCTGTGGAGATATAAAAAAACTTCAAGCAGGAGAAATTGATCTTGAACAGGCAATCCGTGAACGGAAACAGTATATCAATGATGAACTTGAACGAAAGCGGAATGCCTTAAAAATGCTGGATAACCTTCTGGATGACAGCGCAGAATTTGAAACTTTCCAGACGCAGCATTATTGGGACATCATCAGCGAAAAAGAAGCGGCAGGCGAGGAATTTATCGATATCGAGGATATGTATGGATATCGGCCGGTTTCTCTGGAAAGAGCAGTCAAATGTCCTCATTGCGGTCATGAAGAAAATGTTGACCTTGAGGACTTCATGTATGATGAAAGTTCTTACGAAAAAGAAAATGGTATGGGACCGGATCTTGTGTACAGCATTAATTCTGAAGATTGCTATGAATGTCCAGAATGTGGCCACACATTAAAAATCGAAGGCTGGATTCGGGAATACCCAATGGGAGCGTATGATTCGGAAGATATAAAAGTAGAGGATTGTGGGGGTGATGAAGGTGACGAGTGAGGAAAGAGAACTGCTGAAAAGAATGGATGCCGGAGAACTGGACGGCATGGTTGGGGACATGTTTCAGACAGATGGTGGTTCAACTGTCTGGACGATAATTAAAAATGGGATTCCCGTCAGATTTAAGCAGGGACCCGGAGGTAAGTTCTTTAACGGAAAAGAAAATGAACGATACGAGGGAGTTCTTCATACACTTGCAAAATGGATGACTGATGAAGAGCGATTGGATTTTTTGAGAAAATTTGGATGGCTTATCCACGATGCAGCAGTAAATGCTTATAGCGCAAAGTTTAAGCCGAAAAAGTAAGTAAATGACTGCCCGCTGGCGCACTGTGTAGAATCCTACATGGAACGCTGGCGGGCTTCTTTTTTACCCCTGCCCGCATGAACCACAGACAGCACCCCGGAGTGAGCCGAAGTGCAGCTGTGGCTTATGCGGGCCTTTTGTTATGTGGTCAATGAGTTACAAAATCAGATTCCTAAACCATACAAAATTGCTTTCAGTTCCTTTACGGTGCGGGTAAGAATTTCCTGTTCCGTTGTATTGCAGTCCAAAAGCAGACGGTGAATCTCAGAATCTGCAGTAGATGCCGAGTGCGTCAGACTGTCTACGAGAAGGTCATCTGCAGATACATTCAGTGCATTTGCGATATCAACCAGGGTATCCAGGCTGGGACGGTTGATAGCAGTTTCGATAACACTGATGTGTTTACGGGTCATGTTAAGTTGTTCACCGAGCGCCTCCTGTGTGATACCAATTTGTTTGCGGGCATTTGAAATACGCTTGCCCAAGGCTTCATAGTCAATAGCCATGTGATCCTCCTTATGTTTTCCCGCATAAGGCTGGTACGATTATCCCGCAGAGAAAAATACATAGCAACTGAATATGAGAGATTTTTAAGACCGCAAAATGCCACACCCCTATCTGCTGTGTGGTCTAAGGCCATTTTGCTACCTACTATGTAGCAAAACATGGAACGTGCTACATGATAGGTAGCAGTCAAAATGTCATGCAGCTCTTATAATATAAATGTAGGAAAAGACTGCAAATGAAAGGTAAAGGGAATGACAGGCAAAGAGGAAACAGGAATTTTCACATTATATAGTGATGTAGAAGCAACAGCTGTTCGCTGGCTGTGGTATCCGTTCATTGCAGTCGGGAAGATCACATTGCTGCAAGGCGACCCCGGCGACGGAAAGTCTACCATGATGATGAATCTGATTGCAGAATTATCAAAGGGTGGAACTATGCCGGATGGAAAGTCTATTGGAATGCCCCAGAAAGTTATTTACCAGTGTTCGGAAGATGATGCTTCAGACACCATCAAGCCGAGATTGGAAACGTGTGGAGCAGATTGCAGGAATGTGGCTTTTATAAATGAAGAAATGAATAGTGGCTTGACGCTGGATGATGAACGTATCAGAAAGGCGATTATACAATTTCGTCCAAAGTTGGTGGTCATTGACCCGATACAGGCATATCTGGGAAGTGATTCTGACCTTCAGATTGCAGGCAGGGCGAGAAAGCTGATGCAGCGTCTTGGAATGTGGGCATCTGCGTATGACTGTGCAGTTGTATTGATTGGTCACCTCAACAAGAAAGAGGGGACAAAAGATCTGTACCGGAGCATTGGTAGTGTGGATGTTGTGGCAGCAGCCAGAAGCGTTCTGCAGATGGAGCATGATCCGGGAAACAAAGACATTCGCATTGTACGACAGATCAAAAACAATCTGGCTCCATCTGATGGAGAGATTCGTTTCTCAATAACGGCCGAGGAGGGTTTTCGATGGCTGGAGTGCAAGATCCCAACTGACCCGGAAGCAGAGTCAGAGCCTCCGAAGTTTGAATCAAAGTCTGAGAAAGCCGCATACTTGATAAAAAAGCTGCTTTCCGAAGGCGATATGAGAGCAAGAGAAATCTATATGCGAATGAGTGATGAAGGCATCAGTCGCAGGACAGCAGAAAATACGAAAAAAGAACTCGGCATCCGAAGTTATCGGAAGATGCGCCAGTGGTTTTGGAGCATAAAGTCGGAAGAATGAGAGGAAGTACATGGGAAACAGTGGAACAGAGTCGGTAGACCGCAAGCAGAAAATCAGAGACAGATATAAGGGCGTGGATGCTTCTGAATTGGAGGTCATCCCGGCAAAGGCAGTGGAGGGGCTTGGAGAAAGTACCTCTATTCGGCGTGTTGCGGCTTATGTCCGTGTTTCCACTGACAATGACGAGCAGACTTCATCCTATGAACTTCAGAAAAATTACTATACTGAGTACATAAAGGCACAGCCGGGATGGGAGTTCGTTGGAATTTACGATGATGAGGGCATCAGCGGAACTTCGCTGGAGCACCGCAAAGGAATGCAGCAGTTGATTGAAGACTGTAAGGCAGGAAAGATAGACTTGGTCCTTACAAAGTCCATCGCCCGTTTTGCCCGAAACATTGTGGATTGCCTTTCGGTCATTGAAACGCTGAAAAATCTTGACCCGCCCGTGGGTGTGAAATTTGAGGCCGACAATATTTATACACTGGACAGCAATGGCCGTATGATCCTGACCATTCTGGCATCTGTGGCTGAAGAGGAATCTCATTCCAAGTCGATTATTATGAACTGGTCTATTGACCGGCGGTTCAGTCGAGGTCTGTTTTTGACGCCGGCATTGTTGGGATATAATCAGGACGAGGATGGAAATCTTGTGGTAAATGAAAGTGAGGCACAGACGGTTAGGGTCATTTATTACCTGTATCTGAATGGCTTTTCTTTTACCGAGATTGCAGAGCTTCTGACCGAGTATGGACGTAAAACCAAGCTGGGAAATACCGAATGGAATCCGGGTACGATAGCCGGCGTCATTGCAAATGAACGCCACTGTGGGGATGTGCTGGCAAGAAAGACTTTCACGCCGAACTTTCTTACACATAAGTCAAAGAAAAATAACAATGACCGGACGCAGTATCGACAGAGGGACCACCATGAGGCGATTGTGTCCAGAGAGGTTTATAATGCAGCCAATCATCTGAGGGCATCCCGCAACTATACAAGAAAAAATAGGCCGTTGCCAGTTCTGAGTGTGGTGGATGATGGTATTCTTCGAGGATATGTGCCTTTTGATAAAGACTGGACTGGTTTCTCGGCAGAGGAATACCGGGAGGCTTCTGAAAGTGTAATGCAGGAAGAGCAAGAGAATAACGCAGAGGTCATGAACCGACTGAATCTATCGGGATATGAGGTGGTACGGGCTCAGTATTTTTCTACACTACAGAACCCGGCAATGACAATCTCCAATGGTAAGCTGCGGTTCAATACTTCCTGTCTGAAAAAGTTTGAAGATGTGGAGTATGTGGAACTGCTTCTGAACTCGGTTGACCGCTGTGTTGCGATTCGGCCATGCGAAAAGGGCAATCCGAATGCTATTCACTGGGGAAGGCTGAAAGAGGGCCGCTGGTGTGCAAGCACACTTGGCTGCCGTGGCCTGGCTAAGACACTTTTCGACATTATGGAATGGGAAGAGGGCTTGAAGTATCGTTTCCGGGGGCAGTTTGTGGAACAAGGGGACAATAAGCTGATGCTTTTTGAACTGGATGAACCGGAGATGATCAAAATAGAGGAAATCGTTCTGCCATCGAAAGAAGAGGAAGCCGAGGGAAAAACGGTCAAACAGACGATTTACATTTTTCCACCTGAATGGGCGGGAACTTTTGGACAGCCAATCACAAGTATTGCACAGGTTGGCATTTTGCAGCAGGAGCATTATGCAGGAAATTGGGATGTACTCCGGCCGGCAGCAGAAATTAAAGAAATGAATACATTTACCGCAGATGGTCTGAACGCATTGCTCCATGAGGCGGAAGAAATAATGGAAGGATGGACCGACACGAATGAATGAGGAACACACAAGCATTGCCCCATCAGCGGAGCAGGCAGAAAATGAAAGAGATGCACGAGCGGAGGAATTACAGAGTACCTTTTCGTATGATGGATATCAAGTTGTGCGAAAGGAGTTGTTTGCACACCTTCGTGATCCTGCAATCGTGATTCGCAAGGATAGTATCACATTCAACACAGCCTGCATTACAGGTCTGGAGGATGTGGTTTATGTACACGTCATGTTCAATAACGATTTGAAGCGTATTGTTGTGCGTGGCTGCGATGAAAATGACAAGGATGCTCTGCGCTGGTGCATTGCAAAGCCGGATAAGCGTAAGAGCAGGAAGATGAGCTGCAAGCCCTTTGCGGAACTGGTCTATAAAGAAATGGACTGGGATAGTGAATGTAGATATAAGGTGCTGGGGTACAGGATTACTTTTGAAGGGGAAACTCTGTACGTTTTTGATCTGCTTGTGCCAGAAATCTTCCATGAGCGGCAAAAGCGAAAGGAAGAAACTGTAGCAGAACAGCCAGTAGACCAGGAGACTAAGCCTGTGGATACTCGGAAGGGATTTTACCCGGATGATATTGCAGGTACTTTTGGCGTGCCTGTAGAAGAACACCTAAGAGAATCAGAAGTCCGACAGATGGATGGTTATGTATCAATGGGAGTTTTGACAGGAAGGACAGTCCCCGATACCGGGCTTGATTAAAAATGATTTTATAATACCAAGGGGGAAGTGCGCCCTTTTTTGGAGGTGAGAAGATTGCAGGAGAAAGAACAAAAATGGTACTCCGGGATGCTGGGAGTGACATTCAATGCGGAGGAAGGACGAATCACCATCTTCCGCAGCACATTGGAGGCACTTGGATGGCCGACACATTACCGATTTTTGTACAACCGGAAGATGGGGCAGATTGCAGTACAGGCGTGTAAGGCAGAAGATGCCGGGGCGCATCGGGTGACAAAGCTGAATGAAACAAACAGCTGTGAGATTAAGTGTGTGGCTTTTTCCAGAATGATTTATCGAGATGCACATTGGAGCATGAAAAGGTCATACAGGCTGGTTGGAAGATCATTCTCCGAACAGAACCTTGTGAGTTTTCCTGTTTCGGATGCGATTCCGATAGAAAACGGAAAAATGCTGGACGAGGCTGTAAGCCCCACAGTTACCCCACGTCGGGCAGAAGCCAGCCCATCGCAAAACAATCCCAGTTCGGCAGTGAAAGCCAACAGAGGGGCTGTCTGAGGGGCGTGTGGGCAAGGCGGCAGAGAGCCGGGAAATAAACTGCCAGCTTGGTTAGAATCCAGCCTGCTAAGGAAACGCAGCCAGCAGGAAAGAAAACGCCGGGGCAGAGAAATAAGTGGTTTTTCTCACTTATCTCAATAAAAAAGTGATTATAATCACTTATAGAAAAGGGCAAATAAGTGAGCTTTTTTGTCACCCAATGATAACTACATAATACGGAATAAGTGAACATAATCACTTATGAAACCGGAAAAATGAGCAAAATCACTTATAAGCGAAAAAGTGAGCTTTTTGAAAATTGAATAGAAAAATGAATCTCTTGGAGCTACTGATCTGATGGTCGGTAGCTCTTTTCTTTTTGCCCGAAAATGAACAGAAAAACCAAAAATGTACCTACATAAGACTAAAAATGAACATTATACTCCACCCTGTTGCTATTTTTCCGGCGAATTAGAGGTGGTGGAATGTCTATCTCAAATTTTCAGTGGCAGCATGATGGTCTACGGTGGCGTATAAAACTCATGCGGAATACCCCTATTACGAGCCTGTTTTATTGCAGAGCAATTAGTTAAAGAAATCAATGAGTTAAGAATATATCGAAATGGATTAGTACATGGAGTCGATTTTGATATTTCACAAAAAATATGTGATCGCATAAAAAAAATATATAATGTTTTAGAATCTGGATATAATATATATAGAAAATATGGAAAAGAGTCTGAAGAGTGGAGGCAGGTTATAGCAGAAATATATGATTTAACCGACTGAATATTTTCTGTGATTGGAGACCGGTAAATTTTTCAACTTTCTATAAGATGATTCAGCCTTTACAAAGTGCTCAGCGAATTCAGAAGTTGGTAGAAGCACTTTTGGTTGGCTTAATAAGTGATATTTATATATGTATAGGCTAGAAAAATGTACAGGATAATGTGAATACATATGATTTACCAAGGAAGAATGGGAGGTATGGGTATGTGGCCGGGTAAGGGCTGGATGCCGTGGATGCTGCCGCCCGGCGTGTGCCGGGCGGTGGTGGTGTGTATAAGATAAGTTATAATATAATAATTTCGTATAGAATATTTAGAGATTAAATTGTTATAAGTTTGCAGCATCTGAATGTCGAGTAAAAACAAAATCTACTTGACATTCGATCTATGTCTGTTTATTATTTAAATAAAATAATTAGAAAGCTTCTACCATATACCTTCTCCCCTATCTCTCCTAATTATTTTTACTATTCTGTCTCATCCGAATTTCCTAACTTTATATCTTATAGCTCGAATCCATCACTTTCCGTTTCCACCATAACGTGTACCACCGACTCTGTTCCGGACTCGCGGACCAGGATCCTGCCGATATCTCCCAGCTCTTCTGTAATTCCGGCGAAAAGGTAAGTCTCAAGATTCCCTTTCGGAACATAGGTAACACCTTTATAAGTGATCTGGTCAGTATCCTGTGTGGAAGAGGATGCACTCCGGTTCACAGCATGGCTGTTGGCAGAAGTGAGAACACCTGCAGCTGAGCCTATGCCAAGAACGCCAGCGGCAAGTCCTATGGCGAGATATTTTATTTTTTTATTTTTATTCTGTCTGGAAATTTGATTATGACGCATTGATTCCTTTCTGCAGACCGAGGTATACTTCGCAGCTGTTCACTCCGTTCACAGCAACACGCTCCGTGATGCACAGAAATCATGCATTTGCATGATTTCGCGCCGCAATTCTCGGGTTTTCTGTGAGCCTTGCTCACAAAAAACACCTCGCGGAACATTCCCTGTGAACAGTAACGGAACAGTACCTGTAAACCGTCACTCTGAAAATTACATATTGACAAAACTTAGAATCTGTTATTTACTTCACATTATAAAATATCATATTGTATAAATATTATATTGCTTTACCACAATGTGTACTGATTTTATCACGGTTTGGGGTGGATATCAACCCGCTCTGTCATTTTTTGTCAAAAATGAGTGACGAAAAAAATCGTTTTCCTCTGGGATTTTTTGTGCTATACTTATACAACGTATAGATTTCAGAGGAAATTTACTGGAGGAAAAAATGGAAAATCGCGAACGATATAAGAGACTGATCATGTTTTTGGCGTCTGCGGTGATCATCGCTATTGAAACATTGCTTTTCGCCTATATCTGGTATAAATTTTATGCCCACAAGGAGGTCATCGGCAGACGCTTTGACAGAGGTAATCAGGTAGTCATCGGTTTGTATGTGCTGATGATATACTTCTTTTACAAAATTTACGGTGGTTTTAAGGTGGGTTATCTGCGGGTATTTGAAGTAATCTATTCCCAGATCCTGTCTGTGTGCTGCGTGAATTTTATTACCTATTTACAGTTGTGCCTGATCGGTCGCTGGCGTCTGGGAGAGCATCTGACACCTATGCTGGCTATGACGGGGATTGACCTGGTGATCGTTGTCATATGGGTGGTTGGTATGCGTTATGTGTACACCAGACTGTATCCGCCCAGACAGATGCTGATGATTTATGGCGGACGTAATCCGGGAGATTTAAGGAATAAGTTTGAGACCAGAGAGGATAAATATGCCATTAAAGAGATGGCATCCCTTTCCCTTGGCCTTGACGTGATCAAGGAGAAGATCAACGGATATAAAGCAGTTGTGATCGGGGATATCCCGTCCCACGAACGAAATCTTCTCCTGAAATACTGCTTTGAGAAGGATATCCGCTGTTATTCTATTCCGAAGCTTTCTGATATTATGCTCCGGAATGCAGACGATATTCATTTATTTGATACCACGCTTCTTCTTTCCAGAAACCTGCGTCTGACAGCAGAGCAGCTGTTTTTCAAAAGAATTGTGGATATTATATTTTCCCTGGCAGGGCTGGTGATTGCATCTCCGTTTATGATTCTGATCGCACTTGCTATTAAGCTTTATGATGGCGGTCCTGTTTTTTATAAGCAGCCGCGTCTTACGAAGGATAAGCAGATCTTTATGATCCTGAAATTCAGAAGCATGAAAATGGACTCTGAAGTGAAGGGTGCCCAGCTGGCGAAGAAAGAGGATGACAGGATCACACCGGTCGGGAAGCTTATCCGCCGGATCCATTTCGATGAGCTGCCACAGATTTTTAATATCCTGAAAGGTGATATGTCTCTGGTAGGCCCAAGACCGGAGCGGCCGGAAATTGCTGCACTGTATAGCGAGAGGATCCCTGAATTTGATTACCGCCTGAAAGTGAAGGCCGGACTTACCGGTTATGCCCAGGTTTATGGTAAATACAACACGACACCTTATGATAAGCTGAAACTGGATCTCACCTATATTGAGACCTATTCTCTGAAGCTGGATCTGAAGCTTTTGATGCTTACCTTCAAAATCCTTTTCCAGAAGGAAAATACAGAAGGGGTTGAGGCATGGCAGAAGACAGCTGGCCAGGAGAAAAACGAGGAGAATGATTAAGACTGAGACTGAGGAGGAAATTTTATGTGTGGAATTGTTGGTTATGTAGGAGATGAACAGGCGGCACCGATTTTGCTGACAGGCCTTTCCAAGCTGGAATACAGAGGCTATGATTCAGCAGGTATCGCAGTTCGAAACGAGGCAACTGATAAGATCGCAATCGTAAAGGCGAAAGGGCGTCTGAAAACTTTGATCGAGAAGACAGACGGCGGTTCAGCCGTACCGGGTACCTGCGGTATCGGTCATACCCGCTGGGCGACTCATGGAGAGCCTTCTGAGACAAATGCCCATCCTCATTGTACAGATGATAAGTCCGTAGTACTTGTTCATAATGGAATTATCGAGAATTATCAGGAGCTGAAGGCGAAGCTTCTTCGTTCCGGTTATACGTTCTATTCACAGACAGATACAGAAGTGGCTGTGAAGCTGGTAGATTACTACTATAAGAAAACCGGAACTCCGTTGGAAGCAATCTCCAGAGCAATGCTCCGTATCCGCGGTTCTTATGCATTTGGTGTTATTTTCAAGGACTATCCGGGCAAACTGTTTGCAGCCCGCAAGGACAGTCCGCTGATCATTGGAAAGAGCGAGAACGGAAGCCTTATCGCTTCTGATGTTCCTGCGATCCTGGATCAGACCAGAAGAGTTTATTATATCGGCAATCTTGAAATTGCGGAGCTTTCCCGTGATGAGATCCATTTCTACAATATCGACCGTGAAGAGATTGAGAAAGACGTTGTGGAGATCCAGTGGGATGCAGCTGCTGCTGAGAAGGGCGGCTATGAGCACTTTATGCTGAAAGAGATCCATGAGCAGCCGAAGGCCGTTCAGGACACCATTGGCGCTTATGTAAAAGAGGGACACATTGATTTTTCTGAGACAGGGCTTACAGATGAGAAGCTGGCTTCTCTTAAGAGAATCTATATCATCGCCTGCGGTTCTGCTTACCATGTTGGTATGGTTGGCAAATATGTGATCGAATCCATGGCGAAGATCCCGGTTGAGGTGGATGTGGCTTCTGAGTTCCGTTACCGTGATCCGATCCTTGTGGAGGATTCCATGGTGGTTATTATTTCCCAGTCTGGAGAGACCGCAGACAGCCTGGCTGCCCTTCGTCTTGCCAGAGATAGAAATGTTCCGGTACTTAGCGTAGTCAATGTTGTAGGCTCCAGCATTGCAAGAGAGAGCGATTATACGTTATATACTTATGCGGGACCTGAGATTTCTGTTGCCACCACCAAGGCTTACAGCACCCAGCTGATCGCCATGTATCTGCTGGCTATTCAGAGCGCTTTTGTCCAGGGAAAGCTTGAGGAGGGGAATGTGACCCGTCTGCTTGCTGAGATGGAGACCCTGCCGGACAAGATCAGCCGTGTTCTGGATGATAAAGAGCGTATCCAGTGGTTTGCAAGCAAGTATGCAAATGCCCATGATATTTTCTTCATCGGACGAGGAATTGACTATGCCATCAGCATGGAAGGAAGCCTGAAGATGAAGGAAATCAGTTACATTCATTCTGAGGCTTACGCAGCAGGGGAGCTGAAGCACGGAACGATCAGCCTTGTAGAGGATGGTACTCTGGTGATCGGTGTGATGACCCAGAAGGATCTTTTTGAGAAGACACTGAGCAATATGGTTGAGGTAAAGAGCCGTGGTGCTTATCTGATGGGACTGACCAGCTATGGCAATTACAGTATTGAGGATACCGCTGATTTCTCCGTATATGTTCCCAAGACGGAGAAGTATTTCACAACCAGTCTTGCAATTGTTCCGCTGCAGCTGATGGGATATTATGTCAGCGTAGCGAAGGGCCTGGATGTGGACAAGCCGAGAAACCTGGCGAAATCTGTTACTGTAGAATAATGTTATTAAATTACTGAATTATATTTCCAAACAACAGAAAAAAGACAATATTGTTATAAACGTAAACATGGCGCGGAGAAGTGGCTTCTTCGCGCTGTTTATTTGGAAACGAAATAGTGGGATTGTTCGAACAAAATGGGGCGTGAAAAAGATATGGAAGAAAAAAGGTACAGGATCATAGGTACTGCCGGACATATTGATCATGGTAAAACCTGGCTGGTCAAGGCGCTGACAGGCACGGATACGGATCGCCTGGCAGAGGAAAAAAGGCGGGGGATTACAATTGAAAATGGTTTTGCGTTTCTGAAATTTCCGGATGGCAGGGAAGCCGGGATTATTGATGTGCCAGGCCATGAAAGGTTTATAAAGAATATGCTGGCTGGAGCTGGCGGAATTGATATTGCCATGGTAGTGATCGCAGTAGATGAGGGAGTTATGCCTCAGACCAGGGAACATCTGGCAATACTTTCCCTGCTTGGTATTCGAAAGGGTGTGCTTGTGCTCACCAAAGGTGACCTGGAATGGAAAAAGGGACTTGACCAGGAAATCAGGGAATTTGCAGAGGGAACGTTTCTGGAAAATGCGGATGTGGTAGTGACCAGTGCTGTGGATGGGCGTGGGATTGAGGAACTGCGCAGGGTGTTGTGGAAACTGTGCACAGCCGGAAAAACCACGGAAAATCAGAATCTTTCCCGAAATGAAAGTGACAGCTGCACAGGCAGAATGGGTACAAAAGCATCTGCGTTTCGCCTGCCCATAGATCGTGTATTTTCTTTAAAGGGCTTTGGAACCGTAGTGACAGGGACGCTGCTTGATGGCAGTTTAGGCTTGGATTATGACGCTATGCTTTATCCCAGAGCTGAAAGGATAAAAATCCGAGGAATTCAGGTGCATGGACAGGAAGTATCCGAAGCTGTTCCGGGACAGCGGGTGGCAGTGAACCTTCCGGGAATTGGAAAAGAACAGATCTCCCGGGGAGAAATCCTGGCAACAGCAGGAAGTATGGAAGGTACCATGATCGCAGATGTACGGCTGCAGCTGTTGAAATCAGGACAGCGTTCTTTAAAAAGCGGTACCCGTGTTCATCTTTATCATGGGGCAGCAGAACTGGTGTGTAAAATAATTCTGTTTGACAGAGAAGTGCTGAAGCCCGGTGAAGAGGCCGTAGTCCAGCTTCGGATGGAGCAGGTGACGGCAATGAAAGCAGGGGATCATTTTGTTATAAGATTTTATTCGCCGGTAGAAACCATCGGCGGTGGAGTTGTGCTGAATCCCAATGGGGTAAAAAGGAAAAAAAGACAGAATGCAGATGCTGTTGTTCATTGCGCATGTACCGGAAAGGAAAGAAAAAAAGCACACGCTTCAGGAAAAATAACAGAAGAAATATGTGGGAATTCTGTCTTTTTGCAGCTGCAGGAATTATATCTGAAATCGGGCTTTATGCCTCCGCTGACAGATGAAGTGAAGAAAGTATTTTCCGGTGAGCGGGATTTTTCAGAAGTGTTCTTTGCCATGGTGCGGGAGGGTGTTCTTGTACGGTTTGACGAGAAGCATTATATGCACTGGGAAATACGGCAGAAAGCTCTGGATATGGCGTATCTGTTATATGAAGAAAAGGGGATGATCCAGACTGGAGAATTTCGTGACCGTCTGGGAATATCCCGTAAATGTGCGATCATACTGCTGGAGGGGTTTGACAGAGAGCGGATTACAGCTATGGAAAATGGAGGAAGAGTATTAAAACGAAACTTGCAGCAGACAGATCGGCTGCGTCGAGGCTTTTAGACCTGCGCAATCGGATTCACAGACAAGTGAGTGGTATGGTTATTTCGAAAACGTAGTCTCCATGAGAAGAGTAAGAATGGAAAGCTGGGTATGCTTTTTTGGCGGGAACATATGGGAATCGAACCCATCCGGGACGGGATTAGCGCCCCACACTGGTTTTGAAGACCAGGAGGCACACCGGCACCTATCTGCTCCCAGTGAGAGTATAGCGGAGATTGGAAGCTTCGTCAACCACAGTCTTTGGGGCAGGAAGCTTTCTTTGATTTCCTATTGACTAAGAGGGGGCAGATAAAGTAGAATAGTATTATTCGGGATAGTGTACCTTGTAGCCTTTTTCAAACATGCTCTGGTATGGAGGAGCTGTTGAATTGGGCTGTGTTTTGCATATCCCGATTATAATGGATGTTTTTGCATTACCAGAGTACAGTGTTGAAAAATATCCGAAGAGGAGAAAAATATGGCAGAGACAGTTAGAGTTGTAGTAGATGCCATGGGCGGAGACAACGCTCCGGCAGAACCAGTGAAAGCAGCCGTAGAGGCTGTTGCCGAGAGGGAAGACATTGATGTGATCCTTACCGGCAGGCAGGATGTAATTGAGAAAGAGCTGAGTAAATTTCAGAATTACCCCAAGGAAAGAATCCAGATCGTGAATACCACAGAGGTGATCGAGACAGCAGAGCCTCCGGTTCTGGCAATCCGTAAGAAGAAAGATTCTTCCATTGTGGTAGGACTGAATCTTGTGAAGAAGCAGGAAGCAGAAGCATTTGTTTCCTCTGGAAGCTCAGGCGCCATTTTAGTAGGTGGTCAGGTGATCGTAGGAAGAAGCAAAGGAGTACAGCGTCCGCCGCTGGCACCCTTGATTCCTACCCAGAATGGTGTGTCACTTCTTATTGACTGCGGTGCGAACGTAGATGCCAGACCAGAGCATCTGGTACAGTTTGCGAAGATGGGTTCCATCTATATGGAAGACGTGGTTGGAATCAAGAACCCTCGTGTTGCTATTGTAAACATTGGTGCAGAGGAGGAGAAGGGAAATGCCCTTGTGAAGGAGACGTTCCCTCTTTTGAAGGAATGCCCGGGGATCAATTTTATTGGAAGTATTGAAGCAAGGGATATTCCAGCTGGTTATGCAGATGTGATTGTCTGCGAGGCTTTTGTCGGGAACGTGATCCTGAAGCTTTATGAAGGACTTGGAAGTACCTTTATGAAGATGCTTAAAACCGGTCTTATGAAAGACACCCGCAGCAAGGTTGGAGCTCTTCTGGTGAAACCGGCCGTCAAAGAAACTATGAAGGCATTTGATGCAAGTGAGTACGGCGGAGCCCCTCTTCTGGGTCTTAAGGGACTGGTTGTGAAGACACACGGCAGTGCCAGGGCGGTTGAGATTCGTCACGCTATTTTTCAGTGTGTTCAGTTCAGACAGCAGAAGATCAATGAGAAAATCGCTGCCCATATGGTGGAAGAGACACCAGAAAAAGCATGATCATCCATGCATTGCAGCAGACTCTTCGGCAAAGACCTGCCGGAGGGCTGCCAGCTAGTCAGAGGGAAGGAAGTTTATCATGGAAAAAAAGTTAAAAGCATTGGAGAACCGGATCGGTTATGAGTTCAGGAACAGGAACCTTCTGATCCTTGCACTGACACATAGTTCCTATGCAAACGAGAAGAAGCTTGGTAAGGCAGGCTGCAACGAGCGTCTGGAGTTTCTTGGAGATGCAGTTCTGGAGCTGATCAGCAGTGATTTTCTCTATAAGAAGTTCACCCAGATTCCAGAGGGCGAATTGACCAAGAAGAGAGCCAGCCTGGTTTGCGAGCCCAGTCTTGCTTATTGTGCAAGAGATTTCGGACTGCCACAGTATCTGCTCCTTGGAAAAGGTGAGGACATGACCGGTGGAAGAAACCGTGACTCTATTGTTTCTGATGCAACAGAGGCTCTGCTTGGAGCTATCTATCTGGACGGTGGTTTTGCTAGCGCAAAGGAGTTTGTTCTGAAATTCATTCTGAACGATCTTGAGAATAAACAGCTCTTTTATGATAGCAAGACCATCCTGCAGGAAATCGTACAGGAGAAGGGAACCCATCTTGTGGAGTACCATCTGATAAAAGAAGAAGGCCCGGATCACAATAAAAGCTTTACCGTGGATGTGCTTGTCAGCGGTCATGTGATGGGTACCGGAGTAGGACATACCAAGAAAGCTGCCGAACAGGAAGCTGCTTACCAGGCAATCCGGAAGATGAGAAAATAATAACAAGGATTCGAATACATGTATTTAAAAAATATTGAAGTGCACGGGTTTAAGTCCTTTGCACAGAAAATCAATTTCGAATTTCATAATGGAATTACGGGAATCGTTGGTCCCAACGGCAGTGGGAAAAGCAACGTAGGTGATGCGGTCCGCTGGGTTCTTGGAGAACAGAGTGCCAAGCAGCTTCGAGGCGGAAACATGCAGGACGTTATTTTTTCCGGCACGGAGACCAGAAAGCCCCTTAGCTTTGCTTCTGTTGCCATTACTCTGGATAACAGCGATCACAAGCTTCCGGTTGATTTTAATGAGGTTACGGTTACCCGAAGACTTTACCGCTCCGGTGAAAGTGAATATCTTATTAATGGAAGTGCCTGTCGTCTGAAGGATATTAATGAGATGTTTTACGATACCGGTATTGGTAAAGAGGGCTATTCCATCATCGGGCAGGGACAGATCGATAAGATCTTAAGTGGTAAGCCGGAAGAGCGCCGTGAGCTTTTTGACGAAGCTGCCGGAATCGTAAAGTTTAAGCGAAGAAAGGCAACTACCATTAAGAAGCTGCAGGACGAGCAGGCGAACCTGGTGCGTGTTACCGATATTTTAAGTGAGCTTACCAGACAATTGGGCCCTTTGGAGCGCCAGTCCGAGACAGCCAGAATTTATCTTGCCAAAAGAGACACTTTGCGGGAACTGGATGTGAACAGTTTTCTTCTGGAAAACGAGGAGACCAGCCGTGAATTAAAAGAGCTGGATACCAAGAATACCCGGGCTGCTGAGGAGCTGGAGGAGAATCAGAAGGCCTACGAGCAGACGAAAGTGGAATATGATCGTCTGGAAGAGGAACTGGAACAGTTGAATTCCCAGATGGATCAGCTGCGTGAAGAGACGCAGAATAAGGCAATCCGCAGGCAGCAGCTGGATGGCGAGACCAAGGTACTTCGGGAACAGATTTTGTCCGGAGTGCAGAGTGAAGAACATTACAAGAGCCGTCTGCAGTCCATTGAGGCGGATCTGAAGGAACGCCAGGAGTCTCTGGAGAGGCAGGAGGCGGAGAAATCCCAGCTCCATGCAGCTCTTCTGGAAGCAAGGAAGCGCCAGGAGGCAGAAGAGGACCGGATTTCCAATATTCAGGCACAGATCGAAGAGTGCTCCCAGGCAGTGGAGAATGGCAAGAACGAGATTATCGAGCTTCTCAATACCCGTGCCACTACCAAAGGAAAAGCCCAGCGTTTCGATACCATGATGGAGCAGATCGATATCCGTAAAGCGGGAATCAGTCAGAGACAGCTTCATTTGAAAACAGAGGAAGCCCAGCAGCAGAGTGAGCTGGAGAGGGCAAAGGAGAAGTTTCAGGGAATTACCACACTTATCCAGGACATGAATGCAGAGTGTCAGCGCCTGGATAATGAAGTACATAAAATTACAGATGAATTAAAGAAACAGAACGGCCAGATGGAAATCGGCCAGAGCGCATATCACCGTGAGGCTTCCAGGCTGGAATCTTTGAAAAATATTACAGAGCGCTATGACGGATACGGAAACAGTATCCGCCGTGTAATGGAACAGAAGGACCGAGTACCGGGAATTAAGGGTGTTGTAGCAGATCTGATCCAGGTAAATAAGGAGTATGAGATCGCCATTGAGACGGCTCTTGGCGGAAGTATTCAGAACATTGTCACAGACAATGAACAGACTGCCAAGCACATGATTGAATTTCTGAAGAAAAACCGTTTCGGCCGTGCTACGTTCCTTCCACTTAACAGTATCAATACTAGAAGTGGTTTTACCCAGAGGGATGCGCTGCAGGAGCCGGGAGTGATCGGGCTTGCCAGTGAACTGGTAACTACAGGTCCGGAGTATGCCGGACTTGCTACTTATCTTCTGGGTCGTGTGCTTGTGGTGGATCACATTGACAATGCCATTGCCATTGCGCGAAAGTACCGGCACAGTCTTCGCATGGTAACTGTGGAGGGTGAATCCTTCAGTCCGGGCGGTTCTATGTCAGGTGGTTCTTTTAAGAATAACAGCAACCTTCTTGGCCGCCGCCGTGAGATCGAAGAACTGGAATCCAGTGTGAAGGCTCTTCGAAAAGACATGGATGACATGCAGACTGCTATTAATGATAATCGAAGCAAGCGCAATGTTATGCGTGACACCATTGCAGATCTGCAGGAAAAACTGCGTCAGCAGTATGTTGCCCAGAACACGGCGAAGATGAACATTAACCAGGTAGAAGCCAAAACAAAGGAAATCCAGGCTGGCTACGGAGAGATTCAGAGAGAGCAGATGGAAATCCGCCGTCAGATCGAGGAGGCAGAGGCTGATCACAGCAAGATTGCCGAAGAATTGAAGGCTTCTGAGCAGGATGAGAAAGAACTGGAGACTTTTATCCAGAATAAACAGGAAGAATTAGAGACCTGGAGGGCTTCTGAGCAGGAGGTTTCCAGAAAACTGGAGGCTCTTCGTCTGGAAGCAAGTACAGCCCAGCAGAAAGAAAGCTTCGCAGCAGAGACTCTGGGCCGTCTGACCCATGAGATGGAAGCTCTTCGCCAGGAGGAAGCAGATATTCATGAAACGCTGGAGCTTGGCGGCGAAGAGAATGAGAGAAAGCGCCAGTCTGTAGAGAACCTGGAGGCAGTGATCCGGACTTTGGAAGAGGATGAAACCAAGGCGAAGGCTCAGATGGAGAGCTGGCAGAGTGTGAAGGATGAAAAAAATGCCAGCCATAAGGCATTTTTTGAGAAGCGGGATCAGCTGTCCGGCAGGATTTCACTTCTGGACAAAGAGTGTTACCGTCTGAAAAGTCAGATCGAGAAGCTGGAAGAGCACAGGGAATCTCAGATTTCCTATATGTGGAATGAGTATGAGATCACCCCGAACAATGCCCTTCAGTACAAAAAAGAAGAGCTGAACGATCTGAAAGCCATGAAGAAAGAAATTGCCCAGGTGAAGGATGAAATCCGTAAGCTTGGTAACGTTAATGTAAATGCAATTGAGGAATATAAGGAGATTTCAGAGCGTCATGCTTTCCTTTCCGGACAGTATGAGGATCTGAAAACCGCAGAGGCACAGCTGGAGAACATTATCCAGGAACTGGATGAGGGAATGCGTAAACAGTTTACGGAGAAATTCCAGGATATCCAGAGAGAGTTTGACAAGGCTTTCAAGGAATTGTTTGGAGGCGGTAAGGGGACTCTGGAGCTTGAGGAAGACGTGGACATTCTGGAAGCAGGAATTCGTATTATTTCCCAGCCGCCAGGCAAAAAGCTTCAGAATATGATGCAGCTTTCCGGTGGTGAGAAGGCACTTACTGCAATCGCACTTTTGTTTGCAATCCAGAATCTGAAGCCGTCGCCATTCTGTCTTCTTGATGAGATCGAGGCGGCACTTGACGATTCGAATGTAGGCCGTTTCGCAGGCTATCTTCAGAAGTTGACGAAGAACACGCAATTTATTATAATAACACACAGGCGTGGTACTATGAATGCCGCAGACAGACTTTATGGTATTACCATGCAGGAGAAAGGCGTCTCCACGCTGGTTTCCGTTGATCTTGTGGAAAACCAGCTTACGCAGTAAAAGGAGGAGAGGAAATGGCAGAGGAAAAGAAGGGCTTTTTTAAAAGACTTGTCAGTGGCCTGACAAAAACAAGAGACAACATTGTGGCAGGATTCGATTCTCTTTTCACCGGCTATTCAACAATAGATGATGATTTTTATGAGGAACTGGAAGAAATCCTGATCATGGGTGACATTGGAATCAATGCCACCACAGCCATTCTGGACAAATTAAAAGACCAGGTGGAAATCCGGAATATCAGGGATCCCAAGGAGTGCAAGCAGCTTCTTATTGATACCATCAAGGAGCAGATGACGGTAGACAGCACAGAGTACGAGTTTGAAAACCGCAAATCCGTTATTCTTGTGATCGGTGTCAATGGTGTTGGAAAAACAACTTCCGTTGGAAAACTTGCCGGCAAGCTGAAGGACCAGGGCAAAAAGGTTATTCTTGGTGCTGCGGATACTTTCCGTGCAGCAGCAGGGGAACAGCTGACCCAGTGGGCGAACCGGGCAGGAGTGGAGATCATTGGCGGTCAGGATGGAGCAGACCCGGCATCAGTTGTCTATGATGCAGTGGCAGCAGCCAAGGCCCGCAATGCAGACGTTCTGATCTGTGATACCGCAGGAAGACTTCATAATAAGAAGAATCTTATGGAAGAGCTTCGCAAGATTTACCGCATTCTGGAGAAGGAATATCCGGAAGCGTATCTGGAAACTCTGGTGGTTCTGGATGGAACGACAGGACAGAACGCACTTGTGCAGGCAAGACAGTTTGCAGAGGTGGCAAATGTAACCGGTATCATTCTTACCAAGCTTGATGGTACAGCCAAGGGTGGTATTGCGGTGGCAATCCAGTCTGAGCTTGATATTCCGGTGAAATATATCGGCGTTGGTGAGAGCATTGACGATTTACAGAAATTCGATGCAAATTCTTTTGTGGATGCGTTGTTTGATATTCATCCGGATGAAAACTAACCCCACAAACTACAGGAGGAAAAATAAAAATGCTTACATTAGAGAGTTTTGAAGAAGCGGCAGAAATAGTTAAGCAGGTAACCCAGGAGACCAAGCTGGTGAAGAGCAGTTATTTCTCTGAACTCACTGGAAACAAGGTCTTCTTCAAACCAGAGAACATGCAGAGAACAGGTGCATATAAGGTGCGTGGAGCTTATTATAAGATCAGTACTCTTTCCGACGAGGAGAGGGGCAAAGGCCTGATCACAGCTTCCGCTGGAAACCATGCACAGGGTGTGGCATATGCAGCACACAAGTACGGTGTGAAGGCCGTGATCGTAATGCCGACCACTACACCGCTTATTAAAGTAGAGCGTACAAAAGGGTATGGCGCAGAGGTTATTCTTCATGGTGATGTTTATGATGAGGCCTGTGCATACGCTCTGGAGCTTGCTGAAGAAAAGGGCTATACCTTTATTCATCCTTTTGATGATCCTGCAGTTGCTACCGGACAGGGAACCATTGCTATGGAGATCATTCAGGAGCTTCCTCTTGTAGATTATATTCTGGTGCCAATCGGTGGAGGCGGACTTGCAACAGGTGTATCCACACTTGCCAAGCTTCTTAATCCTCATATTAAAGTAATCGGTGTAGAGCCGGCAGGTGCAGCCTGCATGAAGGCTTCTCTTGAGAAAGGGGAGGTTGTTACACTGCCCCATGTAAACACCATTGCAGATGGTACTGCAGTTCAGACTCCGGGCTCTCATATTTTCCCATATATCCAGGAGAATCTGGATGAAATCATCACGGTTGAGGATGATGAGCTGATCGTTGCATTCCTGGATATGGTAGAGAATCACAAGATGATCGTTGAGAATTCAGGACTTCTGACAGTGGCTGCGCTTCGTCATCTTGATTTCAAGAATAAAAAGGTTGTGTCCATTTTAAGTGGTGGAAATATGGATGTGATTACCATGTCTTCTGTAGTACAGCATGGTTTGATCCAGCGTGACAGAATCTTTACCGTATCTGTTCTTATCCCGGATAAGCCTGGTGAACTGGTACGTGTGGCTTCTATTATTGCTGAGAATCAGGGAAATGTTATCAAGCTGGATCATAACCAGTTTGTAAGCACAAACCGTAATGCCGCTGTAGAACTGAAAATCACTCTGGAGGCATTTGGTACAGATCATAAGAATCAGATCGTGAAAGCGCTGGAGACTGCCGGATGCAGACCGAAAGTAATTCGCGCAAGTCTGTAATTGAAAAATAGAAGCATTTCCCCGCCTTGCAGTTAATAGCTGAAGCAGCATTACAAATGGTATGAATAAAGTTAGTTACTGTTCACTCCGTTCACAAAAAACACCTCGCGGAATGTTACCAGTGAATAGTAACTAAAGTTAATCTATGTGCTTTGGACGTTTTGCATATTCATGTAAAAAAATGGGGAGTGTTTGCTGAAATGATTATAAATAAGTACAACTGTGTTGGTTAAAAAAGGATCGGCATGGCGGTGAATATAAGGAGTAGCAAACTATGAAAAAAGTAATTTTAACAGGAGACCGCCCTACAGGACGTCTTCATGTGGGACATTATGTGGGCTCTTTATCTGAGCGTGTAAAGCTTCAGAATTCCGGAAATTATGACGAGATTTATATTATGATCGCGGATGCCCAGGCGCTTACTGATAACGCAGAGCACCCGGAGAAGGTTCGTCAGAATATTATCCAGGTAGCACTTGATTATCTGGCTTGCGGGATTGATCCGGAGAAATCCACAATTTTCATCCAGTCCATGGTTCCGGAGCTTACAGAGCTTACCTTCTATTATATGAATCTGGTTACAGTGGCCCGTGTTCAGCGTAACCCTACTGTGAAATCTGAGATCCAGATGCGTAATTTCGAAGCCAGCATTCCGGTTGGATTCTTCTGCTATCCTATCAGCCAGGCAGCAGATATCACGGCTTTCCGCGCAACAGCAGTTCCGGTTGGCGAGGATCAGCTTCCTATGCTGGAGCAGTGCAAAGAGATCGTACACAAGTTTAACACAGTATATGGTGAGACGCTTACAGAGCCAGAGATCGTACTTCCTTCCAACAAGGCGTGCCTGCGTCTGCCAGGTATTGACGGTAAGGCAAAAATGAGTAAATCTCTTGGAAACTGCATTTATCTTTCCGATGAGGCAGATGAGGTTAAGAAGAAGGTTATGTCCATGTTCACGGATCCGAATCATCTTCGTGTTCAGGATCCAGGAAATGTTGATGGCAACCCGGTATTTATTTATCTGGATGCTTTCTGCAAACCAGAATACTTCCCGGAATTTCTTCCGGATTATCAGAACCTGGACGAGCTGAAAGACCATTATAAGAGAGGCGGACTTGGAGATGTTAAGGTTAAGAAGTTCCTGAACAACGTTCTCCAGGCTGAGCTTGGCCCGATCCGCGAGCACCGTAAAATGTGGGAGCAGCGCATTCCGGATGTCTATGACATTTTAAGAGAGGGCAGTAAGGTGGCTGAGGCAAAGGCTGCTGAGACTCTGAGGGATGTAAAGGCTTCTATGAAAATTAATTATTTTGATGATGATAGTTTGATTCAGTAAAATATGTGGATTTTAAGTGTCAGTAAAATATGTGAATTTTAAGTTGACATTTCGTTGGTTATGGCATATCCTAATAGTAGCTAAGGATTAGAGCAATAGTCCATCGAAAGCAAACGAAAACCCCGGAGGTGTGCGAGACTTCCGGGGTTTTCTATTCCGTTTATGTAGGTGGCTTATGCCTTAGGCTGTTATGCTGCCTATTTGTCTTTTCTGTCCAGCCATTTGTAAATGCAGTAGCTAATTACATTTACTGCGACAGGGACAAGGATTAGAGCAATAATATTATCCATCGAATTCACCTCCTTTCTGCTGGAGGCTCGGCAGCTTTTATAGTATAACATAAGGGCAGATAATTAGAAATAGCGTATAATAAATTTGGACATATAAAAAATATTGCATGTAAAGAAAAAACACTTGACACACACCACAAAATACGGTATGATACCCAAGGTGATAACGAATGGAAAAGTTTGTGGAACGTACTTTGCTCTATGATTTTTACGGAGAGCTTCTTACGAAGAGACAGCAGCAGATCTACGAGAGTGTAGTTCTGGAGGATTATTCTTTAAGTGAGGTTGCAGAGGAACTGAATATCAGCCGTCAGGGCGTACATGATATGATCAGACGCTGTGACAAGGCACTGGAAGGATATGAAGAGAAGCTGCATCTGGTGGAGAAGTTTGTGAATATCCGGGGACAGGTACAGAAGATACATGAGCTTGCATCCGGATATCACGCTGATGATATTGAGGCAATATCCAATGTGATTTTAGAGGAGTTATAATTCATGGCATTTGAAAGCTTAACAGATAAACTTCAGAATGTATTCAAGAAGCTGAGAAGCAAAGGCCGTCTGACCGAAGAGGATGTTAAGATTGCTCTTAAAGAAGTTAAGATGGCACTCCTTGAAGCAGACGTTAACTTCAGAGTCGTGAAACAGTTCACGAAATCTGTACAGGAACGTGCAGTTGGACAGGACGTTATGAACGGACTGAACCCAGGCCAGATGGTCATCAAGATTGTAAACGAAGAGCTGGTTAATCTTATGGGAAGCGAGACTACAGAGCTTCCGATCAAGCCTGGCAATGATCTGACTGTCATTATGATGGCAGGTCTTCAGGGAGCCGGTAAGACTACTACCGCAGCCAAGCTTGCAGGTAAGATCAAGTCGAAAGGTAAGAAACCTCTTCTGGTAGCCTGTGACGTTTACAGACCCGCAGCGATCACTCAGCTGCAGGTAAACGGTGAGAAACAAGGCGTGGAAGTCTTTACCATGGGCGATAAACAGAGCCCGGTAGACATAGCCAAGGCGGCTGTTGCACATGCCAAGGCGAATCAGCAGAATGTAGTGATCATTGATACAGCAGGTCGTCTTCATGTCGATGAGGATATGATGCAGGAGCTTGCTGATATTAAGTCTAATATTGAGGTAGATGCTACAGTCCTTGTAGTAGATGCCATGACCGGACAGGATGCAGTCAATGTAGCCCAGACTTTTGCAGAGAAGGTTGGAATCGATGGAGTGATCCTGACCAAGATGGATGGTGATACCCGTGGTGGTGCAGCTCTTTCCATCAAGTCCGTAACTGGCAAGCCAATCCTGTATGTAGGTATGGGAGAGAAGTTATCCGATCTGGAACAGTTTTATCCGGAGAGAATGGCATCCCGTATCCTTGGTATGGGAGATGTAATGAGCCTGATCGAGAAGGCAGAAGCAGCCGTGGATCAGGAAGCAGCCCAGGAGATGTCCAAGAAGCTGAAGAAGATGGATTTTGATTTCAATGACTATCTTACCAGCCTTGAACAGATGAATAAGATGGGCGGAATCTCCAGCATCCTGAACATGCTCCCAGGTGTGGGAAGCAAGATGAAAGATGTGGAGAGCATGATCGATGAGAAAGCAATGGACAGAACCAAGTCCATTATTCTTTCCATGACCCCACAGGAGCGTTCTAATCCGGGAATCCTGAACCTTTCCCGCAAGAACAGAATTGCCAGAGGCGCAGGTGTGGATGTTGCAGAAGTCAATCGCCTTGTGAAGCAGTTTGAGCAGAGCAAGAAGATGATGAAGCAGATGCCGGGTCTCATGGGCGGCGGCAAAATGGGTGGTAAAAGAGGCGGCTTTAAGCTCCCTTTTTAACATAAAATAATTAAATTAACTAATAAAGAGAAAGTAAATTGGAGGAAAATTAAAATGGCAGTTAAGATCAGATTAAGAAGAATGGGACAGAAGAAAGCACCTTACTATAGAATCGTTGTTGCAGATTCCCGCAGCAAACGTGACGGAAGATGTATCGAAGAGATCGGAACATATGATCCGAACCAGGAGCCAAGCGTATGCAAGGTTGACGAAGAGGCAGCTAAGAAATGGCTTGCAAACGGTGCTCAGCCTACAGAGGTTGTTGCTAAGATCCTCAAACAGGCCGGAATCGAGAAATAATTTAAGGAGTATCTTAGAGGTTGCCAGAATGGTTCAGACTGCACAGTATTTTCTGTGAAAGTCGTGAACTGTAACCGGCAATTTTCAGGGGGTATTTCTGTGACGTCCAGATGAGGGCATTTTTGAATATGCTCCGGGGCGGGATCAGGGAGGTGTGTAATGAAAGAATTAGTAGAAGTAATTGCAAAATCTCTTGTTGAAAATCCGGACGAAGTAGTCGTTACCGAAACAGAAAAGGATGACGCTGTTGTTATCGAACTGAAGGTAGGACCATCTGATATGGGTAAGGTGATCGGACGTCAGGGCAGAATCGCCAAGGCCATCCGTACCGTAGTAAAAGCGGCTTCTTCCAAAAGCAGCAAAAAAGTGATTGTAGATATTCTGCAATGATAAGCAAGATATATGGATGCAGGAGCTGTGGAGACATGGCTCCTGTTTTTACTTATGAAAGTCCTGGACGGCAGACATATTCGTTTTTTGTAGAGGAGTTTTGAATGGAAGATTTATTAAAGGTTGGAGTAATTACTACCACTCATGGCGTGCGGGGAGAAGTAAAAGTATTCCCTACCACAGATCCGGAGCGTTTCCTGGATCTTGAATACGTGATTCTGGATGCTGGCAGAGAGATGAAAAAGCTGGAAATCCGTAACGTGAAATTTTTTAAGAATCTTGTGATCCTGAAATTTGACGGGATTGATAATATAAATGATATTGAAATGTACAAAGGCAGAGACCTGTGGGTTCCCAGAGAAGAAGCCCAGGAACTGGATGAAGATGAATATTACATCGGCGACCTGATTGGCATGGAAGTGGTTCTGGAGGACAACACCCATTTCGGAACCCTGAAAGATGTTATGGAAACAGGAGCTAATGATGTTTACGTAGTAGAGCTTCCAGATCATCAGGAAGTACTTCTCCCGGCAATCAAGGAATGCATCCTTGACGTTGATCTGGAGGAGAATGTGATGACGGTACATTTGATGAAAGGACTTTTGTAAATGAATTTCCATGTTTTGACCCTTTTTCCGGAAATGATCCAGAATGGAATGAACACCAGCATTACAGGACGTGCCATTAATGCAGGAATCCTTTCTGTGGAGGCCATAAATATCCGCGACTATGCTTTTAACAAGCACCAGAAAGTAGATGATTATACTTACGGCGGCGGTGCTGGAATGCTGATGCAGGCAGAACCGGTTTACCTGGCTTATGAAGCGATTGCCGAGAAAGCCGGGAAGCGCCCCCGTGTGGTTTATCTCACCCCGCAGGGACAGGTGTTTAATCAGCAGATGGCAAGAGACATGGCGAAAGAGGAAGACCTGGTTTTCCTTTGCGGTCACTATGAGGGGATTGACGAGCGTGTTCTGGAGGAAATTGTGACGGATTATGTGTCTATCGGAGATTATGTGCTTACAGGCGGCGAGCTTCCGGCCATGGTTATGATGGATTCTATTTCCCGCATGGTTCCAGGCGTGCTCAGCAATCAGGAGTCTGGCGAGACCGAGTCCTTTGCAGGAAATCTTCTGGAATATCCCCAGTACAGCCGCCCGGAAGAGTGGCATGGTAAAAAGGTTCCGGAGGTTCTTATGTCCGGTCATCATGCAAATATAGAGAAGTGGCGCAGAGAGCAGTCTATCATTCGTACAGCCAGAAGGCGCCCGGATCTGCTGAAAAAGGCAGATCTCACCAACAAAGAATGGAATTTTGTGCGGCAGCTGAAAAAGCAGTGGAAAGAGGAGGAATCCAAAGATGAGAACATCTGATTTTTACTATGAGCTCCCTCAGGAGCTGATCGCCCAGGATCCGCTGGAGGACAGAAGTTCTTCCAGACTTATGCATCTTTCTATGGCAGATGGCAGTATTGAGCATCGCCATTTCAGGGATATACTGGACTATCTGAATGAAGGTGATACTTTGGTTATCAATGATACCAAGGTTATTCCGGCAAGGCTTTACGGTCACAAGGAAGAGACTGGCGCAGTGATCGAAATCCTTCTTCTGAAAAGAAGAGAGAACGATATCTGGGAATGCCTGGTAAAGCCTGGCAAAAAGGCTCGTCCAGGTGCCAAAATCACATTTGGTGATGGCATTTTAGAGGGCGAGATCATCGACGTGGTGGACGAAGGCAACCGTCTGATCCAGTTCCATTATGAAGGCATTTTTGAGGAGATTCTGGACCAGCTGGGAGAGATGCCGCTGCCGCCATATATCACTCATAAATTAAAGGATAAGAATCGCTACCAGACTGTTTATGCAAAGAATGAGGGTTCCGCAGCAGCTCCTACAGCAGGTCTGCATTTCACCAAAGAACTTCTGGAACAGGTGAAAGCCAAGGGCGTAAATATTGCCCATGTAACTCTTCACGTAGGTCTTGGAACTTTCCGCCCGGTTAAAGTAGATGATGTAGAACTGCATCACATGCATTCTGAATTTTACATTGTGGAAGAAGACCAGGCGAAGCTGATCAACGATACCAAGAAAAATGGCGGCCGTGTGATCGCAGTTGGAACTACCAGCTGCCGTACACTGGAGTCTGCAACTGGTGAGGATGGTGTTCTGAAGTCTGGAAGTGGCTGGACAGAGATTTTTATTTATCCAGGCTATAAATTTAAGATGATCGACGGTCTGATCACCAACTTCCATCTGCCGGAATCCACACTGGTTATGCTGGTGTCTGCACTGGCTGGAAAAGAGAATATTCTGCATGCCTATGAGGTTGCAGTGCAGGAGAAGTATCGGTTCTTTTCATTTGGGGATGCGATGCTGATATTATAATCAAAAAATACCCCCGGAGCTTTCGCTCTGGGGGTGCTGAATAACATATTTTTTCTATCCGATCCAGGAACTTCTTTCCTGGATTTTTTCCATAATTCTGGTCTTTTCATCCCCTTCAGCAGGTGTTGGCTGGTAATTGTTATAGCCGTAAGCGGAGGAGATGGAACATGGGATGATATTTGTTACATTATCTGCTTTTACGCCGTCGTTTGAGATGGTAAAGGTCTGCTGGAAAATCATACTGTCCATGTCACTTGGGGCGCTGTTTCCGCCGAAGCAGAAGTTTCCAAGGCTGTATACAATATTCTTTCCTTTATATTCTTCAATTCCCTGAAGTACATGAGGATGATGTCCACACACAAGATCAGCACCAAGGTCAATGGCAAGATGTCCAAGTGTGGTCTGATTGGAGTCTGGAACGGTTTCTTTTTCATTTCCCCAGTGGAAGATAACGATGATCAGCTCTGCGCCATCTTCTTTTACCTTGGCAATGTTGTCTTTCAGCTGCTGTTCACGCTCTAGATGATCGTATAACTCATAGATTCCCACAAGACCTACTTTTACCCCTTTTATATCCATTACAGCCGTCTCATCATAGCCGAAATGAACAATTCCCTGGGCATCCAGGGCATCCATGGTATCCTGAAAGCTCTGCTCGCCGTAATCATGGCTGTGGTTGTTAGCTGTGTTCACTGCTTCCACAGAACTGCTGGAGTAAATTCCTGCAAAAGATGCGGGTGCTTTGAATGCGAAGGTTTTATCCTCGCGGCTGCTGCTGTCTGTGAAGGTTCCTTCATTGTTGGCGATAGTCAGGTCATCTGCTTCAAAAATGCTCTTTACATTCTGTAAAAAGTATTCTTTTCCATAATTTTCAAAATATGCATTCAGGCTGGTACTGTAATCGAAGGCTTCATCTGTACCAAGGGTACAGTCTCCCACAACGCTTATAGTAAGGGTGACTGGGGTGTCGTGCTTCGATTTTGTTGAAACAGTATCGCTGCTTTCGGAATCAGAAGATGAATCTGAGCTGTCACTGGAAGATTCTGCAGTCTGCTTAGCTCCATCGGCAAATGAAGAATCGTTCTTTTCACTGTCAGAAGAAAGAGCAGAACCTGTTGTCTTTTCGTCGGTTGCGTTGTTTACATTCGAAGAGTTTACACTCTTTGTCTTTCCTGCACATCCCCGGACGATTAGGATCAGTACTACCAGCAGCAGGACACCCCCCGCGGACATGCAGATCTGCCGGATCTTTTTCTGGCGCTGGCGGTAATATTTGGATTTTTTGTATAAATTTTTTTTCTTTTGCATACGTCTATCCTCATATGGCTTTTTGTATATGATGTCGCCGACAGGCGACGTGTTTGTTCCGTATAAACATTGAGGCAAAAATCCATAGGTCATGTTTTGAGTGAATAGCCCTGTGAACTTTTGCCTTTGATTTACATTACAATAATATTTATCTGAAGAACTTATCGTAATAACCCATCACGAAAATCAACAGTACAATAAGCGGCAGTACATAGGTAAGATACGGACGTGCCCACTTCGGAAATTTAATGCCGTTTCCTGTATCCGCTTCTTTGATGAAATTGTCCCATCCCCATCCGTAGCGGGTTACGCAGAACAGCAGGTAAACAAGGCTTCCAAGCGGAAGCAGGTTATTGGAGATGATGAAGTCCTCCAGATCCTGGATGGTGCTTCCTGCGCCCAGTGGCTGAAATCCGCTCCATACGTTGAAACCAAGTACGCATGGCATGGATAAAACAAAGATTGCAATTCCGTTTACCAGAACTGCCTTCTTACGGCTCCAGCCCCACAGATCCATGGCAAAGCTTAAGATATTCTCAAATACTGCAATGATGGTGGAGAGAGCTGCGAATGTCATAAAGATGAAGAACAGTGCACCCCAGAAACGACCGCCCATCATCTGGTTAAACATGTTCGGCAGTGTTACGAATACAAGTCCAACACCCTGTGTAGGGCTTACATTGTAAGCAAAGCATGCCGGGAAAATAATAAGTCCGGCCATTAGTGCCACGAAAGTATCCAGAATACCAATCTGGATGGATTCGCCCATAAGGCTACGGTCTTTGTCGATATAACTTCCAAAGATTGCCATTGCGCCGATCCCAAGGCTCAAGGTGAAGAATGCCTGTCCCATAGCGGCATAAATACCGGAAAGCAGTCCGTTCTCTTTCAGACGGCCAAAATCCGGGAGAAGATAGAACTTAATACCCTCGATGGCACCTGGAAGCGTACAGCTCTTAACGCAAAGAACTACCATAATAGTAAGAAGACATACCATCATAACCTTTGTGATACGCTCAACACCTTTTTGCAGTCCCATGCAGCAGGTACCAAAACCGAATGCAGTTACGATTACCATCCAGAAGGTCATTTCTCCAGGATTGGAGAGCATGGTGTTAAATACGTTTCCTACCGCTTCTGTATCAAGACCTGTGAAGGTGCCGCTTGCTATTTTAAAGAAGTAAGCCAGCATCCAGCCGCCTACAGTGGTGTAAAACATCATCAGCATATAGTTGCCAAGCATGGCTCCATAGCTGTAAAGGTGCCATTTGGTGCCCTTTGGCTCAAGGAGATGGAAGCTTCTGGCAGCGGACTTGCGGCTTGCGCGTCCGACAGCAAATTCCATAACCATAATAGGCAGTCCAAGAATTACAAGGAACAGAAGATAGATCAGTACAAATGCTGCGCCGCCGTACTGTCCTGTTATATAAGGGAAGCGCCATACATTGCCGATTCCAATGGCGCAGCCGGCTGAAATGAGAATAAATCCAAGCCGGGATGAAAACTTTTCACGTTCTTTCATGTTGATTTCCTTCCTTTTTTCTATGTATGAATTCTGTGAAAAAATATGGGACAAAAGTCTTTTTTACAGAAGAGCACACCTTTTAACAGTATAAGAATAAAATGGGTTTTCGTCAATAAATATCTTGAAAAAGAAGGGGGAAATGCTAAAATATATAGGATGTACTTAAGGAGTGCCTGAGAGTCAGCTGTTTCGCGCCTATGGCGCTCCCGCAGCTGCCGACCGCAATCGTAATCCGGGCCATCGCCCTACTTACTCATACGGTCTAGCCCGTTCGATATCCAAGAGTTCGCTCGTGCAAGCATGGCTCATTTTTGGCTACCGTACGGGATTTTCATAATAAAATAGTAAATAAGAAGGGAAAACGACATGTTATATATAGGAAATCATACTTCATCATCCAAAGGCTACGCAGCCATGGGACGCCAGATTGTAAAAAATGGCGGCAACACGTTTGCATTTTTTACCAGAAATCCAAGAGGAGGGAATGCCAAAGCTATTGACCCTGCAGATGTGGCGAAGTTTCAGGAGATTGCCAGGGAGCATGAATTCGGCAAAATCGTGGCGCATGCGCCTTATACCTTAAATGCCTGCGCGGCCAAAGAAAATCTGCGGGATTTTGCCAGAAATACTTTTTCGGATGATCTGAAACGCATGGAAGCCACACCAGGAAATTATTATAATTTCCATCCAGGCAGCCATGTGGGACAGGGAATAGAGGTTGGAATTCAGAAGATTGCAGAAGTGCTGAATGCAGTTCTTACTGAAGAACAGACCACTACAGTTCTTCTTGAAACCATGGCTGGAAAAGGCTCTGAGGTGGGAAGCCATTTCCAGGAGCTTCGTGCCATCATGGACCTTGTAGAAAAACGCGATAAACTTGGAATCTGCCTGGATACCTGCCATGTGTGGGATGGTGGCTACGATATTGTAAACGACCTGGACGGTGTCTTAACTGAATTCGACCGCATCATCGGTCTCGACCACTTAAAAGCCATCCACCTGAACGACAGCCTCAACCCTCTTGGCAGTCACAAAGACCGCCACGCCAGAATCGGGGAAGGCCAGATGGGTCTTGATGCCCTTGTCCGTGTCATCCGGCACCCGGCATTGGAGGGTAAGCCTTTTATTCTGGAAACGCCTAATGATGATGAGGGTTGGACAAGAGAAATTGCACTTCTTAGGGAAAGATATTCAGAATAAATTGCTATTTAGTTGATTAAAAGTTCTTCAATGCGGACGCATTTGGGCAATGAGTATTACTCACTCGCCGGCGCAACGCTCCAGCGAACTAATCGCTAACTGCGACTA